>Ga0187871_10000025_pt1 | contig 118060 bp, 103 predicted proteins | sample June2016WEW_16_1_FD_132988 | JGI IMG/M metagenome (GOLD analysis project Ga0187871, IMG submission 132988) | Peatland microbial communities from SPRUCE experiment site at the Marcell Experimental Forest, Minnesota, USA - June2016WEW_16_10 | ecosystem: Environmental > Terrestrial > Soil >...
CGCCAGGTTCATAATTCCGATGCCGCCGCCGAAATACCCGCCATACACCGAGACGATCAACTCGAACACCGATGCGCCCGCCACCGCCTTGTTGCTCGATTCGTGCGAAATTCCCGCCGCGATTCGGCCAGTCAAATGCTTCCCAAACGCAAACAGCAACGTCGCTCCCAGCAGCAGCCAAGGCAACACGCGCAAAAAAGTCTGTGCCGGCGTCTTGATCAGCAGGACCGCACCCGCCAGCCCGCCCACCACGCTTGTCGCGATCAGCGGCACCATCACCCGGCGCGAAATGCTCAGCCGCTTCCGGTACGCTCCCCCACTCGCCGTAACGCCAATCCACAAGGCCAAGGTGTTGGTGGCATTCGCCGGCACTGGCGCCACGCCCGTAAACAACAGCGCCGGAAACGAGATGAAACTTCCGCCTCCAGCAACGGCGTTGATCGCGCCACCAAACGCCCCGGCAGCAAATAAGAATATGGCCTGTCGTGTATCCAAGCGAGCCTTTGTATCATGAATCCGCAGGGATGCTCCACCGCACAACGCGCGCTGCCAGCAAGTCCAACTGACCCGCAGATTCCCCTTGCCTGGGTTCTTGACAACACTTGCCGCCGCATATATGAACGTGCGACCAGAAATCGGTTTTGCGTCGGTAAACCCTTTGAGATCAGGCGCACCGCCGCCTTAACACGACAGTAACATTCCTGGGATAAGGGTTCGTGGGTTTTTGCTCGCCCGATTCGCAGTTCAGTCTCAGGCTCGCTCGCGGTTGCATGCGAGAGGCACGACCGAGCCGGGCTGAGTTTCATAGAAGCTACGCAGGATTCCCAGGAGGCACTATGGCCAGTCGCGCAGACGCGGTCGCGGTCCCAAGCACGGCCGACTACAGTATCTGGCGCGTCATTCTGGCCTCCGCCGTCGGCACCATGATCGAGTGGTACGACTTCTATATTTTCGGCAGCCTCGCCGCCATCCTATCCCCCAAATTTTATCCGCCCGGCAACGACACCTTCGCCTACATCGCCTACCTGGCCACCTTCGCGGTCGGATTCCTCGTTCGTCCCTTCGGCGCGCTCTTTTTCGGACGCATCGGGGACCTGGTCGGGCGCAAGTACGCCTTCCTGGTCACGCTCTCCATCATGGGCGGCGCTACCGCCGTGATCGGCCTGCTACCCACCTACAAGACGGCAGGCTGGTTTGCTCCCATCACGCTGCTGCTGATCCGCGTCCTGCAAGGTCTCGCACTGGGCGGCGAGTACGGTGGCGCCACGGTCTATGTCGCCGAGCACGTTCCCGATGGCAAGCGCGGCTTCTACACCAGCTTTATCCAGATCACCGCCACGCTTGGCCTCTTCGTCTCCCTGGTCGTCATCCTCACCACCCAAAACTACATGTCCAAGGCAGACTTCGCCGACTGGGGCTGGCGCATTCCCTTCCTGATTTCGATTATTCTCGTCAGCATTTCGCTCTACATCCGCCTGAAGATGAAGGAATCCCCCATCTTCACCCAGATCAAGACTGCGAGAATGACTTCGGTCCAGCCGCTGAAAGACGCGTTTGGCAAGTGGGACAACTTGAAGCGCGTCCTGATTTCCCTGTTCGGCGCCACCGCGGGCCAAGGCGTGATCTGGTACACCGGCCAGTTCTACGCGCTCTTCTATCTCCAGACGGTGCTCAAGGTGAACGCCAAGACTTCCAACATCATCGTCGCCATCGCGCTTCTTTGCGCCATGCCGTTCTTCACCGTCTTCGGGTCGATCTCCGACAAAATCGGCCGCAAATGGCTGATGATGGCCGCCTGCCTCCTGTCCATCGTCACGTACATCCCCATCTACAAATCCATGCAGGTCGCGGCAGGCAATAACATCAACGGTTTGCACTCCACCAGAAACAAAGTGACCGGCGCTATTGCTTTGACGCCCCTGACCACCGACCCCGCAACCGGCGCGCAAGTCCCCGCCAAAGAAGCACCCGCCCCGAACATTCCGAAACTGGTCCTCCTCGTCTTCATCCAGGTTATCTACGTCTGCATGATTTACGGCCCCATCGCCGCGTACCTGGTCGAAGCCTTCCCAGCGAAAATTCGTTACACATCGCTCTCGTTGCCGTACCACATAGGCAACGGCGTGTTCGGCGGACTGCTCCCATTGATCGGCCTGTCCGTCTGCGCCGCCACCGGCAACATCTACGCTGGACTGTATTACCCGATGATCGTCGCTGGGATCACGCTGGTTTTCGGCAGCATCCTCCTGAAAGAAACCCACGGCACCAAAATCTGGGACGAAGTCGGCGGGATGCGTTAAACGAGCGACGTCCTGTCATGGTTCGAGCCAAACTTGCCGGGGAGCTGGGCTTCTTTAGCCCGAGTTTCGAAGGGTGCGCCCAATTTTCAGCGAGCAAATATCGTGTTAAGGGCGGACCTCACTCGGGTACCCACGTTGACGCCGCTGGTTCCCGAGTAGCATTATCTTCACGCTAAAATAATCTCCCAAGAGTCGCAACGGAGCGCCCACGTGGCCAAATCCCACATCAAAAAACCCAAGCAGAAACCAACGCCAAAACGCTCAACATCTCGCCCGCAAGCGAAACCCTCTCCCAAAGACAACGAAGCGCAGATCGCCGTTCACTGGAAAGAGGAAGCACTTTTTTACCCTCCCGCCAAATTCATCGGCCAGGCCAATCTCAACGATCCCGCGTTCGTAGCACACTTCAACGAAGAAAACTTCCCGGAATGCTTCCGCGAATACGCCAAACTTCTCAATTGGGATCACTACTGGCACACCACGCTCGACACCAGCAACCCGCCCTTCTGGAAATGGTTCGTAGGCGGCAAGCTCAACGCCTGCTTCAACTGCGTCGATCGCCACCTGGCCAAACACAAGAACAAAGCCGCATTCATTTTCGTCCCCGAGCCGGAGCGCGAAGCCGCTACGGTGATCACCTACCAGGAACTCTATCGGCGCGTAAACGAAGTCGCTGCGGTGCTCCGCGATTTCGCCGGACTCAAAACCGGCGACCGCGTCACCATCCACATGCCCATGATTCCCGAACTTCCGGTCACCATGCTCGCGTGCGCCCGCTTGGGTGTGGTCCACTCCGTCGTGTTCGGAGGATTCAGCGGCGAAGCTTGCGGCCTGCGCGCGGCCGATTCCGGCAGCCGCGTGCTCATTTACGCCGACGGCTACCACCGCAATGGAAAATGGATCGACCACAAAGGCAACGCCGACATTGCCGTGGAAACCGCCGAAAAAGAGGGGCAGCACATCGAAAAGGTTTTAGTCTGGAAGCGCTACCACGGCCATTTCCGCTCTGAATCGCCCATGATCATGGGCCGCGATTACTTCATCGAAGACGTTCTCCACGACTATCACAACCACATCGTCGATCCCGTGTCGCTCGACTCCGAAGCCCCGCTCTTCCTGATGTACACCAGCGGCACTACCGGCAAGCCCAAAGGCTGCCAGCACCGCACCGGCGGCTATCTCGCCTACGTGGCCGGCACCTCGAAGTACTACCAGGACATTCACCCCGAAGACGTCTACTGGTGCATGGCCGACATCGGCTGGATCACCGGCCACTCTTACATCGTTTACGGCCCGCTCGCGCTCGCCGCCACTAGCATTCTCTACGAAGGCGTCCCTCAGTATCCCGACGCCGGTCGCCCCTGGCGCATCGCCGAACGCCTGGACGTCAACATCTTCCACACTTCGCCCACTGCCATCCGCATGCTCCGCAAAGCCGGTGGCGACGAACCCAAGAAATACAACTACCACTTCAAGCACATGACCACGGTAGGCGAGCCCATTGAGCCCGACGTCTGGCGCTGGTATCACCAAGTCGTGGGCAAAGGCGAAGCCGTCATCGTGGACACCTGGTGGCAAACCGAAACCGGCGGCTTCCTGATCACCACGAAGCCCGCGCTGGATCCCATGAAACCAGGCAGCGCAGGCCCCCCCGCGTTAGGCATCTATCCGATCATCTGGGATGAAAAAGGGGAAGAAGTAAAAGCCGGCTCGGGCACTGCAGGCAACATCTGCATCCGCAACCCCTGGCCCGGCATCATGCAAACCATCTGGGGCAGCAACGACCGCTTCGTAGCTCAGTACTACAAAAAATACTGCAAGGATCCCGAAAGCAAAGATTGGCGCGACTGGCCCTACTACGCGGCCGACGGCGCCGCGCTTCCCGCAGACGGCTACTTCCGCATCCTCGGCCGCGTCGACGACGTCATCAACGTAGCAGGCCACCGCCTGGGCACGAAAGAAGTCGAGTCCGCCTGCCTGAGTATCCCGGAAATTGCCGAAGCCGCGGTAGTACCGGCCGTAGACGACGTAAAAGGCCGCGTCCCGGTCGTTTACATCTCGCTGAAGCCCGGCGTCCTGGCCTCCAAAAAAATACAGGACAAGGTCACCTCAACCATTGAGACGATGATCGGCAAAATCGCCCGGCCAAAAACCATCCACATCGTCCCCGACATGCCGAAGACGCGCTCTGGCAAAATCATGCGTCGAGTACTTGCTGCCATCTCCAATCACATGGACACCGGCGACATCACAACGCTGGCCAATCCCGACATCGTCGAGCAAATCCGCGAACAGGTGCAAGGCCGCGCCCGCACGCCGGTGCAGGAAGGCCCAGCCGACATCAAACTCTTCGGCGAAGAAACCTAGTGGCCGTCAGAAACTGATGTATCGTACTTAGCCGAACTTGCGAATTCGGGGGACTTCGATGGATTCCGTCCGGCGCACCCTCGTCCACGTAGTGATCCTCCTAGTGATTTTGTTCGGACTGAATCTGGGCTTCGCCGGCAACCAGGTGCGAGCTGATCGAGCCTCGTGCGACCAGATCAAAGCCGCGTGCAAGAATGCGGGCTTCGTTCTGGGCGGCGGGGCTCACAACGGGCTGTTGTTGGATTGCTTCCAACCCATCGTCCAAGGAACAGCGCAGCCCAAGGCGGCGTCGAGACCCCTGCCGACCATCGACCCGCGCGTGGTGAGCGCGTGTCGCGAAGGGAAAGATACAGCTCCCGTCGCGGCGCCTGCGAGCGTTGCGTTGGTGCCCGCGGCCGACGGCCAGACCATCTACGATCCCAATCTGAAGGTCACTTGGATCGCCGACGGCAATCTGGCCAGCAAGCAAACATTCGGAGTTTCTAACATCAATAAGAGTGGATCGATGGATTACGCGACGGCGGTCCGATGGGTCGCCGCAATGAATAGCCTCGACCACGGCGCTGGTTACCTAGGTCACCATAATTGGCAGCTTCCGACTGCGCCAGAAAAAGACACGAGTTGCGCACGCACGGGACGCAATGGCGAATCGTTCGGGTTCCATTGTTCGGGCAGCGCGCTGGGATTTCTCTATTATGGGTCGTTGGGTCTGCGCGAGCCGAACACGGCGGTCCGCATGCCCGCCAATAAGGTGGGCCCATTCAACGATTTCCAACCCTATTTGTATTGGTCGGGTTCCGCAGCCGCCGATCCGAAGCAAGGCTTTGTGAGTTTTTCGTTCAACAGCGGATTTCAAGGGGCCAACGTATGGCGGAACTATCTCTACGTGCTGGCACTGGTCAAAGGCAAACTGCCAGGCACGCCACCCGCCGCTGGGCAAGGATTGCAGGTCAACCCCGGCGGACAAACCGTCTACGATCCGATTGCACAAGTCACTTGGCTGGCGGATGCGAATTTGGCGGCCAAACAAACATTCGGTGTTGCCGACATCAACCCGGATGGCTCGATGGAACACGCGGCAGCAGTCCAGTGGATCGCCGCCATGAACAAAACCGATGGAGGCCGGGGATACCTCGGTCAAACGAATTGGCAAATGCCGGAGACCGGGCCACCCGATCCATCCTGCAGCATGAAAGGGACGACCGGCTTCGACTGCACCGGCAGCGCCATGGGGATTCTGTTTTACAAACAATTGGGGCTGCACCGGGGCGAGTCGGTGGCCGCTGTTCCGGACGTCAAGGTCGGCCCCTTCCACAATATTCAGCCTTATCTTTACTGGGCGTGCGAAGCGGAAACCGCCATATCTCCCTGCCAGACCAATGGGCCTGCGGAAAGGTTTGAGTGGAATTTTTCCTTTGGAAACGGTTTCGAGGGTACGAACCTCCTGGGAAACGATTTGTACGTGATTGTCTATTACCCCGACGTCCGCTAGCGGCTGCGCGTGGAGTTGTCAGGTCGCTTCAGCGATTCTCCGAAAGCTCCCAGACCGATGGTATCGGTAGGGAAGGGTTGGTGGCGGTTGCAGAAAAAAATGAAGCATGGATGGACGCGTCCGTCCATGCTTCGCTGGGCCGTTGAGCTGTAAACGGTTGATTCTGTTCGGCTTAGATACCTTTTTAGCCCCCGAATGGGATTTGTAAGGGTACCAATATACATGACACACAAATGCCTTTGTGAGAGTAGTTTGTGCGTGTAGTATCTTATCTCCGTGATAGGGCGGCAGTATGGGTGTGTTTGTTGGTTGTAGCGGCAGGGCTAGTCAGCCATGTTGTAGGTTCCGCAATCTCTAACCAGGGATTCGCTCAAAACCTCTTTGCAAAAAGTAGTGTGGTGAGTCACGTTAAAAATGTCATCGTAGGACATTCGCCCGTACACGTAGAGAATAAAGTTGCCGTTTTTGATCCAATCAATTTGCAGTTGGGTCAGCGGAGTTTGAATGGATTGCAGAAATATAATCTCGTTTGGCTGAATCACTCCCCTGCTGGGATTCTCTATCCCCGCACCGTATACAGGTTCAAAAGTTTCCTCCTTCCGGAGCGAATGCAGCACTATCTCAGAGGAAAAATTGAGAGCAGGGGTGTGGCCGCTGTTGATGACGTGCACCCTTACGGAGAAATCAGATTTGGGCCTCAAATCTGGCGGGTCGGCAGTCATTACACCTACCCAAGCTCGCTGGTCAATTTTCAGACCGTGGATTTGGGCGCGCCATTGAAAGAATGCAACCGTGGCATAGACACAAGCGAAAAACGCAATGGCTCCCTGTATCCAAATATTCTTCCTGTCGCGTCTCTCTTTTCTATCTTCTCTGGATTCCTGCTGTGGCGTTGGTGGTGGTATTCGTTCTACAAAAACCCTCAAAGGATTGCTCTGCAAAGCGCGGCGTTCGTCGGTAGTGGTATCTTGTGGATTGCCGGAAGTGCCGGACTCATGATTTGGAGCACGCAATTTTGACAAAAACCAACCAAACAAAACGCCCGAAAAAGCAACCGCCAGAATTTGCAGAAGGCCGTCAGGCTCAGGAGAATTTTGAGAAGACGATGAGGACATTATTTCGTGCTCCCAAAAAGCCGCTAAAAGGCAAGGGTTAGGCTGCTTTTCGCAGTCCGCGCCCCTGCCGCTTACTGGTGTACGGAATCGGTCCCTTTGCCCGTCAATTCTTGATACGTGAGGCGTTTGCCAGCGATATGCTCCATTGCCAGAACAAAACGCGCACCGTCGTGAGGCAGCTTGCGAAAGTTGTAGCGAAACACCTGCTCATCCAAATAGCGGAACAGGTGAAACGGCTCAACCGCAACGTAGGTGCCTTTCAGTCCACGCTTGAGCAAGCTCCAGAAATTCTCCAATCCGTTTGTGTGAACCTGCCCGTCAACATACTTTTCAGCGTGGTCTACAACGTCGTGCTTATAGCCGTAGTTCTTAAGTCTGTCATACGAGGCGAAGTTATCGGAGTAGATCGCACTGCCAGCCTTAATGTGAGCGCGAACGTGAGTTTCGAGCAAGTGCCTCTTGCGATTGCTGATTGCAGTGGCGTGAACCTTTCCGCCGCGCTCCAAGATACCCATAACAGCAGCCTTGTCCTTCACTCCACGCTCCGTGATCTTCTCGCGCCGCTTGTCGGAATGCATGAAGCGAGCCGCGCCGCCGATAAAGGTTTCGTCCACTTCGACTTCTTTCCCTTCTCCGCCAAGCTGAACCGTTTCCTTTTCGTGCAGAGCACGGCGGACACGGTGCATCATGTGCCAAGCCGACTTCTGCGTGATTCCGAGCGCACGGCCTACTTCATAGGAACTAATCCCGTTCTTGGCGTTCACGATCAGCCAGACACCAATCATCCACTTGTCCATACCAAGCGCGGAATCCTCAAAGATCGTGCCCACCTTAACGGTGAATTGCTTTTTGCAGTCCTTGCAGAACCAGATTCGGCGCGTCGAGATAAAGGAATGCTCCGTGCCATCGCAGCGTGGGCACGTCACTTTGCCGTCCGGCCAGCGCAGCTTGACCGCATAGTCGAATGTCTTTTGCGGGTCGCTAAAGAAGCTCACCGCTTGTTGCAAGGTCTTAGGCATTTCGAGGGTCTGTCTCATGTCTAAAGTCTCTCATGGAACCTCATGTGTGTCAAGTATATTGTTGCCTTTGTAAGCATTTGACATGCAAGGACTTAGCAGAAAGACTGGCACAAGCCAGAAATAGAAAAAGCGCTGGACGGGCCAGCGCTCCAAGTCACATTTTTACCTGATCAATACTATATCACAAGAATTATAAAAGTCAAGGATTATTTTTGCAGGTCGGATCGCAAGCTGGATGAGTCCGCTTGAGAGTTCGAAAGGCGTGCTCCAGCCCTTCGTCGCTCAGGCCGGACGGAATCCTGGACTGAAAAGAAGGCCTTTACGAGTACCGAACACGGTGCGGAAAGACGCGGGGAATGATTTTGCTCGGAGGTGACTCGCCTGCCGGCGTTGACGCCGGGAGGGGCAAGCCCCGCCCCTAGAAGGGGGCGACAGCTACGGAGCGGCTAAAGCGCTAGCCCTGACGTTGAGGCCGCATTCTTACACAGACCCTAGACTTCGCCCTTTTTGAAGCGGTCGGTTAGGTGCGTGCAGGCGCGGACGGTGATGGCCATCATAGTCAGCGTGGGGTTCTGGCAGGCGGAGGAGACGAAGCTGGCGCCGTCCATGACGAACAGGTTTTTCACGTCGTGGGTTTGATTGAAGGCGTTGAGCACGAACTTTTTCGGATCGTTTCCCATGCGTGCGGTGCCCAGTTCGTGTATGGCCATGCCCGGCACCTCGACGTGCGCTTGCACCTTGATATCTTTCGCGCCGGCGGCTTCCAGCATTTCTGCTGCTTGAGCCGCGGCGTCATCCATCAGCGCGGCTTCGTTGTCTCCGTGGCTCATGACGATTCGAAGCGCGGGAATGCCCCAGGCGTCTTTGAGGCTGCTGTCGATCTCGATGTAGTTGTCCCATCGCGCCAGGGACTCGCCGAAAGCTCCCAAGCCAATGGAGTAAACGCCTTCTTTCACGGCTCCCTTGAACGAAGTTCCATAGCCTTCGGCGCTGAAATTAAACTCGGCGCTGCCCTCGCCCTGGTAGCCATAGCCGCGGATAAACTGCGAATGCTTCTTGCTGGAAGGAGTGTTCCGGAAACGTGGAACGTAGATCCCGTTGGGGCGTTGCGGCTCATTCGCATCGGGACGGACCTTCATGTCGGGTAGATGGCCGGACGCGCCGCCTCCGACGACATGGTCCATCAAGTAGTGGCCGAGCGCGCCGCTGGAGTTTGCCAGGCCCCTGGGATACTCGCGGGTGGAAGAGTTCAGCAGGATGCGCGTGGATTCCAACGCTTGCGCGCAGAGAATCACGGATTTTCCGCGGACCTCCTTCACCTGGCGCGTCAAGCGATCGACGTAGGTCACGCCGTTGGCTTTGTTCGTGGCGTTGTCCATGTTTACATGGCTGACCACGGCGTTGGTGATGAGCGTGCAATTGCCGGAATTCTGCGCGTCGGCAACGGTGGTAAAGGGACTGCTGAAATAGGAGAAGGTGCGGCAGCCGCGTTCGCAGGGGCCGCAATAGTGGCAAGCGAGACGCCCATTGTGATTTTGTGTCAGGACCGCCGCGCGTCCGATGGTGACCGTGCGCCCGAACTTGGCTTTGACGCGGTCTCGCAGCAGAACTTCGCCGCAGCTCATCTTCATCGGAGGCAGGAACTGGCCGTCGGGCAGCATCTCGTTGCCCTCCGCGGCGCCAGTAATGCCCACATATTTTTCGACGATGTCGTAGTACGGAGCGAGGTCGGCGTAGGAGATCGGCCAGTCGACGTCATAGCCATCGCGGCCGGCTGCTTTAAAATCGTTGTCGCTCAGACGGTAGCTCTGGCGTCCCCAGACCAGCGATCGCCCGCCCAAGACGCGGAGCCGCTGCCAGGTAAACGGCTTGTCGGGCGGCGTGCTGTATGGATTTTCGAGGTCGTTTACAAACCATTCGTAGTTGTATTCCATGCACGCGTAGCATTGTTTTTGAATGGGCCGGGTGCGCGCGATTTCCGGCGAGTGATCGCGATACTTGAGCTGGTACGCGGGCGTGTGCTCGGTGAACTCCGTCGGACTGACCGCGCGGCCCGCTTCGAGTAACACAACTTTCAGCCCCGCTTCGGCGAGTTGCTTGGCTGCCCACCCACCTGTGGCGCCCGAACCCACAACCACGGCGTCGTACGTCTGCTGCAGAGGATCCTGCTCGATGGTATTCCAGGTCATTTATGATTCCCTTCGGGATGATTGCAGCCTTGATAGACGCCGTGCGTGAAATTGCCGTCCCAGCCGAGTTCGCGGGTGCCGATCTGGGAGCTGTAATACGCGAAGCCGATGCGCGTTTTCAATTGTTCAAAATGCATGTGGCCCGGATCGTTTAAGGGTTCTCCGGTCCACTCACTGCCGCCGTTTGGATAAGCCAAGGCGTGCAACAAATCGTCCTGATCTTCCCGCGACAGGTAGCGAAACGCAGCTTTGTAACGCCGAATGCTTTCGCCATCCAAATAGCCCAGATTGTTGAGGAATGCTTTCTGGTTTTCGTGGGTGTCGGCGGCCAGCACGAGATCGATGTAGCGATTCACCAGCGCTTCCTTGGCGCCGGGAGTGTCGGTGGCTGGGATAATCAGGTCGCTGAGCACGATCAGCGTTTCATTCTGGTGCTCATCCAGGAAAAGTGGCTTCCATCCTGGCGCGGCAAGGTCTTTCGAGGCGTCCACACCGCGCTGCGCCGGCGTCAACTCCGACCCCTGCGCCGGATTTTGCGCCGCAGTGGTCTGCGCCATCGACCGCGAAGGCCGCAACGCCGCCGCAGCCCCAGTAAGAACACCGGCACGTAGCAAATCACGTCGATTCATGAACACTCCTCGCGCCCAACTGCGCGTTTCGGTAAGGACGATTCACTGGCGCACGATTCCATTCCGCGCCAACCCTAGCCAACGGAGTCTACATCAAACGGAAACGAAAGGCAGACCGGCAATCACGCAGTGCCGCCCCTTTCCCCGTTGATTGCGACCCGTTAAGATGCTCTCCATGTCTTATCGACTTGATCGCCGCAGTTTTATCATCGCCGGCGGGCTGACCGCCCTGGCATCCACGCGAGTCCTTGGCGCGAATGACACCCTCCGCGTCGGAGTGATTGGGGCTGGCGGGCGGATGGGCGACTTGCTCAACGCCGCCGACAGGGCTGGCAACTACCAGATCGTGGCCGTGAGCGACGTCTATGGGCCGCGACGCGACGCCGTCAAGCAGCGCTCGAACGGCACCGCGACCACTCATGGGAACTATCACGAGGTTCTCGAGCAGCAGCTGGACGCCGTGCTCATCGCCTCTCCCGACCATTGGCACGTGCGCATGGCGGTCGATGCCCTAGCGGCGGGCAAAGACGTTTATCTGGAAAAACCGGTCACTCATACCGTCGAGGAGGGCGCGACACTGACGCGGGCGGTGCGCTCCAGCAAACAAATATTGCAATGCGGGATGCAGCAGCGCAGTTGGAGTCATTTTCGCGACGCCGTCGATCTCATTCAGGGCGGCAGCCTCGGGCGCGTGCCGCAGGTGAGGACCTATTGGTGGCAGAACTATCTGGCGCCCGGGACGCGCAAAGCCGTCGACACACAGGCGCTCGACTGGAAGCAGTGGCTCGGGAGCGCTCCCGATCAGGCTTTCAGCGAAGACAAATTCTATCTCTGGCGGTGGTATTGGAACTTTGGCGGCGGCGCGATGACCGATCTTTTCACGCACTGGATCGACGTGGTGCACTGGGCGATGAAATCCGACCAGCCAAAAGATGCGCAGATGCTCGGCGACAAATATATTTTCGAGCAGTGGGATTGTCCCGATACGGTTCAGGCGGCGCTTCGCTATCCGGGATTCGACGTTGTCTACGAGGGCATGATGGGCTCATCGATCGACGACGGCGGCCTGGATTTCCGCGGAACAGAAGCCACGCTGAAGATCAACCGAAGCGGGTTCGGCGTCTATCATGAAGGCGTACCGGACAAAAACAATCCGGTTCTCAAGGCCGACAGCTTCCGCGACGGTACGATCTCTCACATGCAGAATTTTTTCGATTGCATCCGGAGCCGCAAAGAGCCGAACGCGCCGGTCGAAACGGGGGTTGCCGCAGCCCGCGCCGGGCACATCGCCAATCTGGCCTACCACCGCGGCGGGCAGATGGCGTGGCCGCCGAAGAATCCCACTTAGATCTCGTTGGGTGATCATTCGCAGCGGCGAAAGATCGCGCGGAAGAACGATCAGGTTGCTTCCGACGCCGACGCCAACGCCTGCTGAAACTCGCTAGCCGTGATCACTGCCGCCAGGCGTGGAAAGTACTTGTCGACGAGGCACTGGTGGAGTTCCGTATCGAGATCGGCGCAGCAGTCCTTGATGACGACCAGGCGATAGTCGCCGTCGAAAGCGGCCACAAAGGTCGCCAGCACCACGCCGCTGGTCGCTATACCGAACAGGATCAGCGTTTCGATCTCCTGAGCGCGCAGGAGCAGATCGAGATCGGTGCCGGCAAATGCGCTGACGCGGCTCTTGGTGACCACCAAATCGCTGGAGGCCGGTGCGAGCGCGGGATGGATCGCACCGCTCGTTCCTTGAAAAAACTCCTGATGCCGGGGCGAACCTTTGATGCCACTCAGAAACAGGTTTCGGGGATTCGCCTCCGGAACGTTCGGACGGAAGCCGACTTTCACGTGAACGATGGGTAGACCAGCGGCACGGGCCCGCTCCAGCACTCCAGCGACCCGCGGAATAAATCCGGCTTCTTTTACATAGACGGATACGACGCCCGTCTGCAGGTCCATGCTCAGCACGGCGGAGCGTTTTGGATCGAACGAGAAACCACTTCCTTTTTCCATTTCCACCCGCTCTAACTTCCGCGCTCGCCGACTTCTTCGGTGGTCAACAACTATGGAATCGTGTACTCGAACTCGTAGGAGTGCTTCCCATCCGCGATGATGATATTCATCTTGCCAGTCAGACCCAGCAATTCTCCCGTTCCGGAATCCGGCACCACGGTGACCGACAATTGCGGTACGCCTTGCGTCATCGTGCCAAGATGCTGCAATACAAAGCTCCCGCTATGTCCGCGCAGTGTTCCGGTGACCTTTTCGATCGCCACGTAGCCCGCGGACCCTTTCACCGGCGTGCCGGCCGTGAGCATCTGGCCCTTGCTGGTGGCTTCCAGGTCGCCATGAAATTGTTTATCGAGTGTGTAGCGGCCCAAGCTCGGGTCGTCTTTGTCCTCCGGCGCTTGCGGCGTCAACTTTACTTCAAACGTTCCCTTTGCATGTTCAGCCACGCGAGTCTCCTTGTGAGCCGGGTTTGAAGCCTGCGAGTTCGTCTGCGCATGCCCAAGAAATCCTAAACTGATAAATAGGAAGATCGCCGCGGCGGCGCGGACCTTCATGCCAGGCCGCTCGTCCGCGCCAGCTTCAACGCCTCGATCGCCGCGCCCCGCGCGCCGGCCGTATCGCCGTTCGGCATCACATAAATCGGGATATCCGCCTGCTCCTCGCGCTGAGCCGGCATCCCGATGCGAACTTCATCGATGAACCATTTCTGGAAGTCGGCGCTCGCCTCCAGCGCACCTCCGCCAATGATCATCGCGTCCGGATCAAACGTGTTCACCATTTCATCCAGAAAGATTCCGATCCCGTGCGCCTGCACCCGGAAAATTTCGCGGCACATCGCGTCGCCCTTGTCCGCCATTCCGCGCACGAGTTTCGAGGCTCGCTTTAGATCGCCCATTTTTCCAAGCTCATGCCCGGGATATTTCTCCAGAAAATATGGCAGAAATGTTTTCGCAATCGCCGTCAACGAGCATACCGACTCCAGATCGCCCACACGCCCGCAATTGCAATGCGGCTGCATTCCGGGGATTCCGCGGATGCTCTGGTACGGAATCAGCACGTGCCCCAATTCCCCACCAAATCCCATGCGGCCTTTCACCACATTTCCATCGATGATGATTCCGCCGCCCAGCCCGGTCCCGATCACGATGGAGACCGACGTTTCCTTGCTGTTTGCTCCGAAAATCGTGAAGTGCCCCCACAACGCGCCTGCGTTCCCGTCGTTCAGATAGGTCACGGGCTTACCCAGCTTGCGCGCCAGACCCTCGCGAATATCGAATCCGGCCCAGTTCGGATGCACGAAGTTCGTCGAACCCTTCGCGCTCAGCATCCCCGAGGCGCTCGCCGGACCCGGCGTGTCCAGCCCAACCGCCACGATGTCCACCAACTCGACATCCGCGAGTTTGGCCGCGATGTTCAGCCCGTCCTCAATCTGCTGCAGACACACTTCCGGACCCTGGGTCGAAAGCGCCGGATGCTCGCACAATCCCTCAATCAGAAACTTTTCGTCCCGCGTCACCAGCGTGTAATTGATCGCCGTCCCGCCCAGATCGACTCCCGCCACAACTTCCACGCGATTTCTCCTTCTGCCGTTTGGCGGCCAGCAAACGCGGCTGGCGGCAGACAGCTTACACGCATACGGCGCCTTGCGGAAAATAACAGCGTTAGGACTAATGAGTGAGCAACGGGTTCACGACGCGGACCGAGCCAAAAACCTGGCTATCGTTCAGATCTTCAGAATAGAGAACGTCGGCGTGCGCGACTTGCGCCGCATGAACAATCAGCGCATCCCAGAAGGAAATGTGATAGCGCGATTCCAGACCAAGCGCCGAGAGGATCGATTCGCTCGTATTCACGATAATTTCCCAGCTCGAGAACTCTCGAACGATTCGCTGCAGATCGCGCGTCGGATAGGTCCGATCGAGCCGCCTGACGGTCACGCAAAACTCTTGAAGCACCTGGGTACTCAACACTCCCGAGCCTGATTCCCAGAGGGCTTCGATAATCCTCAAGGCTTGCTCGTGCTTGACGCCCGCAGAATCATCGTGGGCGTAAATGAGAACGTTCGTATCGACGAAGCATTTAGCGCTCATGCATCTCTTCTCGCGAAAGTGAGCGCCCTCCCAAGTTCATGCCCTTGGCACGAATCGAAAACCAACGACGTTTGGACTTTTCGTACTCCTTGCGCCTGCCCAATTCCTCTTCCAACTTGGCGGAAAGCAGGGCACTGACGGAGGTACCCTCCTCGGCGGCCAGCACGCGGACGGCTCGAACGAGGTCTTTGTCTAACTTCAGGGTGATATTGACTTTAGTGTTCTGCGATTTATGAGGTTCCGGCTTCGTATTTTTGCCTTGCGTGATTTCCGTCTTGGCGAGCATGCCATCTCCAAGCGCGCGAGCTTACGTGCTGCACGAGTTTACGTGCAGCGCCATTTTACGTGCAGGATGTGCCCTGCGTCAAACGTCCGTTCCTAGATCGGCCGCGCGTGGGCAGGTTCTCTTATTGCGGACACTGGGTCTGGACCGCGGTCTGCATGTCCGGATCGAGGAGGGCACCGTGCCAGTGGGCCGAGCAGATCTGGGCTGCGGTCAGGCCGCTGGCTCCGCGCAGGTCGGCACCGGAGAGGACGGCGCCGTGAAGGTCGGCATCGCGCAAGATCGCGCCCGTCAACGTGGCATCTTGCAGGTCGGCGGATTTCAGGTCGGCGTCCAACAGGATCGCGCCTTTGAGTTGCGCTCCATTCAGATTGGCCTGAGTCAATTTGGCCGAAGACAGGTCGGCTTGCTGGAGATTGGCGAACGAGAGGACGCTCTGCTCCAACTTGGTGTCGCGCAAGTCCGCGAGAGACAGATCGGTGCGCAGCATCGCCGCATAGCGCAGGTTGACGGCATAGAGCGACGCGCCGGCGAGCCTGGCATTCGACAAGCGGACGTTTTCAAGAACGCTGTAGGAAAGGTCGGCGGCGCGCAGGTCGGCGCCCGTGAGATTCGCGCCGGTGGCGTTCGCGGAAACCAAGAGCGCGTGCCCGATTTTTGCGCGGTCCAGGATTGCGTCGCGTAAGTTGGCTTCGCGAAGATTGGCACCGCGCAGGTCAGCTTCCGAGAGGTAAGCACCTTCCAGATTTGCGCGCCAGAGCTTGGCGTTGACGAGAAATGCGCGATAGGCGCGGGCGAAGCGCATATTGATCTGATTGAGGCGAGCGCCGTCAATCTCCGCGACTCCCTGTTCGCTCCAATCGCCATTGGGTGGCGGTGAGGATAGCGAGGCTTCGGTCAGGTCCGCGTAGGGGCGGTAACCGATGGATTGCAGCACGTTCGCAGCCCAGCGCCGAATGTCCGCAGTGGAATGCTGCGGAGCGATATCGCGGTCGGAGGGAAGACCGCGATTCACACCGAGGGAAAAAAGCAAGATCACGCAGCCTGTGGCGAGGGCCGCACGCAAGGTCAGAAACGCCAGCCGCAGGAGGTTCTTGGTTTTGTGATGGCGCAATTCGCCGGGACGCAGGAATTTGGAAACGATGGAAGGCAGGCAGGTGGCCGCGCCCACCGAAAGAGTCAGCAAAACCGAATGCAGCAACGTTCCCCGGAAATCCTGGCGCACGAGATAACGCAGCCAAAAGAGGAAGAGCGTCGCCGGAACAACCCAGTAGGCCAATATCGTGGAAAGCATCGTCTCCAGCATCGCGAACGGCGAGCGGCCGTCGCGCATCCAGCGAAAATGGCGGCGTACGACGCCCATCAAATACCACGGGCCGTCTTTCTCGAGCGTTTGCCCGTCGACGAACACCGCAGGAAGCTCGGCCATGCCTCCCCATAGGCGTAACAGCAAGAAATGGAACCGTACGTAGGCGACGAACAGAAGGAGCGGTCCGCCCAAGTAGAAGCCGGTCATGGGAAGGATGTTGCCAAGGTGCGACAGTGGAATCGCCGATGAATTCAAGATCAAGCGGAGGTCCGAGGTGGTGGCCACCAGGAGGCAGCAGATCGCGCTGAGCGAAAGCATCAGAAAATAAAACCAGCGGGCTACCTTGGTGGCGTCCTCGATGGCGCGAGAGCTGTCGAAAGCCGCCACGGTCTCGGGCAGGATGGCGTCGAACAGGTTCGCGCCGCCCAAGCGGCCGACCCACACACCCTCTGCGCCGTAGAGGTTGGCGCCCATCAGGTTTGCGCCGCGGAGTTCGGCGCCGAGCAAATTGGTGTCGCGCATGTCGGCCTGCACGAGGCTTGCGCCGCGGAGGTTCGCCATGGAAAGGTCGGCGCCCGCCAGGTTTACTCGCTGGAGGGATGCGCCTTGCAGGTTGACGCCGGTCAGATCGGCCTTGGCAAGACTCACACCGCACAAGTCGGCTTTTGCGCCGGTTTCTCCGCCGGATTCCACCCAGATGCGGTGCTGATCCAAAACTTCGGCAAGCTCCAGCATGGAAATCGACGCGAGGCTATCCTCAGTGGTGATCTCCGGCATCGGGTGCTCCTGCAGAGCCTGGGTATCCGGGTCTTGCAGCGCTTGAGTCTCCAGGTCGGCCTGCGTGCTCGTGGTGCTCTTGGCGTCCGCGAGCGATTCGGTTTGTATTTCCAATCCCATCCCTTGCACTCCTGTCGATTTGGCGCCCAGATCCGGCGCACCCCTAAGACCCTTCAAATGACGCGCTACTTCCCTATCGGGCGGATTCGCCGCCACCAAAAACAGTTTGTGCGAACTGTGTTGTGTCTGGGCACCGATCATACTCGCTTATAAGCCCGGCGGAAGTCGCCTGCTCCGAAGTACAGGAGGCCTAGAGGTAACGGCGGGACTGAAAACACAGGCTTTCGGACGCCAGGTTAACCAGGGAGGCACGATCGCGTAGTTTCCCGACCGCGTTTCGCGTATACAAAGGACAGGACCTGGCCGGCGATTCTTTGGTCGGACCCCAAGACCGCGAGGTGTTCGGATGAGTTCGACCGTGACGATCGATGTACAGGGCGTTCAGGACGCGCCGCGTACCACCGTGGCCGGCGCGCTGCACACGGCGGTGTTGCTCGTGATCCTGCTGGGAGGGGCGAGCATGATGTACTTTTCCGTGGGCCGCATGCGTTCTATCGAGCATCCCAGCCGGCTGGCTTTTTACCTGACGACTATGGCGTGGGAGTGGTTGCTGACGGCCTACGTCTTACTCGGAGTGCGGCATCACCGCACGTCGCTTGTGGAGGTGACCGGCGCGCGCTGGAACACCGCCAAGGACGTATTTCGCGACATCGGGGTGGCGCTCGTGTTTTGGGTGGTGGCCTTGGTCGTTCTGGGCGTGACATCTACGCTCTTGCATTTTCGCGGCTCGCGGGAAAGTTTGAGTTTCCTCGCTCCCGAAGGTCCGGCGCAGATCACGTTGTGGGTTCTGGTGTGTGTGACCGCTGGTTTCTGTGAGGAGACGATTTTTCGGGGCTACCTTCAGAAACAGTTTATTGCGTGGGCGAATAACGTGCCTGTTGGTGTCGTGCTTTCCGCAGTGGTGTTCGGGGCCTGCCACATTTACCAGGGTTCAAAAGCCGTGGTGGTGATCACGGTGTACGGCCTGTTGTTTGGGATTCTGGCACAGCGGAGAAAGAGCTTGCGTCCCGGAATGTTAACCCACGCCTGGCACGACACCGTCGGCGGGCTGGCGGTTAGATTTCTGCCAAAATGAGAAGGAGTCGATAAGCGCGCCAATCGGGTGATTGGCGTTCCGTTCCAGTCGCGAAACGCGAGTCTGCTGCGCTGGAAAATAAAGCAGCCGGAGCGCTCCGCTGAGGGGCCGAGGCACTCCGGCTAATCTTGCCCGCCTCCGCAGTGAGCGAGCAAGAAACTCGTAAGAAATCCTTAATGCAAAACCAGCAAAACCGTTTTTACTGCTTCCGGTCCTCGTCGCCACGCAAAAACTCATAGCGTTCGATCGCGGCAACGACGCCAATGGCGCCCTCGTCGCGAGCTTCGGTCCGTTGGACGCGGCCAAGGCAACGCACGCGCACCGGGCCCGCAAGCGTAATCTCGTTTGGCAAGGTCAAGAGGATCTCAATGGCAGAGCCTTGTTTGACATCCTTGGAGAGGAAGAAGTAAACGCCCCGCGAACTAACATCACGGGATTCCGTGCTGGTCTCGCCGACCGCCGCACCCGTCGTCCATCGGACGGTTAGCGGCAGCCGCATTTGAAACCTCTGGGTATTGCGGCGTTCGGACGCGGTCAAGGCGGAGCCTCCTGATTGAAAGAAGAGTTTAGCCGGGGTGGGGTCAAGCGACAATAGGACTGCGGATACAAAAAGAACTTGGTCCCTGAAAGTACGGATGTACCAGAACGAGGGGCAACGGCGGTCAGTACCGCGAAGCTGCCGGGCAGCGCGTAAACGCTGCAAACACAGGGGTTTGCGGATCCAGGCTGGCTGGAACGGAAAAATGGCGGCTTTGGCGCGGTCGGCGTCGAGGGTGATGCGAGTTTGAAAAAGGGAAATTCGGGAATCGAGGTGGACGGTTCGCAGAGGGCGCGAATTGGTTCGTTTTTTCGAATTCGCGCCGGCCAACGATCGAGATTTTCGGGCTGGACTCTCTGCAAAAGCAGCGTTTAGCCAGCGCCATCATTCGCTTTTTGTTCGTATCGCAGCTTGCGCGACATCAATGTCGTGTTATCTTTGCGCCCACACGACGGATGAAGTAATCGCAAGAGAATGCAGGAGCACTGAGTGACTGCGGCCGCGATAAATCTGATCGAACATCCTTGGACCTTTTTCGGCGTTCTGTTCGTGGTCCTTTTTTGCGTCGTGGAGATCGGGTACCGGCTTGGATCCGCCACCGGAGCAAATACCAACGAGGGCGCTCGCGAGTCGCTGGAATCTACACGCGATGCCGTCGGATTGCTGGTCAGCCTTCTGCTGGGCTTCACGCTCGCGATGGCTCTGCCCCGCTATGAAGAGCGCAAGAAGCTGCTGGTCGATGAGGCCAATGCCATCGGTACGACCGCGCTGCGTGCGCAGATGCTTCCGGAGCCGGCGCGCGACAAGACGCTGCAACTGCTGTCGGAGTATGTAGACGCTCGGCTGAGCTTTTCAACCGCGGACATAGGTGGGCCTGAGTTCCAGGAGTCGCTGGCCCGAACGAAACAACTTCAGAACGAGTTGTGGCAGCAGAGCGTGGGTGTCGCGCAGCAAAACCAGACTTCCATCACTTCGATATTCGTACAGTCGCTGAACGACTTGATCGATTTGACCGAGAAGCGCCTCGCGACGCTGGAAAATCGCGTTCCGAATGCGGTCTGGTTGCTGCTCGTCCTGGTGTCGATCTTGGATTGCCTGACGATTGGCGTAAGCGAACGGCGGAGATTCTGGTTCGTGATGGTGATCTCGCCGCTGACGATTGCGATCGTGATGGCGTTGATCGCCGATCTCGACGCTCCGCGCACCGGCCTGATCAAGATCGGCCAGCAGAGTCTCCGCAGAGTTCAGCAGGATCTGAAGCCGGACAGTGCGCCTCAGCGTGACAGTTCCCCGCACACTTCACAATAGGTTGCTAACGCCGAACGGTTTTCGTGGCTCGGTCTGCTACTAGCGCAAAGTCATTGCTAGCGAAATGCCGAACTTGGCGGAAGCTCCCGCATTCAGTGTGCGGTAGCGGGCTGGGTTGCGATCGGTTCGGAAACGATTTGTCTGGAGTGGCCGCGGAGCTGGCCTTCCAGATAAAGACTGAAGGCCACGGTGCCTGCGCAAAGCGTCCACGGCAAGATTGCTGTTGACCAGAAAACGTGGGGAATGAAGCGCAGCGATACGAGCCACGCCAGAGTGGCCAGCAGCCCGAATGCGATTCCGGTTACGCGCTTGGCGTCGATCCAGGAGAGATCGAAGGCCAAGAGTGCTTCCATGAAAAGAGCGAACGGAACGGCCACGATGAGATCGATGAAATAATGTTCGCCGGTGCCCAGGGTCGCCAACCCGACAAAAATCAGATAGAACATCGCGATTCCGCGCTCCCACCAAGAGAGGCCTCTCGAGTACCACCAGGCCAGCAGAACCCACGCCAGATGTAGAGACGGAATGGCATTGCGCGGCCCGGCCAGTGCGATGGGCTCCAGGAAAATACGCGCGGCTTGCTCGATGGGGAGAGGTCTCCACGGAAAATCCTGTCGAAGCAAGTGCGCAGGTCCCAGCGCGGGAACGAAGTTGTAGAAAAGGATGCCCATAGGCCCGGTCAGGACGAAAGTCGCGAAACACTGGAGCGCTCTTTCGCGGATGCGACGGATCTGCCCGGCGAAAACGAACGCGATGGGGATCGACAGGCCCACGTATGCGAGCAAGGAGGTCGTCCGCAGAAACGGATGAAGGACAAATTGCTGCCCCACCAGAAAAGGGATTTGCACGTGGAGGCTGGCATCGAAGGTGTACAGGTACAGATCGTAGACCTTCTGGTGAACGGCCGCCGCCCACTTCAGCATGTCGTCGGCGAAATATTCCGACGTTACAAAAAGGACCGAGGGAACGAAGCTCAACAGGTGCAGCTTGCGCGATTCGCCTTCCGTCCAGACGGCTTCGATGCCCATGATCAGCAAGCTCGTTAGTCCCGCGAAAGACAGCCAGCCGGCAATGGCGGGCTTGAAATGGAGCAGACGAAAATCGATAACGGCGAGTACGACGCAGCCCAGGATCACAAGTAGCGCATCGCGCCAAGATGGATGGACACGAAGGTGAATGACGGTGGCGCCGATGAGGGTGAGAGCAAAATATGCGGACATCAGCGCTTCGGTGTAGAACCGCGCGCTGCTCCCCAGCCAGCCGGCGCAGGCAAGCAGCGCAACGGTGAGGACAATTTTGACCGCGGCGTTGAGCTTCATGGGTTTCTGCTGAACAACGAGCGTACTGCGCCCAGTCGCCAAACAAATCAGGCAGCACGGGTCTACCCATAATCGCCTAAGCGCGCAGCGTTGCCTTCTTGCGACACGGGCCGCTGTGTCCAATATGGGACGAAGGCGCCGCTGCGCGACGGCACATTCGAAAGGATTGGACGAAAAGTTGAGCTTAGGTTTGGTCGATGAGGCGGTGGTGAATGGCGTAGAGAGCCAGCTCGAGCCGGTCGGAGACACCCAGCTTGTCAAAAATATTGTGCAGGTGATTCTTCACCGTTTGCTCGCTGATGAAAAGTTTTTCGCCGATTTCCTTGTTGCGGAAACCCTGCGCGACAAGCTGCACGATTTCTTTCTCGCGATCGCTCAACAGCGGCTTTTCACGGCGCGGTCCCGACTCGGACGACTTTGAAAACGCCTTCATGACCTCGGAGGTCATGCGGTTATCCAGCCAAATCTCGCCGGCGAAAACGCGATGGATACTCTTAACCAGCAAGTCCGTCGCGGACTGCTTGAGCACCACACCGCGAGCGCCAAGACGCATAGCGCGAACCACGTCGCGATCATCTTCGGCGGCTGTGAGTACTACAACGCGAGTGGGTATCGTGTCGAAGTTCACTTCTTCCAAGACCGCGAGCCCGTCTTTGTCAGGCATGCGCAGATCGAGCAACAAGATGTCGGGCTTGAGCTTGGCGAGCAGCTTGATGCACTCGGCACCGTTCTGAGCTTCGCCGACAATGACGATATCCTCGTCGGAGCCGAGGAGTTTGCGCAAGCCATCGCGAAAAATTGCATGGTCATCCGCGAGGAGGACACGTATTTGTTGTTTTGGTTTGGCCATTAGCCGAGCGGAATCTCGATAGTCAGACGCGCCCCGTGGCCCGGATTGGACTCCACGGTCAACACGCCCCCCACGGTACGCGTACGCTCCTTGATGGAGATAGGACCCAGCCGGAGACGGTCTAATTCGTCGCCTGTGAACCGTCCGGCGAAGCTAAACCCTTCACCGTTATCGTCAACCACCAAAACGAGTCCGCTGTCGTCCTGCGACAGTTTTACCACGACATGGGAAGCCTTAGCATGCTTTTTTATGTTGTTGAGTGCTTCCCTGTATATCTGGAAGAGCTCTCGGCAGACGCGGTCCGGAGCCTGTACCTCGACGGAATCGATCAATAAATCCAGGGCCAGAGTTGACTCGTTGCGGAAGCGTTCGGCGAAACCGATCATCAGGTCGACCAAGTCGGCGCTCTGCACCCGGACTGGGCGCATGTCCGTAACCATGCGGCGGAGTTCCGCGGACTCGCCCTTTACGGTTTGCTGGAGAAGGGCCAGGCTGTCAGCGGCCTGCTCAGGCGTCGCGCCGACCTGCCTGCGTAGTACGTCCAGCTGGATCTCAAAGCTGAGCAGAGTCTGGAGGATGCCGTCGTGCAAGTCGCGGGAGATACGGCTCCGCTCGGCTTCAATGGCGCGGGCACGCAGATGCCGGAGCAGGAAGACGTTCTCGAGCGCCGGGCCGATATGACGAGAAACCCGCTCGAACCACGCTAAGTCGTCTCGGGTGAAGCGGTTACGGCCATTGAGCAGGAACAGCCGCCCGGCGGGCTGCCCACCCTGGTCGAAAGTGACCGTCATCATCGATTTCAGCCCGAGCAGCTGCTGGGTAGGTCCGGGAAGGCGTGGGAGTGACTTTAGGGAGCGCCCGTCCCGGCGGTCCCAGCCGAAACCCGATCCCGCGCCGATGAGGCTGTTCCAGCAAATCGTTGCATCGGCATCGTCCAGAAGCAATCCGTCGGCACGAGTAAGAGGCAGGTTATCGGGCATCAGACGCTCACCTTCGCCGGCCTTGTGACGCCACAGAAAGATCCGTTCGAGGTCGGTATCCCGATAAACCAGGAGGGCTTCCTGCGCCCGGAAGGCGTGGGTGAGCTCCTCGAGGAACAGCCGGAGGCACTCCGCCAGCCCCTGATCGACCTCCATGGTGCCAGTGATGCGCGAAAAGAATTCATTCTGGACGGCGAAGAGGCGGTTGCGGTCGCCCAGAAAGGCAATGCCCGCACCGGCGGCAAAGGTGGCTCCCGCGAGACCTAGCCAGGAAACGATCCTGATCCAGTGAATTTCGCCTTTAACGACCGTGAGCAATACCAGTTCGAGAGAAAGCAAACCAGCCAAGGGAAACGCGGAGTTGAGTCCCCAGCGAATCCCAGCGACATAGCAAACGAACAGATAGGGAAACCAGGCCGGCACCATGGACGGGCTGATGATCATGAAATAGCCCAGCGCCACAAGGTCGAAGAAAAGTGGCAGGTGCCAAGATCGGCTGGAGACGATTTTTTCGAATAGGATCGCGCCAAGGGACAGCACCAGGTACCCGATCAGAAAAGAGATCGGGCGCTTGGCGTGCTGCGACGACGGCTGCTGCAGCAGCGCGATCAGCGTCAACAGAACGATGATCGGGCGCGCGTATGCAATTTGCCGTTCAAAGTGCCGGCGATCGGTTTCATGCGGGTTCATGCGCGGGGACGCATTCCTATCCTTCCAGCATAACAAGGGATAGTGGACGGGCCGCGAGGCGTTTCCAGCTAAGAACGAGTCACCGAAAGGACACCAAAAACGTAAGCTAGAGGTTTGAGGTTAGAAGCGCGAAGAACCACGATTCCCGAGGCTGACCAATTAAGACTCTCCGCGGCTCCTCGCCGAGGAGACCGATCGACCAGCGAATACCGCTGAAGGCTTCGAACCATCCGAAGACTGCGCCGACTTGGCCGTGTCAGGGCTGGTAATCGCCCGGCGGATGGCCGCCAGCGGCGCATCTTCGTCCAAGTGCACGGTCTTGCCGTCACTCTCGATGCCGAGCCGCTTCCACATTGCGGAAAGATCGACGGGCATCGGCTGATCTTTCATTTTCGCGTACAGTTCGGTCAGCACGGATGTTCCCGTGGCGCGATCCCCCGCTTTCAATGCATCCTCAAGTTTCCAATCCTGCCGAATGTCGCCGCCCGCGTTGAGAATTCCACGCAGAGCGTCCTGCAAGCCCTTTTTGTTGTGCGTTTGTTCCCGAATCTCCACGTCCGCCAGAAAACAGAACAACGCGCCTCCCCAATAGGTGCTCGCCCAGGAATGCGTGTGGTCGAGGCCCTTGTCGTCGGGGTTCGGAACGCCTTTACGCATATCGCGGGCTAGGTCCGTCCACATTTGCAGCGCGGTCATTTGCCCGGCTTGGATGCGGCCGATTGGCTCGACATACGTGGCGATACCCTCTTCGATCCAATGGTGTTCGTCCGCAACCGACGGAAACGAGAGGTGCACCATTTCATGGGTCAACATCCAATCGTCGTTCAACTCCGCTACCGGCGTCTGGTTTCCCACGTGAATCTTGATGAGGCCCCCGTCGTACCCCCACGTCTGCCCGTGCCGCACGCCGTCTCCGTCGAAGGGCATAATGCGGAGCGTCACGTGTGGAAGCGGGTAGCGGCCATAGTACGTGGCCACCGCTTCGCCTGCCAGCTGTACCCAGTGCATCAGGTCGGCTTGCGAGATTTTCCAATCACCGGACTCAATCGTCACATCGATGCGCGAGCCGCCAATTACCAGGGTCGAAGTCATATCATTAGCCTTCGCAGGAGCGGCCATCGAAATCCACAGCACTGTGCACACCAACCCGTACCAACAAAGACGGCGCGTAACGGCTGCGTGGAACCCAGTGCCAATCATAAGAGCGGCGGAAAAAACAGCATCAACCCATATGAGATGTGAGCAAACTCATTCAGGTTTCCAATGAGCGTGACTCCGGCGCCGGCGTTCCGATAAACCGATCCAGCAGCGCATCCAGGGCAAATTTGCCCGGCCCAAACAGCAAGATGATCAGGGACGCGACGAGGAACGTGTACGGAGCGGCAGCATAGAATTTGTCCGGATCGGAGAAGATCGAGAACAGCGCTTCACGGTCCGCGGTGATGTACGCCACGATCAGGTTGATGGTCATTGCGAGTGCCGTGAGGCGCGAGAGCAGTCCGATCGCCAGAAAAATTCCGCCAAAGAATTCCAGGCAGGAGATCGCCACGGCGGTCTGCGCGGGCAACGGCAGCCCCAGGCTGGTGAAAAAGTCGGTGACGTTCGACAAATGATGCAATTTGCCCCAGCCGCTTTGGATCAGTTGCCAGCCCCAGTAAAGTCTCACAAATAGCAGGAAGGGCGACTGCAGATACGAGACTAGGTCGAAAAACCGGTCGTGAAGCTGTTTGATTCGAGTGAGCATGTTTTCCCTGTTGAATTAGCGCCCGCCGAGGCTAGAAATTTTCAGGAACTTACTTGCGTTTTCTCCGGCTGGCAAAACCATCCCAGCGTGGCCCAATTCTGGAACCATTGCTGGACGGATTCCGCTCGTTCGCCGATTGGCATCTTGCTCTTGCGAAATGCCGCATCGATCGCTTTCCCGAGTGGCTTTCCCCGCCGCAGAGCGTTCAGCACCGCGAACTCTTCCGCGCCAACCCGGCGGAAATAGACGGAATTGTCGATTCTGTGAACCACGAGAAAAACTGCGCCCGGTTTCAGCTTGGCTACCGCGTGGACGTGCTTGCGTTTGCGGCGCTCCTGAAACGCGTTGCTCGCGAAATCGGTGTCTTCGTCATCCTTGCGCACGGCGAGCAGCAGATCGTCGGCCGGATAGTGCAGATCGAGCAATTGCACGTACGGCTGCAATTGCAATCGAAGATTCGCCCCCGCCGCTCCCGCAAGGTCCTCGGGCCGCAGCGGAGGCTTGGCTTCTCCATCGAACGCTTCGATGTCCGCCCATTCCAGCCGGGCGATATCCAGCGCCAGGGTTTGCTTGGTTCCCGCCCACTTCGGATGCTTGCGTATCCAATCTTCCAGCTTCGATCCCAAATTGCGCAGCGTGAACGAGCGCGAAGGGCAATCCACGATGTACGCCTTGCACATCGCGTCGAAGCGCCGCTCGCCCAGCACCGATCGCACTCCGGGAAAATCTTCCGTCATGCTCGAGAGCAGCCGGAACCAATACTGACGGTTGTAGATTTCCAGCCGCTCAAACGAAGTCAGCCGGTCATTCGGCTTGATAAACCGCGCTGCATAAGAGCGCATCGGCCGGCCGTCGGGCGCCTTGCGCTGCATGTGCTCCGACGACGTAAGAGGCTGCATCACCGCGCGAGCCATCGTGCGTTGTAGCTTCAACAGTTTCATACGGCGGTTGCCAGTACGCTGGACGCAAGAAACTTGTTGGCTTTCAGCGCCTCATCGTGAACTTCCTTGAACGAAGGAATACTGTCGTCCCACTCCAGCAAGGTAGCCGTGTGGCCGGCGCGATGGATTGCGCGTTCGTACAGTTTCCAAACCGGATCGATCACCGGATGGTCGTGCGTATCCAAAATGTACTTGCGGTATTTCGAATGGCCCGCGATGTGAATCTGCGCGACGCGCTCTGCGGGAACGCTGTTGACATACGTCATGGGATTGAAGTTGTGGTTCTGCGACGAAACGTAAATATTGTTCACGTCTAGCAAAATTCCACAGTCGGCGCGCTCCACCACTTCGTTCAGAAACTCCCACTCCGTCATCTCGGAAACGTGGAACTCCGCGTAGCTGCTGACATTCTCGACGGCCACCGGCACCTCGAGAAAATCCCGCACTTCGCGCACCTTTTGCGCGGTAATCTTCGCGGCTTCAAACGTATAGGGCATGGGCAGCAGATCGTGCGTGTAGCGTCCATCCACGCTGCCCCAGCAAAGATGGTCCGACACCCAGGGCGTTTTCGTGCGTTTGACGAGTTCCTTCAATCGCCGCAGGTGCTCGCGGTTAGGCTTCTCCGCCGACCCGAAATACATCGACACGCCGTGCTGCACAACCTTGTACTGTTCCAAAATTTGATCGAGTATCTGCACCGGCCGTCCGCCATCGATCATGAAATTCTCGGAAATAATCTCAAACCAATCCACCACCGGCTTGCGCGTCAAAATATGATCGTAGTGCGGCGCACGCAGGCCGATCCCGATGCCGTAATCCGTAAATCCATTGAACTCATTCGCGGGCATTGCCATCTCTCCGAAGTCACAACGAAAGCACGAGGGCCAGTGAACGACCACCAGCCCCCGTACAAACTACCAACGCTACAACGTTACCGTTAAGGGTGTTACGAAGGCATCTTGCTGCCGTCAGTCGCGCAGCCGCCCTTGCCCTTGCACGAATTCTTGCCCTTGCAGCCGTTGTCGCTGGCCTTGCAGCCGCCCTTGCCCTTGCAGGAGTTTTGGCCCTTACAAGCGTGCTTTTCTTTTACTTTCTTGGGGGCACTCGTATCGTCCTGCGCGGTCGCCGAAGCGTTCGCGCCGGGTGCGAGGTTCGAGGCCTTGATCGTGGCGCTGGTTCCCGCTAGAAGACCCGCGAGAGCCGCACCGGTGAGAAGAAACCTATTTGACTTTGTCATTTTCCCCAACGTCCTCCTGAATGAATTTGACTGCAGCTTAACTTCAGGCAGAATTTCTGCCAGAAGACCGTGTGACTTCCTCAGAGCACCTGGGCCACTAGGCAATTTGCGAGCATTTTTGTCTTGGCCAGGACCTGGGCTCGGGTAGGCAGTCTCGACGGCGGTTCCACCTTACGCCCGATGAGAGTTCGCCTACCAGCAAAACTTTCGTTGCCCTTTGCAAAAACTTTGTAACCTGCCTTCCCACCACATTCCTAGTACTGGTCCCCCAATTCATCGCTTCGCCACCACTCAGGAAAGCCTCTCCGCTTTTCGTCAGGGCACGGCTTAGCCGTGCCGTTCCGTCCCGGCTTCAGCCGCTGAGGTCCACTTTTTCGAGTCGCTGCAGACTCTGTGCTCCGGCAAGCCTTAAACCTACTTAGCGACAGCCAACGTAGCCGTGCTACCCGGCAACCCTAGAACCCTGCTTACCTTCCCCGCCACCTCGTCCGCCTTGAAGATAGGCGCCGAGCACGTCCGCTCAGTACATACGTAAGCCGCAGCCCGCTGGACGACCGGGTACTGCACATCCGGGTTTGGCAGTTTTCCCTCTCGGATGTCCCACCACTCGACCCGCTTGTAAAATGAGGGATACCCCAGCGCCGCGAGGAACAGCGCCCTGGCGGCGGGGTCATCTTTCCGGCCCACAACCGTAAGGTGAAGCAGCGGACGGCCGACTTCGTAGTCGGCCAGCAGCACGCTCGCCACCGGCAGGCGGGTGGCAATCGGAGCTGCCGCCAGATAGCGCATCGCCGCATCGCTGATGGTTCGATATCTCGCGTCACCCGTGGCGTGGAAGAGCAGGTTTGCAGCGCGGGCAACCGCAACATTTTCATCGCGTTGCGGATGCGGCTGGTAGGCGTGATCCGTCGGAGCCACTGAGGAGACGAAGCCGGCCCCGTGCGAACTATGGAACGTCCGCTCTATATAGCTCATGGACTCTTCCGCGTGCGTCAGCCATTTGCGATCCGCAGTGACGCGATAGAGCGCGAGATACGCCCGGGTCATCGCAACGGAATCGCCCAGGTACGGGCCGCCGGCGTCTTTGCCCCCATGATGGAATCCGCCGCCGCTCAGCCCGCGATGCTGTGTCACCCAGTCCGCGGCGCGAACCCCTTCGTCGAGCGTTTTCGAATCCGCCGTAACCTCATAAAGCGAAGCCAGCGCTGTGATCGCCCACCCATTCTCGCGGGCATAAATGTGCGCATCCACTCGCGGCACACCGCGCTTGCGGCGCTCTTGATCGTTCAACGCGAAATACTCTGCGCTGTGCTGGCCCGCAATAACGTCGGCATCCTGGCTGGTATAAAAAGCGCCTTCAGGGCTGGTCAGAAACGTGGCAAGAAATCGTTGAATGGCCTGCGCTGCCTGCAGGTATTTCGCATCGTGAAATTGCGCGTACGCTTCCGCATAGATTCGCAGGTTCTCCGCCTGCATCGACATGATCTTTTCGAAGTGCGGCTTGGTCCAAACACCATCGGTGGAATATTGATAGACGCCGCCCCACACCGGGTCGAGCAGTTGCAGCTGCGCATCCAGCGTCTGCTTCGCCATGCTCTCGGCGCGTGCGTCTCCGTGCGCGGCCCGGTCCATCGCCAGCTCTACCGAATCCCAATCTAGATATTTCTGGTCGGTCCCCCAGCTTCCCTGCTTGCCGTCGTATCCCGCGAGATAATCTTTCTCGAGTTGCGTCCGAAGCGACGCCGCCAGCAACGGATTCGCCGGGAACGTAATCTCCTTCTCCGCTTCCACCGATGGCCCCGGACTCGGATCGTCAATGATCGCCTGCAGCATGTTGGCCATCTCATCCGGAGTTAGGTAACCTTGCCGCTTCACAATTTCATGCCCCTCGCCGTCGAACACCACGGTGGCCGGCCACCCGTAATCCTCATAGCGATTCGAAAGATCGGGCCGCGAATCCTGGTCCACCCGCACAGTCAAATATTTGCTGTGCAATAGCCCAATCACTTTGGGATCGCGATACGTCGTCACGTCCATGACGTGGCACCAGTGGCACCACACCGCTTCCAGATCCAAAAGGACAAATCGCTGTTCGCGCTTAGCCTGCGAAAAAACATCGTCCGACCACGGAAGCCAGTTCAGCTTGCCACCGGGCGATACGCTGGAAGACGCGGCGGGAGACGCTTGTGCAAAGGCGCCCTGAGAAAACGCCGAGGAGGCCAACAACACCGCAAAAACTAACCCGCTTCGTTTCACCCGTGAACCCTCAGCTTCGATATACGTGTTCCGGTGAACTTTGGATTTGAGGCTGTGCTCTAGCGAGGTTCGCTATGGGAAGGCTGTGTCCCTACGGGCCGCCTCAGCCAACAACGCAAATCAGCCACACCACACCACGCTCCTTAGACTCGTCCGCACTCAATAGGTAAGCCGCGACGAACGTCCATGCAACGAGCATCAACTATGTAGGCGCCGGGCTTCAGCCCGGCGAATCCGCAGCAGCACATTCTGCAGCCCATGAAATCCCACCCTCCCTTGGAACACATCCCGCCAGGGTGCCACACACGCAGTCGTTGCGGTTGGGTCTTCCCCCTCTCATGCCGCCCCGTGCGTCACCGTTCTCCATCCCGTTCACTCATGCTAAACTGCTCTCGAGTGGTGGGAGTAGCTCAGCTGGTAGAGCGTCGGTCTGTGGCACCGAATGTCGCGGGTTCAATCCCCGTCTCCCACCCCAAGCTCCCGCCTTCGATCACATCGCTTGGCGTGTTTCGCGCCACGTAAAAATCCAACTAAGGTCGCGCAATGAACATCCAGTCCCTAGGTGTCCTCTTCGATCTCGATGGCGTGCTGGTGGATTCGACGCCGGCTGTGGCTCGCTGCTGGTCGAGGTGGTCGCAACTGCATGGCTTCGACCCCGAGGACGTCGTGCGCCGCGCTCACGGCCGGCCTAGCATCGTCACCTTGCGCGAACTTCTCCCCAACGCCGACCTCGAAGCCGAAAACCGCCAGATGGAGCAATGGGAAATCGAAGACACCGACGGCGTCGTGCCGCTCCCCGGTGTGCTGTCGCTGCTCAGCGCGATTCCCGCCGATCGCTGGGCCATCGTCACCTCCTGCACCCGCCCGCTCGCCGAAGTCCGTATCCGCGTGGCCGGTCTTCCGTGGCCCAGGCAACTGGTCACTTCCGCCGACGTTCAGCGCTTCAAGCCCGACCCGGATCCATACATAAAAGGTGCCGAACTCCTGAAACTCGCTCCCGCCAGCTGCCTTGTCGTGGAAGACGCCCCCGCCGGCATCCGCGCCGGCAAAGCCGCAGGCGCCGCCGTACTGGCGTTGCGCACTACGGACACCGACCCGCAGCTGTCCGCAGCAGGTGCCAATTGGATCGTCAACGACCTCGCTTCCGTGCAACTACTCCCGCCCGCGGACAATCACCACCTCACCTTTTCCCTCGCCACCGAATCGCCCAAACTTTGACTTCACGTTGCCCCTCTGTATAAAATCGCGCGCGCAAACACAAAAACGCTTTCGCCTGGGAGCCTCGATGTCCAACTACACTCGTGCTATTTTTCTGACCAATCTATTCCTTCTTCCCTTGGCTGCATCGCCCATCCTCCACGCCCAGGAAACGCACGAGAAACAAACCACCACGGTCGAGAAAGACAAACCCGCCGAACCAGCCCCGCCAACTCCTAAAGAAGACTCGTCCGTAACCGATCACACCGTAAAAATCGGCGCGCAAACCGTTCCTTACAAAGCCACTGCCGCCACCATCCTCCTCAAAAACGAAAAAGAAGAGCCGACCGCGCTGATCTACTACACCGCTTACACTCGCACCGACGCGAAGGACACTTCGCAGCGTCCCATCGCTTTCATCTACAACGGCGGTCCAGGCTCTGCATCGGTCTGGCTGCACATGGGCGCCTTCGGCCCGAAACGCGTCGTCACCGCGAACGCCGAGCCCACTCCCCCCGCGCCCTACAAATTCAACGACAACGCCGGCTCGCTGCTCGACAAAGCCGACCTGGTCTTCATCGATCCCGTCGGCACCGGCTTCAGCCATGCCGTAGGCAAAGCCCAGGACAAAGATTTCTGGGGCGTCGACTCCGACGTCAAATCGTTGGCCGAATTCATCTCCATCTACGTCACCCGAAACAATCGCTGGAACTCACCCAAATTCCTCATTGGCGAAAGCTACGGCACATTCCGCTCCGCCGCTCTCTCCAACTATCTGCAAACTCACAACGGAATGTATTTCAACGGTATCGTTCTGATCTCTTCCGTTCTCGACCTCGGCACCATTTCCTTCAACCCCGGCGACGACCAGGCCTACATCTTCTATCTTCCCAGCTATGCCGCCACCGCGTGGTATCACAAGGTTCTCCCCAATCGCCCGGATGACGTCCACACTCTGATCGAGGAAACCCGCCAGTTTGCTGTCACCGAATACGCCGCCGCGTTGATGAAAGGCTCGAAGCTCACCGCCGCCGAAAAATCCGATCTCGCCAAAAAAATCTCGCGCTACACCGGCTTGAACGAGGACTACCTGATCAAGGCCGACCTCCGCGTCAATCTTCCGCAATTCATGCAAGAGCTCCAGCGCAGCCGTGGCCTCACGACCGGCCGTCTCGATGCTCGCTTTTCCGGCTTCACCTACGATCTCCTCGGCGAATACGCACAGTCCGATCCCCAATCTGATGCCATCACCGGAGCGTACACAGCCGCCTTCAATACCTACCTGCGCGACGAACTGAAATTCAGCCTGCAAGATAGGAAATATCAAACCGTTTCGGAAGAAGCGGAACCCGCCTGGGACTGGAAGCACAAAGCCGGCGAAAATTTCGGCTTCCCCGGATCACCTAACGTTGAAGGCGATCTGATTCAAGCCTTGCTGACCAATCCCCACCTGCAAGTCGAAGTCGAAAACGGCCTCTACGACCTGGCCACCCCATTCGTAGCCACCGAATACACCATGGAGCACCTCGGCTTGCCGGAGAAACTCCAGAAAAACATCCATCTGCAGTACTACGACGCCGGCCACATGATGTATCTCCACGACGAAGATCTAACCAAGCTAAAGGCCAATATCGCCGCTTTCATCGACTCCGCTTCGAAACACGACTAGCCCTATCAACCGATTTTAGCCTTGACAAACCGGTCACTAATATGGTAACCTTCCTCCATTGAGTAGTGTGCACACGTAGTGGCCGGTCTTTAGACGGACCATTCCGATCCCTTTCTTGGATTCAGCGCCCGCACACCTAACTCATTTAGAATCAACACTTGCAAAAGTGTATCAAAACAAACCACTTTAACTCCCTTTAGAATGAACACTTATGAAAATTCCATAGGGGGGTGGGATAGCAAACTTATAACTCTTCGTTTCTCGCTTTGCGCCCGGTGGACCCCTTCTACCCTCGGCGCCTTTATGAGCTGGCTCTCATCAATCGCCTCACCGCTGGTCGCCATTCAGTAACGGTAATCTTCTCGCGCCAAGTCCCAACAGTTGACATAAACGCGGCTGTCAGCTCCCGTACACTGATTCCGTCAGACGGCCACACCATCGGCCCTCTTCAGGCGATCCAGGCTTCGATTCGATCAAGACGGAGAAACAGAGACCCATGGCAACAACTCCACAGGCACAGCCTTCTCAACGCACCATTCACACATCGCAGCTCATCACCGCAATGCTCAAGTCCAACGGCCACGTCAGCGACCTTATTTTCTCTCCCGGCCGGGCACCCCAAATAGAAGTCAGCGGCGAACTCGTCGAACTGAAATTTAAAGGGTTGGAGTCCCTTAGCCCCGACGATACCCGCTTCATCGCCTACGACATCATCGGCAAAAACGAGCATCCCGTCCGCAAACTGGAACAGGACGGCTCCGCGGATCTCTCCTACGGGCTTGCCGGGCTTGCCCGCTTCCGCGTAAATATCTTTCGCCAGCGAGGCAGCTTCGCCATCGTCATGCGCGTGATTCCCAACGCCATTCCCGGTTTCGAGCAATTGAACCTGCCCGGCCAACTGGAAGAAATCGTGCACCTCAGGAACGGCATCGTTCTCGTGACTGGCCCGACCGGTTCCGGGAAATCCTCTACCCTCGCCGCGGTGATCGATAAGATGAACACCGACAAGGCCTACCACATTCTCACCATCGAAGACCCCATCGAGTTCTTGCATAAGCACAAGAAGGCCACCATTCACCAGCGCGAACTTCACAGCGACACGCCGACGTTCGCGATGGCCCTGCGTGCCGCCCTTCGCCAGGCTCCCAAAGTCATCCTCGTCGGCGAAATGCGCGACCGCGAAACCATTGAGATTGCCCTCGAAGCCGCGGAGACCGGCCACCTCGTGCTCTCCACACTGCACACCATCGATGCCTCGAAGACCGTAGAACGCATCATCGGCGTCTTTCCCCAAAGCGATCAGCAAGGTATCCGCACCCGCTTCGGAAAAGCGTTCCGCTACATCGTCTCGCAGCGTCTGTTGCCGAAAAACGACGGCAAGGGCCGTATCGCCGCCATCGAAATCCTCAAAGCCACCATGCGTACCCGCGACTACGTCGAAAAAGGCGAGGGCGAAGGAAAAACTCTCCTCGACGCCATGCGCGATGGCGACACCGAAGGCATGCAGCACTTCGACGGCGTCATCGAAAAATTCATTCGCGAAGGAATCGTCGACTTTGAAACCGGCCTGGCCTTCTCCACCAACCCTGGCAACATGCGTCTGGAGCTAGCCGATTACATCGACAACCCAAGAGCCGGCGCCGCAAAACCACCCGCCGCAAAACCCCAAGAAGCCCGGCTAACCGAAATCGAAGTCGAGCCCTAGGTTTAGTCGAGCCATAAATTTATTCACCGTTCGGCTCGATCGCCAATTTGTCATCGTTCAACTCGTCGCCGAACCTTGTAGGGGCGCAGCACTGCTGCGCCCCAGCTTGCCCAGGCGTATGAAACCGATGAGTTTTTGGATCCCTTTAGCAACTCACCGGCGCTCTGGTGTTTCATACTCGCTCGCAAAATTCCCGCCATCCGCCCACCAAAAACAGCCTACAATTCCTCGTTCATGACCGGCCTAGACGACGCCACAACTCTCCGCACTCTCCACATCCTCGCAACCTCGTTCAGCATCGCCATGGCGCTGGGCCTGTTTGCCCTGCTTTTCCCGCGAGCCGGTCAAAACACATTCGGCCGCATCGAACGCGCCTTCACCGATTTCTCCGAGCGCAAAGCTCTCGCCATCCTCACCCTGTTCCTCTCCGTGATCGCCATCCGTCTCCTCGCGCTCCCGCTCCTCCACGTCCCCGTTCCCGGCATCCACGACGAATTCAGCTACCTCCTCATGTCCGACACCTTCGCCCACGGCCGCCTCGCAAATCCGACGCATCCGATGTGGGTCAGCTTTGAAACCTTTCACGTGAACTGGTTCCCCACCTATTCCTCGATGTATCCGCCCGCCCAAGGATTCGCCCTTGCCATCGGTCAGCTTCTCGGAAATCCCTGGATCGGCGTTCTGCTCAGCGACGCCGCCATGTGCGCCGTGATCTTGTGGATGCTTCAGGCTTGGCTGCCCGCCCGCTGGGCTTTCCTCGGCGGAGCAATCGTCGCATTGAAACTTGGCATCGCCAGCTACTGGATGAACAGCTACTGGGGTGGGGCGATGGCCGCCCTCGGTGGCGCCCTGGTCTTAGGCAGCTTGGCCCGAATCGTGAAGCGCGCCCGGGTCCGCGACGCTCTGCTGCTCGGCTCGGGCATCGCCATCCTCGCGAATAGCCGGCCGTACGAAGGTTTTCTCTTTTGCCTGCCCGCCGCCGGGTGGTTTCTCTGGTGGCTCATCGGCAGCACAAAATCGAAAGACGCTCTGCCCGTCCGTCTTCGTCGCGTGGTCGCGCCGGTGACCATCCTTCTGGTCCTGACCGCCGCATGGATGGGCTACTACAACTACCGCCTGACCGGCAACGCGCTCCTGATGCCGCACGTTTTAAACACGCGCACCTATCACACCGCTCCGCTTTTTCTCTGGGAATATCCGAAACCCGAAATGCACTATCGCAATCAGCAGTTTGAGGATTTCTACAACGGGTGGGAACGCGAGAATTATCACAACAACAGAGCCGACGTAATCCGTGTCTCCTGGGAAAAACTGTTTCGCGGCGGAATCACTTATTTCTGGCTCGGTCTCCTGCTGGCCCTTCCTGCTCTGCCGTTCGTCTTGCGCGATCGCAAGATGCGCCTCCCGCTGATCACCGTGGTCATCGGCATGGCCGGAGTCTTCGTCGTCATCTGGTCCGCCGCTCATTACGCCGCGCCGATCACGTGCGCGCACTACCTGCTGGTAGTCCAGGCGATCCGCCATGTACGCACCATGCATATTTCCGCGCGCCCCATCGGGCGTGCCTTGTCTCGCGCGATTATTCTCGCCTTGGTCTTGGACACTGGAATGAACGTGGCCTGCGGCGCTTGCGATCCACTTCTCTGGCCCTGCGAAGGAGACCCCAGCCGCACCGCCATCGCCGAAAAGCTAGACCACACGCCCGGCAAACATCTGATCATCGTGCGTTACACCGAAGACCACAACATCCACGACGACTGGGTCTACAACGGCGCCGAAATCGACAACGCCAAAGTCCTCTGGGCCCGCGAACTCAACCCAGAACAAAACGCCAAGTTGCTCGCTTATTTTAACGATCGCAAAGTCTGGCTGGTCACTCCGGACACCGACAACACCTACCTCGAGCCCTACACTCCACCGGGCGGCCCGCTAGCCCCGGAACAATAAACCGAATAGCCGTCAATACGAGAAATCGAGCAGAACCGAGGTCTCGTACCCCATGTAGGGGCGCGCTTTAGCGCGTCCTAGCGAGCGCCCCGCGAGCCATCCCATATCGCCGTTAATCAAACATCGTAGGGGCGCAGCACTGCTGCGCCCCAGCTTGGCAAGATGTATGAAATCAGCTCCCTAACAGACTGCGCAAGAATGCGCACTTGTCATCCCGAACCCGCGTCGTTTGCGGGTGAGGGATCTGCTGTTCGCCAGAAAGCCAGAAAAAAGCAGATTCCTCACCCCGTTCAAAAACCAAACGGGTTCGGAATACACATTTTCGAGTTTTTCCGCAGACTGCGAAGCAACTCCCGACTGAACGTCTTCTTAAAACATCAGGCCCGGCTGAAGATATTCGCGTTCAGAAATTCGTTGCGGAACTTTCCCTGCGGATCGTATTTCTTGCACAGGGCAACAAACTCCGGCAGCTTCCTGTAGCTCACCTGCAGTTGCGAAGGAACCATGGTGAACAATTTCCCCCAGTGCGGCCGCGCCTGGTACGGAGCCAGCTCCCTTTCAATCACCGGCAAAACTTTCCGCACCGCAGGCCAGTCCGGTTTCCAAGTAAAGTGAATCGTCACGCACGCCTGCTTGTAACAAGGGCTCATCCATAAGTCGTCAGCCGCAATCGTCCTTATTTCCGAAATCATCAGCAACGGACTGATCCCATCGTGCAGCCGCTCCACCGCCAGCACCGCGTCCACCGCGCTCGGGCGCGGCACGAAATATTCCGATTGCAGCTCTTTGCCGGCGCTCGGCGTAAAACCCATGCGGAAATGCGGAAGGCGCTCGTACCAGGGACCAGGAACCCCCATTTGCTCCGTGCAATTCTCGGCGGACAGTTCCGCGATCGGATGCAGGTTCTTGGTCGCGCGTTTTGCCCCATGAAATTCCTGGGGCGCGTGAAAGGGCTTGTCATTCTCGATGCGGCTCTTCAGCCACACTTCATTGAACTTTTTCCCTTTCCAGTCGGTAAACAGGCTGACGCTGTACGCGCTCGATTCGATGGCTTCAAAATTGTATTTCCATTCGTCCATTGGCAGATTTTCATAAACCCACTGGCGCATCTGATATGTCGGCTGAACGTCGAGGGTCACCTTGGTGATTACGCCCAGCGCGCCAAGCCCAACAACGGCTCCTCGAAAGGTTTCGCCGTCCGCGTGTCGCGACAATTGCACCACGTCGCCGGCCGCCGTCACCATCTCCAGCCCGGAAACCGCCGTCGCCAGGTTCCCGTTCTTGTCGCCCGATCCGTGCGTCGCCGTGCTGGACGCCCCGGCGATCGAAATATGAGGCAACGACGCAAGATTGTGCAGCGCAAACCCTTTGCCATCCAGCTCGGGACTCAACTGGCCGTAACTCATGCCGCCTTCGACGGTCACCGTTGGCGCCGCGGCGTCCAGCGCCGCGATCTTGGCCATCGGCCGCACCGACAGAAAATCGTCGGTGCTGTTGGCAATCGTGTTGAAGCAGTGGCGCGTTCCGAGCACTTTCAACTTGCTCTGCTTCGCGACGTATTCCCGCACCTGTTCCACGGAGTTCGCGGAGTACAAGCGCTCCGTCCCGTACTCCAGATTGCCCGCCCAATTTGTCAGTTTGTCATCCGGCATAGCCGCCAGCAGCGGCGAAATGATCGGACTCGCCATCATCGCCGAAGAAAGCTTGATAAATGTTCTCTTGTTCATAGCCTTCCCATCAAGCGCGCACGAAACATCGCGCCAGCCACCAAGTTGTCATCAACGCGAAATCCCAGCACGGCTCCACCGAAACGCGCGCAATTACAAGCCGATGCCCAATGGTCACCGTGAAGCCACCATCAAATTATTCAGCCCAAACTCAAATCGTTCGTGAACAAATTTCTCAAATCCGATGCGTTGCAGCATCGTCCGCAACGTCTCCACCGGAATTCTCTTCTGGTGCTCGTCGCTTTCCATCTCGTCGCTGACCAGTCCCAATCCATGCAGCACCTTCAAAATCGGATCGACCATCTCCGACGGCCAGGTCAGGATCAGCGAACCGCCCGGCGCCAGAATCCGGTGTGCCTCCCGCAACACCGACTCCGGCTGGCGCAAATGCTCCAGCACCGCGAGCATCACCACGTGATCGAATTGCCCGGATTCCACCGGCAACGGCGCGGTAATGTCTCCGCGAACACGCCACCACCGTCCTCGCAATCCATCTTCCACCTGATCGTCCACGCCTACACCGTGCGAAATCCTGTCTCCCGCATAGTTCAGAAACGCCGCCTCCAGTCCGCAACCCAAATCGCAGACCCGCGATCCGCTCCGGATATATGTATACGCCGCGCGAAATCGAAGCTTCGCAATAAAATGATCGAGCCCGGTGTAAGCCATTTACTTAAGGTCGTAGTCGCCGATGTACGTACCGCGGCTGATGCCCAGCATACTGAGGAAAAACGAAGCGAAAGTCACCTGAATCCCGATGCACAACCACATGGACCAGAACAATACTGCCCGCACTTCGTGTAGCGGCCCAAATCCGCTAACCACCCAGTCCCACACCACCCAAGCGCAACCCGCGAAACCCGCTAGAAACAATCCGCCGCCGAGGAGTAGTCCGGATTCGAGCGTCACGTGCGTCAGCGCCCGCCTAAGCGAAATATTCCGGTGGTCGAATCGTTCCGCATAACTAAAAACTTTCGCAAACGCCCCGATGGACAGAATCTGCACGCCCAGCAGCGTGAACATCACCCCAAAAATCATCGTGTGCACGTCGAGAGTAATCCGTGGTGTCAGAACTCGCGGCCCCGGCAAAAGCCAGAACACCAGAAACAATCCCGCCCCCACCAGCCACGCTCCCGGCAACAGAAACAACCAGTTCGGCGCGTACAACAGCATGAACCGCAAATGCCGCCAACCATCGCGAAAGCTCCGTAAATGCGGCGGACGCCCGCGCTTGTCGGGCCACAGCGTGATGGGAATCTCCGTCACGTTGGCCTGCAATTGCGCCGCCTTGATCACAAACTCCGACGCGAACTCCATCCCGTTACTGCGCAAATCCATCCGGTCGAACACTGCCCGCGTGAACGCGCGCATCCCGCAGTGACTGTCCCCGACACCGGTATGAAAAAACAAATTCAGCACCGACGACAGCGCCGGATTCCCGATGTACTTGTGGTGCCAGGGCATGGCCCCGCGCTTGATCTCGCCGCGAAACCGGTTGCCCATCACTACGTCGTAGCCCTGCCGCCACTTCTCCACGAATCGCGGTACCTCGCTGAAATCATAGCTGTCGTCCGCGTCGCCCATAATGATGAATGCGCCTCGCGACGCCGCGATCCCGGCTCGCAACGCCGCGCCGTAGCCTCGTTGTGCCACCAGCACGACGCGCGCGCCCAGTTTCTCCGCGATACCGACCGACCCATCCGTCGACCCGTTGTCCGCCACGACCACTTCCCCGTGGAGTCCTGCAGCGCGAAACGCGTCCATCGCCTTCGCCACGCAAATGCCAATTGACTTCGCCTCATTTAAGCAAGGAATCACCACCGACACATCGGCCGGGTCGGCAATCGTCTCCGCAATGATGCGCGTTGATATCTCTGCTTTCACCGTGTGCGTCTTCTCCACATCTCCGCCATCGAACTTGATCGCTGCCAAGACTTCCAGCTTGCATTTTCCTGCACCGCCACTATTATGGCGGCGTCACCGCAAGCTCCCCTGAGACCCCATTGTCTAACATAATCGACGCGTCCAACACCACCGCCGACACTCCGCCATTAGGCTCGCCGCTCCCGGGTGCCACATCGACCTCCGCGCGTTCCCGCGGCGGCCTCCTCAAAATCCTGGGCATGTGGTTCGGCATCGCTGCCGCGGTAGGCAACACCATCGCCGCCGGCATCGTTCGCGCCCCCGGTGACATCGCGCAGTGGCTCCCCAACATCTACCTCTTTTTCGGCGTCTGGGTCGTAGGCGGACTCTACGCGCTCGTGGGCGCCTCCTCCATGGCCGAACTCGGCGCCGCCATCCCCCGCAGCGGCGGCCAATACAATTTCTCTCGGCGCGCCATCGGCGACTACGCCGGCTTCATCGTCGGCTGGAGCGACTGGCTCTCCAGTTGCGGCACCTCGGCCGTCGTCGCCATTGTGGTTGCCGAGTACAGCGGGGCGCTCTTTGCGCCCCTTGCCGGACACGTCAAATCCATCGCCGTCTTCGTGGTGCTCGCGTTTTTTGTTTTGCAGTGGCGCGGTGTCCGCTGGGGCAGTAGCACGCAACTCCTCACCGCGGCGCTAAAGACGACCGCCTTCCTGGTGGTGGTGATCGCCTGCTTCCTTTTTGGCGGGCACGCGAGAGCCGCCGCTCCCAATCTCGCCGCCGCCCCGGCCCTGCAATCTGGCTGGCCGCTGGCCATCGCGGTAATGCTCGCGCTGCAAGCGGTCTTGTACACCGTGGACGGCTGGGACGGCATCGTCTACTTCGGCGAAGAGGTCAAGAATCCCGGCCGCGACGTTCCACGCGCCATCTTCGGCAGCGTTTTCACCGTCATGGGCATTTATCTGCTTATCAACGCCGCCGTGCTTTATGTTTTGCCGATGAGCGAGATCGCGGGGAATATTTTTTCGCTGGGCGTCGCGGTGCAGCGCGTCTTCGGCCACTACGGCGACCCCATCATCCGCTCCATCATGATCGTTTCGCTGTTCAGCTGCATCAACGCCAACCAGCTTTTCTGTTCCAGAATTCTTTACCGCATGAGCTTCGACGGCCTGTTTTTCCGCCGCGCCGCCACCGTGAACAACGGCGGCACGCCCGCCTTTGCGCTGTTGCTCAGCACCCTGATCGCGATTCTCTTCGTGCTCGGCTCGTTCGAGCGTGTCATCGCCATGCTTTCCTTCTTCTTCGTAGCCAACTACACGCTCACCTACGCGTCACTTTTCATCCTGCGCAAGAAAGAACCAGACATGCCGCGCCCCTATCGCGCGTGGGGCTACCCGTACACCACGGCCATAGCGCTCATCGGCTCGATTCTCTTCCTGATTGGCTCGATTGCGACCGATCGCGACAACGCGCCGCTAGCCCTCTACATGCTAATCGCCAGCTACCCCATCTACCGCGTAATGAAGTTCGCCGCAGGAAGAAAAGCCGAAGTAACGATGTAGAGAAGTAAGGAAGCAAGGAAAGTATCAGACGGACCAAACGCCGTCGGCAGGACAACAATTAAGACGGCACGCTTGTTTCTTTTCATTACTTCATTACATCTTTACTTCATTACTTCAGATTTTTTCCGCGATGCTCTTCCCTTGCATGAACAAGAGCAAATAGTCCGGTCCGCCCGTCTTTGAATCCGTCCCCGACATATTAAATCCTCCGAACGGATGCGCTCCCACCATCGCGCCGGTACATTTCCGATTCAAATAAAGGTTCCCGACGTAAAACGCATCCCGAGCCTTTTCCAATTTCTCGGCATTCCGCGAATAGACACCGCCGGTCAATCCAAATTCCGTACCATTGGCAATCTCCAACGCGTGATCGAAATCCTTGGCCTTGATTACCGCCAGCACCGGGCCGAAGATTTCTTCCTGCGCGATCCGCGCCTTCGAATCGACATCCGCAATCACCGTAGCTTGCACAAAATAGCCATCGCCAGGCGCCCGATCCCCGCCCACCACAACTCGCCCCTCTTTTCTCCCCACATCAATATATCCAAGCACCGTCTCTAGCGCCGTCTTGCTGACCACCGGCCCCATATAATTTCCCGGCAACTCGCTCGGCCCCACAGTCACTTTCTTGGCTCGCTCGGTAATCTTCTGCACGAATGAGTCATAAACCTTTTCTGAGACGATCGCGCGCGAACACGCCGAACATTTCTGCCCCTGATACCCAAACGCCGCCTGCGCCACGCCTTCCACCGCTGCGTCGATGTCTGCTTCTTCGTCCACAATGGTGGCGTCCTTGCCACCCATCTCCAGCACGGTGCGCTTGATCCAGATCTGCCCCGGCACTTTCTTCCCCGCCGCCTCGCTGATCAACAGCCCCACTTCCTTCGACCCCGTAAACGTGATGAAACGCGTCTTCGGATGCTTCACCAAAGCTTCCCCTACAATTTCGCCCGCCCCAGTCAAAAAGTTCAGCGCATCCTTGGGAATCCCAGCCTCATACAAAATCTCTACCATCTTCGCGGCCACGGCAGGTGACTCCTCCGAAGGCTTCAGAATCACGGTGTTCCCGGTAACCAAAGCCGCCGCCGTCATCCCGGTGGCAATCGCCGCCGGAAAATTCCAAGGCGGAATTGCCGCCCCGACCCCTAGCGGGATGTACACCATGAAATTCTTCTCGCCAGCTTGCGGCGTAACCGACTGCGGTCCCGCCAACCGCAACATCTCCCGGCCGTAATACTCCAGAAAATCGATCGTCTCCGCGGTATCCCCGTCCGCCTCCGCCCACGACTTTCCCACCTCATAACAAATCAAAGCCGAAATCTCGAATTTTCGCTCCCGAATTATCCGCGCCGCCCGAAACAAACACTCGACGCGCTGTTCCGCAGGCACCCGCTTCCAAGCCTCAAACGCCTTAGTAGCCGCCAAAACCGCGGCATTGGCATGCGCCGCGTTCGCCGCCTGAAACACCCCAATCACCTGCGAAGGATGCGAAGGATTGGTGGAAGTCATCTTCGCCGTCGTATAAACCTTCTCCCCGCCGATATACATGGGGTACTCGCGCCCAAACTCCGTCGCCACTTTCGCGAGCGCTGCCTCCATAGCCGCCCGATTCTCAGGTTTGGAGAAATCGACAAACGGCTCATTAACAAATTCGCCCACTCGCAAAGTCGTCTCCGCAGTAGCCATCAATGTCACTCCCGCTTTCAATTAGACACCTAACTCTATATCACCCGATCGATCTTCTGCCGATCGACAAGTTCGCCTTCAAGTGTCCGCGTTTTATTGATTATCGCCGAAAATATCTTCACCCGAGAGGCGACCCGCGTAATGTATTCCGAGAGTGGCGCGAAATAGGACTTCCGGTTCAGAGTGCGCTGAATAGCAAAAGTGATAAAGACGATGGGAAATAGACAAGGGACCAAGCCCCACTTCCCAGACGCAATAGTCATGGCGATCGCCGAAATAGTGGGTGTCCAAAGAGCCAGGCCGAAGATGAGGAGTGCCCAACGTGTCCTGTGGAATGCTCCGAAAAGAGTGCCCTTCGCCGGAAAGGCATCCAAGGACGCCGCTTCACCTGCGAAGCCCGCGAAATATCCCAGGACGAACAGCAAGAGTACCTGGGTAACAATGCTGGCCATGAGAGGATCTCGCGGCAACGAGCCCGGAGTGAGATCGACCTCGGGCGCGATGCGTTCCCCCAATTGGATCGGGTTCGACATGACGGGTGCCTCGAATTTTGCCAGTTCGCGCACGTCCCGTAGGGTTAAGCAATTCAGCATCGCTTGGCTGTCAATCCGGGGGACAAAGTATGGTGACCTGTCCGCTCGTTCCGGAACTTCTAGTACGGACGTCGTGCAAACTCCGGTAACTGCGTTCGCATACATAAAAACACCGCGACGGTTAACCCACTTTACAATCGAGTAGTCAAAGAAATTGGATACTTGTCGAGCGCGAGATAGCACTCCACCGTTATTGAGATCGCCGAGAAACTCTACAATGTGGGGGACCTCGTACAGCTCTAAGGAAGCAGCAAATGTAGCCGTCAGATTTTGTGGAGGGTTCGGCACGTGGCGATTAGATTTGGAATCCTCGGGCTTTGCACTCGAAGCGCTGTCGGGCTTAGGAGCATTACTTGAGATCGTGCTCGAAGATTTAGATATTACTGCGCGCTCGTTGAGGAGCTGGGCGAGTGGCATTGAGTCGGCATCTGGATGGACACCCTTGTACCTCTGCCAGATCTCGTCGTTCTCCAAGATGTCTACGTAGAGCGCTAGATTATTTCTACCGTTAACGTAAGACGCGAGAGCTTCCGTTTTTTCCCGCTTTGTCCAAAATGCAGCGAGCAATAAAAGCAGCACCGCCAATAGCAGAATAAATGTCCCTGAACGCGTGCAGGCATCGGACGTCGCCTTGTCCAGTTCAGATAACTTGACCGAGCTCTCTATCACATCATCTGTCACAGCAGATTCTCCGCGGACGGATTCGCCCGTCATTTGCACTCTTTGCAAAAGTTGGGCTTCTCCGCATCACTTCACGACGGACGGAATGCTTCGCGCTCCATGAACAATCCTTACGATTCGCAGCGGGCTCGTCGCCGGATCGTACACGATCCAGTAATTCCGATACGGTTGCACCAGCCAAAAACGCAACGGCAGAGGTGTCAGATCCTCTCGAACGCGACCCGCCAACGGACTGTCGGCCAACAGAGCGCAACCGGCAGAGATTGCCTCTTCGACGCGGCTCGCTGCCTCAAGATCATCGCTGGCGATATAGCTCCAAATCTCGAAGAGATCCCTTACCGCCTGCGGCGTTAACTCATACCTGCTCATTCCGGCGATTCTCGATCCACTCTTTTTTTAGCTCCTGCATTTTGGAGCGGACTTCTTCGGCGTCAATCAACTCGCCCCGTTGTGCAGCCGCATAGCCTTCTTCGATCTTCGCCCTGATCTCGCTGGCATGATCCGCCAGCCACGCTTCCTGTTCATGAAGCATCGAAACCGCCTGCTCTACGAACTCATCGACGCTCTGGTAAGGCCCACGCCGTACATCCTGGCGAATCATCTCTTCCACTTCAGGCCGCAAGTGAATATTCATGTGCACCACTCCCATCACGAACAGCAGTCAAAGCCGGCGCCTTCCTTGCATAATAATATCGCCTTTCTGCCCCAACAGAGTGATTGCGCTTACAACACCCAGTTCTGCACCCTCAAACCCCGCACCCGCCGAAACTCCTTCTCGTTGTTCGTAACCAGTGTTAACCCCTCCGCCTTGGCATGCGCCGCAATCCACATATCATTGTTGTCAATCACCGTGCCGGACCCTTCCAGTTCGGCTCGAATCGTTCCGTAAAACTCGGCCGCTCGGGCCGGCAGCGCCAGCACTGGAGCAAATACAACGAACTCATTCAATTGCCTTAAAATCATAGCGGTCTGCGCGTTCTTCAGCGCGCCGCAGAGCAATTCGCCGAAGGTGATCACCGAAATCGCCAATTCTCCAGCCGCTACCGAAGCGAATCGTCGCGCCACTCGCTCGGGCCGGTTCCGATGGATATAAATGCAGATGTCGGTATCGAGCAGATACTGAACCCCCATTTAAAGGCCCTTGCGCTTCTGAGGCTTGTCCTTGCCGCGCCCCCGCACCACAAAATCCTTGGGAAGTCCCGCCAAGATCTCAAACGCCCGCAGCATGCTTCCCTTCTTTTCCCGCAAGACGATCTCGTCGCCCCGCCGCGAAATCTCCAGCTCCTTGCTCTTCACTCGAAACTGTTTCGGCAGCCGTACCGCCTGGCTGTTCCCCGATTTGAATACTCGCGCCGTAGCCATCGTCAACCTCCCGAATGTATATACGTCAAGTATACACATTGGTGCGATTGCCGTCATGCACCCTAATGGCAACTCTTTAAAAGAGCCTTCCCGTTCCTCTGTCTCCTGTTCCTCTGTGTCTCAGTGCCCCTGTGGCAAATCGGTCCTCGGTTGTGCGCGGCCGAAATCTAATGACAAGCCGACTTGACATCCTCCTGCTGTGACCCTACAATGAAATGGAAAGCTTACTTTACATGGCGCCTACCATTCGCAACCGGGTCAAGGACCTCCGCACTAGTCGCGGGTGGACCCAGGATCAACTTGCTCAGGCCGCGGGCGTCTCCCGCCAGAGCATCAACTCCATCGAGCGCGACCGCTACGTCCCCAGCCTCCAGCTGGCCCTCATGTTCGCCAAGATATTCGGCTGCCCCACTGACGAAATCTTCACCCTACAAATCGAAAGGAAGGAGACCCAATCATGAACATCCCCATCCTAAGCCGCGCCATCGACGAGCGTTTCCTGAACCGCCGTCTCCGGGCCACTAGCCTCGCCGGAATCGTCGGCGGCGTCTTCGCCTGCTGCCTGTTCGCCTACCGCTTCTACGTCAACCATCTCTGGAGCTGGGACCTTCTTGCAGTAGCCCTCACCATAGTCACCGTCAAGATGGCGGTGATGATCTGGTATTGGCTGACCGACTAAATCCGAAGGAGATAAAACCATGAACTCACCCAATCGATCGAAAAACCCGAAAGCGTGGGTGCCTTTTGCCACCCTTTGTCTCGCCGCCAGCTTGTTACTATTCCTCTTCGTTCACCCGGCCGCTGGCCCGCAACGCGATTGGCTCCAGGGGATATCCGGCCTGCTCATGGGAATTTCCCTGGGTATAAACCTGATGGTGCTGGTCAAGTCCGCTCGCCAGCGCCACTCCGCAAAAACGTAAAGCGCCTGTGGGATGGTGGCCCATGAGTCCGCACGCCGCTCTTGCCGCGGGCATGCGAACGCTGGATAATTCCGCGCACATCGCGCAAAGGATCTCCACTCGTGGCCATCACGTTTCGCTTCCACTACCCCCTCGAGCGCACCATGGCGTTCGAGCGGGAATATCATCCGAATCTCCGGCTTACCTTGCCGGAAAAACGCGAGCTGCTGAAATCCGCGATCACTATCTGGATGCTGGAGGACGGCAAGCTCGTCGGCGAGACTTACGGCGTGCCTTGGGGCGCCAAGGAAGAAATGCCGGGATTTCCCCGCGATCCCGACGCGGTTTATTGCTACTCGAACACCATCCTGGGGAAGTATCAGAGCAAGGGTTACGGCGCCATTTTGAAGGCCGCCTTCATCGGCCGCGTTTCTCGCGATTTCAAGCGCATCTACGGGCACGCTCGCCCGGGAGCCAGCCAGGCGCTGAACAAGAAATTCGGCGCGCGCATGGGTAAGACCTACAAGAATTGGTTCGGCACCGGCGAAGACTATCGCGTCTACGTTTTGAAGCTGGGCAAGTAGCCCTGCGAGCAAAATCGCGTCCTCACACTATCAAGAAGCCCCGGTTTGCCTCCAGAAACGGCCCGGCTGGCACCTGTCCTAATGGCCATAAGGCCTTCTGAATGAGCCGTTTAGGTAATGACGCATAGAACACCCGTCGCGGTAAATCGTACGACACGCCGAAACACTGGGCGCAAACTGGGGTTCCTATACCAGAGGCCGGAGAATCGGTAATACAGCCGGCAAACTGAAAATGTCGGTTCATTGAGGCCCCCGAACCTAACCGACGGGGCGCAAGGGACCCTTTGGGGAGGATCCTGTGGTGCACAAAATAATTTCACTTCGTACTTTATTCCTGGCCTTATTTATCGGTTTGGTTTCTCTGGCTCCAACGCCCGCCAAGGCGCAAATCGCGGTGGGGATTTCCATCCGCATCGCGCCACCTGCCATTCCGGTGTACGTGCAGCCGGCCTGCCCGGTGGAAGGCTATCTTTGGACGCCCGGCTATTGGGCTTACGGTGATGCAGGCTATTACTGGGTGCCCGGCGTTTGGATAGCGCCACCGCGAGTGGGCGTGCTCTGGACTCCCGGCTATTGGGGCTGGGGCGGCGGAATCTATGCCTGGCACGCTGGCTACTGGGGACCGCACATCGGCTTCTACGGCGGAGTTAACTACGGATTCGGTTATGGCGGTGTCGGCTTCGTCGGCGGTGAATGGCGCGGCGGACGGTTCGCGTACAACACCGCTGTCGTGAACGTGAACACCACCGTGGTGCGCAACGTCTACGTCAACAAGACCGTCATCGTGAACAACACCAACCGCGCCGCCTTCAACGGCGGACCGGGCGGCATCGCGGCGCAGCCGAACCAGGCAGAGATCGCCGCAAGCCGCGAGTCTCACATTCAACCCACGTCGGCACAGATTTCGAACCAGCATATGGCGAGCACCAACCGCGCAAACTTCGCGTCCGAAAATCACGGCCGGCCGGCGACGGCAGCGATGAGCCGCGTGAACGCGCGCGAAGCTAACCAGCAGGCGCGCATCGCTCAAGGCGTGAAGTCCGGCCAATTGACCCCGGGCGAAACCAGCCACCTGGAAAATAAAGAAGCGCACATCAGCAACGAAGTGCACAACGACCGCGCGGCCAACGGCGGCAAGCTGACGCCTCAGGAGAAGGCGCAAGTCAACCACCAGCAGAACGCCGCGAGCAAGCAGATCTACAACGACAAGCACAACGCCCGCACCGACAAGCCGGTGCAGGAACGCAACGAAGAACACAAGCCGCGCTAACGCGGTTTACAACCTGGACTGTCGCGAAGCCGCTGGCGGCACTGGCCGCCAGCGGCTTCGTCTTTTTTTACGGTTGACGGGTCTAAAGACCCGCCACTACATTGCTGCATCCAATCGGCGGCCGTTTAAGAGCCGTTCACCTGCATGCTGAACGAATATCGGAAGAAACGGCACTTCGACAAGACTTCGGAACCTGCGGGCGGCGTTCGCGGGTCCGGCGATCGCGTTTTTGTGGTGCAGAAGCACGCGGCTACGCGGCTGCACTACGACTTGCGACTGGAAGTCGACGGCGTTTTGAAATCGTGGGCGGTACCGAAAGGGCCGTCGATGAATCCCGGCGACAAACGACTCGCGGTGCAAGTTGAGGATCATCCGTTTGAGTACCGAAAATTCGAAGGAGCGATTCCCAAAGGTGAATATGGCGGCGGCGAGGTCATTATCTGGGATCAGGGGACTTACGCGCCGGAAGGAGATCTGAGCACGCGTGATCAGTTGGCGCGGGGCGAATTGAAATTTACGCTGAACGGCGAGAAATTGCGCGGAAGCTTCGTGATCGTACGCTTGCGCAAGCCAAGAACGAAGAATGAATGGCTGCTGATCAAGCATCGCGATTCTTTCGCGGATGCGAAATGGGACGCGGAGCAGCACGGCGAATCGGTGGTCAGCGGGCGAACGCTGGAGGACATCGCCGAAGGGCGTCCGGCATCGCACGAACGGCGCGTCGTGGACCCTTCCGAGCTGACGGGCGCAGTCGAAGCGCCGATGCCGAAAATGCCGGGCGGTGTGCGCCCGACCCTGGCGGAACTGAAAGAGAAAGCATTCTCCGATCCGAATTGGGTTTTTGAAATTAAATGGGATGGAGTTCGCGCTGTCGCCGAGATCAAAGATGGGCGGACTACGCTGTGGGCGCGATCTGGGCGAGATGTGACCGGCGAGTATCCGGAATTCAAGGACCTGGCGGCGAAGTTTCGCGTCAAGAATGCGATTGTGGACGGAGAAATCGTCACGCTCGACAAAGACGGGCGGAGCAATTTTCATAGATTGCAGAATCGGCTGGGCGTACAGAATCCTTCGCAAAAATTAATGCAGTCCGTACCGCTGGATTATTACGCGTTCGATCTGATGTATGCAGATGGTTTCGATCTGCGGAAGTCGCCGCTCGTGGAACGGAAGGAATTGCTGCAAAAAGCTTTGACCGGCAACGAGAGAGTTCATTATTCGGGGCACATTGAGGAGAAAGGTGAAGCGCTGTTTGAGGCTGCGCGCGGGAAAGGCCTGGAAGGAATTATTGCAAAGATCAGGGACAGCAAGTATTCCGGCACGCGGACCTCCTCGTGGCTCAAGTTGAAGATCGTGAACGAATTGGACGCGGTCATCGCCGGTTATACAGAGGGACGTGGAAGCCGGAAATATTTTGGAGCGCTGGTGCTGGGTCTTTATGACAAGCGCGAGTTGAAGTTTATCGGCAGCGTTGGGACCGGATTCGATGAGGGGAAGCAACAGTCGATTTTCGACCGGCTGGAGGAATTGCGGACTTCCAGGTGCCCTTTTGCAAAGGCACCGGTACTTCGCGAAAAGGTGGATTGGCTTAAACCGGAATTAGTGGCGCGGGTGAAGTATGCAAATTGGACCATGGACGACCACTTGCGAGCGCCCGTGTTCGTGTCTTTGCGAAACGACCGTACACCACAGGATTGCACGTTCGAGGATGCCAAACCTGCGCCGGCGGAAGAAGTGGCAGAAACCGAATCGCCAAGAACGCGAGCGGTGAAGGGAAAGGCGCCAAAAACAAAGGCAACAAAAGCCGAGACCACGAAAACAGCCAGCGCAGAAGCCGATGCCTCGGAAACAGTGGAGCCGGAAAACAATATGGCGAACGTCACAGCGACGAAAGTGACGGCGACGAAATCGATCCCGCAACCGCGTGTGGCGCCTTCGAGCCGGTCTGCCTCCATGAAGACGGCCAGCGATGACGAAAAGGAATTACGAACCGGGCGCTTGGAAACGATGGACGTGGAGTCGGACGGGCATCGAGTTCATTTAACGCACCTGAACAAGATTTATTTCCCCGAGATTGGTCTGAAGAAGCGCGATCTGCTGGCTTACTACTACCGTATGGCGGAATATATTCTGCCGTTCTTGAAGGACCGGCCCATGGTGTTGCGGCGGTATCCGGACGGAGTCGGGGGCAAGGCGTTTTTTCAGAAAGAGGCGCCTTCGTTTCTTCCGGATTGGATCGGCACGGCAACGGTGGAGTCCGAGGAGCGCGGCGGCGAGATGCAGTACATCCTTGCGAACACGCGCGCGGCACTGTTGTACCTGACCAATCTGGGCTGCATCGATCACAACCCATGGTCGAGCCGCGCGGAAAGTCAGGACAACCCCGATTACGTTTTCTTCGACCTGGATCCGACGCCCGGAACACCATTTTCGGACGTCATGCGCATCGCGCGCGAAATTCACGCCATGCTGAAGTCGATTCGCATGCAGTGTTTCTTGAAGACATCGGGAGCGTCAGGATTCCACATCTTCGTGCCGCTGGAACCGCGGTACACCTACGAACAGACACGCACATTCGCGGAAGTTGTGGGGCGGCTGGTGGCGGCGGAGAATCCGAAGCTCACGACGTTCGAGCGCACGGTAAGCAAGCGACCGAAGGGACACATCCTGATCGACGCGCTACAAAATGCGAGCGGCAAACCGCTGGCTTGCGCCTATTCGGTGAGGGCAGAACCCCAAGCTCCAGTCTCGACGCCGCTGGCTCCCGAGGAACTCACCATAAAGATCACGCCAGAAACGTGGACGCTGAGGAATTTCGACCAGCGAATCAAGGATGCCGGCGATTTGTGGAAGGATTTCTGGAAGAAGCGGCAAACCCTCGACCGCGCCCTCGAATTGCTGGCCAGGAAATTCCCCAAAGGGGAAGTCGCGGCGAGTTAGTCCGCGTGCGTGAATTGCAAATACGGCCTGGAGATGCCGAGGATGATGTCTCGAGCGTCTTCAACGACAGTCCCGCGGCCGTCGGCGTCGCGGCTGGGCCGACCGACCGGCTCGAAATCGACATCCACTTTAAAATAGGGACAGTCACGACTGACGAAAGTGCGTTGTAAGCCCGTGGACAGGCCGCCCTCGGTTGCAAAAGCCTTGAGGAGATCCTTTCGCGTCAGGCCTGGCTTGATGGTCTCCATTCTCGTCAACGCTTGAGCCACCCAGGTTACGTGGTCCTGTCCGGCGGAATCCAGACTGGCCTGCCGTTGGGCGAGTTTGATCGTAGAGGACGAGCCCGATGCGCAGACTAGGAGCAAGCCGAGGAGTAGGAAGCCTCGAAAGGCCGCGCTGATCTCTTTTTGCCTGCCTGGTCGCTGCCAGCTATAGGAGTATCCAGAATCTCGAAGCATTGTTGACGGGTTGGTCTGGCCCACATGAACCTCCGCATTGTCGCAATAGCCGCGTCAACCTTAGAACGGCCGGCGCGGAAAAGCTTGCGAGGTTTCGCATGTCAACGGGTAGCTGAAGGGAGCCAATTGCCTTGCATGCGATGCGGCTACGATCGGATCGTGAGCACGGGGCACCGCGCGCCACACACGATCTTGTAAGCCGTCGAGGCCGGCACGTGACCGGCAAGCCCTTTGCGCTGCTTGGCCCCGATTATGACCAGATTCGCTCTTACCTCTTGGCTGGCCTTCAGGATTTCCTCAACAGGATGGCCATTCGCCACCCGGAAGGTGGGTAGACAGTGCAAGTCACCCGCAGGGATCAACTCCTGCATTTCTTCCTTAATCGCTTCCATCTCTCTTTCACCGACGGGATTCCTGCCGTGCGTAACATGCAGCAGGGTGAGCCTGGACCTATGCTCCTGCGCCAAGAAGAAAGCGTAAGCCGCTTCCCGGTCAACTCCTGGGCCAAAGTCGGTTGCGAAGAGAATGCTCTTGAGCTCCATTTCGTAAAAGGGTTCTTCGTCGGCCCGTGGACCCACCGTGAGGACGGGAACTCGAGCCTTCCGGAAGATTTGTTCCGCAGTGGAACCGATCAAGACTTTCTGGACGGCCCCCACTCCATGGGTGCCGACAATCAGCAATTCAATTTCGTATTTCTCGACCAAGGCTTCGAGCGTCGGCCAGATCGAGCCGTTTTCGGTCAGGACCTCTACGGGCACGCCCAGCACGCGGCCGGATGCGGCAATGTCCTCGAACGCAGTCTTGGCACGCAGCCGTTGCTTCTCTTCCGACGAATCCATAAGTTCTGGGGCCGTCATGGGATCGACGGTGATGACGTGCGCCAGATAGACGCGCGAACCGTGACGGCGGGCAAGAGAAAGTGCGTACTCTAAAGCACGGTCCGAGGTTGGCGAGAAATCGGTTGCCACCATGATTCTTGCCAGGGATATCGGCTCGGATGGATTAGCCTTGGGAGTTTCTTGCGGTGCAGCTTGATGTTCCCGGATCATTGCAACCTCCTTTACAGCTTTACAGCCGAATTCGTCGTCGTTCGTCGCCGCGCCCCTGCTATTTGTCGCGAACCGTTAAAACCGGGCAAATTGCGTGGGAGACAACTTTGTGCGCCGTCGCGATCGGGAGATGCGTCGCCGCACCGGGGAAGCCAGTCTCGGGGTGCACACCCAGGACGATCAGGTCTGCCTTCCTGTCCTTTGCAGCGGTCAGAATCTTTTCCGCCACTTCGCCTCGCTCGATGACGAACTCCGGTTCGCACCAAGCTTCCGCATCCGGAGGCACGAGTTTGTGCAACAACTCCCTGCAACCGGCCTCAAGCTGCGCCGCGCTGACCAATTCGCCGGCCTTTCGCTCCGGAATAACGTGGATGAGGGTAAGGCGTGCCTGGAACTCCTGAGCCAGAGAAACCGCGTAAGAAGCTGCTTCGGACAGACCCCGGTTGAAGTCCGTTGCGTAAAGGATTTCGCGAAGTCCAGTCCGGGCAGGTGCGATTCGTGAATTCGGGCCAACGGTCAACACCGGGCAGAAAGCGTGCCTGAAGATTTCTTCGGCAGTGGAACCGAGAAAAAACTTTTCCACCCCGGAGCGTCCTCGGGTTCCTGCCACGATCATATCGATCTTGTGGTTTTCGACAGCCGCCGCGATGCCAGCGTGGATGTCCCCGTCTTCAAAGAGAACAGTCGGACGGAGATCCGAGAAGGCAAGACGGAGCCCTTCACGCTGTGTTTGTTCCTCTATCGCCGTACCCTCTACGGTCGAGGTCCAGCTGCCGGGTGGCGTCATTAGCACCGGCGGCCTCACATGCAGAGTCACCAGGTTTGCACCATAGCGGGTAGCAATTTCCCTGACGTAGGGTATGGCTGCATCGGCAGCGGGTGAGAAGTCCGTGGCAAACAGAACGTTCTTTATTTGAATGCGTGCGCTTGTGCTGGTCGTTTGCATGGGAACCACCGCCTTTCGCAATTATTCTGGGAAGATAGGAAGGCAAACGCTGTGATGCGGGTCACTGGGTGGAGTGATCCAGGGCGCTCTTCCAGCGAGCGGCGGTTGCGGATTGGAAGTGCGGTGTTCAGACCCGCCGGCAAGACCGAACAGCAGGGCTTAAGAATCGGCTTTTCGTTGTGAGAGGCGCGAAGCGGATCGCCACAGGCCGGCCAGGTAGCGATCGTTCCCAAAATCAGCAGGCCGGCCAACAAAAGGGTTTCAGAAGAAGTCAGCTGAAGCGGCCGGAAACAAAACCGGCGGCCCAAGCTTGTTGCCAATTGGGATCTGGCGCTGGCGGCGCTTTCTTTCCCGGCGGCATGGGCGTACCAGCGGGCGGTACGACGAGGGGCAAAGGCCCGAACTTGCCGGACTCTGTCGGCGGCCCCGCGTACTGCCCGTTGAGGTTGATATAGCTTCCGTGGCCATATTTCCATAAATCCGGGAGGATCGGGCTTCCATATAACTTCGAGGGCTGGTTGGGTGGATTGGGTCCGTAGCGTCCGAGCGCTCCATGCCAATAGGGGTCGTCGCGGGTAATAATTCCAGACGCGAGATTTCCAGCAGGAAAAAGCCACTCCAAAACGTCATCGCGCTTGGATGCCAGAACGGAAACCTTGGTCATTTTGCCTGCGGCATCCGCATACTCGTCGACAAGACAGGTATCGTCGATAGCCGCCGCCATCACCGTGAGGGAAACAAGCCTTGGGGTGAGCGGGAGATTGCGGATGGTCTGAAGCATCACACGAGCACCCAAACTGTGAGAGGCAAATGATAGGCTGGCCGCGCCAGAAAACTTTGCGATGAGATACAGGGCCAGTAAATTGCCGCTGCTGATCGCCTCGTCGCCTTCAATGGGATAGTCGATGCCGTGAAGCCATTTGGAATCTCCAGGCCACAAAACACCCACAAAAAAGCCGTTCGGGTCGAGTTGCAGCCAATTGCTCCAGTACGTGAGATATTCGATGCCGTGGCTCCGGTCGACGTGGAAGCCGTGGGTGCCGAGCAGCACATCCCTGCCCTGAACGGCCTGGATGAGTTCGGGATCCAGCGGAAGGGTTGGACTCGGATTCTGCTGCGCGTCGGTGCGAATCACAATGTCATCCACGGTGGCGACAGGATTGCCGCCGGTGGAGTCAGCACGCACATCGATGAAGTAAGTCTGAGCCACGATTTATCTCTTCAAGACCTGGGCGACCTTTGCGCCGGCCTGGATCGCGGAGGAAAGATCCTTGGCGACCGGCGCCAGGGGTGTGGCTAACAACCCGGCGACGAACGCCAGGCCAAAGTGTTTGGTATCCCCGTAAACATAGTAGGAACCCACCACCGCGAGACCGATGGACACAAACACTGCGGCCAGCTTCGCGCTATTTCTGTAGCGCTGGTCGGCCCGCTGGTAGCCCTGATCAAGGAGCGCGCTCACGGCCAAGTCGAACCGGCCAAACACATCGCTCTCTACCGGGCCGAGAGCCACCGGATTGCCATTCGCGTCCAGTTGTACCGGAGGGCCGATCTTGGTGGCAACGTTCCCGAGTATACTGGCGTCTAGGCCGGTGGCCTTGGCGAGGTCAGGCGCGGTATCGGTTCTGAGATTAAGTTTGATCAGCGATTTCGCGATGGACTTTTGGTCAGTGAGTGCCATCCCATTAATCCAGTTGGCATATAGGGTGTCGAGAGCCGATCGAAGCGCAACGGCCGAGGTCGCATCGATCCTCTGCGAAGACGCGGGAATTAGTTTCGAAACAATTTTCTTGATGTCGCCAAAGCCGCGATTGGAAACCCCACCCCAAAAGCTCTTCGTGGCGTCCACGACCCCATAGGCGGCAGTGCCGAGACCCCCAATGGCCAGGACAATTTTCGATAAGTCGACCTTAGATAGATCGACTCCGGGGACCGCGCTCAACAAGCAATGTAGCATCGTGCGCCTCTCTTTCGGCTGAGTAGGCTTGAAATTGCCGGAACTCGGAATTTCGCCGAGTTAACGCCGTCCCTCCACGCAAGGCGTGCTCGCAGCAGCGGCGCCTGTGTCCTCGACTCTAAGATACGAAAGAGGTATCAACGGTGAAGTATAGTGTGCCGCATCGTCGGACTTCTTGGTCACGATGTCAACAGGAAAGACGTGTTCGGACCAGATCGGCCAGATTTCGAATGGCTCTTGGTCATCAGCGAGGAGGAGCCTGCGTGGGGAGCAAGCGGATAGAGACGACGAAGCTGCCGCGCTGCTTGCCTGTTAATTGAAGCTGGGCAGTGTTGTTCTCTCCGCCGGTGCTGGAGATGCGTGCGGGATTTCCGCCGGTGAGTTCCGCAATGTCCGGGGCGAGGTTGTGGGCTTCGAGAGCAATCTTCGCGGTGGTGCCGCGGACGCGGACGGTTAGAGTGCGATGGTCGCCCGGCGCGAGGGGCGAAGAATTGGCCTCCAGGGTCAGTTCGACGAAGCGGATCGAGAAGCGCGGGGAGTCGTTCTTGCCGCAACTGACGACGACCGAGGAATCGCCGGAGTCGAGTTCCGCGGGAGGCAGAACGACCAGCGAGGTTGGCGAGGAGGCCAGGACGATAGCGGGGAGGCCGGCGATGGTGACTTTGTTGGCGTCGGCGTCGCCGCAGAACGAGCGGCCTGAGAGTTCGAAGCGATCGCTGAGGGAGGCGACGCGCGGCGCGGCGGAAATTTCGATGGAAGGCGAGGCAACCTCGGTGGGACTGAGGATGGTGGTATAGACGCGACCAGGGTGCCCAGGGAGAACCGCAGAGATTACGCCTGGATTCAATGGAGCTACGAAGAGCGCGCGACCGGTCGCGTCGGTGGTGACGCGATCCCCGTTGGAAAAGTCCACGCGTGCGCCGGGAGTCAGGCGGCCGTTTACGTCGAGGACCGCGAGGGTGGAGTGTTCGCCGGAAACGATTTTGCGGGGGAGCAGGAGGATGCGGGCCGCGGAGGCGGGGGGCGGAGATTGCTGCGCAGGAGCGGAGAGACTGATAAATGGTGCGACGAAGAAGAGAAATGCGAGCACAGCGGGAATGCGGCGCCGGGACATGTTTGGATTGTAGCGAAAAATGGAACGTATTACGTCAGGGGCATCGCTCAACGGCCCGGGCAAGCTGGGGCACAGGAATCCTGCGCCCCTACAACTTAACGGACGAGTGGCGTACGCGAGGTCGCGCGACACTTGTGTGGCCAAAAGGTGAGTAATTAGTAGGGTTCAGTGTCTACCGCGGGGTTGCGGGGTCTGCTAGCGTGGGAGCAGGTTGCCGGGCATGGGTGTGGGCAGGGTGTGGGGTGGCCCGCAAGAAAGCCGGAGGAGCCTCAGTGGAAATTGTAAGCGGCGGCGTGACGAACGTGGGGCGCGTCCGCACGAACAATGAGGATTGCTTCCGGATCGTGGAGCCGCTGAACCTGTTTGTGCTGTCGGATGGCATGGGCGGCGAAGCACACGGGGAAATCGCCAGTGCCTTGGCCGTGGAGACGGTCGTAAAGCATTGCCAGGAGACGGAAAACGATCCGGCAATGACCATTTTCGGCGACATGCCGGCCGGCTGGAGCGAGAAAACAAAGCGGCTGGCGAGCGCAGTACACCTGGCAAACAAGAGCATCTACGATTCCGCGCAAGCGCATCCCGAGCAACGAGGGATGGGAGCGACGGTGACAGCGGCGTGGATCGATGGGACCAGGCTCAGTATTGCGCATGTTGGCGACAGCCGGGCTTATCTTCTGCGCAGCGGCACCTTGCAGCAGCTGACCAGCGATCATTCCCTGGTGGCCGAGCAGGTGCGCCGCGGCATCCTGACGCCGGCCGAAGCCGAGCGCAGCGATATGCAGAGCGTGTTGTTGCGGGCGCTGGGAGCGCACGCTGAGATAGAAGTGGACTCCGAGGAGCACGTGCTTTTTGCCAATGACGTGTTGCTACTTTGCTCGGATGGATTGACGCGGATGGTCACGGAGCCGGAGATCGCGGGCACGCTGCAGGCGGAACCCGATCCGGCCAAGGCCGCCGAGAGGCTCGTGCAATTGGCAAACGAGCAAGGCGGCGCGGATAACGTAACTGCGGTGGTGGTGCATATCGGCGGACAGTCCAAGGGATGGTTCTCCTGGCTACGCCGCGGGCCCCGTAGAGCAGTACGAAAGAATGGCTCGGCAGGAGGAAAGTAAAATGGCGAAGCTCACATTGATGTTTGAGGACAAACTGGTAAAACAGGTGCCTATTGGCAGCCGCCCTGTGGGCATTGGGCGCTCGCCGGACAACGACTTGCCCGTCGACAACCTGGCGGTGTCGAACTATCACGCGCGCGTGTATGTGGAGGCCGGGCGCCTGGTGGTGGAAGACCTGGACAGCCTCAACGGGACGTTCGTGAATGACCTCCGCGTAGAGCGGGCCACGCTGCACGACGGCGATTCCATCTGGGTGGGAAAACACCACATTAAGGTGGACGCCTCCGGTGACACGACGTCGCTGGGAGACACCGGGAAGAAGGGGGCCGTCGCGCCGCGCATCAACGAAACGATGGTGCTGGACACCAAAGCCCGACGCGACATGCTGCAGCAGGCCGCCGCGATGGGTGAACGCACGCAGTTTGCGGCGAGCCGCCTGAAGGTGCCAACGCTCGTGGTTCTGAGCGGGAAGACCGACCAGAAGGAATATGTGCTTACGAACAAGCTCACGGTGATTGGCAAGTCCAAGATGGCAACCGTGAAATTGAAGGGCTGGTTTAAGCCGCAGTTGGCGGCGCAGGTCAATCAACGCGACGATGGCTATTACGTTGGGCCGGGCGACAAAGTGCCGGTCGTCAACGGGGCGCCTATCACCGGGCCGTTGCGATTGAATGATGGGGATGTGATCGAAGTGTGCGGCTTGCGCATGAATTTTATCTTCCGAGACTAGCTAGTCCCTTTTCGGTCGGCCAGCGAGACGCTCATGCGCCGGCTGCCAATTCGTCGAGAAACTCCTACCTGCTTTCCATTGGGAACGCGCGGCTTCCTCTCCCCGCTGTGGAGAGGCGTTATTCGGCTATTTGGGCTCGGTGGCTCGCCACCTGTGAAAGTCAAAAACAATGCCGCGTGCGCCCGCAATGTAACAAGCGTCAAAATATGGGCATCCAATTCGATGAGACATGGCCAGGCGATCGAGCACTGTTTTCTTCGCAAGTACTTGGGAAGATAGGGGTTTGTTCAAATTCCCGGGTGGCATCCAATTGGCATTGCGATTGCCAATCTTACTACGGGGCGTTCTGGCTCGAGGCGATGCGTTGCGCTCGAACCTCGGAAGTCGCGCATCAAAAAGAGGCGGCGTACCCATATAAATGCGCCCGCGAATCTAAGAAAACAGGTATCCGATCAAATTGACGGGGATCACGTCCTTGGGCGGCGCCTGCAGATCGTTTCACTGGAACTGATAAAGATATGTGGATAGTCCGATTAGCACTCTCTAGACCCTACACGTTTATCGTGATGGCGCTGGTCATCGTGTTGCTGACGCCGGTGGTGCTGCTGCGCACGCCGACGGACATTTTTCCGGACATCAACATCCCGGTTATCAGCCTGGTCTGGAAGTATCAGGGGCTTGAGCCTCAGGAGATGGAACAGCGCATCACTTCCAACTCCGAGCGCGCGGTGACCACGCTGGTAAACGACGTGGAACACATCGAGTCGCAATCCCTGAACGGCACGTCGATCGTAAAGATTTTCTTCCAGCCCACGGCGAATATCCAGACGGCGCTGGCGCAAACCACAGCGATCGTGCAAACGATTCTGTTCACTCTGCCGCCGGGAACCACTCCGCCGCTGGTGGCGATCTTTTCCGCGTCCACGGTGCCGGTCATTCAGATCGGTCTGACCAGCGACACCCTCAGTGAGCAGGCGATTTTCGACTACGGGAACAATTTCATCCGCACGCAGTTGGCGACCGTGCAAGGGGCGGCGCTTCCCTTCCCGTATGGCGGGAAACAACGGCTGGTCTCCGTCGATATCGATTCCCAGGCGCTGCAGTCCAAGGGACTTTCGCCCGTGGATATCGTAAATGCCGTCAATTCCCAGAACCTGATCCTGCCCACGGGCACGGCAAAGTTGGGAACACTGGAGTACACGGTCGAGATGAACGGCAGCCCGCAAACGATCGCCGGGCTCAACGATCTGCCCATCAAGACTGTCAATGGCGCGACGATCTACATGCGGGAGGTCGCTCACGTTCGGGACGGCTTTTCTCCCCAAACAAACACCGTACTCGTAAACGGACAGCGCGGCGTGCTGATGTCGACGTACAAGACCGGCAGCGCCTCGACGCTGGACATCGTGACGCGCGTCAAGCAAACGCTGCAGGATTACTCCGGATCGTTGCCGCCAGGCCTGCATGTCACGATGTTCTTCGATCAATCGCTGTATGTGCGGGCCTCCATTCAGGGCGTGATCCGTGAAGCTTTGATCGCGGCGTGTCTCACGGCGATCATGATCTTGCTCTTCCTCGGAAACTGGAAGAGCACGCTGATCATCGCCACATCGATTCCCCTTTCCATTTTGGTCAGCATCCTGTTGCTCAGCGCGTTGCACGAGACCATCAACATCATGACGCTCGGCGGCCTGGCGCTGGCCGTCGGCATCCTGGTGGACGACGCTACGGTCGAGATTGAAAACATCAATCGCAATCTGGCCATGGGCAAGGAAACCGTTCAGGCGATTCTGGACGGCGCACAACAGATCGCGGTGCCTGCGCTGGTATCAACTCTTTGCATTTGCATCGTATTTCTGCCGATGTTTTTTCTGTCGGGCGTCGCCAGATATTTATTCGTGCCGCTGGCCGAGGCGGTTTCGTTTGCCATGCTGGCTTCCTATATGTGGTCGCGCACCATCGTGCCGACGATGGCGATGTATCTGTTGAGCTCGGAGGACGAATACATTCCCGAGGAGCATCGGGGTGAGAAACAGGGATTTTTCCGCCGCTATCAGCAGATGTTCGAGCGCAACTTCGAGAGATTCCGAGAGGGCTACCGGCACGCTCTGGGCTTCGCACTCGAAAAGTCCGTCGTGTTTTCCGCTTGTTTTCTGACCTTCTGCGTCTTGTCGGGCGGCCTGATTTTCGTGTTGGGCAGGGACTTTTTTCCTAAGGTAGACGCAGGCCAGATTCGCCTGCATTTTCGGGCGCGTACGGGTTTGAGAATTGAAGAGACCGCTCGTCTCGCCGACCAGATCGACGGTGTGATTCGGCAGACCATTCCTGCCGAGGAGCTGGATACGATCTTGGACAACCTCGGCGTGCCTTACAGCGGAATCAACCTGAGCTACAGCAATTCGGGCACCTACGGCACGGCCGACGGTGAGATCCTTGTTCAGCTCAACGAAAAGCGCGGGCGTCCGACCAGCGAATACATCAACGAGTTTCGCGAGAAGCTGCCGCAGGAATTCCCCGGGGTTCAGTTCTTTTTTCAGCCGGCCGACATCGTCACACAGATTTTGAACTTCGGATCGCCGGCGCCGATCGATGTGGCGCTCATGGGGAACAATCAGGTCGGGAATTTCGCGGTGGCCCAGAAGCTAGCCGGCCAGATGCGGCATATCCCCGGCGCGGTGGACGTGCACGTCCAGCAGGCCTTCGACGAACCGACACTGCGCATGGATATGGACCGAACGCGGCTGCAGACAGTAGGTTTGCAGGCGAAGGATGTCGCCTCGAACTTATTGGTCTCGCTGAGCTCAAGTTTCCAGACCGCCCCGGCCTTCTGGCTGGACCCCAAGAATGGCGTGAGCTACAACGTCGCGGTGCAAACGCCGCAATACCGCGTGGACAGCTGGCAGGCGCTGCAGAATACGCCGGTCAACGCCAGTACACCGGGGGGCGCTTCGCAGATTATCGGCAACCTGACGACCACTACGACGACGACGCGTCCAGCGGTGGTTTCCCATTACAACGTGCAACCGATGATCAACGTCTATGCGGCGGTGAATGGCCGCGATCTTGGCGGAGTTTCTGACGACGTCGCGAAGTTGGTGCACGATGTCGAGCCGCAGTTGCCCAGGGGAAGCCACATCGTGATACGCGGCCAAGTGCAAACGATGAAGAGTTCGTTTCAAGGGCTGGCGTTCGGTCTGATCGGGGCGATCGTGCTGGTATACCTGCTGATCGTGGTCAACTTCCAGTCCTGGCTGGATCCCTTCATCATTATCACTGCGCTGCCGGGAGCTTTGGCGGGAATTTGCTGGATGTTGCTGATGACGCGCACCACGCTGAGCGTTCCGTCGCTGACAGGCGCGATCATGAGCGTGGGGGTGGCGACGTCGAACAGCATTCTGATGGTGTCCTTCGCGCGGGAGCAATTGAACGAAGGGAAGAGCGCGCGAGACGCGGCGCTGGAGGCCGGCTTTGTACGCATGCGACCCGTCGTCATGACCGCGCTGGCGATGATCATCGGCATGGTGCCGATGGCCATCGGGCTCGGCGAAGGCGGCGAACAGAACGCCCCGCTGGGACGCGCGGTAATCGGCGGCCTTTTGTTTGCGACGTTCGCGACACTATTTTTCGTGCCCTGCGTCTTTTCGATTATTCACGGACGGCGGGAACGCAAGCGCTCGAACAGCGGCGATTCGGAGATGACGCCGGCCACCGTTTGACGGCGAAAAGACTTATAGTATTGCGGAGCAATGAATGACGACGACGGAGATCAGGCCCCAGGTGGAACCTAAGTACGAGGAATATACTCCGGAAAGAACGCCGGAGAAGAAGAGCCGCCTGTTCGTGTTTCTGGTGGTGTGCGTACTCGTCCTCTTGATTCTGGGCGCTTTCACATTGCTGCAGCGCCGAACGCAGTATCGGGCACTCGCAAACGAAACCGAGAAAATGGCGGTGCCGACGGTTTCCGTGGTTCATCCAACGCTCGAACCCGGACAAGAAGATTTGGTTCTGCCTTCCACGACGCAGGCCTATGTGGAATCGCCGATTTACGCGCGAACCAATGGGTATCTGAAAAAGTGGTACCACGACATTGGCAGCCGCGTGCGTCAGGGAGAGTTGCTGGCGGACATTGACACGCCCGAAGTCGATCAACAGCTTTCGCAGGCTCGCGCCGACGTCGAGACAGCGAAAGCGAACGAAGACCTCTCCAAGATTACGGCGGCCCGATATCAGGAGCTGATCAAGACCGACGGCGTATCGAAGCAAGAAGTCGACAATGCCGTCGGCGATTACGCTGCGAAAAAGGCTACCCTGCAATCCGCGGAGGCTAACGTCCGGCGTCTCGAGGACCTTGAGTCCTTCAAACATGTTTACGCGCCGTTCAGCGGCGTGATCACCCGGCGCAACGTGGACATCGGAAATTTGATCAATGCTGGAAATGGCGGATCCGCACAGGAGCTTTTTTTCCTGGCACAAACCGATCCGATTCGAACCTACGTTAGCGTGCCGGAAGTTTACTCGGCGACGATTCACGCCGGCCTAGGTGCTTATCTCGAGTTGTCGCAGTACCCGGGACAGCAGTTTCAGGGCAAGGTCGTTCGAACTGCCGATGCCATTGACCTGGCCAGTCGCACGTTGAACACCGAGGTGGACGTCCCGAACAAGAACGGCCAGTTGTTGCCCGGCGGCTACGCGCAGGTTCATCTGCTGGTCAGGGTAACCGGCGAGCGTTTGCAGGTGCCCGTAAACGCGTTGCTTTTCCGCTCGGAAGGATTGCGGGCCGTGCTGGTGGATGAAAATCACAAGACGCACTTGCAGCCGCTGACGATTGGACGCGACTACGGCACTGCGCTGGAAGTCCTGCAAGGGCTCAAGGCCAGCGATTGGATCGTGCTGAACCCTCCCGATTCGCTTGACGACGGGATTCAGGTCAACGTCAAGCAAATCGCGCACACCGCCCCACCGGTATCCGGGGGCCAGCCCGCGCAAGGCGGCGGACCGCAGGGCAGTGGCAGCCCATCACCGAGCGGCAATGGCGACCCAAGTTCGCACGCGACTACGGCGCCCAGCGGAAACAAGCCGTAATGCGACGAAGGATCGAACCACGCTGGGAATTCCGGCGCGTTCTCGGCACGTTCACGGGCACGCCTCTGACCCACGCTTGCCTGTTGTCCGTCGTGCTGTTGGTCGGCTGCACCGTCGGACCGAACTACAAGCGTCCCGCGGCAACCGTGCCACAGACGTGGGACGTTGCCGACCCCTGGCGCGAGAGTGCGCCCAAGGACAGCCTGCCGAAAGGCGAATGGTGGGCCGTTTTCGGCGACGACGATCTAAACGGTCTGGAAAAACAAGCTCTCGCTGAAAATCAAACCCTCAAAATTTCCATCGCGCATTTGGAACAGGCACGCGCCGCCGCGGCAATTCAAGTCGCGACATTGTTTCCCACGCTTTCCACGGGGCCGGGCGTCGAACGCGAGCGGCTGTCTGGGAACCGGCCGCCCAGCAGTTCCGTCCCGGTGACGAGCGCGGTAACGCAAAGCATTTACCAGATTCCGTTCACCGTGAATTATGAGGTCGATATTTTTGGGCGCCGGCGGCGAAGCATTGAAGCGGCGGAAGCGGCTTATCAGGCGAACGCTGCGGACCTGGAAAACGTCAGGCTATTGGTTACCTCGCAACTCGCGGGCGATTATTTCAACCTGCGGCAACTGGACTCCGAAATCGGAATTTTGCGCCGAACGGTGGACTCCCTGCAAAAGGGCCTGGATCTGGTAAATTCCCGTCACCAAGGCGGGGTCGCGTCGGGCCTGGACGTGGCGCAGGAAGAAACGCTGTTGAACGCGACGCGCACGCAGGCCACTTTGCTCCTGCAACAGCGTAAGCAATTCGAAGATGCTATCGCCGTTCTCGCGGGCCGCGCGGCGCCTGATTTTCACGTCGCATCCCGCGAACTCAAGGGCGAGCCTCCACCATTAAACGCGGGAATTCCTTCCGATGTGCTCGAACGCCGCCCCGATGTGGCCGAAGCCGAGCGTCTGATGGCGTCGGCCAACGCGCAAATCGGAATCGCGAAAGCGGCTTACTACCCGTCGCTGGATCTATACGGTCAAGCCGGTTGGCAAACCGCCGCGATCTCGTCGCTGGTGAATACCCAGAGCATATTCTGGGCGTTGGGCGCCAACGTTGCCGAGGACATTTTCACCGGCGGGGCGCGCCGCGCGCAGGTGCAGTTTGCGCGGGCCGGCTATGACGCGAACGTGGCCAGCTATCGGCAGACGGTTTTAGGCGCGTTCCAGGAAGTGCAAGATGAGCTCACCGCGTTGAGCGTACTAAGCGAGGCGCAACAAGAGCAACAACTAACGGTGGATGCAGCGAGGCGCGCGCTGGACATCTCCACCAACCGATATTCGGGCGGACTGGTGAATTATCTCGACGTGGTTACCGCGCAACAAAATTTGCTTTCCAACGAGCAGGAGCTGGCGGTGATTCAAGGTCAGCGGCTGGTTGCCAGCGTGCTCCTGGTAAAGGCGCTGGGGGGCGGGTGGGACGCATCCAGCCTCGCGGCCGTTCAGGTCAAACCTCGGCGAAAAGACATCATCACTCCCTGACGTTCTTCCGATCTAGAGGGTGTGCGAACGCAAAATCCGCGGATTTGCGTGCACCCAGTGCGCGATCAACCGAAAATATTCGCACGACCGCTTGTAGTAGGGGATATACCTCACAAGCATCGGTATTTCCCCGTATATCCAGCAACGCCTAAAGACTGTATCCTCAGTCCTACTATGACGATACGGCCTAGAACCCCGCTGCGCATCGCCCAGGTTTCACCCCTATATGAAAGCGTCCCCCCCAAGCTCTACGGGGGCACCGAACGCGTAGTGTCGTACCTGACCGAGGAATTGGTCGATCTCGGTCACGATGTCACGCTGTTCGCCAGCGGTGACTCGAAAACCAAAGCGCGGCTTATTCCCTGCTGCCCGAAAGCCCTGCGCCTGAACCCGGATTGTATCGACCAACTCGCCCATCACTACGTGATGCTGGAAGAAATCTTCGCGCGCGCGGAAGAGTTCGACATCATCCATTTCCACATCGACTATCTTCATTTTCCGATCTCACGTGTCACGGAAATTCCGCAGCTGACGACCCTTCATGGGCGGCTGGACCTTTCCGATCTACCGCCCCTGTATCACAAATATCCTGACATGCCGGTGGTTTCCATCTCGCGCGCGCAGCGCAAACCACTGCCCTTTGCGAACTGGGTGGGCAACATTTATCACGGCTTGCCGGCGGGTCACCTGTCGCTGGGAGACGGCAGCGGAAAATACCTGGCGTTTCTTGGCCGCATTTCACCGGAGAAGCGCGTTGACCGGGCCATTGAGATCGCGTTGAAAGTTGGCATGCCGCTGAAGATTGCCGCGAAGATCGACCGCGTCGACCGCGAATACTTCGAATCGCGAATCAAGCCCATGCTCGACAATCCCAACATCGAATACATCGGCGAGATTACCGAAGGCCAAAAGTCCGATTTTCTCGGCAATGCCTATGCCTATCTATTTCCCATCGATTGGCCCGAGCCGTTCGGCCTGACCGTGATCGAATCGATGGCCTGCGGCACTCCTACGATCGCCTTCAATTGTGGATCGGTTCCGGAGCTCATTACCCACGGCACCAGCGGCTTCATCGTGGATAACATCGAGGATGCCGTGAAGGCGGTGGCTCGCGCGGGATCTCTGGACCGCGCCGCCTGCCGGCAAGCCTTCGAGATGCGCTTTACCGGGTCGAGAATGGCCAAGGACTACGTTAAGCTGTACGAGTCGATGTTGAGCATCCGCTCTCTCTCCGTGGAAACACCTGAGGTCGACTCGTTTCTCACGCAATAGGAAGGTTTCCCGTATTGACGGACATTGTCCGGGTTGCCGACGAGTATTACGTCCGCGCATCCTCTGCATTAGTGGACGATCGCACCCGTGTGCTCAAATGCGGCGACACGTTTGCCGTTCTCAATCGCTACGGGGACATCGAAGATCTGGGATTCTCCCAGTTCGGACTCTTCCACGCCGAGAGCCGCCACCTCTCGCGTTTCTCGCTGCGCCTCAACCAGCAGCAGCCGCTGCTCCTCGGCTCGACCGTTCGCGAAGACAACGCCTTTCTGACCGTCGATGTAACCAACGTTGACACTGCGCTGAACACCGACGACAGCTTGCCGCGCGGCACCGTTCACATTTTCCGTTCGCAGTTTCTAGGCCCGGCCACCCACTACGAACACCTTCGCATCCTGAACTACGGGCTGGAGCCCGTGCGGCTTGCCCTGCTCTTTCAATTCGATGCGGATTTCGCCGACATTTTCGAAGTACGGGGCACCAAGCGCGCGCGAAAAGGCGAACGCCTGGCAGATCATGTCGATGGAAGCGCGGCGATTCTCGCGTACAAGGGCCTGGATGGCGTATTTCGCCGCACGCACCTCGAATTCTCTCCGCTTCCGACGTCACTCACCTCGCGCGAAGCCCTGTTTCGAATTGCGCTGGAACCCAAACAGGAAACCTCCATCTACAGCACCGTTGCCTGTCAACGCAACGCCAGCACCAATGGCGTGGTTTCCTTCCAGACGGCATACCGGTCGCTAACCCGAGAATCGGAGCGCGCCCGCAGCGAAGAGTGCCACATCACGACTTCCAGCGAGAGTTTCAACGCGTGGCTCAATCGCTCTTCGGCCGACCTTCGGATGCTGATCGAAAACAATCCCGAGGGCCCCTACCCGTATGCCGGAGTGCCCTGGTTCAGCACGGTGTTCGGCCGCGACGGAATCATCACCGCCCTCGAATGCCTCTGGACCTCGCCGCGGATGGCCGAAAGCGTCCTGAAATATCTGGCGGAAACACAGGCGACTCAAGAACTGCCCGAACAGGACGCCGAGCCGGGCAAAATCCTGCACGAGATGCGCCGCGGCGAAATGGCCGCGACGAAAGAAGTTCCTTTTGGGCGGTATTACGGCAGTGTCGATTCCACCCCGCTTTTCGTCATGCTGGCCGGCGCGTACCTTCAGCGCACCGGCAACGCATCGCTGGTGAAAGAGATTTGGCCCAACGTCAAACGCGCTTTGCAATGGATCGATACGTACGGCGACTCTGACGGAACCGGTTTTGTGCAGTACAAACAGCAATCGTCCAAGGGATTAGTCCAGCAGGGCTGGAAAGATTCGAATGATTCCGTCTTCCATGCGGACGGAACCCTGGCCGAACCGCCGATCGCACTCTGCGAAGTGCAAGGCTACACGTACGCAGCGAAGCGCGCCGGCGCGCTGCTCGCTCGCGCTTTGCATGAGCCGGAGTTCGCAGACAGCTTGGACGCCGCAGCGGAAAAGTTACGCCACAGATTCGAGCAGGCGTTTTGGTGCGAAGAGCTGGGCATGTACGCGCTGGCCCTCGACGGCCACCAGAAACAATGCCAGGTGCGCGCTTCCAACGCCGGACACGCGCTGTTCTGCAAGATCGCCAGCCGCGATCATGCGAAAGCCACTGCGGCATCGCTGATGAGCGAGCATTCCTTCTGCGGCTGGGGTGTTCGCACCGTCGCGGCGTGCGAGTCTCGCTACAACCCGATGTCCTACCACAACGGCTCCGTCTGGCCGCACGACAATGCCTTGATCGCTGCGGGATTTTCCTCCTACGGCTTGCAGGAACACGTTGCCAAAATTGTCGAAGGAATGCATGACGCCAGCCATCAGGTGGAGCTGCATCGTCTGCCGGAGCTATTCTGCGGTTTCCACAAGCGGCCGGACACCAGCGGGCCCACTCTGTATCCCGTCGCTTGCTCGCCGCAGGCATGGGCCGCGGGATCGGTCTATATGCTTCTGCAGGCGTGCTTGGGCCTGAGCGTGCGCGGTCCGGAGCGTCAGATTTGCTTTACCAATCCGAGCTTGCCTTCGAACTTGACTGAAGTGCGCATAGAGAATCTCCGCGTAGGCGACGCCACTGCTGATTTCCTGATTCGCCGCGACGCCCACGCCGTGAAAGTGGAAATCCTACGCAAGGCCGGTAACGTCGAGATCGTCGAATCCGTCTGATTCCTATTCACCTCTCGTGGTGAAGTGAATTCCCGGCGCGCGCCGCCATTGGTTCGCTTCGCTAGGGAATGCTCGCAGGCAACCCCGGTGCTATCATAAAGGTCCAATCACAAGAACCGGTACCCGCGAGGAGGCGATCCCATGTCCAATGTCATCTCTAGGCAAATGGCCATACTTTACAAGCGAGCCATTTTCTCCACGCTGCTCCTCACCGCTCCACTCGCGTGTTTGCCGCTCGCAGCGCAACTTCCGCAGCAGAGCGTGAACACTGCTCCGGCGGCCGCGCCCAAGAGCGACCCGTCCAATATTTCTACCAAGCCGCCCGACATTCCGGTCGACCAGATCATTAAGAAATTTGGCGACCGCGAGCTGGAGTTCAAGAAGGAACGCGATAACTACACCTACACGCAAACCTTCGTCGTCCAGACCATCGACTATGACAACCGGCCCGACGGCGAGTACCGCATGACCAGCGACATTCTGTTTACGCCCGAGGGCAAGCGTTACGAAAAGGTTGTGTCCGCGCCGCCGCCGACGTTGCAGCGCATCTCGCTCTCCCAGCAGGATCTCGACGACCTCGAGCACGTCCAGCCGTTCGTGCTTACCTCCGACGAGTTGCCAAAATACGACGTCAATTATGTCGGCCGCGAAAACCTGGACGAACTTAGCACCTATGTTTTTGACGTGAAGCCCAAGAAGATCGAAAAAAATCAGCGTTATTTCCAGGGACGCATCTGGGTGGACGATCGGGATCTGAACATCGTGAAGTCCGACGGAAAAGCGGTTCCGGACATCATCAAGAGAGGCAACGAGAACATCTTCCCGCGGTTTGAAACCTTCCGCGAAAACATCGAGGGCCACTATTGGTTCCCGACCTACACGCGCTCCGACGACGAACTGCACTTCAGCACCGGCGCCATCCACATGCGCATGACAGTGCGCTACGCCAACTACAAACGGTTCGGCGCTTCCATCAAGATCGGCCCAGCGACCGAGACCAAGGATCCAGACAAGCCCAAGAACTAGGCGAGCTGGCCGCGCGGCGGAGATTTTTTGACGGAATTCGCAGTTCTCGCACGCTTAGAGTGGCGCGCGGTCTAATGAAACGATGAACTGGATCCCGTCAATGTGCTTTCCCTGAAGTCTCTGGTCGTTCGTGATGAATAAATCCATCCCTGCCGACGCCGCGCTCGCAAGCTGGATGGCGTCCGGTGCCCGAAGGGTTCGATCGCAGCGCAACTCTGCGTATCGCACGGCCACCTCCGCGTCGAGAGGAATGAGGCTCGACGTCGCTGCAAGAGCCTCTTGATACCTCCGGCAGAGTTCGGCGTCGCCTTGTTTCGTCGGTTTTACGAGGATCTCACCGAGCGTTAGCGCGGAGGTGAACAGCCGGTCGCCACGCTCAAGCATTTTGCTGCGTAACGTCGCCGTCAAACCAGACATCGCTCCGTACTCCTCGAAAAGATAGATGTAGAGATTGGTGTCCCAAAAGATTCTGCTCACTCCCAACCCTCGCGCAAGCGCCTGACGTATTCGTCTGCATGCTCGTCGGCCCACAACTGCTTGCCGGACCCTCGGAGAGCCAGGAGCGGATCTTCCTGTCCTAGGTTGCGCCGTCTTGTTTCGCTCCATTCACGATACCAGGCCACTAATTCCTCGTAACCCGGCGGAAGGTCCTCCGGAGAGGGCGCTATCCTTCCGCCTTCGCGGTCGGGATGGTAGGCGTCTCCCTTCCGGAACAGGCGTCGGCGCCCTGGCGCCGTCTCAAGGAGCATTCGGTGACGAGCCGGGTTGGGCGGGCGATTTGCGACGCAATGTTGTATGACGTGAACGTAGACTCCGGGACGCACTGAACCGTAGAGATTATCCCGCCGAACGCGGTCCATGATTTCGGCTATAGAAAAGTCGGTCTGCCCGGTGGCGTGATCCTGTTCGAGCGAAGCAACCGCAATCCAGACCTCATCGGCGACCTTGACAGAGGTTCGGACTTTAACCGAGAGGGGCATGTTCTCTGCCTCCTTGTTATGCTACATTATTACAATGTAACAATGTATTGTCAATGCGCGAGTTGCCCAAACCATTCGGTAATTGAACTACCAGCGGAAGTATCTGGAAATCTCTCTGGGCCGCAACTCTCGCTAAACTTAGAGGTTATCCAGAAAAAACTGCGTGACGCGGTTCATCAGCGCGCGCCGCGCCGCCGGATCGCTTGCGCCATGCCCGCGGCCGGGAAAAGCCATGACCTCGACATACTTCCCAGCTTCGATCATTTCGTTGATGAGCGACAGCGTGTTCGCGTAATGCACGTTGTCGTCGCCGGTTCCATGCGCGATGAGCAGCTTGCCCTGGAGTTTCGCCGCATTCTGGATGGGCGAGGATTCCTGATAGCTCTCTTCGTTCTGCGGCAACACGCCGATGTATCGCTCCGTATAGATCGTGTCGTAGTAGTGCCAGTCGGTCACCGGTCCGCCCGCAAAGCCCACTTTGAAATCCTGCGGGTCCTCCAAGACCGCGTGCAGCGTCATGTGCCCGCCGTAACTCCATCCCCAGATGCCGATGCGGTTTGCATCCACATAAGGCAGCGACTTCAAATAGGCCGCGCCGTCGCGCTGATCGGATAATTCCTGCGCTCCAAAGCGAAAATGTATAGGCTCCTCGAAGAGATGGCCGCGCCCCGCCGAGCCTCGATTGTCCAACGCGAAAATGATGTAGCCTTTCCGCGCCATCAGTTGGTGCCACAAAAATGTTGACCCTTCCCAGGCATTCAACACCACCTGCGCGTGCGGTCCCCCATACGTGTAAACCAGCACCGGATATTTCTTCGCCGCATCGAAGTCCGGCGGCTTGATCATCATGGCGTTCAGCTGGATGCCGTCATGCGATCGCACGGAAAGAAACTCGACCGGCGACAAGTGCAAATCCGCGAGCTCCGCGATCTTATTTTCGTTCAGTGCGGCGATACGTGATCCATCCATCCGCACAAGGTCCTGCCGCGGCGGGTTCATGCTGTTGGAATAGGTATCGACAAATGCCGAAGCGCCAGGCGCGAGATCGATTCCGTGCGTGCCGTCCTCCTTGGTGATGCGCTCAAATCCGGAGCCATCCAGGGCCACGCGATACAAATGCCGTTCGAGCGGCGATTTCTCCGCCGCGGTGAAATAAACCAGCCCCTTCGGTTCATCCACGCCATCTACCGCGAAAACTTCCCAGTTCCCTTGCGTCGCCTGCGCCAGCTGTTTCCCTTCCAGGTCGTACAAATAAATGTGCCGGTACCCCGAACGCTCGCTCGACCACAGGAAGCGCTTGCCATCCTTCAAAAACCTCAAATCGTCGCTGACATTGATCCAATACAAATCTTTGTCGGCCAGGATCACTCGAGCCTTGCCCGAACCTGAATCGGCAATCAGGAGCTCGATCACCGTCTGCGGACGGTTCAGCCGCTGTATTGCCACGTGCTTGGAATCGACCAGCCAGTTCACGCGCGGAATGTAAATATCCGTATTCGCGCCCGTGTCCATCAAACGCGGCTCGCCTCCATCCACTTTCCCCACAAAAACGCGCACGATCGGGTTATTTCCCCCAGCAACGGGATAACGTTCCTCTTCCGCCTCTCCCGTGTAAGAAGCGAAGTCCACCAGCGGATATTGCGTGACTCTCCGCTCGTCCATTTCCAAATACGCAATCGCCGACGAATCCGGCGCCCACCAGTACGCGGTGGTAAGGTCCAGTTCTTCCGGATAGACCCAATCCAATTCGCCCTTCCGAATTTCTTCCGTGCCTCCCCGCGTGAACGCGCGCTCTTTCCCATCAGCTACGCCAACCAGCCAAACATTGTGATCGCGCACAAAGCTCACATACCGTCCATTGGGCGAGATTTTCGGATCGGCGATCGCTTCCTTGCCCGAGACCAGCGGCCGCGCACTCTGCGCCTTCAGATCGAACCAGGCAAGCGAGTTCGCGCCTTGGAACAGCAGGGCACCCCCATCTGGCGCCCACTGATATTGCGCGGGAGCGTGGCGTCCCAGTCCGGTCGCTTGCGTCGCGTTTTCCACTTCCGCAGGTAGCGCGTTTTCCAGCTTCTCCGCGGAAACCAGCAACCGGCTCTCACCCGAGGCCGCGTCCATCGACCACAGCTCTTTCCTCTCCCCTTTGCCCGCCCCCGCGGTCAATTCTTTGAAAAAGCTTAGATGCTTGCCGTCCGGAGCCCACGCGATCCCAGGCGTCGGGTGGCCGTTCAGGCTCGGCTCACTATAGATTCGGTCCACGCTGAGCCCTTTGTCCGCCACCGCTTGCTGGCTCGTCGCTCCTGGTTTCCCTGGCGCCTGCGCGCCGGCCACAACCGGGTTGATCCAGCAAAGTTGCAGTCCTAGGATGCTCCCCAAAATCAGCCCGCGATTCGCTCGCCGCATGAACCCTCCGCAAAAACCGGCCATATCTTAGCTTATAGCCGCGATCGGCCAAACTATCGATCGGTTGACGTTCGCTGTCCAGAGGTTTCCGATCAGCGACGCAGTCCTGCGCATTTCGGACGTGCACGTATCAAATTCGTACCGGGGTACTCTATGGCTCTTTTGAGCCTTGAGCGCACTCCCCGCCATAGGTATAATCCCGCGCACTGTCGCGGATCGACGAGACGGACTGCCCAGCGTCCCGCCCCGGTCCCAGCCCCGCCGAGAGTTAAGTTGAACAACGAGTGGCTGCGCAGGTTTCGTGTCCGTCCCCGACACTAACCAAGACTGATCCGTCCGGAATGAATTGCGAAATCAGGGGGGTAGTCCGGTCATGTTCCATTTTCAGCACGTGTGTGTCGGGGTCCGCAACGGCTTCACAGAAATCCATCGCGGAGAGCGTTTCGCGTTCAGGACTCTGCTCGCATGCACCTCGCTGTTGCTCTACGCGGGCAGCGCGTCAGCGCAAAACGTAACCACCCAGCACTACGACAACTCGCGCTCCGGCTCCAACCCCAACGAAACCATTCTTACCACCGCAAATGTAAACACGACCTCCTTCGGCAAACTTTTCTCCCAGTCGGTGGACGCGCAAATCTATACCCAGCCTCTCTACATGGCGAACATCACCGTCTCCGGCAACGTTCACAACGTTGTCTTCGTGGCCACGGAAAACGACAGCGTCTACGCCTTCGACGCCGACAACAACGGCGGTGCCAACGCCTCGCCGCTCTGGCAGATCACGCTCCTCGACTCGGCCCACGGCGCAGCCAGCGGCGCGACCGCAGTCCCCAATGGCGACCTCAGCACCACCGACATCAACCCTCTTGTTGGGGTCACGGGAACGCCGGTCATCGATCCTTCTACAAACACCATGTACCTCGTCAGCGCCTCCCTGGAAGGCGGCAACTATGTCCAGCGCCTCCACGCCCTGGACATCACCAGCGGCGACGAAAAATTCGGCGGCCCGGTCGCTCTATCTGCCAACGTCTCCGGCAACGGCAACGGAAGTTCTGGTGGCACTCTGAATTTTGATACCAAGTGGGAAAACAATCGCCCCGGCTTGCTCCTTCTCAACGGCTTCGTTTACATCGGATTCGCATCCCACGGCGATAACGGCCCATGGCACGGCTGGATTCTTGCCTACAACGCCGCAACTCTGCAGCAAACCAGCGTATGGTGCTCATCCGCAAACGGAATCGGAGCGGGCATCTGGATGGGCGGCTCCGGCTTGGCCGCTGACACCGACAACCCCACCGGTGCCAGCCCCGGTGGGCGTCTATTCATCGCCACCGGCAACGGCACGTTCGACGCCACGACTCCGTACACCAATACGATGGACTACGGGGACAGCATCGTTCGCCTGCACCTGAACAACGGTGTTATGACCGTTGCCGATGACTTCACTCCGCTCAACCAAGCCACGCTCAATTCCGAAGATCGCGACGTCGCCTCCGGCGGCGTCCTCCTTCTTCCCGACCAGACCAGCGGCGGCTACACGCACCTTCTCGTGCAATTGGGCAAAGAAGGACGAATCTCCGTCGTAAACCGCGACTCCATGGGCGGATACAGCACCTCAACCGACAACATCGTCGAGGAAATCCCCGTTAACAACGCCGCGCAAACCAATCAGAACTTCGTCGTGGGCGGGCTCTGGGGCATGCCGGCATTCGGCAATAACACGGTCTACATCTGGGGCACGTCCGACAATCTCAAGTCCTTCCCGCTAAGCAATGGACAGATCTCCACAACTCCATCCAACACCGGTGCGCAGGAGGCCGGGTTTCCCAGCCCAACGCCCGTCATCTCTTCCAACGGCACATCCAGTCCCATCGTTTGGACCGTCCAGTCCGACGCTTATTCCTCCGGCGGCTCCGAATACCTGCGCGCCTACGATGCCACCAACGTCTCCACCACTTTCTACAACTCGCAAACCAACTCCACGCGCGATAATCCCGGAGGCGCGGTCAAGTTCGTCGTTCCCACCGTCATCAACGGCAAAGTCTACGTCGGTGCCACCAGCCAGTTGAGTGTCTTCGGCCTGCTCAACGGCTCGCCGCAAGCCGCCGCTCCCAGCATCACGCCCGGCGCCGAAACCTTTAGCGGCACCGTCTCTGTCACGATCACCGACAGCACTCCCGGCTCATCCATCTTCTACTCGACCACTGGCACCGCCACCACTAGCTCCACTCCTTACACCGGTGCTATCTCCGTCAGCACCACGGAAACCATCTCCGCCATCGCCAGCGCTCCGGGCTACCTGCAAAGCACTGCCACCAGCGAGACTTACACCTTACAAACGCAAACCCTCATGCCCACCTTCTCGCCGGTGCCGGGCTCTTACGCTTCTACGCAAACCGTGACAATCTCCGACGCCTCCAAGACTCCGACGATCTACTACGCCATCAACGCCCCCGCCACGACCTCGTCCACTCCGTTCACCGGAACCGCCACGGTCACCGTCGCTCAGTCCGAAACGCTCAACGCCATCGCCACCTCCCCCGGTCTCACCACTAGCCCGCAAGCTAGCGCCGCTTACGCCATCGGCTCCGGAACCGGGATCAGCTTCCCCGACGGTTTCAGCACCGCGGCGAGCGCGATGACCTTCAACGGCAGCACCGACCTGGATGACGAACGTCTCCAGCTCACCGATGGCCTCACCAACGAAGCTGGCAGCGCCTGGTACAACACTCCCGTGAACATCCAGAACTTCACCAACGATTTCACCTTCCAGTTGAGCAACGCCGAAGCCGACGGCTTCACGTTCACGATCCAGAATTCCGGCCTTACCGCTCTCGGACCTGCGGGCGGCGGCCTGGGCTATGGTCCGGACTCTCCTGGCGGAACCGGCGGCATTCCAACCAGCGTCGCCATCAAGTTCGATCTCTACAACAACAATGGCGAGGGCGACGATTCCACCGGTCTGTACACCGATGGCGCGTCCCCAACCACTCCTTTCACGGACCTGAGCACCACCGGCATCGACCTCCACAGCGGCGACACCTTCTCCGTGCAAATGGTCTACAACGGCACGACGCTGAGCATGACCATCACCGACGGCGTCACCAACGCGACGTACACCACCAGCTGGACCGTCAACATTCCTTCGATCGTTGGCAGCAACACTGCCTTCGTTGGGTTCACCGGTGGTACCGGCGGCGAGACCGCCAGCCAGAAGGTCGAGACCTGGAGCTTTGTCAGCACGGGCGCCGCGCCCCAGCCCGCTACCGCACCGATTTTCAGTCCCGTCGCCGGCACTTATACCGCGGCTCAGTCCGTCATCATCACCGACACCACTCCCGGCAGCTCCATTTTCTACACGCTGAACAACACCACGCCTACGACCACGGCCGGTGGCAACACCTTCCAATACTCCACTCCCGTCTCGGTCGCCGCTTCCGAAACGATCACCGCTCTCGCCACCGCTCCGGGCTTCACCACCAGCCCGACCAGCAGCGCCGCCTACGTCATCAACGCCACTCTGCCGTTGGCGCCCACTCCGGTGATCGCTCCGGCCACCGGCACCTACACGTCATCGCAAACCGTCAGCATTTCCGATCCCGGCGCCACAATCTTCTACACCACCAACGGCACCGCTCCGACTACCGGTTCCACGCAGTACACCGCTCCCTTCGTCGTCGGCGCCACCACCACCGTGCAGGCCATCGCCACCGAAACCGGCTTCAGCACCAGCGCCACAGCACAGTCGGTCATTACCCTCAACACCGGCGGCGGTTCCACTCCGGCCATCAACTTCGGCTCCGGCTTCTCTACTGCCGGTCTGCAATTCAACGGACACACCAAGCTCGACGGCACGCACCTTCAGTTAACAGACACCACTGCGGACGATGAGTCCGCCAGCGCATTCTGGACCACGCCGGTCAACGTGCAAGCGTTCACCACCAATTTCACCTTTCAATTGACCAACCCGAACGCCGACGGCTTCACCTTCACCATTCAGAATGCCGGCATTACCGCCCTGGGACCCGACGGCGGCGGCTTGGGGTACGGCCCGGATACCACCGGCGGCACACCCGGCATCGCCACCAGCGTCGCTGTCAAGTTCGATCTGTACAACAACGAGGGAGAGGGCACTAACTCCACCGGCCTATACACGGACGGCGCATCCCCCACCACGCCAGCCACCACGCTCGGTGGTGGCGTCAATCTCCATAGCGGCGACATCATGGCGGCCCAGTTGACGTACAACGGCACCACACTGACCTTAACCATCACTGACACCACGACTCCCGCTGCCACCTTCACCACCTCGTGGCCTATCAACATTCCATCCACGGTCGGCGGTAACACGGCCTTTGTCGGCTTTACTGGCGGCACCGGCGGCGAAACCGCGCAGCAGGAAATCATCACCTGGACCTACAGCACCTCCGGCACCACCATCCAGCCGGCCGCCGCGCCACTCTTCAGTCTCGCCGCGGGTACCTACTCGGGAACGCAAACCGTATCGCTCACCGACTCCACAGCCGGCTCCACAATTTTCTACACGCTGAACAACACCACACCCGCGACCACCGCAGGAGGCAGCACGTTCCAATACTCCTCCGGGACTCCGATCTCGGTCGCCTCCAGCGAAACCGTCACCGCGCTTGCGACTGCTTCCGGCTTCTCCACCAGCCCGACCAGCAGCGCCGCGTACGTGATTTCCGCGCTTTCACCGGCTCCTACTCCCGTCATCACTCCGGCCACCGGCACCTACACGTCGGCTCAAACCGTGAGCATTTCCGATCCCGGCGCCACAATCTTCTACACCACCAATGGCACCGCTCCGACTACGGGTTCCACGCAGTACACCGCGCCCTTCGTAGTCAGCGCCACGAGCACCGTCCAGGCCATCGCCACGGAAACCGGCTTCACCACCAGCTCTACCGCGGTTTCGGTAATTACCATTAATACCGGCGGCGGCTCTACCGGTGGAGTTAATTTCGGCTCTGGCTTCTCCACCACCGGCCTGCAATTCAACGGACACACTAAGCTCGACGGAACGCACTTGCAGCTCACCGACACCACTGCGGAAAACGAATCCGCCAGCGCTTTCTGGACCACGCCGGTCAACATCCAAACGTTCACCAACGATTTCACATTCCAGTTGACCACCCCGAACGCCGACGGTTTCACGTTCACCATTCAGAATGCGGGCGTCACTGCCCTGGGCCCATCCGGCGGCGGCCTTGGCTATGGACCGGACGCGCCTGGGGGCACAGCTGGCATCGCCCCCAGCGTTGCCGTCAAGTTCGACCTGTACAGCAACGACGGTGAAGGCACTAACTCCACGGGCCTATATACCGACGGCGCGTCGCCCACCATGCCAGCCACCACCCTCGGCGGCGGCGTCAATCTCCATAGTGGCGACATCCTGCACGCCCATATGAACTACGACGGCACCACCCTCACGCTGACCATCACCGACACCACGACTCCGACGGACACCTTCACCACCTCGTGGCCGATCAACATTCCGTCTACGGTTGGCGGCAATACCGCCTTCATCGGCTTCACTGGAGGCACCGGCGGCGAAACTGCTCAACAAGAAATCGTCACGTGGACGTACACCAATTCGTTCACCGCATCTCAGAACCCAGTGGTCTATGAAACGGCCAACCTGCCGGCCGTCAGCTCCGGCCCGACCTTCCGCACCTTCACGTTTGCGGGCTTCCCCGACACCACCGGCACGATCCTGGACGCCACCGCCGTCGGAGACAACGTCACCCTCACCGTCAACGTAGTGACCGCAGGAACGTACGACGTCAAGGTTTCGGCAAAGGACCTCAACACCCGCGGCATCTGGCAGCTCACCATCAACGGCACTGCCGTCGGCTCGCCCCAAGACGAATACCAGAACACCAGCTCCGGCACCTACGTCGTTCTCGACCTAGGCAACTTCAACTTTGCCGCAGCCGGCAACTACGCCTTCAAGTTCGCCGTAACCGGCAAGGACGCCGCCAGCTCCGGCTACTCCATCTCCTTCGACGACATAACCCTGACGCCGCAGTAACCGCGCTTCACCGCGTTCCTGTGTCTGTGTGTCAACAGGAGGGCACGGCTTCAGCCGTGCCGCAAAGGCTGTCTTTTCACTCCCGGCTTTAGCCGCTGCGGGACTCAAACCGCGCTCGCTAGAGCACCTCGACAACTGCGTAAATCAAAAAGGGCGCGGCACAATGGCCACGCCCCTCTTTTTCTTCAGATCGCAAACTGTCGAAGCGGTTTAGCCCGGCGGCCACTGGAATTCTCGTCCACCCAAAAGATGCAAGTGCAAATGAAACACAGTCTGCCCCGCCCCGCGTCCGCTATTTGCCACCGTGCGGTATCCGTCCAGCAACTTCAACTTGCGCGCCAAATCCGCCGCCACCAAATGCATTTTCCCGATCACCGCGGCATCTTCCCCTGTCGCCTCATTCAAAGACGCAAAATGTTTTCGCGGAATAATCAGAATGTGTGTCGGCGCCTGCGGTCCAATATCTTCAAAGGCAAAAACGTCCTCATCTTCATAGACAATCTTCGAAGGAATCTTCTTCGCCGCAATCTTGCAGAACAAACAGTCCGCGCTCACGGATTCCCTCCCCCCGGCGCATTCGAGTCCACGCGAAAGATCAACGGCGTCACGCCTTCCCGCTGATGTAGTTCCTCGCCCAGCTTCTTCGCCGCATCCTCACCCGAAACCTTGCCGACGTGGACGCGATAATACGAGCCGTTGGGAGAATCGAACGATTGAATGGCCACCGGAGAATAGCTTGCACTCAATCGGTCTCGCAGCCGCTCGGCATTTCCGCGATCGCGGAACGCCCCGATCTGTACCGTGAAGAAACCCGCCGTCGGATCGATCGCCGACAAAATCTCAAGCCGCACGGGGACGACACCCGGCCCGATCGAACCGATTTCCTTGGCAGCCGCATACGACAAATCGATGATGCGATTGTCCACGAACGGTCCACGGTCGGTGATGCGCACCGTCGTCGATTTTCCATTTGCAGTGTTCGTCACGCGCACCATGGTGTTGAAAGGCAGCGTCCGATGCGCCGCGGTGAGCTTGTTCATGTCGTAGATTTCGCCGTCGGACGCCCGGCGACCGTGAAAGGGGGCGCCGTACCACGAAGCTTTTCCCTCTTCGAAGGCCACGCCTTCGTGCGGATTCACGGGCGGAGCGCCGGCATCGCTCTTCGCCGTTTCCGCCGGAGATTCCGGTCCAGGCTGAACGGGCGGCGCGGGCGACCGATTTGCACTCGGCTGTCGGGCCGCGCAGCCAATCAGAAAAATCGCCGCCAGAAAAATCGCTGCGAACCCAAAAAGGTGAGATCCGTTTCGCGACTGTCCCGCAGATGGAAAGGTGTGGCGCGCGTTAGGCAAACATGGCGAATTCAGCAAATGTAGCGCGGGGCGAAGCCCGCAGAGCCCTGCTAGCCCTGATCCTCGAAGGGCGGCTGTTCCCCACGAACCAAGCTGCAAGCGCGCTCCGCACACCATGGTCCGAGCTATTCTCAAAGGCAGCCCACGCTGATGACCGCGATCATGGCTGCGGATTCGACGGAGGAGGCGGTGGTGGTGTTCGCCGCGACATGCGAGCCTCAAGCTTCGCGGCAAATTCATCCAGCTTCCCGGAAATATCGCGCAGGAACGACGCGGTACGCCGCTCCGTCTCCGGCGCTAGTTCCTCGTCAACGTACCGCCGAAGCCGTTCCATCTCTGCATCGATGCGCTTGCCGATCTCTTCAAAATTGTCCATTTTTTGCCTGCAATCTCAGCCCGCGACTCGTCTGCCCGCGATTTATGCGCCCGCCAGAAGTATGAGCGGTATTTCTGTATTATAGAACGCTGCGTGCACGCTGCAAGGAGGACTGTTGGCGCTTCCCTATCAATGGCAATACCGCCTGGACCGATGGAAGAACTCGCTGCGCGGGCTTTTCGGCGGCGGCAACCAGCAGCCGCGTCCCAAGATTTGCCCGGCCTGCGGATCGCTCGTGGGCATCAATGCCACGCGCTGCCATCAGTGTGGCACCAACCTGAGGTTTTCCATGGCCGCGGTCAGCAAGGGCTTGTCCGAACTCTTCGGCGGCCACGCTCCGGTTACCACCATCCTGCTGATCGTGAATCTGGTGATGTTCGGTGTGGAGTTCATGGCCATGGCGGCGGCAGGCCAGGGCGGCGGCCTCGCCATTCTGTGGGGCATGGGCGGCGAAGCAGCCTATCGGCTGGGCGCGAGTAATCCCTACTCCATTTTCATCATGCACGAGTGGTATCGCCTGGTGACCGCCATGTACCTGCACGGCGGGCTGATTCACATCGGCTTCAATATGATGGTGCTGATGGACATCGGCCCCGTGGTCGAGGAGGTGTATGGCTCGGCGCGATATCTGTTTCTGTATACGGCCACAGGCATCGCCGGATTTGTCGCCAGTGCCTTCAGCGGGCACAACTCGCTTGGCGCGAGCGCGCCGATTTTGGGACTCATCGGCGTGATGATCGCCATCACCACGAAACGTGCCGGCTCGCAGATGCAGCAACTGCGTTCGAGACTCATTTCCTGGGTCGTCTCGATTTTCGTTTTTGGCCTGCTGATGTCGGGCATCGACAATTGGGCGCACGGCGGCGGATTGGCGGCTGGCTTCCTGCTTGGCCGCATCTTTGCCGATCGCGAGCCGATGAATGAGCAGGAACGGCGCACCGCCTATGCGCTCGGATGGATCGCGGCGGTCGTTGTGGTTTCTTGTTTCGTTTTGATGATTCTCCATTACCGAGACCCATTGCCAGGCTCTTAATCGCTCTCGCTCAACGGCAGCGGCCACTGTCAACTCTTTCCGCACGGTCCGGCACGCGATCTTTGTCAGGTCTGCGGAATGCGGTACTCTGATCTTTAAGGAAAAACGCAGCAGCTACTCCCTATGGAACCACACTCGATCGTTGTAGTAAGCCTGCACACGCCCAAGGAAAAAATCTGGGGCGAACTGCTGGCCATCAATACCGCCGGCATCACGCTGCGTGGCATCGATCTGAACTCTTTCGATCACTTCATCCGGCAAATCAATGAGCCGGACACCGAACGCGTGGGCGTGCCAACGCTGTTTTTCCCCATGACGCGCATCGAACGCATTACTCTGGATGAACCCTCGGGCTCGATTCCATCGATGGACGAGCTTTTCAGCCGCAAAATTGGCCGCCGGTTGATCGACTATCTGGCCCAGTTCGCCTGATCTGCGCTATTCTCAATTCCCAATGCAAGGGCGGATTTTTACTGTACCCAATCAAATCACGTTACTGCGGCTCGGCTTTCTGCCGATTTTCCTCAGCCTGATCGCATACCAGCATTATCGCTGGGGCCTGCTGGTGCTGGTCATCGCCGGCTTAAGCGACGGCATCGACGGCTTGTTGGCGCGGAAACTGAATCAGCGTTCCTCGCTGGGCGCCTATCTCGATCCCATTGCCGACAAACTGCTGCTTTCGTCTTCGTTCGTAATCCTGGCGTACAAGACCAGGCTCGCGTGGTGGCTGACGATCATCGTATTGAGCCGCGACATTTTGATTTTGATTGTAGCCGTCGTGATTCTCTTGATTTCCGGCTACCGTCCATTTCCGCCGAGCATCTTCGGCAAGCTGACCACGTTTTTCGAGATCACCCTGGTATTTACGGTGGTCCTCACGGCGGCGTTTCCAACCTTGCATTCGCGATTGCTTCACAACGTGCTCGTGGATGTCGTAACCCTCTTTGCCATCGGCTCCGCCGTGCATTATTCCTTTACGATTACGCGTCATCCGTCCGCGCCGTAGGTACGACGTGACTCATTTCGCTAGTTCGTAGGCTTGGCTCAACCACCACACCGCGTCACGCAAATCCTCCGCTGAATTGAGGTCAAAGGAGTGCCAGCCCTTGGCGCGTATCGTTCTGCCCGTACCGACGCGCGGTTCTTGATCCATGCGGCGCAACAATTCCGGCGGCACAAATTTCATTTTGAAAATAATCGTATTGGGCGCGCCGATTCCTCGCGTCACCGGCAGCAAGGCGAAAACTTTTGCTTTTCGATAGAAGCCGAGCATCCCGAACATCGGCCGCGTCTTGACGTGAGGCCAGCTACGCAACTCGTTTCCCATCATTGCGGACCATTCCTTCATCTCATCGGCGACACGCGGAAGTGTCGGCCGGCGCGGCGTCTTGGTCTTAGCTTTCATGGCTCTTTTGTTGCACAGCCACTCGTCACTGCGACCCGCGGCCGAGTCCTCGAAAATCCCTAAATCGGCATAGCAGCCGGGCCGCCGTGCGGAACGACCAGCCTGGGTTCCGTCAACGACTGGACCTGCTCGAGCGTCGCGTCGGGGGCTATTTCCCGGAGAACGAGGCCTCCCGGTGTGACATCAATCCAAGCAAGTTCGGTCACGATGTGGTCAACTACTTCGACGCCAGTCAGCGGCAGCGAACATTTCTTCAGAATTTTGGGCTTGTTGTCGCGAGTCGCATGTTCCATGGTCACGAAGACGCGTTTCGCGCCTGCCACAAGATCCATCGCGCCGCCCATTCCTTTCAGCATTTTCCCTGGGATCGCCCAATTCGCTAGCGTTCCCTTTTCATCGACTTGCAACGCGCCGAGAACGGTGAGATCGACGTGGCCGCCGCGAATCATGGCGAACGAATCGGCGGAGGAAAAATAACAGGTGCCGGCGAGCTCGCTGACGGTTTCTTTGCCAGCGTTGATGAGGTCGGGATCGACTTCCAATTCGAGCGGATACGGGCCGACGCCAAGCATCCCATTTTCCGACTGCAAAATCACTTCCATGCCTTTGGGGACGTAGTTGGCAACCAGCGTGGGCATGCCGATGCCAAGATTGACGTAGTAGCCGTCGCGCAATTCCAGAGAAATGCGCCGTGTGATTCGTTCGCGTTTTTGTTCGTCGGTCAGGGGCATGATTTCAGTTCACCGTCGGAAGTTTGAAGCGAAGAGGAAAGGCAAAATCGCGATCGAGCCGTTGGGATCGACCGTGCCGGGATGGGGCACAGCAGTGCTGTGCCCCTACAAGGGCGTCCTCGTTACTTGCGGGTGGTGCGGCGCTCGATGCGCTTTTCATAGTTTTTGCCTTGGAATATCGCGTTCACGTAAATGCCGGGTGTGTGGACGTTGTCGGGATCGAGTTCACCCAGATCGACTAGCTCCTCAACTTCGGCGATGACGTAATCCGCAGCCGTCGCCATCATGGGATTGAAGTTGCGGGCGGTCTTACGATAGATAAGATTGCCCCAGCGATCGCCCTTCCAAGCCTTGACGAAGGCGAAGTCGCCGCGGATGCCGCGCTCGAGAACGAATTGGCGGCCGTCGAAGTCGCGGGTTTCCTTTCCTTCGGCGACCATGGTGCCGTAACCCGTTGGAGTGTAAAAGGCGGGGATGCCCGCGCCGCCGGCGCGGATGCGTTCGGCGAATGTGCCCTGCGGATTCAATTCCAACTGCAATTCCCCCGTGGCGACCAACTGCTCAAACAACTTGTTTTCACCGACGTAGGTGGAAACCATTTTCTTGACCTGGCGTTGCTGGAGCAGGAGGCCAATACCGAAATCGTCGACGCCGGCGTTGTTGCTGACGATGGTGAGGTCCTTGGTGCCTTTGCGGCGGACCGCGGCGATCAGATTCTCGGGAATTCCACAGAGGCCGAAGCCGCCCATGAGGATGGTGGCGCCGTCGCGGAGGTTTTCAATGGCGGCGTCGGCTGACGAAATGCGTTTGTCCACGAGGCGCTCCGAGAGTGCGTGGAGAAGTTTACTTCAAGCGGGCTGCGGACAGTACAGTAGCGAGCTGGTGGGGCCGGACGTGACGCGGCTTTGTTTATAAAGAAGATACCCCACCCCCTCCCTGTTTTTTGTAAGTGTTGATTCGACAGAGTTTAAACTTCTTTAGAATGAACAGTTGCAGAAGTGTTGATTCTGCAGGGGTTAGCTGGGAGCGCTCCTTTTCGCAATTTCGACTGATGTTGCTGCGCATCATCGGAGTGTGAGAGACGTTTTCATCTAAAGCCGGTGGTCTCGCTCTCCGAGCGTGAGGGTAAGAGACCGCGGCTACAGGCGGTACCGCCCCATTGACGGGTCTAAAGACCCGCCACTACAACTGCCTGCGGGCTCTGCAGGTATTGTCTCTCTGATCTGTGTGCGGAGCCAATGATTCAAAGGTACAGAATTTGGACAGGACCCTGCGACTGACCGGAGCGCATGCTTTCCGGAGTGAGAGTGGATATTCGGCGCGCCGTCGGTTCGACAACCATGCCGATATCCTTGTTCCATACACTGCGTGAGCGGAATACTCGAAAACATGAAAATCTGGAGCCTGGAATTGACGTGCCCGGAACCTTAGAAGTTTGAGAGCTTGCCGAGATGGGGCGCAGCGATGCTGCGCCCCTACAAGAATCGAGCGAGGTTTTAGCGCTATCCCGCGAGATTCTAGCGGCGGTCGGCTGGGGACGGAATGGCCTCGGCGTCGACGGTTAGCGTCACGGTAGCGATGTAGCCTGCGGCGGGATCGTTTGCTGAGATTGGTGTCAGGGTGGCTATCGATCCGCTGCCGTTTTCTCCGTTGAAGACACCATCTTCTTCGAGTGTGGTGCGGTGAATCTTGTGGCTGGCGTAGGGTTGTGACTTCGTGACCAGCTTGCTGATCTCTTCTGGAAAGAAAACTTGGCCGGTATGGGCAACGTGGCCGCCATGGTATTCGGGACCCGTGCCGTTGCCGCCGATGTGAACTTTCATGTGGATGTGGTTTACGCGACCCACGTAGTGGCCTGGGTAGATTGTGGCGAACTCGACGATGCCGTTGGCGCCGGTGAGTTGAACGCCGCGGAGAAAGATTTGTTTGTCGGAGGGCTGCATTTTTGGCGGGCGGCCCATAGGAGGTCCGCCCGGCGGAGGTCCGCCCATTTCGGGACCGGCGCTATCGGAGCCCGGAGGTGGGCCCGGTGGGCGGCCTGGTCCTCCACCCGGTCCGCCCGGACCCGTTGGATTGAAGGCGGTGTAGCCGGAGTAAATTCCCGAGGCGTCGCAGTGCCAGATGTCGAGGGCAGCGTTTGGGATGGGCTGGCAGTGCTTTGCATCGATGATGGTGAGGCGTAGCCGGAGCGGGATGCCGGGCTTGCCTTCGGTGATGTCGCTGCGGAGGATTTCGCGATCGACGTAGTAGGGGCCTTCTTCTTGTTCGTGATTCAGGACGCAAACTGGTGGCGTCGAGGCGCTCAGGGGATACGCGTTGGCGGCCAAACGTAGGGCGGCTGCGGTGGTGGCGGTATCGCGGATGAATCTACGACGGGTCCAGTGGGGGATGGTCATTGCGCTCCTTTGGGTGTTTGAAGCCTTAGACGGATTTCGGGTTGGTTGGGGGAATAGTTCCTTGCTGGCTGCAGATTATCGTCGGCATCTTGGCGGGATCTAGGAGCGGCTCGCGAGGCGCTCGCGCGGTCACGCTGAAGCGCGCCCCTACAGTTGGCTATGGGGACAGTGGTTGCGTTCGTTTGCGTGAAGAGTCTCGGAGCCGGCAGGATGCCGGCGCTACCAGTGGAGCTAGAGGAGATCAGAGGCTGCGGAGGAGTTTGTAGAGTTCGTTGGCAGAGTCGAAGTCGGCTTCGAGTTCGCGAGAGTTGAGGCGTTCGCGGATGTCGTCGATGCGCTGGGCAAGCAAGTCCAGAGCGGCGGAGAGGACTTCGCGATTGGTTAGGACGATGTCGCGCCAGGTGGAGTAGGGGCTCCCGGCTAAGCGGAGAGTGTCGCGCAGGCCGGGGCCGGCCACCGTTATCGGCAAGCCGTTTTCATCCAGGCGATCGTAGAGGAACGAGCCTAGCGCTACAGCGACCAATTGAGGGAGATGGGAGGCTAGCCCCACGGCGTAGTCGTGTTGCTGGGCACCTAGCCAGAGAGGGCGGGCGCCGATCTTTTCGACTAGCTTTAGGAAGGCGTTGACGCGGGGGTCGCGGGGGGCGGTGGATTCGCCGATGATGGCGTAGGCGGCGTCCTTGAAGAGGTCGGCGTCGGCGTGGACGAAGCCTGCGAGTTCTCGGCCGGCCATGGGATGGCCTGGGAGGAAGAGCGGGGCCGGCGGGGTAGCGAAGAGTTCTTCGGCGGCTTGGGTGATGCGGAGCTTGGTGCTGCAGGCGTCGGTGATGAGGGCGCGGCGTGGAGCGGAGCGAGCCAGATCGGGGAGGAGGTCGATGGTGACGCCGATGGGAAGGGCGATGTAGATGAGGTCGGCGGTTTGCAGTGCGGGGGCTAAATCGCCGCTGAAGGTTTCGTGGAAAGCGCCGCTGGATTGCACGGAGCGGGCTACGGCAGGGCGATCCCAGCCGGTGATGTGGAGGTCGGTGACGTATTTGCGGAGGGCCAGGGCGAAGGAGCCGCCGATTAGACCGGTGCCGAGGATGGAGACGCGATTAATGAGGTGAGGAGTCATAGGGGGAAGTCGACAGTCGACAGTTTAAAGTTGAAAGGGCGGAAAAACCCGAGGAAGCGGAGACGCAGAGATGGCGCGGAGGGGCGCGGGGGATGATTAGTCTGGGCGTTTGGGGCGCAGCCGTGCTGCGCCCCTACAACGTTGGTCGATGAGGTCGCTGTCTTCGCGGGTGCGGTTCGCCGGGCTGAAGCCCGCCGCCTACATTGGTTGGTGGTGGTCGTCATAGGTTAGGAGATGCGGCGGCCGATGGCTGGGGCGATTATGCGGAGTTCGTGCATTAGTTGGGCGAATTGGTTGGGGTCGAGGGATTGGGCGCCGTCGGATAGGGCGTGGTCGGGATCGTTGTGGACTTCGATCAGGAGGCCATCGGCGCCTGCGGCTACGGCGGCGCGAGCCATCGGGGGCACTTTGTCGCGGCGGCCGGTGCCGTGGCTGGGGTCGCCGAACATGGGGAGATGCGAGAGCTTTTTGATTACCGGGATGGCGGCGATGTCGAAGGTGTTGCGCGTGTAGGTTTCGAAGGTGCGGATGCCGCGCTCGCAGAGAATTACGTCGTAGTTGCCGCCGGCGAGGATGTATTCGGCGCTGAGGAGGAGTTCTTCCATGGTGGCGGACATGCCGCGCTTGAGGAGGACTGGTTTGCGAACTTCGCCCAGGGCGCGGAGCAGGTAGTAGTTCTGCATGTTGCGAGCGCCGACCTGGAAAATGTCGACGTAGCCGCTCATCATCTGGACTTGGGATGGGTCCATGACTTCGCTTACGGTGAAGAGCTGGAATTTTTCTGCAGCCTCCTTCATCAACTCCAGGCCTTTTTCGCCCATGCCTTGGAACGCGTATGGAGAGGTGCGCGGTTTGAAGGCGCCTCCCCGCAGGATTTTTGCGCCGGCTTTGGCTACGCTTTCGGCTACGGAGAGGATTTGATCGCGGGATTCTACCGAACAGGGGCCTGCGGCGATTACTACGTCGTTGCCGCCTATGGAGACACCCCTTCCTAAGTTGATGATCGTGCCTTCGGGTTTGAATTGGCGGCTGGCTAGTTTGAAGGGTTGCGTGATGCGCATGACTTCGCGCACGCCGTCGAGGAGTTCGAAGTCGCGGTGATCGAAATCGCGATGGACGCCAACGGCGCCGAGCACCGTGTGAGATTCGCCGGTGGAGCGGTGGACGTTGAAGCCGCTGGCGACCAGGCGATCGATGACGTGCTGGATTTGGGCGTCGGACGCGCCTTCTTGCATTACGATGACCATGGCGTTCGGTGGTTCCCTTCGTTTCCGGTTCGCGGAAGAAAAAGCACAAATTGCTGAAATCTAAAGTTCTTGGCGCTTGGGGCGCAGGAGTCCTGCGCCCCTACAAAATCGCCGGGCTAAAGCCCGGCGCCTACATGTCCTTTGGCGAGGGATCTCGCCTGGGTGAATCGTCGCTGGAATGCATGGCTTCGCGCTCGGCGCTGCGGGCTTCGTCGATGATGCGTTCGAAGAGCCGGCGGATGGCGGCGTCCGAGAGCGGGCCGGGGTTGGCGCGCTCGGCGTTTTCCAGGACTTCGCGCTCGCGATCGGGTTGATAGAGCGGGAGATTTTGCACTTGCTTGAGCTTGCCGATTTCGAGGGCGCAGTGGGAGCGCTCGTTGAGGAGGGCGACGAGTTTGCGGTCGATGTCATCGATGCGGCGGCGCCAATCACTCAAGGTCATAGGGCCACCCCGAGGGAGCGAAGTGGCGAGTGGCGAGTGACGAGTCGCGAGGAAGAAGAAAACACCGATCTTTCTATCGCAATCACGAGAGTTCTCATCGGGCGACCTCGCGGCGGGAGAGGCCGTGGCGAGCGGCTTCCTTCAGAGGCCGGATGCGGGCGGCTAGCGCTACGGCCGCGGCATCGACGGAGTTTGCGTTTTCGATTTCGGTGACGAGGGCGGAGCCGATTACTGCGGCGTCGGCCAGGCCGCCTAGCACGGAGACGTGGCCGGGTAGGGAGATGCCGAAGCCTACCGCAATGGGGAGATTTGTTATGGCGCGGGCGCGGCGGACGAGTGCTGGGAGTTCGTCGGGGAGAGAGTCTTTGGCGCCGGTTACTCCGGTGCGGGAGATCAGGTAGAGGAAGCCGGTCGTGACCGCGGCGATTATGGATAGGCGCTCGTCGGTGGAGGTGGGGGCGCCGAGAAAAACGGTGTCGAGATGATGGGCGGCGAGGATCTGGCGGTAATCCGCGGATTCTTCGGGGGTGAGATCGGTGACCAGGACGCCGTCGGCTCCGGCGGAAGATGCGGCGGCGGCGAATTTTTCGACGCCCATCTGGAAGATCGGATTGTAGTAGCCGAAGAGGATCAGCGGGACTTCGCTGCCGGGAGATTTCGATTGGCGGATGCGGCGGACTAGATCGATGACGCCGGCTAGCGTTGTGCCTGCTTTCAGGGCGCGCTCGGAGGCGCGTTGGATTGTCGGGCCGTCGGCGAGCGGATCGCTGAACGGGATGCCGAGTTCGATGATGTCGGCGCCGGCTTCGGCTAGCGCGAGGACGAATTTCAGCGTGGCGTCGAGCGACGGGTCGCCCGCGGTGATGTAGGCGACGATGCCGAGCTCACCGGAGGCCCGCAGCTCGGCGAAGCGTTTGGAAATGCGGGTTTTGGCGTCCACGGGTGTCATCTTACGCTATACGAAAATCGAAGAGAGATTCCTCCACTGCGCGGCCTGGCGCCAAAAACCGGGCGCGGGAAAAAACCGGGCCGCTTCGGTCGGAATGACAGTTTCTGCTTTTCATCGCCAAAAGACGAGTGCAGCTATTCCGATCCGACTACTCCGAACAACAATTCCGAACCGACCCGGGCCGAGAATGACAGCATACAGAAATTTCTTCGAAAAGAAGATAAGCGTCAGCGGAGCAGGCGCGAGTAGGTGTCCATGTCCTTGTCGCCGCGGCCGGAGAGATTGAGGATGACGAGGTCGTCTTTGGTCATGCGCGGGGCGCGCTCGATCAAGCCGGCGATGGCGTGGGCGGATTCGAGGGCGGGGATGATGCCTTCGGTGCGCGCGAGCAGTTTGGCGGCGGCGAGAGCGGCATCGTCGGAGATGGCGGCGTATTCGGCGCGATGCTCGTCGGCGAGCCAGGCGTGTTCGGGGCCGATGGCGGGATAGTCTAGGCCCGCGGAAATCGAATGCGTGGCGGCGATCTGGCCGTCGGCGTTTTGCAGGACGTAGGTGTACGTGCCTTGGAGGACGCCGGGGCGGGCGCCTGCGTAACCTTGCAGGGCGCCGAGGCGGGCGGCGTGTTCGCCGAGTTCGGTGCCGCGGCCGCCGGCTTCGATGCCGACCATTTTTACGGACGCGTCGCGGAAGAAAGCGTGGAACAGGCCGATGGCGTTCGAACCGCCGCCTACGCAGGCGTAGAGATGCGTTGGGAGGCGCTTTTCGGTGGCGAGAATTTGCTCGCGGGCTTCGCGGCCGATGACCGATTGAAAATCGCGGACCATGGTCGGATAGGGATGCGCGCCGAGGACCGAGCCGAGAAGGTAGTGCGTAGTGCGAATGTTGGTGACCCAATCGCGCATGGCTTCGTTGATGGCGTCTTTGAGCGTGCGGCTGCCGGCTTCGACACCGACAACCTGGGTGCCGAGCATGCGCATGCGCGAGACGTTGAGGGCCTGGCGGGCCATGTCTTCGGTGCCCATGTAGACGACGCATTCGAGACCGAGATGTGCGGCGATGGTGGCGGAAGCGACGCCATGCTGGCCTGCGCCGGTTTCGGCGATGATGCGAGGCTTGCCCATTTTTACGGCGAGCAGGCCCTGGCCGATGGCGTTGTTGATTTTGTGCGCGCCGGTGTGGAGGAGGTCTTCGCGCTTGAGGTAAATGCGTGGGCCGCCGAGATGCGCGGTGAGGCGGGAGGCGAATTGCAGCGGCGTGGGGCGGCCGGCGAAGTTTTTGAGTAGGCCGTGGAACTTGGCTTGGAATACGGCGTCGGATTTCGCGACTTCGTAGGCGCGCTCCAGTTCGAAGAGCGGGACCATGAGCGTTTCGGGGACGTAGCGGCCGCCGTAGGGGCCGAAGCGTCCGGGGACGGCGGCGGGATTGACGATTTGTGAGCTCATGGATTGGGCCTTTTTTCTGGTGCGCGCCAGAACCGATCTAAAGATCGGCCACTACATCGCGATTGGCGCGCTCTACTTCTGCGAAAAATTTGCGGAGCTTGCCGGGGTCTTTTTTGCCGGGGCGCGATTCTGTGCCGCTGGCTACGTCCACGGCGTACGGCCGAACGAAGCGAATCGCCTCGGCCACGTTTTCCGGCGTGAGCCCGCCTGCAAGAATGATACGGTGCGATTTTGCGGCGCGACGGGCGATGGTCCAATCGGCGCGTTTTCCGGTACCGCCATATTGGCCTGTTCCGGCGGCGTCGAATAAAAACGCGGAGGCTTTCGGGTAAGACCTTAGCTTTTTGAGCTGAAAATTAGCGCCGACCCGCAATGCTTTGGTCACTCGAAAATGTCCGGCGCAGGCTCTTACCACGGCGGGCAGTTCGTCGCCGTGTAGCTGGACGGCGTCGAGGTCGATCGCCCGGCCCAAGGCGATGACGGCTTCGGCGGACCAGTTCACGAAGACTCCGACGGATTCGACGGTCTTCGGGAGTCGCGAAATAATTTTCCAGGCGTCCGCAGGCGAGATGACGCGCGGACTTTTTTCGTAGAAGTTGAATCCAACTGCCGCGGCTCCCAGGTCACACGCGGCTTTTGCGTCTCGCCAGTTGGTGATGCCGCAGATTTTTACGCCGACCATCTCGCTTATTCCGCTGCCGGCGCAGTGCCGAGGAGGTTGGCGAGAGCGGCTGCGGGGTTCTCGGCGCGCATGAGATGCTCGCCAATCAGGAAGGCGTCGAACCCTGCGTTGCGCAGACGGACGAGGTCGGCGTTGGTGGAGAGGCCCGACTCAGCGACAGCGATGCATTCGTCCGGGATAAGGTCGATCAGTTCGAGAGATGTTTCGATGCGCACGTCGAGGGTGTGGAGGTCGCGATTGTTGACGCCGATGATGCGGGCTTCGGCGGCGAGTGCGCGATCGAGCTCAGCTTTCGTGTGAACTTCGACTAGCGGCTCCATGCCGAGCTGGCGGCCCATGCCAATCAATTCGCGCAGCAAAAGATCGTCGAGCGCCGCGACAATCAGCAGAAAGCTGTCGGCATCGTTGGCGCGGGATTCCCAGACTTGCCAGGAGTCGAAGATGAAATCCTTGCGAAGCACGGGCGGCGCGATTTCTTTGCGGGCATCGCGCATATTTTTCAGCGAGCCGCCGAAAAATTCGGGCTCGGTGAGAACCGAGAGAGCGGCGGCACCGGCGGCTGCAAGCGATTGCGCCAGCGCGACTGGATCGAAGGGATCGCGGATGATTCCTCGAGAAGGCGACGCGGGTTTTAGTTCGGCAATGACGTTGAGGCCGTCACGCGACAGTGCGGCCGAGAAATCGCGCAGGGGGGACGCGGCTTTGACGCCATACTTCAGGGCGGTCTCCGGCAGAACGCGCTTGCGGTGATCGACCGCGGCGCGGCGAGCGTCGAGGATGCGGTCGAGGACCGTTCCGGTGTTGGCGTGAGCAGACATTTGCGTAAGTTTGTATGCTAGGGGTCGCGGGTTTGAGTGTCAAATAGCGGAGAGTGAGCAGCGAGTAGTGGGTAGTGAGTAGGTTAGGTCTTCTATGGGAGGCAGTTCGCGGAATGGTCAGCTACCGAGAAAAGTATGGGGCGTTGCTGGAAGGGATTGCGAACGAAGCGGATGCCATGGCGATGGGATATTTTCGAGCCTTGGGCATGCGCGTCGAGAGGAAGGACGATGGGACGGCGTTGACCCAGGCGGATGGGGCGATTGAGGCTATGGCGCGGGCGAAAGTTGCCGCGAGCGGCGTGGCGCTGGATGTACTTGGGGAAGAGATGGGCACCGGCGATGGAGAGTCGAAATCGGCAGGACGTGTGCGATTGATCATCGACCCGATTGACGGCACGGAAGAGTTCTCGCGGGGTATTCCGACCTTCGGCGCGCTGCTGGGGATCGAGCGCGATAGAGAAATTGTCGCGGGGATGGCTAGCGCGCCTGCGCTGGGAACCCGTTGGTGGGCGTATCGCGGCGAGGGAGCGTATCGGAACGGGCAGAGGATTCACGTGTCCAAGGTGAAGTCACTTGGCGACGCGATGGTCTTTACCACGGGGACCGGGCCGAGCAAGGGGAAAGATGCGAGGGAGAAAATCCGGCGGCTGGCGGACGCGGCGCGCAATGGGCGAGCGCTCGGCGGATTCTGGCAGCATATGCTGGTGGCCGAGGGGGCGATTGACGCGGCGCTGGACTGGACGTCGAAGCCGTGGGACTTGGCGCCGCTGGGCATCATCGTGGAGGAGGCCGGTGGGCGATCGACGAATGTGCGCGGGGAACGAACGATTTATACGGGAGATTTTCTGAGTACGAATGGATTGATCCATGAGGAGGCTCTGGCATTGTTGCAGTGAGAGGCCTAATTCGATTCATGTATGAAGCCGGCGTGTGCCTCTGAAGATTGGCTATTCGAGGTGCGCACAACACGTTGTGGGGGAGTTGGCGTTGAGATTCTTCGGGCATCCTCGTCGGATGCCCTCAGAATGACAGTGGGGGAAGGTGGCGGCTGGGAGATGACGGTTGGAGACGGTGGCGTTTGGCAGGAATGGCGGTTGGAGAGGTGAGGATGAATACACAAGCGCAAGCACGTAAAGCGGAGCAGTTGCGGAAGCTGCATGGTGGGCCGAGGATTCTGGTGCTTCCGAATGCCTGGGATGTGGCGAGCGCACGCATTGTTGAGGACTTGGGATTCCCGGCCATCGCCACCACCAGCGCGGGAATTGCCGCTTCGCTCGGTTATCCGGATGGTCAGAAGATTTCTCGCGACGAGATGCTGGATATGGTGGGACGAATCGCGCGAGCTGTGCGCGTGCCGGTGACCGCCGACCTGGAAGCGGGCTACGGCGTCACCATCGAAGACATGACGGAGACCGTGAAAGCAATGGTAGCGGCCGGCGCCGTTGGGCTAAATCTGGAAGATGTGACCGGGAGCGACGAAAACTCCCACGTCGCCTTGCCGCTGCAACTAGAGAAGATTCGCGCCATTCGCAGAGCGGGCGAGTCTCTCGGCGTGCCTGTCGTTCTGAATGCGCGCACGGACATTTACCTGATACCCATCGGGCCCGAGGAGACGCGCTTCGACCGAACCGTGGAGCGGCTTCGCGCCTATCACGACGCGGGAGCGGATTGCCTGTTTGCGCCGGGAGTTCGCGACGCGGCGACGATCACCAAGCTGGCGAAGGCCCTGAACGCCCCGCTGAATATTCTGATCACCGCGGGCTCCCCCACGATCGGCGATCTCGAAAAGATGGGCGTGGCGCGGGCCAGCGCGGGTTCCGGGGTCATGCGGGCAACGCTGGGCCTGACGCGGCGGATCGCGAGGGAATTGATGGAAGCGGGAACGTACACATCGATGCTCGAAGGAACCATGCCGTTCGCGGACATGATCGCCATGCTGGCTCGCGAATCCTAGCGCGATGCCGGACGCCGCCAAGCTGCTACAGGTATTGGACGAAGAGATCGTCGCTTGCCGGAAGTGTCCGCGGCTGGTGGCCTACCGGGAATTGGTTTCGCGAGAGAAGCGACGCGCGTATCGCGACTGGGTTTATTGGGGCAAGCCGGTGCCGGGGTTCGGGGATCCGAAGGCGGAGCTGATGCTGGTCGGGCTCGCGCCGGGGGCGCACGGCTCCAATCGCACCGGGCGTCCCTTCACTGGAGACAAATCCGGCGAGTTCTTGTACAAGGCGCTGTACGACGCGGGCTTTGCGAATCGACCGGTGGCGGTGAACCGGGGCGACGGTCTGCAGCTGCAGGATGCCTACATCACGGCGGCGGCGCGGTGTGCGCCTCCCGATAACAAACCTCTGCCGCAAGAACTGCTCAACTGCCGGCCCTACCTTGAGCGCGAAGTGGAAATCCTGAAACCGCGCGCGGTGCTGGCGCTGGGGAAAATCGGCTGGGATGTGTACCTGGGGATTCTCAAGCACCAGGGCTTGATCCTTTCCCGAGCGACGTATCCGTTCGCGCATGGCGCGGAGGCGGATATTCCGGCGGCGGGGACGCGGCTGTTCGGCGTCTATCATCCCAGCCAGCAGAATACCCAGACTGGTAAGGTGACGCTTGCCATGTACGCCAAAGTGCTGCGCCGCATACGGCGATTCCTCGAAAAGTAGGCGGAGCTCTTGCGTTGATGAAAGTGTCGGGATCGGCTGGCGAGTGGTGTCAACGACCGACAGGGCGGCTGTCCGGCTGTTTTCTTGTGGACTGGCATCTGCGTGACAACTTGCTGAATCCATTGTGTTTATGTACTGCAAGGAAAAAGTGACGGTGGCGGCTGGAATGCTTCTGCCGAGGGTGTCGGCGTTGCGGATGACGCAAGGAGAGTCGCATGACTGGCCCCAGGATTAGATCGCTCGGACGAAGCGTCGCGATAGCGGCAGCGTTGGCATGGGGATTCGCGCTGCCAGCGCAGGAGCCCCAGCAACCGCAGGAACCCGTGGCACCTACCGATTCGAATCCGCCGGTGACGCAATCGCAGGATCGCGTCGTCGCTAAAGCGGCCGATGGGCGGCGCAGTGCTGACCTGCCAGAAGAGGCGTACGCGGTGGTGCCGGGAACAAAGTTTCTGGTGCGGCTGGAGGAGGGTCTCAATAGCGGCGAAACGCGCCAAAACAGAGAATTCAAGGTGCGTACCCTGCAGCCGCTGGAGGCGGGCAGCGGGATTTATTTGCCGGCGGGTGCGGAGATTGCTGGCCATGTGAGCCGCGTGCAATCCGCGGGTATCACGGGGCGCGCGCGCATCTGGCTGACCTTCGACGACATTCACACCCGGTTCGGGAAGCTGCCGATTGTGGCGGAGGTTGTCGGCGTACCTGGCGACCACAGCGTGAAGGCTGGGCCTACGCAGGAGGGCCTGATCGAAGGGCGCGCGAGCACACAGGAGGCCGCGGCCGAAGCCGCGGCGATGGCGGCAGCGATTGGCGCAGCGAAAGGCGTAAAGGACAAAGACAAAAAGGAAGCTGCGGAGGGAGCCGCTGCGGCGGCCATCGCCGCGTACCTGCTGGAATCCGGCCGCGGCCACGAATTGGATTTGCCGAAGGGCGCGAAGCTGGAAGTGGAACTGGAACGCGCGCTGTACTTGGTTAGAGAATGATCCCAGCGTTTTCGCGAAATGCTGAACGTTGCGACGTCGAATTCTTGGAGTGTTCAGCTGTTAGGAAACCCTTTGGTGAGCCAGGAAAACGGCTGAAATTCGGCGAGCCTGGCAAAATCGCGCGCATTGGCAGTTATCACCGTAACGCCGGCTCGCGCTGCACTTGTGGCGGTTAGTGCGTCGTTTACGAGCCGTGCCCTTCCTGTTCTGTCGGTCCCTGCGCTCCCTAAACAAAATAGTTGTATCGCTACCGTATACAGCCGGGAGGAAAAATGGCTTCGGACGCGGATCGAATGAATCAGCTTGCCCGTGCGCAAGAATTCCGAATGCGCGGTGAGTCTGCGCGACACCGGGACGATGCCATGGCCCGACTGTGCTACCAGCAAGCCGTAGTGATGTTTCGCGAGGTCGACGAACCTCTGGTGTTGGCCCATACCATCCGGCATTTGGGCGATGTCTATCTTGAGCAGGGACGCCCTGATTTGGCGGAGCCTTGTTACCACGAGGCGCTTGGAATTTATCGTGCGCAAGGTGACGGTCCCTCGCTCGATTTGGCCAACGCCGTTCGCAGCCTCGCGGTTCTCCGATGGGAGCAAACCAGAACTCTATGGGACGAAGCGCGAGACCTTTATACGACTTTGCGCATCGAGCCGGGAACTAAGGAAGCCACCGCCCGGGTTATTGCCCTTTTGATAGCCTAATGCGGCGGTAGCTTTCTCCACGTACAGAAGTAAAACTGACTTCACTGAAATTCCACCTGCTTGGCAAGCGGGACTGGGCTTGTTAGAGTCGAATGTCCGGCTTGCGCAAAGTTTAGATCATGCTGACCAATCACTTCGGGAGAGGCTGAGCCGCATGGGCGAAGAGACAAAAACGGCGGTGCGCGCGGTGGAAACCGGCGAGCGGAAGGACCGCGTTCTGATTGTCGAGGACGAGGACAACGCGCGGAAAGGTTACGAACAACTGCTGCAAAAGTGGGGCTATGAAGTCCTGGGCGTGGCCGCCGCGGAAGAGGCACTGGCGAAATTTGGCAACTTCCAGCCGGACACGCTGATTGCCGACGTAGAACTGCCGGGCATGAACGGACTCGATCTGCTGAAGCAGCTGGGCTCGGACCTGAACAACGTTCCGGCGATCATCATCACCGGCAAAGGAAGCGACGAGCGAGCGGTGGCGGCGATCGAAGCCGGGGCGTTCTGGTACATCGAAAAACCGATGAAAGCGCCGGTACTGCGTGCGCTATTGGACCGGTGCTTGGAAAAGGCGCGCGACACGCGGCAACTGGCAGTGTTGCAGAGGCAATTGCGCGAAACCGGGCGGCTGGGCGACCTGGTGGGCGCGTCGAAAGGCATGCAGGAAGTGATGCGCATCGTGGAGATGGCCGCGCCGAGCTCGGCGTCGGTGCTGATCACCGGCGAAACGGGATCCGGGAAAGAGATTGTGGCGCGCAGTATCCACAAATTGTCGCCGCGGGCGTCCGGGCCGTTTGTGGCCATCAATTGCTCGGCGATCCCGGAAACTTTGATGGAGAGCGAGATTTTCGGGCACGAGCGCGGTGCCTTCACGGGTGCAGCGGAACGGCGCATTGGGTGCTTTGAACTGGCGGATGGTGGGACGCTGTTGCTGGACGAAATCGGCGAAATGCCCGCGCCGACGCAGGCGAAACTCTTGCGCGTGCTGGAAGACCGCAAAGTGCGCCGGCTGGGCAGCAAAAGTGAAACTCCGGTGGACGTCCGTGTGCTGGCCGCGACCAACAAAGATCCCGAAATAGCGGTAGGAAACGGGCAGTTGCGACAGGACCTTTTCTTCCGGCTGAATGTGTTTCACATTCACCTGCCTCCGTTGCGCGACCACAAAGACGATATTCCGCTGCTAGTGGAATACATCCTGCGCGATGTCAACGCGAAGCATGGCAAGCACGTGCGGGGCATCGGCGCGGAGGTGATGGACATCTTTATGAGTCACACGTGGCCCGGGAACGTTCGCGAGCTGCGCAACGTCCTGGAGCGCTCGACGATCATGTGCGAAAAAGATCTGATCACGCGCAGCTGCCTACCGGATGAGTTCGGCAAGTCGCAGGCTAAGGGACCGAGCGATCTTTCGACCATCAAGTTTCCCGTGGGAACGACGGTGGACGCGATGGAGCGGGAACTGATCCTGCAAACCCTAAACGCCACTGGCAACAACAAGACACGGGCCGCAGATCTGTTGGGCATCAGCCTGAAAACATTGCACAATAAACTGAAAGAATACGGCGGAGCGAACGCCGACGCGGAGTAGAGACCCACAATGCAGCTGCGGCTGCGCACAAAACTTACGCTGGTGATGACCGGGCTGGTGCTGCTGGTCGTGGTGGTGCTATCCGGCGTGTTCGTCGCGCAGCTTCTCGATCAGGTTCTGCAGCAAACCGACAAGCGAACCAACGAGATTGCGCACCAGGTGTTCGACCAGGCGCATCGCGCGCTGACCGATGCGGCCAACGAGGGATTGCGGCCCATTTCCGATAGCCCCGAAGATATCCACGAATACGTCTGGCAGGCTTTCAAGATTGATGAAGGGCTGCGCGCCCAATTGAAGGCGGCGAAAGACATACCCTCGATTTACGAAGTGTCGATTACCGACCGCGATGGCATGGTCCTGATTTCGACCGATGAGTCTCTGCAGGGGAAATTTCTTCCGCGGCGAGCGCCACTCGCTCAGCTGACGCAGCGCGGATCTTTGCATCAAGTGAAAGTGCTGACTGGGGTGGCGAAGATTTACGAATTGGATTTTCCATTCACCAAGAGTGGGCAGCCGTTTGGCGAGGTTCGCGTGTCGGTCTCTTCGGCGCTTTTGCTGGCGGATATTTTGCCGAGTGTGAGGAAATTTGGAACCATCATGCTGGTGGCCTTGATCATCTCGACTGGACTGGCCGCGGTGGTCAGTGGGGCAACGCTGGCGCCTTTACGCGGCATCTCCGACCAATTGGACCGTATTTCCGCCGGACAATTCGACATGCCGGCCCCGGAAGTGCGCGGATTCGTGGGCGGCACCGACGAACTTGGGCAAGTGAGCCGCAAGATTACACAGGTAGGACAGCAGCTGCGCGGAGTGCACGAAATTTTCAGCACGATGCGCGAGAACATGAATTCGGTGATGGCCGGCATGGAGGACGGCTTGCTTCTGTTTACGCGAGAGGCCCGCGCGGTGATGGTAAGTCCAGCGGCGGAGAAATTCCTGGGGGCGCCAGCTGGCGCTTTCCTTGGCCGCCGCATAAACGAGATTTTCCCGCCGGGGCATCCATTGCATGATGTGCTGCAAGTGCATGGCGATGAGTTGAGTGAGATCGCGGCGGAAACGGATTTGCAAACCATCGAGGGCCCCCGGCGCGTCAGCGTCAGCGTGCAAGGCATACAGGAGGACGGTGAGCGCATGGGCGCACTGGTCACTTTGCGCGACCTGGACTCCATCGAGAGCATCAATACTCAATTGCAGGTGAGCGAACGCTTGGCTGCGCTAGGTCGCATCACAGCGGGCGTCGCACACGAAGTGAAGAATCCGCTGAACTCCATGCGGCTATGGCTGGAAAACTTGAAGGAGTCCTTGCCGCCGGAGATGGACAGCAACGCGCAGCAGGCGGTTCAGGTTCTCGATAAGGAAATCGATCGGCTCGACGCTGTGGTGAAGAGGTTTCTCGATTTCACAAGGCCGATGGAGGTGCGGTTGGAAGCCACGCAGCTCGCCGACATCTTGCGCGAGGTGGTCGAAATTGCACAGCCGCAGTTGCGCAAATCGAAAGTGGAAGTGGCGCAACTTTTGCCGATCGACGTGCCCGAAGTTTACGTGGACCGCGCCCTGTTGAAGCAGGCGGTCCTCAATCTGGTCTTAAATGCGCTGGAGGCGATGCCCAGCGGTGGTCAATTACATTTGATGTTAAGCAGGCGAGGAGAAATGGCGGAGATCAGCGTGGGCGACACGGGAAAAGGAATTCCGCCGGAGAACAAGCAAAAGATTTTTCAGCTTTTTTTCACCACTCGACCGGGCGGTAGTGGGATTGGACTCGCCAGCACCTTCCGAATTGTACAGCTCCATAACGGTTCGATAGACTTTACGTCGGAGGTCGGCCGCGGAACGACGTTCCGGATCGAGTTACCCCTCGCGGCCTGATCATTCATGACGCAGAGATCGACCCAGTCCCGTGCCGGCTCTCGTTGCGCTTCGTTGCGCTTGTGGTCGCTCGGATTGTCGGCTGTCGCGCTGGTATTTGCTGGCTGCGCCGCTCAGCAGACGCCCAAAGCCAAGACATTTCCGTGGGCTACGGTGAAATCGGTGCGACCCGTGCTGCCGGCCGCTACCGCGTTTTCTTCGGTTGTCGCTGCGGATGATTTCCTGACGGAAATGGAGCTCGATGTACCGCCGCCACCGTCACCGCTGGCGGAAATTCAGAGCATACCGCAACGGCCGCGCGTTCCGACCATTGCATCGGCACCGAGCGCTCCATCGCGCCCCGAACCGCCGCAAATCGCGCCACAGTTGACGGCGGAAGAGACCGCGGCGGCGCAGCAGCGAACCAATTTGAGTTTGAGCATAGCGGAGCGAAACATTGCGGCCTCGCAAGGCAGGACGTTGAATGCCGCACAATCGGATCTGGCCTCTAAGGTACGCAGCTTCGTCACCGAGGCGCGCGACGCGGCGCATGTCGGCGATTGGACACGCGCGAGCAGCGCTGCCAAGAAAGCGCAAGTGCTTTCCGAAGAGCTGGCTCGCTCGTTGTAACTTCTCTCCCAGCTTCCAGTTCACGGTGATTCTGTTTGCTCAACGATTCTCCTCCACACCCAACGTGTCGTGTGAGCGCGCTCTTCTGGATGCGTTAGAATGCAGTCATGAAAACTTTTGACGCGATAATCGCCGGCGGCGGGCTGATCGGCGGTGCGATCGCTCTGGAACTGGCGCAGGCTGGTCTGCGAGTTGGTTTGTTCGAGAGAGGCGAGCCTGGGCGCGAGGCGTCCTGGGCAAGCGCGGGCATTTTGTCGCCCGCGCCAGAAAACCCCGGAATGATTCCGTTGGTGCCGCTAGCCAAAGCAAGCATGGGCCTTTACCCAGGGTTTGTTGCAAATGTCGAAGAAGTCTCGGGCCAGAATGTTGGCTTTCGACCTTTTGGAACGATGGACGCGTTGTTTTCCCGGGATGCTCGGCGCGAGCTGAGCACGTTGATCGCGCTGCACCACGGACTCGGACTGAAAGCGGAACCTCTGCGGCCGGAAGATGCGCGCGAACTGGAGCCGACCCTCAGCCCCGATGTGGAGGCGGCGGCATTACGGCCCGAAGAAGCGTCTGTCGACAATCGCGCCTTGACGCAGGCGGTGTTGCACTCGGCGCGGAAAAGTGGCGCGGAGCTTTTCACGGAACACGCGGTGGAGGCAATCTGGCGCGAAGGCGGGCGCTGCGCTGGTTTGAAGGTACGTGGCGAAAATATCGCGGCGAAATGGACGGTGATTGCCACCGGTTGTTTTTCGGCGCACATTGAAGGAGCGGAAGCTTATGCTCCGGTGCGCCCCGCGAAAGGCCAAATGGTTGCTTTGCGGGCGGATGACTTGAAAATGGAACGAGTGCTCTGGTCGGACAAAATTTATTTGGTGCCCAGAAATGACGGCCGGATATTGGCCGGGGCCACGGTCGAGTATGTTGGCTTCGACAAGCAGGTGACCGCCGGTGCCGTGGAAAAAATCCTGGCGGCCGCTATCGAGCTGGTGCCGGGATTGGCCAACGCGCGAATCGAAGAGACCTGGGCGGGCTTGCGGCCAGACTCGCCCGATCATTTGCCGATTCTGGGTCCAACCGATCTCGACGGCCTGATGATAGCGACGGGGCATTTTCGTAGCGGCGTGCTGCTTACGCCGATCACTGCGCGGTTGACGCGTGAGTGGGTTATAGAACAGCGCGTGACTGTCGATTGGGAGCGATTGAGCCCTTTGCGATTCGTGGCCGCGCAACGAGAAACATCCGCGTAGAGGCGGCGGCTCCGGCCTGCCGTGCGATTGATCCTGTCGGCGTTAGAACCTTGGCGGGTCTAAAGACCCGCCACTACAGTTAGCGCGAGGGTGGCGGCGTGATGGGCGACGCCTGGCCTACGTTGCTGTAGTGAATCTGGCTGCCGTCCAGCGCTAGGTCGTGCTCTAGCACAACGTCGAGGGTTGAGCCGCGGGGTAATTCCGCTTCCGGGCCCCGCGTTAGGAGCACCGCGCCGAGTCCCACCAGACCACCTGCTCCGGCGCCAATTCCGGCACCCTTTGCGCCAGCTGCGATCGCGCCTATTCCTGCGCCGGCAGCTGTCGTGGTGGCTACGGTGCCGACGTCTTTGCCGGTGCCGCTGGGGCCGGTCATCTTCCCTTCCGAATCCATCGTTCCTTTGCCCCCGCTGTCTGCGCTGCGGGGATCGGCGTTCAAGTCGACTGTGTACCCATTCGGGAAAATCAAGGTGTTGAGTTTCATGCGGAATTCGCCGCGGCCTTTAATGCGACCCGGACGCTTGGATTCGATCAATTCGCCGCGAAGATAGGATCCCACGGGTATCACGATGTGGTTGTTCTGGGTGATCGGGAAGGACGTGCGGAAATAAACGGAATCGCCGGGTTTTGCCCGCGGGTGGAGATGCCGTTCTCCAGGACAACGGCAAAGCGCGTGCCCGCTGGAACATTGATGGGCTGCGGCGGGCCGGCATTGCGCGCGGCGGGCTGCACGGATCGCGGGGCGGGAGGCGGGGCAGATGTTTGCGGCCCGTCCGGCTCTTGAGACCGAGCAATGCCGGTGGATGCGCCGCTGATCAACAATGCAGCGGATACAAGAATGAGTGTGCGCTTGAGGTGCATGGCTGTTCTCCGTGCTGTTTCTGCGATGCCTGCGCGAGAATTACGGATGCTTGCGACAGTATACGCGTCTCCGGCGGCTGAAAAGGATACCGAAAAATACGCCAGGTCTTTTGGTCTGGGGCGATTCGGGTGGTGGTTGGGGAAACCACCATTCAGGACAACTAGTTCCTACGCGAGTCGCGAGCCTGGCAGTGAGTTTGACCGTCGAATATTGCGGAGCTACGCTGGTGGCGGATAGATTAGGAGGAAGGCATGGCGAAGCTGGCGCTGATCTACGGAATGAGGTTGCTGCCGGAGGAGGATCTCGGGGAAGTGAAAGACGCTACCGTGGTGCTGAAGAACGGGCGTACGGCGCGGGTGACCATGCATTTGATCGAAGGGACGAAGGAAGAGATCGAGGCGACGTTTCGCCAGTCGATTGAGGCATTTTTTGAGATGTACCCAGAGATTTGAGAGAGTCCTTTCCGCAAGGGGTCGATCGTTCAAGACGGAATTGCGGCGCGAAAACCGAAATCGGAGAACCGACTGTGGATTAGGGCCGGGCGTTTGGGGCGCAGCAGTGCTGCGCCCTACAAGATGCCGGGTAGTATTTAACGATTGCCGAAGTTTTCTGGATCGGCTCTGGGATCGCCTAGGGTATCGGAGATAAGCACGGTCGACTGGCCGGTCAGCTCGAAACGTTTGCGGCACTTGTAGCAGGCTACCAGGTCGTCTAGACGGACCATATAGGAAGATGCTTTGGCGAAGCGCTTCTTGTCTTCTTCACCGGCGCCTCGGGGAAGTTCCTTTTTTTTGCGGCAGACTTTCCAGCGCACGGGAAATTCGAATTCACCCCGGCAGCTGGGACACAACAGCTTGATCTTCTTGGTTTCTTCGCGTTCGGTGTAAAAAGCTCGCTCGTCCATAGTTATCGCGCGGGTGTGCGCACCGCTTCTTCGATTGTAGCAAATTCAAGGCCTAGGTCGCGCCAGCGCGGCAGCCAATATTCGAGCGCCGCCAGCGTGGGGGTGCGGTCCGCACTCTGAGCTCGATGGCCACCGTCGTGAAGGCAGAGGATGTCGCCGGTGCGCACATGCCCCGGATCGCAGGCGGCGGATGTCGCGTGCGAGGCGACGGGATTCATGCGCTCGATCAGCCATTGACTGGACGGGGGTCGCCAATCGCCGGGTATCAGCGTCCACATTACCGTGTGCAAGTCGAACTCACGTGTGATGCTCGCGAGCCAGGGGCTGCGGAAACCCCACGGAGGTCGAAACCATTTCGGCGTCGCGTGCAAGGTGGCGGAAATCGCGTCCTGGCAGCGGCGCAATTCTTCGCGGGTCTGCGCCGGAGAGAGCCTGAACAGATTTGGGTGCGTTTGCGTGTGATTGCCGATCACGTGCCCCCGGGCCGCCGTCTCTCGAACCAGGTCCGAGCATTCCCGTGCGTAGCGCCCAATCAAGAAAAATGTCGCGCGTGCGTTGTAGCGATCGAGGAGATCGAGCAGTCGCGGCGTCATCGCCGGATTCGGGCCGTCATCGAAGGTGATGCACAGTTTACGGGGCGAGGCCGTCCGCCAAGTGGTCGGCCCGAACAATTGCGCGCGCGGATAGACGGCGCCATAGGCGGTCAGCCCAGCGGCGGCAGTGACGACAGCGGGAGCCGCAAAGATCCACGGATTCACGCGGCTATTCTCGCACGAGCGGTACTTACCAGCACTTGCGAATCGATGTACTCCTAGCTGCCGTTGGCGCTATGGAACAAGAACAGTAACAACAAGGAGAGAAGCAAGAGGAGAGCAGCAGCGATGACCCACACTCTGGCCGGCATCGGCCTATCGCTGAGTAGCGGAGAGGTGGGCGCAGCGGTCCGTCGAATTTCCTCTCGGTTTACCGGCGTCGGTGGGACAGCTGGATCGATAACCATAATGAGTCCTTCTTCAGCAATCGGGGGCTCTTCCGGAGCGATCTGAATCGATTCTTCTTCCGCAGCCGAGGTCGGTCCTTGCTCAGCAATTGGAGCTGGCAAGATCGTTGGCCCGTCCAGTGACCCGCCGACGAGGTGTTGTCCGCCGTTGCTGGCGTCGAAAATCATCAGGGCAGCGAAAGACTTAGCGACGTCTTTCAATCCAGCGATGGCAGCGGCATGGATGCCGAAAGGCTGTGAGGAAAATAATTCGATGAGGGCGACAACTGTTCCGTGTACTTGTATCGGTACTGCAACCGCCGAACGAAAGTCTCCGCGTGTCGCGACCGACAAATGAGTAGTTGGACCACTCTCAGTATCCTCAGAGAGCACGACTTCACCCGTTTCAATACATTGCCTTGTAAAAGAGGACTCCACTGGAAGCCGGGAACCCACGGCAAGCGCGTGGCCGAAGCTGACCGTGCAGAGCAGGCCGGCCAGATCGCGGACGGCGATGAGAGCTCCGCTAGCAGGCAGGGCCACACAAATCTGCTCGAAATCGCTCATCACGGCACCCGGAGTTATTTGCAGATCTCCAAGGGTGGCGGGCTTCACGGACTCCGATCGTTGCTGCTTTGTGCCGGCCCCGGACATTCGGTCGCCTCCGCGCGGCCAAGGCCGACGCATAAGAACAAATGAGTGATGCGGTGGAATCAGCGCTGGGACCGGCGGGCAAGATGCGGTAGGGTGCCGCAAGCCGTAGGATATTTAACATTGCCAGAAGGGCGCACCAAATTTCAAGTTTCTTAAGGACTAGACGCGATTTGGCCGCTCACAAACGGAAGGGCCCTGACTTTCGCCTGCTAGCGCCGCTAGGGTCGAGGACCACCAGAAACCCGCTCGTAAATCGAAGTTCTTGCCGTGAGCGGCGGGTGTCTGTCAGGATGCTGCCACTTAGTTCCACATCGAGAGACATCGGGGGAAAACCAAATGGCAGGATTCTGCAGGAATTGCGGAAGTCCGCTGGCTAACGGCCAAGCATTTTGCGTGAAGTGCGGGACGCGGATTGGCGATGTCTCTCAGCCGAGCACCGCTGTTCCGCCACCAGCCTCGACGGTTCCACCGCCGCCGGCTCCAACAGCATACGCGGCACCGATGCAAACGCAGGCCCCGGTCGCACCGTCAAAAACCAGTCCCCTGGTGAAAATTCTCGTTGTGGTGGTGCTGATCTTCGTGGCGTTCGGGGTGATGGGCGTGGCGGCGATGATGTATATCGGCCACCGCATCCATCAAAAAGCCCAGGAATTCGGCCTCAACCGGTCTCCTGAAGAAATGAGAGAGAGCCAGGCTGCACTGCGCAGTATTGATGGTTGTGCGCTGCTTTCGAAGGCCGACGTCGCGCAAGCTGTCAAAATGGATGTGGTGCGGGCCGAATCCACCAATGGCAATCCTGGATGCACGTACAGCGTTAGCGGTGACGCTGCGGACATGACTGCGAAACACGTCTCCGCGCTACGCAAGAATGAACTAAATAAGTCGCAGCAGGACAGCGTTGAAAATTTTGGCAAGACGATTTTTCACGGCGCTAATTCCGAATCGAACGGCAATGTGGCCGAGCATCCTGGCGAAGCCCCGGTGTTTTCCTTTTCGATCGACAATAATGCCCCACAGCTTCAGATGCGGCTCTATAGAGCGACCCTGGGCCGCGTAGGACCGTCGGTCGCGCCGGATATTCCCAATCTGGGCGACGAAGCGTTTGACGGCGCGGGGGCGATGCTTTTCGTGCGCAAGGGGGACATGGTGGTGCGCATCATGTATATGACGTGTCCTTGCGGCTTGGATGATGTGTTGCCGCTGGCACGGAAGATCGTTGACGGGCTGTAATAACGAACGGCGGACCTTTCACCTTGTTAACCGGGGAGAAGGCGGCGCGACTTCAGGTCCTGCAGCAGGCGCTCGACTTCGGTGTCCCGGTCGATGCGCGTCAGGCGCTCAGCGACTTCGTCGGCGCCTAGTTCTACCTCGGCGCTGGCGACTGCTTCGGTTTGATTTACGCGATCCTTGAGGCGGTCGAAGGTGGCGCTCTTGGCGTTGTCGCCGAGCGCAGTTTGTGCGCGGGCGGCTTTGCCCAGCGCGATGCTGCGGCGGTGACGCGCCAGCAACAGTTCGCGTTTGGATTTCGCTTCGTCCAGCTTTTGTTCGAGTTTCATCAGCGCTCCTTTCAGGGCTTCGACCTGCGCCTTCTGATCGTCGACTTGTTCGCGGTAGCTCAGGGCTAGCCGCTGCGACGTGTGGTACCGATCGAGAGCTGCGCGGGCCAGGTCGTCCTGTCCCTTATCGACAGCGCGTTCGGCTTTGCGCATCCAGTCGCTGCCGGCGTCTTCGTTCTCCTTCAGCTTTTTCTCGAGCACGTGCTGGTCGGCGATGGAGACGGCGACCTGCGTCTTAACCTGCATGTATTGATTCTCCATGTCGAGAATCACTTGCTTGATCATTTTTTCCGGATCTTCGGCGCGATCGATCGCGTCGTTGATGTTTGCGCGAATTAAGGTGCTTACACGTTCCAAAAGTCCCATAACAATTCCCCTTTCTGTGTTCCCCGAAGCCAAGAACTTCTTCGAAGTCTCTACTTGCCCGCAAAATACGCAAGGCTCATTGCCAAACATTTTTCCAGCACCACCACCGCATCGCCCGAAAAGTGGATGGCAAGAAACAAGCCGAGCGCTGCTGCCACTATCCATAAGACGAGAGCAATCTTTTTCGCATTGCTGACGGCCATGACCTTCCCCCCGAGGCAATCTTCGAAAGAAAAGAGCGCCGGAGCAGATTCCCAATCCGCCCCGGCGGAAGCGAACGTTATGAATTACTCGGCGCTGGCGGCAATGGCGGCGCCGACTTTGGCGCTTTGTCGCCGATCAAACGCACCTTGGAGAGCAGGTCCGACATCTGCATGCCGGACAGCGCTTCGAACAGCGCAGGTACTTGCGCCGCGATCTTGGTGACGTCGCCGGTCAGCTTGTAGGCACCGGCGGCATCGCCATTGCCGGTCGAAACGATGGTCACCTTGTCGATTTTGCTGAGCGGCTCCGCGAGAGCACGCACTACCTCCGGCAGGCCGGTAATCAGCTTGTCGACGACAGCGGCCTGGTTGTATTCCTGAAAAGCCTCCGCCTTGATGTTCATCGCCCGGGCTTCAGACTCGCCCTTCTTGAAGATGATCTCCGCGTCAGCTTCACCTTGTGCGCGGGTCGCAGAGGCGCGGCCTTCGGCTTCCTTGATCAAGCGTTGCCGTTCGGCTTCGGCGAGCGTCTCGATGCGTTGCCGCTCGATTTCGGCAGGCTTCAGCACCGTGGCGATCAACTCGCGTTCGCGGCGCGCAATTTCGGCGTCTTGGACCTTCACTTGCGCTTCGCGTTCTGCTTGCTGGACGCGCACGGCTTGCAGGATCACCTGCTGTTGCTGCACGTTGGTTTCGATTTCATAAGCCTTGTCGGCCTGCGCTTGTGCGCGCTTGGTGGTTTCCAGGTATTGAGCTTTCTTGATGGCGAGATCGCGCTCCGCTTCCGCTTGCTTGGTCAGCGAAGCGGTCTCGGCGGCCACGCGCTCTTGGTCGGCTTGCGCTTTGGCGACAGCCGCGGCGCGCTGCGATTCAGCGCGCTTGATGGCGATGTCGCGATCGGCTTCGGCGGCGGCTACTTCTGCGTCGCGCTTGATGCGCGCGATGTCCGGCCGGCCCATGTTGGTGATGTATTCGTTCTTGTCGCGCACTTCCTTCAAGGTGAAACTGATCACTTCCAGCCCCATCTTGTTCATGTCGTCGGCACACGTGGAGCGCATCCGATCGGCAACCATTTCTGGTTCCTTCACGATTTGCTCCACCGTGAGTTGCCCGATGATCCCTCGGAGATGGCCTTCCATCACTAAGCGAATCAAGCCTTCGCGCTGCTCGGGCCGCTTGGTCAGGAACTGTTCCGCTCCGGTGCGAATCGACTCCGGATCGGATTTCACTTTGATCTGAGCAACCGCTTCAATCGTGACCGCGACGCCCTGCTTGGTATACAGGCTTTGCTGGGGCGCGACGTCGAACGACATCAGCTCCAGCGACAGCTCGCGGCATTGCTCGATCATCGGATAGATGATCGTGCCGCCACCTTTCACGATGCGCGTGCCGCGGAGGCCGTAGATGATCAAAGCCTCGTGCGGGCCCGCTTTTCGAAACAACTTCGCCAGTACAGCCATGATGAGAAGCAAACCCAGCACGGCGAGTCCGGCGATCACCGGTACCGTCATTTGATCGAACATATGGACCTCCTTTTAACCAACTCGCTCGGACCGCTACGGGGCATTTCGTCCGAGGAAACTTTCGCCGGCGAAGTGGACACGGCGGCACAGTGCCCCTACGGGGGCGATGATTACTTCGTGAAATCGTCCCAGCGCTTCACGTACGCGATTCCCTTCTCGTAGCGCTCGATTACGACTTCTGCGCCTTTCTCGACGAGTTCGCCTGCTTCGCTGCGCGCGCCTGCGCAACGGCGGACGCCGCCGAGCGAAAAGATCACTTCGCCGGTTCCCTTTTCACGAATCGGCATGCTGAGCGTGCCGACGCAACCCTCGATGCGGTAATCGGCGTCGAGCATTTGCGAGTCGCTGGCACGCGTCAGCTTGAGCATGAAGCGGTAGACGACCATTCCCGCGACGAGCCCAGCCAGCGCCGCGAGCGCCAGGCACACCACTGCCACCAGATGCGACGCGCGCGTGAGGATGTATCCCGCACCGCCAAACCACGCGAGAAACGCCATCATCGTCGAGGCGTTGAACCACGAAATGTGGCTGCCCGCGCGTCCGCCCGCGCCTTTTGCCGCCACGCCGCCGTGGCTGCCCGTTCCCGAATGCCCGCCATGCGCCGGCAAGTGCAGGCGGAACGGCAGGTGAATGTGAACGGCGCCGGCGAGGAATGTCAGCGCGCTGAACGCGAAACCGACGAGGAAACAGAAAAGATAAAAGTCAGACCACGTCATAGAGCACCTCGAGCGCACTTGGAGTGCGCAGCCGGGATTCGAGACGCGAACTTCCGGTTAGTTCCGGAGAGAACTGGAGCTGGGCGGCGGTGGATGCCCGCTGCCCTGCATGCGCGGGGGGCGCAAAACCTCGCTGAGCCTGTCGGCAAGTCCCGGAGTGCGAAGAATCTCGGCGAGGAGCAAAAGCGCCTGCCGCGAATCCGGAACTTCCGCAACCGTGAGCAGCGCTTCGCTCAACTCGGGATCCGTCGGGAATTCCTCCACCCCGGCGTAGAGCCAGCGGTCCACTTTCGCGTCGGTAGCTCGCAGGTCGGACTGCAGGTTTAGCGAATATCCTTCCGGGTCGTCCACGAGAAAGCCGGGGTAGACGCGGAAGAAACGGGCCAGCAGGTCGCGCGTCGACTGCGTCAGGTGCGGCCTGGAGCCGCCCTCGATCTGCGAGAGATACGCCTGGCTCAAGCCGCGGCCAACTTCGCGCTTCATGGCCCGCGTTAGTTCGAGCTGGGTCATTGGGCGACCTAAACCGCGGAGCGAACCTTCTACTGCGCGTAGGGATCGGAGTTTGTCGCCGAGGGTCATGAGGGTGCCGCCTGTTATTGCAATATGCAAATCTTATATCGCAATCAGCGATTGCCTGTCAAGAACAGAATTAGGCTTGTTTTCAATAACTTAGCAGGACGGATTGGGATTCGGGGACTTGGCTGGGCTTGTTCAGGCACTTGCGCTCGCGGCTACACGCGAGCGAAAAGCAGATCCCTCACCCCGGCCAAAACCGCGGGACTCGGGATGACAGTAGTGAGGGAGTACCTTCTTGAGAAGTGGGAATTACTCGGGCATTCAGAATTACTCGGGCTTGCGAATCGACTGCAAATCAATCCCAAGTTGCTGACACTTTTTATAAAGATGGCTGCGCTCCAATCCCATCGCGCGCGCCACATTCGTCATGTGAAAATTCTGGCGATGAATTTCCGCCAGCAGCACTTCCCTTTCGAATTGTTCGGTCCGCTCGGCGAGCGTTCCGGTTGCAGGGCCACCATCTGTCGAACTCGAAGGTCCGTGCGAGGAAGGTAGGACCAACCGCACGTCAGAAGCAGCAACCGGATCTTCGCCCGCCAGGAGCACTAGCCTCTCGACCACGTTGCGTAGTTCGCGAATGTTGCCCGGCCAGCTGTAGCGCCGCAGCTCGTCAATCGCATCCTTAGCGAAGACTTTCTCTTTCCAGCCGTTCTGCGCCGCCACTTGCCGCGCAAAATGCTCGACTAACACCGGGAAATCTTCCAGGCGCTCGCGCAACGGCGGCAGCTGCAGCGGAAAAACATAAATCCTGTGAAACAGGTCGCGCCGAAACGTGTTCTGCTTCACGAGCTCTTCCAGATTGCGATGCGTCGCGACAACTACACGCACATTCACTTGGATCGGCTTGTCGCCCCCAACGCGCTCGACTTCGCCTTCTTCCAGCACGCGAAGCAACTTGGCTTGCATCGCTACAGGCATGTCGCCGATCTCGTCCAGGAACAAGGTGCCGCCGTCGGCTTGTTCGAATTTTCCCAGGTGTTTGGCGGCCGCGCCCGTGAACGCGCCCTTTTCGTGACCGAAAAGCTCTGACTCGATGAGTTCGGCCGGCACGGCCGCGCAGTTCAGCGTCACGAACGCATTTTCGTGCCGCGCCGATTTTTCATGGATCGCGCGTGCGACCAGTTCCTTGCCGGTGCCGGTTTCACCGAGGATGCTGACGCGCGTTTCGCTCGCGGCAACACGTTCGACCTGGGCCAGGAGTTTCGTCATCGCCGGACTTGAGCCTACGAGTTCGTGCTTTCCCAGTCGGTCGCGCAGCTGCCGATTTTCTTCCTGCAGGCGCGACAGCCTCATGGCGTTTTCCAGCGTCACAAGCAATTTGTCGGTAGAAAGCGGCTTCTCAAGGAAGTCCATGGCGCCCAGCTTGGTCGCTTGAACGGCCATCTCGATGTTCGCTTCTCCCGAAATCAGGACGATGGGGATTTTCACCCCGGCTTTTTTCAGGTCCTCGAGGAACTCGATTCCATTTTTACCGGGCATCACGACGTCGGACAGAATGAGATCGAAGGCCTCGCCGCGAACCAGGTCCAGCGCCCGCGCGGCATTGTCGCAAACCGTCGCCTCGTGACCCGCCAGGCGGAACGCGCGAGAAAGCGAGGCCAGCGTGCTTGGATCATCGTCAACCAGCAGCAGGTGGGCTTTGCGCGGCAAGCATCCGTCCTTTGTGTCGAAGGTTTCTTCGTACAACGTTCAGCGTCGTGTCAGTCCGAAGCCGCAGCAAATGTCGGAGGAACGTCTTTGTCCTTATCTCTCTCTTTCGATTCTTTGGGCGCGACGGGCTCGTTATCGCGAGCGACCCTAGCATTGGCCTGACGCTTCGGCAATTCGATGCGGAACGTTGTTCCGTGCCCCTGTTCGCTGGACACACTGATCGTGCCGTGATGGTCGCTGATGATCGATTGCACGATCGCGAGGCCCAAACCCGTGCCTTGCTGCTTGGTCGTATAGTACGGCGTGAAAAGCCGCGCGCACTCTTCCGGCGTAAGGCCTTCGCCGGAATCGGAAATCTCGATCAACACATTCGCACCGCGCTCGGCGGTTCGAAGGGTGAGCGTGCCGCCCGCGGGCATGACGTCCAGCGCGTTCAGCACCAGGTTCTGGAATGCGCGATGCAGGAGCACTGGGTCGGCGTCAATTTCCGGCAACGATTCGGTAAGGGCATACTCCGCGGTAATTGCAGGCTTACCGACCACGTTAAATTGTGGTTCGAACAAACGAATAATATTGCGCAGGGCCTCGTTCACGTCCATGCGAACGAACTGCGGGACCTGCATTTTCGAGAAATCGCTGAAGCGCCCCACGATGGCATTGAGATTGGCTAGCTCGACCTTCAGTGTCGCCGTCGATTCGTTGAAAACTTCCAAAAACTGTTTTGCGTCCAGTTGCTTCGCGCGCTGCAGATTCTCCACTGTAATTTGCAAGGGAAACAGCGGATTCCGCAACTCGTGCGCCAGTCGCCGCGCGAGTTCACGCCAGGCCGCCACGCGTTCGGTTTGCAGCAAGCGATCACGTTGAATCGCCAGCGTCCGAGTCATGTCGTTGAATGCAATCCCCAGCTGCCCGATCTCGTCGAGGCCTCGCACATCAATCCGCGTGTCCCAACGCCCGGCCGCCACTTCGCGGGAACCTTCGGCAAGTTCCCTCACCGGCCGCGTGATTCGCGCGGAAACCCAGAAGCTCACGAGCAAACCGATCAGCAACGCCCCGGCCGCAACCGCTGCCGAGGTCATCACGATGCGGTCGGTTAGCAGCACCAGTTGCCTGCGCGAGCTTCCCACCAGGAGTACGCCGAGCAGTTCGTTGTTGCGTCCCGACAGCGGCATGGCGTGGAAGGTCTCCGCCGACGCGGCGTCGGAGTTCCAGTTGATGGTTCGAACCAGGGTTTGCGGTTGTTTCCGAATTTCGTCGATCAGGGGTTGCAGAAGCTCCGGTTGCTCGACGCCCTCTTTCACTCCGCTCAGAAGGGCCGCGGGACTAAAACCTGGGTCGAGGTTGAGATACAAAAACGCGCGCATCCCGGAAGGCAATACCAGCGTCGATAGAAAATTCTGGTCAAGGCGGCGCCCGCCAATAATATAGAGACTTTTGTCGTTCCCCCCGGAAACTGAGCGCACTGCCGTTAACGAAAGCGCGGCGCCGTCCGAAAGCTCTTCTCTCTTCAAAAACGCCGCCGTCGAGTTCCAGTCCTTCGTTGCGGTTACCCAACTATTCTTATAGCCAACCCGCGACGGGTACTGCGCCGACGAAATGATCGTCCCATCCCAACCCGCAAGCTCAACGAAGTCCAGTTGGTGGTCTTGCGCCGCTCCGCTGGCATCGTGAACGTACAGAGATTGGTCCGCGTTGGGCCGCGCCAGATCGATGGCCACGCGCAGGGTCACGTCCGCATCCGCAATATTCTTGACCTGCTGGGCAATCTCATCTTCACGTTGCACAAACTCTTTATTGAACTGCCCAACGATGGCTTCGGTACGCTCCCGATCCATTTCTTCGAAAGTCGCGCGGGCGTACCGCGCCACGCCATAGGCCACAATGGAAACCGAGCCAAGAACGGTAAACACGAAGACGAGAAACAGTTTGGTCCGGAAGCTCATCGAGAAGCTCCGCAAGGCCCAATCAACGATGCCACCGTCAGCGCACCTGACCTACCCCGCGCCCGCCGCCCGTCGTCGCAGACCTTGCCTTCGGGCATGGCGTTGAAATTGTTTGGATGTTTAGAGTCTTTGTGCACGTTCAAGCAGAAAGCATATCCTGATAGCCGTCGCGACAAAAGCCCCGCCGCGCCCCTCCCTGCTTTGGCAGCAACAGACTGCCACCAGGCCGCAGATTCGGTGCTGTAGGAATAGACAAACATTTTACTTGGCAGGCAACGGCAGCAGGACCGATGATATTCCGGCTCCAAGAGCGGCTTGCAGCCTGCAAGATTTCACTTTTCAGGAAACTATTTCGGATAAAAAACGTCTTTACTGGAGTGCCATACCGGGGTGGCGTCGTTTTCTGTCTAGCGATCAAGCAAATGAGTGGTTCATCGATGGGAGAGCAAATGACCAAGCTGTGTCTTCGAGCAGGCGCCTGCGCTTCAATTTTCTTTGTGCTGTTATTCTGTGCCCATCCGGCAATGACGGGGAAAGCCTCCGCATCGCCCGAGCAGGTACCGGCCGGGCCTACGAAGCTCTTGCGCTACGCGGATGTCTCGAAAGATTCTGTAGTCTTCTCGTATGCCGGTGACCTGTGGCTGGCTTCCCGCCAGGGTAGCGCGGCCCACCGGCTGACGTCTGGCCCCAGCGAAAAGCTCTATCCTAAATTCTCTCCCGACGGAAAGTGGATCGCCTTTACCGCCGCCTACGACGGCAACCCCGACGTCTATCTAATCCCGGCCAGCGGCGGCGAACCCAAGCGACTGACGTTTCATCCTTCCAACGATATCGTGCTCGGCTGGACGCCCGACGGCAAAAATGTATTGTTCAGGTCGGATCGCATCACCGCGCCGCCCAAGCGAACCACCAGGCTGTTCCTGATTTCCGCGCAGGGAGGCCTCCCTCAAGTGCTGCCCGTGCCGCGGGGAGACCTGACCAGCTTCTCCCCCGATGGAAACAAGATCGCCTACCTGGAAACGTCACAGGAAAACCGCACTTGGAAGCGCTATCACGGGGGCTGGAGCCTGCCGATCGCTATCTACGATTTGAAAAAGAACACCTACGAAGAACTGCCCAAATCGAAGGGTATGGACTTATTTCCCATGTGGCACGGTAACGCCATTTATTTCATTAGCGATCGCGACGGCGTGATGAACCTGTTCACCTACGATCTTGGAACCAAGCAGACCAAAAAACTTACCGACTACAAGGAGTACGACATCAAGTGGCCTAGCCTTGGACCGGATGCCATCGTGTACGAAAACGGTGGCCTGCTCTATGAATTGAGCCTTCAGGATGGGACCTCCCGGAATATTCCGATCGAGGTGCACGCAGAGGATTTGGAGGCACGTCCCGAATTCAAAAACGTAGCGCAAAACATCGGGAGCTTCGGTCTCTCTCCATCCGGCGCGCGCGCAGTCCTCGAAGCCCGCGGCAATGTGTTCACCGTGCCCGCCGAACACGGCAGCATCCGCACGCTCACCACCGACAATTCCAGCGTGCATGAACTCAACCCGGCGTGGTCCCCGGATGGAAAATGGATCGCCTATCTGTCCGATAAAACAGGAGAATACGAAGTTTATCTGAGGCCGCAGATGGGCGGCGACGATGTTCGCGTAACCACCAACGGCGGTGTCTATCGCTACGGGCCGGTCTGGTCGCCGGACAGCAAGAAACTGCTGTATTGGGACAAGCTCCACAAACTTTGGTGGATCAACGTCGATGAAAAGAAACCCGTGCAGGTTGACCAAGGCAGCTACGCCGACATCGCCGATGGCAGTTGGGCACCGGACAGCGCGTGGATCGCGTATTCGAAGACGGACCGGCGCGGCGCAGGCCAAATGTATTTATATTCGCTCGATCAAAAGAAGATATCGAAAATTTCCGACGGCTTCTATAACGACACCAATCCGGTCTTCGATCCCGCCGGAAAATACATCTTCTTTCTGTCGCAGCGGTACTTCTTCCCCAGCATCGGCCAGCTCGATCAGCGCTTCAATTACTACACCACCGATGGAGTCTTCGCGTTGACGCTCACCAACGACGAAGCCTCGCCGTTCACCCCGCAAAGCGATGAAGAAAAAGCGGCTGACAAAGATAAAGACAAGGACAAGGACAAGGACAAGGACAAGGACAAGGACAAGGACAAAAACGCCAAGGACGAAAAAGGCGCCGACAAGAAAGACGAAGCGAAGGCCTCCGGCAAAGACAACAAGGAAGAACCCAACAAGGAAGAACCCAACAAGGACGAGAAAAAAGAAGCCCCAAAGC
>Ga0187871_10000026_pt1 | contig 117536 bp, 110 predicted proteins | sample June2016WEW_16_1_FD_132988 | JGI IMG/M metagenome (GOLD analysis project Ga0187871, IMG submission 132988) | Peatland microbial communities from SPRUCE experiment site at the Marcell Experimental Forest, Minnesota, USA - June2016WEW_16_10 | ecosystem: Environmental > Terrestrial > Soil >...
CCGCCAAATCCGCCGCCACCGCTTGCGCCGCCGCCCGCGCCACCACCAAATCCGCTGGCACCGCTCGCACCGCTGCTAAAGGCAGCGCCACCGCCCGCGCTCCCGGCGGGGCTCCCGCCCGCGCCCGTCGGTCGACGAATCGTGGTGGCGGCTGGAGCGGCCGGAGCAGCGGTATTGCCGCCCGCCGTCATCGTCAGGCCACAGGAGTCGCAAAATTGCGCGTTATCGGCGACCACTTGTTTGCACCTTGGACATAACATGATTTTTTCTCCCCTCGAGTAATGGAATTTAAAACGGCTTGAAACCCGATACCACTACGCTGACGAACTTTTTGGTCCGCCCCGCGCGTCCCTGTCGCTTACCTGTTGGCCGTAGGTCTTAGGAGCCGAAATTGTGACCCGTTCCCGCCATAGCGCGATAGGATACGGGGGCACATACCCGTATCACAAGTAGCACAAAACGGGTCGGTGTCCGCGGCGGAATTTCCAATCGCATTGACGAGATTGATTTGGCGAACCAGCAATATTTGGACATGAACTTTCAGCAAGTGCGCGAACCTCGACCCCGGCGGTGCGCGTCGCAATGACGGCCACGCCGCTCGAGCTTGGACCGCGATTAGCCGCGCTCGTCGCAGCCGCGCTGGTTGCGGCGACGGGCTGCGCGGTTGACATATTCGCCGCGGATGCGCCCGCCGCCGTCGCGACGGCGCCGCGCCGAGCGCTGAGTGCCGATGATTTCTACCGCACCCAGTCGCTTTCCGAGCTGCAATGCGCGCCGGACGGCGCATGGGTCGCCTACGTCGTCAAGAGCAACGATCGCGACGCCGACGAGGCACGCAGCGCGATCTGGATGGTCAGTTGGGACGGCAAGCAGCGCTTGGCACTGACGAATCCCGCGCATGGGACGCATGCGCCGCGCTTCAGTCCCGACGGGCAGTATCTCGCATTCCTCGCGACGCCCGGCGGTGCCGATCACGAGCACCTCATGCTGCTCGATCGCCGCGGCGGCGAGGCGCGCTCCGTGTTCGACTCCAAGGACGACATCAGCGAGATTCAATGGTCTCCCGACAGCACCCATCTGGTGCTCGCGATGCGGCGCGGCACGGAGGATGCCAAGGCGCCGAAGCCGATCGTCATCGACTCGCTGCATTTCAAGGAAGACGAAGAGGGCTATCTCGCGACCGGCGAGCGGCGCCACTTGTTCCTCTTCGATCTGGCCTCCGGCACGATCGAGGCGCTGACGAGCGACGCGGGATTCAACGATGACCAGCCGGTATGGTCACCCGACGGCAAGCGCATCGCATTCGTGCGGACCCAGGGTTACGGAACCGATCCGGACGGCGCGGAAGACATTGAGGTCATCGAGCCGCGCGCGGGCGCAACACCGGCGAAACTCGCTCGCCCCTATGCACCCAACGTGCAGGCGCTCGCGTGGAGCCCGGACGGCAGTCTGCTCGGCTTTCTGCAGGGCTTGGAGCCGAAATACAACGCCTACATTCAGGACCGCCTGGCCGTCGTGCCCGCCGGCGGCGGTACACCGCGCGCCTTGACCGACTCGCTCGACCGGGCCGTCGCGTCCTACGCGTTTTCTTCCGACTCCAAGTCCCTGACGGTCGCCGTCGAGGACGACGGCTCGGTGTATCCCGCGAGCATCGACCTGCGCAGCGGCGCGATCACGAGACTCGCGACGAAGCCGTCCGTGGTCGGCTCCCTTTCGACGGCCGCCGGCCACACGGCGGCGCTGTATTCCGACGACGGCGCACCCGCCGAGATCTACGCATTGCAAGACGGCGGCTTGCGCAAACTCACGGGCCACAACGATGCCTGGCTCGGCGAATTGCAGCTCGGGCAAACTGAGGATCTGCGCTTCAAGAGCAAGGACGGCACCGAGATACACGGGCTCCTGGTAAAGCCGCCCGGCTTCGTGCCGGGCAAGACCTATCCGACGCTGCTCTGGATCCATGGCGGCCCCAATGGGCAGGACGCGCATTCATTCTCGTTCGATGAGTACCAATTCAGGCGCCAGCTGCTCGCGGCGCACGGCTATGTCGTGATCGGCATCAACTACCGCGGCAGCAGCGGACGCGGCATCCGCTTCGCAACGGCGATCTACGCCGACTGGGGGCACAAGGAGGTCGAGGACTTGCTCGCCGGCGTCGATGCGCTCGTCGCGCAGGGAATTGCGGATCCGGCAAAACTCGGAATCGGCGGCTGGAGCTATGGCGGCATTCTCACCGACTATGCGATCGCGACCGACCGGCGATTCAAGGCCGCGGTCAGCGGTGCCGGCAGCGGCAATCAACTGACGATGTTCGGCAGCGATCAGTACATCATGCAATACAACGGCGAACTTGGTCCGCCGTGGCGCAACACCGCGCTGTGGCTCAAGGTCTCGTATCCGTTCTTCCATGCCGATCGCATCCGTACGCCGACGCTATTCATGGGCGGCGACAGGGATTTCAACGTGCCGATCGTCGGCGGCGAACAGATGTATGAGGCCTTGCGCACGCTCGGGGTCGATACGCAGCTGATCGTCTATCCGGGCGAGTACCACGATATGCGCCGGCCGAGTTTTCTCAAGGATCGCGTAAATCGAATCATCGCGTGGTTCGACCGCTATTTGCGCACGCCCTCGACGAGCGCGCCGTAATCGCGCAGCGCCTCGCGGCGATACGGTTCGCGCTCATGCCACGTGCTCCCCGGTCGCCAGCGCTCTGCGGCCGAGCGCGTAGAGCCAGCCGGCGCCGGCCGCCGCGAGCGCGCTGACGATCGCCAAGACCACGAACACGCCCTGCCAGCCGAAAGATACCGATATTTTTCCGACGCTGACGCCGGCCGCGACGGCGCCGAGGTAGCCGACGCCGTCGATGAGCCCTGAGGACACCGCTCCGGCCTGTTTGCCGCCGAAATCGAGCGCGAACGCGCCGGCGAGATACGAATACGGACCGAGCAGGCAGAAGGCGATCGTGCCGATCGCGATCAGCGGCAGGTTCGATCCCGAGTTGCTCGCCGGCACGAGCATCAAGAGCAGCAGCGATACGGCCGTGAGCGCGAGTCCGGTCAGCATGATGAACGGGCGTCCGTTGACGCCGAGCCGGTCGCTGAGCCAGCCGGTGAACAGCACGGAGGCGGCGCCGACGCCCGGGAATATCGCGCTCAATTTGGCGGCATGGGCCGCGCTATAGCCCAGATAGTCGTGCAGATAAGTCGGGGTCCAGCCATTGAAGGTCTCGCGAATGACGGTGCATCCGAGCGACAGGAAACAGACCAATAGAAACGCGCGGCTGCGCAGCAGCGGCCCCAGCAGCGCGCGCAGGTTCTGCGGCCGCACTTCGCTTTCGGCAAATAAATTCAGCGGGTTCGCGTGCGCCTCCGGGAATCCCAGCTGTTTGCGCGATTCACGCAGGAAAATCAGGTTTGCGAACAGCAGGAACGCCGCCACGCCCCCGGCGTAATAGAACAGCGTGCGCCAGCCGAAGCCGTGTTGGATCAGCATGCCCATGGATTGGCGAGCGGCCGCGTCGCCGATCAGATAGCTGATGCTGAGCACGCCGATGATCGCGCCGTACGAGGAGTAGTCGAACCATTTCGAGGACACCTTGACGAGTCCCGCCCAGGCGAGCGACTGCGTCAGGCGGTTGCCTATCCACGCGAGCGTGAACAACGGTATCGAGGCGCCGGTGGCGAACAACAGCGTAAAGAGTGCCGCGCCCACGAGACCGATCAAAAAATTGATTCGACCGCCCCAGAAATCGCCGAGTCCGGTCAGGAACAGCTTGCCGAGCGCGTACGCGAACACGCCCACCGAGGTGATCGCGCCGATGCGAACGATGGCATCGTCGTGGCTCATGCCCTTCCCGCGCAACTCATCGATGATCATCGGCGTCGCGACCGACAAGTCGGCGCGGCAGAAATACAACGCCGCGTAGCCGCCGAACAGCAGCAGCACCGTCGTGATCTGCAGCAGACGCAGCCTTTGCGCGCGCGGCGGTGCGGCACGCGGCAACTCAGCGGTTTCGATCACCGCGACAACAAGCGCCGGGTCTTGGCTGCGGACAACAATCCGCGGAGGCGGAAATTTCCCGAATCGGTCTCCTCCATGACCGCGATGTGCGTGAGTCCGCTTTTGTCGAACAAGCGGATCAAGGAACCGACCGTGGCGCGTTCGAGGTCGCCCACCGTGACGACGCGCCAATCCGCGATCCTCTGCATGAGGTCGCGCACCAATACGTCGCGGCGCGGCGTGTGTACGGTTTGCAGCGGCTTTTCGCTCAGGATGTCGTACGCGGTGATCATGCCGACGACGCTGCGCCGCTCATCGTCGATCGCGAATGCGCAGCGGACGCCGTTGTGCTTCATGTGCTCGAGCGCCGCATCGATCGTCGCCGAATCGCTGACGGTCACCGAAGCGCGTTCGCGGAAATCCGTCATGACCGTCAGAGCGGGATCCTGCGGATCCGCGTACCATGGATCGGCTCCGGGAACCTGGAGCGCGGTGTCGGCGATCTTGCGTAAAGAAAGCGTGGCCATGGGCGTCTCGTGCACTAAATTGACTTCGGATAGCACGCTACACCACGCAGGCGGCCGACGCCAGAGCGGCCGTCTCGCGCACCCTGCGGCGCGGCCTCGGCGTAAGCGCTATAATTATGAGTGTTTTTCCGGTTTGCGGCGCCCCCCAGCGCGGAGATTTCATGGCGATAGATACCCTGGCGGTCGGCGTCCCGGCGTGGCGGCGGCTCATGCCGGTATTGTTCATCGGCGTATTCATGTCCGCGCTGGACACGGCCGTGATCGGCCCTGCGATCCCCGCACTGCGTGTCGCATTCGGCGTCGACAATCGCGCAGTCGGCCTCGTCATGAGCGTCTACGTATTATTCTCGCTCTGCAGTACCGCGCTGATGGCGAACCTCAGCGATCGCTACGGGCGCAGGCCCATTTATCTGGCGAGCGTCGCGTGTTTCGCGCTCGGATCGCTGCTGATCGCGCTCTCGCCGCGTTTTTGGATGCTCATCGTGAGTCGCGCCGTCCAGGGGATCGGCGCCGGCGGCATCACGCCGACCGCGAGCGCCGTGGTCGGCGATAGCTTCCCGGCAGCGGAGCGCGGCAAGGCGCTCGGGCTGATCGGCGCGACTTACGGCATGGCCTTCGTGCTCGGTCCGCCGCTCGCGGCTTTGCTGCTCGTGACCCTGAGCTGGCACTGGATTTTCTTGATCAACTTGCCGATCGCGGGCGTCGTCATCATCCTTGGCCATCGCGTACTGCCGACGCTGCGCAGTGCCGAGCCCCTCGCGCCCTTGGACGGCCGAGGCATCGTCGCGACGTTCGCGCTGCTCGCCGCCATCGTGCTCGGAATCACGCGCGTCGCCGATGAGTTCACGGGCGCCCTGCTGTGGCCCTGGATGTTGGGCGCCGCCGCGCTGCTGCTCGCGGTCCTCATCGCGGTCGAGCGGCGGGCCGCGAGTGCGCTGATTCCCTTGAGTTTGTTCGCCAATCGGCAGCTGGCGACGGATTACGGGCTCGCCTTGGGCGCGGGCTTCGGTATGGGCAGCGTCATCTTCGTCGCTTCTGTCGCAACGGTCGGATACGGCGTGACACCGAATCGCGTCGGCTTCGTGCTGCTGCCGCTCGTCGTCGCCTCGATGCTGGGATCGGCGGGCGCCGGGCGACTGCTCAACCGCATGGGCGCACGCGCCTTGCTGCTGTGCGGGTTCGCTCTTCTTGCCGCCGGCTACGCCGCCGTGTCGGTCACGGACTACGGCCTGTGGGCGTTTCTGACCGCCACTGTGCCCGTGGGCCTCGGCATCGGCGTGGTCGTCGGCGGCGCGCTGCGCTCGATCGCGATCGACGAGGCGCCCGCGAGCATGCGCACGTCCGCACAGGGACTCATCAATATCTTCAATGCGATCGGCACGTTGTTGGCGGCGGCCGCGGTCGGTGCGATCGCCGACTTCAAAGGCGGCGGCATCGCCGGATTCGGCATTGCCTACCTGTTGGTGGCCGTGGTCATGGTGCTGATGCTGCTGCTCACGCTCGGGTTGCGGCGCGACCATTCGCTGCCGGGCCACTCACTCGATTGAGCCAGCGGTACAGCGCGACGGCGGCGGCCACGAAGACACCGCCTCCGAGCCAGACCGCGGTGTCGGTAAAGCCCGCTCCGACCAGCGCGAACGGGGTCGCCTTGTCCGTGACGACGACGAGGCCGGCGATCAGAACGCCGAGCAAGCTTTCGCCGACGATCATGCCGGACGCGAGCAGCACGCCGAGCTGTTTGCTGCGCCCCGGATTCGCGGTGCGCTCCGCGCGCTTGTCGTAGGCCCACCCGGCGACGGCGCCGACCGTGATCATGAGCGTCGTGGCGGTCGGCAAATAGATTCCCATGCCGATCGCGAGCGGCGGCAAGCTCGCCGCCGTCGTGCGCTTCAGGATCTCGTCGAGCCCGATGACGCCGAGGCCGATGAGAACGCCGACGCCGATGAGGTTCCAGTCGAGGTTGCCTTGAATGACGCCTTGCGCCAGTGCCGAGATCAGCGCGGCTTGCGGCGCGGACAACGCGCGTAGCGGATCCGCGCCCGGCGAGCCCGCGAAGCCATAGGCATTTTTCAGCAGGCCCAGCACCGGCGGGATGACGGCCGCGCCCGCAACGACCCCAACGAGCAGCGCGACTTGCTGTCGCCAGGGCGTCGCGTCGACGAGTTGCCCGGTCTTGAGATCTTGCAGATTGTCGTTGGAGATCGTCGCGGCCGCGAATACGACGGCCGTGATGAAAAGCGCGAAGGCCACGAGCGCCGGCGCCGCGGCGGCCGGCAGCAGCGGTTTGACGATCAACGAGAGCAGCAGCGCGGCGCCGATCACGACCAGGATGCCGACGCCCGATAAGGGACTGTTCGAGGCGCCGATGAGTCCCGCCATGTAGCCGCAGACGGCGGCCACGAAGAAACTCATGAGCGCGATATAGGCGATGCCGCCGATGATCAGCAGCGGCAATTGGCTGGAGAGTCCGCTCGCCACGCCGAAGTTGCCGAGCAGCCAGCCGATCGGCAGCATGCAAATCGCGGTGACCGCCGCGACGATGCCGATCGGAATGTCCTGTTCGGTGCGGGGCAGCGATGCGCCGAGTCCCGCGCGCCGAACACGCGAAGCGGCCATGGCCGACCTCAAGCCGCCGACGACCGGCCCTGCAAGCTTGATGAGGCTCCAAATCGCGGCAATGCCGATGACGCCGGCGCCGATGAAGCGCACTTGCTGGCTCCATACCGAGTGAGCGACGTCGGCGACCGTTCCTGAGAGCGGGTGCAGGCCGCTCAAGTAGGGAACGGCCGCGGCCCAGGCGATCGCAGCGCCGACCAGCATCGCGATGCCGGTCCAGAACCCGACGAGGTGGCCGACGGCGAATAACGCAAACGACAAGCTGAAATCGAATCCGGATACCGCATTTCTGGCACCGACGCGAAAATACCTCTCGACGTCGCTCGCGAACAGCTGCGTCGCGACGATCACCGCGAACAGCGCCGAGGAGACGCTGCCGATGATGATCGCGAGCAGGCCTTCTCGGCTCGCGGCGGCCGATTCGGCGCTGCCGCCGCCGCCGTGGCCGCCGACCTTGAGGACCTCGGCGCAGGCCACTCCTTCGGGGTACGGCAGATCCGAATTGGTGACGAGCGCGCGGCGCAGCGGGATGGAATACATCACGCCGAGCACGCCGCCCAAGGCGCAAATCGTGAACGAGGTCCAATAGGGAAATCCCGTCCACCAGCCGATCATCACGAGTCCCGGCAACACGAAGATGATTGCCGATAGCGTGCCGGCGGCCGAAGCGACCGTCTGCACGATGTTGTTCTCCTGGATCGTCGATCCGGCGAAGCCGCGCAGGATTGCCATGGAAATCACGGCGGCCGGGATCGAGGTCGCGAACGTCAACCCCGCCTTGAGTCCCAAAAACACGTTGGCCGCGGTGAATATCAGCGTGATCGAGACACCCAGCAGCAGACCGCGCAGGCTGAGTTCTTTGCGGATTGCGGTTCCCCGGCCCTCGATCATGGCAGCGGCTATCCTCATGCGATTTTCTCGGGCGCGAGCTTACCGGACAAACAACGGCCGCGCCGTACTGCCGCGCCGTGCTGGCGCGCCAGCACCGCGATTTTGTACCGCGCAGGCTTGTGTCGGCACCGCCGTATATCCTATACTCCCCTACCCTATATAGCCTGCGTTGCACCGTACTCGCGGCCATGAGCGAGCGAGCCCTAATGCAAGCCGTAACGATCAACGACAGGAACGATCAGCGATGGCGATGACACCGAATGGGCTGCATGCACTGCAGGGACAGCGCTCTTGGGCGTCATTCGCTGTCGTGATCATTGCGTTCGCCGCGGGCGCGGCGGCGGCCGATGCGGCGGCGGCGGACGCGATCGCGGATGTTCCGGATCAACAATTCGCGATTCACGGCCAGGCGACGTACGTCGAACAGGAGACCGGTTCATTCAGAGCGCCCTACGCCGGTCCCAACAGTCTCTCGCCCGACCAAGGACGCGAGACCACGGATGCGACACTGTATCTCGGCGCGCGCCCATGGTCGGGCGCGGAATTCTGGATCGCGCCCGAGGTTGATGAGGGCTTCGGTCTCGACGGTACGCTCGGCCTCGCCGGGTTCCCGAGCGCCGAGGACTACAAAGTCGGCAAGGACGCGCCTTACCTGCGCTTGCCACGCGTGTTCCTGCGCCAGACCGTGAACTTAGGTCCGGCGACCGAGGCCGTGGATGCGGATCTATTGCAGCTCGGCGGCTCGCGCAGCGCCGACCGCTGGGTGTTTACGGTCGGCAAGTTCGGCGTCACCGACGTCTTCGACACCAATCAGTATGCGCATGACGGGCGCAACGACTTCCTCAACTGGACCGCGGTCGACGCCGGTACGTTCGATTACGCGGCGGATGCCTGGGGCTTCACGGTCGGTGCCGCCGCCGAGCGCTACCAAGGCCCCTGGACCTTGCGCGCGGGCCTGTTCGATCTATCGAACATACCGAACAGCGAGCATCTGGATCCGGGCTTACACGAGTTTCAAATGATCGCGGAGCTCGAACACCGGCACGAGTGGGGCGGTCAGCCGGGACGGGTGCTGATTACGAGCTATGACAGCCGCGGTCGCATGGGTCTGCTCGACGCGGCGGTAGCGCTCGGCGAGCAAACCGGCACCAGGCCGAACACCGCCGACGTGCGCGCCTACCGCAGCCGTCTCGGCGCGAGCCTCGATCTCGAGCAGCAGGTGTCCGCCGATCTCGGCGTGTTCGCACGCATCGGCAAGGCGGCCGGCAATGTCGAGGCCTACGAGTTCACCGACGTCGATCGCAGCGTCTCGGCGGGACTATCGATCAAAGGATCCGGCTGGCACCGCGGCGCCGATACGATAGGCATCGCCGGCATCGTCAACGGGATTTCCGCCGCGCGCGAACAGTATTTGAATGCCGGGGGTCTCGGTATTCTGGTCGGCGACGGCCGCCTGCCGCATCCGGGCGCCGAGCAGATCTTCGAAACCTATTACAGCATCGCGGCACTTGCCTGGGCGCACGTGAGCTTGGATTATCAGTGGGTGAAGAATCCCGCCTACAACAGCGATCGCGGTCCGGTATCGATCGTCGCGGTACGCGTGCATGCGCAGTTTTAAATAGTGGCGCTGCTGCCGACCGCGCTTACGCTGCTCGCGTGTGCGGCCGTCATTTATTTGGCCTGCGAATACTTCGTCAACGGCATCGAGTGGGTCGGGCTGCGGCTCGGCGTAACCAAGAATGCGGTGGGTACGGTGCTCGCGGCCTTCGGCACCGCGCTGCCGGAAAGCGTCGTGACCTTCGTCGCGGTCACCACGGGAAATTCCGCCGCACAGAAGCAGATCGGCGTCGGCGCGGCGATCGGCGGACCGCTCGTGCTCGCGACGATCGCCTACGCGGTCGTCGGGCTGTCGTTTCTGGCGTTCCAAAGCAAGACGCGCGCGCCGCTGCTGAATCCGGGCGAACAACAGCGCCTCGCGAGCGACCAAGCATGGTTTCTGCTGGTTTTCGCGGCGAAGGTCGGCTTGGGGTTCGTCGCGTTCCGCTACAAGCCGTGGCTGGGCTGGGTGTTCCTGCTCGCCTATTCGGCCTATACCTGGCGGGAAATCACGGCGGGCGCGAAAGGCGGCAAGCCCGAAGTCGAGCTCGAGCCTCTCAAAATCCGCCCCAAAGATGCGGATCCGCCGACCCATTGGGCGCTGTTGCAAACCTTGCTCGCCTTGTCGCTGATCTTCTTGAGTTCGCAGCTGTTCGTGCATCAGCTGGGCGCGATGAGCCTGGCGCTTGGAATCTCGCCGCAATTGACGGCTTTGTTGCTGAGCCCGATCGCGACCGAGCTGCCCGAGACGCTCAACGCGATCATCTGGCTGCGCCAGGGCAAGACGACGCTCGCACTCGGCAACATCAGCGGCGCGATGATGATACAAACGACCGTCCCCAGCGCACTCGGCATTTTCTTCACGCCCTGGCTGTTCGATCGCGTATTGGCGATCGCTGCGGCCGTGACCTTTGTTTCGATTGCGTTCATGTGGATGCTGCTGCGCAGACGCTCACTCACTGCGCGCAAGCTCGCTCTGTTCGGAATCCTCTACTTCGTGTTTGCCGGGTTGGCGGCGCTGTTCTAAAGATCCTTGGATAAGATCAGTTTGAGCACGCGATGATCCGAGGCGCCGGTGAGTCCCGCGCCAAAGCCCAGCTCGACATCCACCCACTTCGTGCTCTTGTCGACGACCGCAAATAGTTGATGGGATTGCCTGGATGACGGCAGAAAATGGCTGATGCGCCCGAAATCATCGTACTCCTCGAGCGCGAGCTTCGCGGCGTCACTGATCCGCATCGCGACCCGCGTCTCCGGCACGAATTCGAGATTCGCGACTCCGTCCCAGGAGTTATCGACGATCGGATTGAAGATGAAATCGAACTTGCCCACGTGGGTACCGATTATGGGGCGGATCTCGGACGTATAGCGACGCTCGTCCCAATGCGCGGTATTGACGCTGAATTCGAAATTCATGCCGCAAAACACCTCGCGATTCGCGGCATCCGGAGATACGATGAGTGTCCGCACCTTGAGGCCGTCGTAGAGCAGGCTGTCGTTACGCGTAATGGAATACAGCGGAAAATACAGCCCCGCCTCGAACCATGGCGTCACGCCGTAGGCCCATTCGGCGACGCCGTTGAGTGTGTGATCCGGCACGATGCCGCCGGGAAACTCGGGCGCATCCCTGCCGCTCGGGGTGTAATTGTTGTGCCACGTCAAGTTGACGACGCCGGGCGCGGCGATCACGGCATCGTACACCTCGATTTCATCGGTCTGCGCGCAGGTGTGCCGGGACAGCAGGCATATGCACGCGGCAAATGAGAGATGAATCGCCGCATGACACGATCGCATATTCGCCTCCGGCCGGTCCTGGGCCCCGCGGCGACCCCTGCCGCTACGCCGCGATGCCTTGCATCGTCAGATACTCGTCGTAGCTGCCCTTGAAGTCCACGGGGCGCATGCCGGGACGCAGCTCGATGATGCGGGTCGCGAGACCGCCGACGAATTCCCGATCGTGCGAAACGAAGATCATCGTGCCGGGATAGTGCTCGAGCCCGATCTGCAGCGACTCGATGGTTTCCATGTCCATGTGGTTGGTCGGCTCGTCGAGCAGCAGCACATTGGGCTTCGTCAGCATGAGCTTGCCGTAGATCATGCGGCCCTTCTCGCCGCCGGAGAGGACTTTGACCGATTTCTTGGTCTCGTCGCCGGAAAACAGCAGCCGGCCGAGCGTCGCCCGAATCAGCTGATCGTCGTCCGCCTTGCCCGTGAATTGCGACATCCAGGCGAACAGATCCAATTTATCCTCGAATTCCGCTTGTGGATCCTGCGGCATGTAGCCGGGCTGTGCATTTTCCACCCACTCGATTCGGCCCGCCGTCGGCCGCAATTCGCCGGCGAGACAGCGCATCAAGGTCGTTTTGCCGATGCCGTTCGGGCCGATGATTGCGATGCGTTCGCCGGCTTCGACGTCGAAGCTCAAGTTGCTGAACACGTCGGTGTCCGTGCCTGGATAGCGGAAGCTCAGCTTGTCGACCGATACGGCCGACCGGTAGAGCTTCTTGCCTTGCTCGAAGCGGATATAGGGATTCTGCCGCGATGACGGACGAATCTCCTCGATCTTGATCTTCTCGAGCTGTTTCTTGCGCGAGGTCGCCTGACGTGCCTTGGAGGCGTTCGCCGAAAAGCGGCGCACGAACTCCTGCAGATCCGAAATCCGGTCCCTGGCCTTCGCGTTCGCGGCCTCGACGCGCGCGCGCGCCTGCACCGAGGCCAGCATGAAGTCGTCGTAGTTGCCGGGATAGATCTTGAGCTGTTGAAAATCGAGATCGGCGACGTGCGTGCAGACTTGATTCAGGAAGTGCCGGTCGTGGCTGATGATGACCATCGTGGCGTCGTAATTGTTGAGTGCGCCCTCGAGCCAGCGGATCGAATTGATGTCGAGATTGTTGGTCGGTTCGTCGAGCAACAGGACGTCGGGCCGCGAGAATAGCGCCTGCGCGAGCAATACGCGCAATTTCAATCCGGGCGGCACCTCGCGCATCGGCCCGAAATGCCGCGACTCGTCGATTCCGGCATCGGTGAGGATGCTGCCGGCGCGCGCCTCGGCATCGTAGCCGCCGTACTCGGCGAAAGTGCCCTCGAGTTCCGCCGCGCGCATGTAGTCCTGATCCGTGGCGTTTGCATCGGCATAGATGAGATCGCGCTGCTTCATCGCGTTCCAGAGTTCGACGTGCCCGCTCATCACGACGTCGATCACGCGCTCGTCCTCGTAAGCGAATTGATTCTGATTGAGTTTTCCGAGCCGCATGCCCGCTTGCAGCATGACGTCACCGGCGCTCGCCTCCAAGTCGCCGCCGAGGATCTTCATGAGCGTCGATTTGCCGCTGCCGTTCGCCCCGATCAGGCCATAGCGGTTGCCGTCGGCAAATTTGACGGTGACGTTCTCGAACAGCGGCTTCGCGCCGAATTGGATAGCAACATTCGAAGTAGCAAGCATTTTCGTCCAATCAAAGGGGGTTCACATGCAATGGAGCTGCGCGTTCTCTGGGTGAAGATCGCATGCTCGAGTGCGCTTGATGTCGGGGTTTGCCTAGGGGCGCGCAGGACCGACCCGCTTCCGACGGCGCGATTCTAGCTGAAATGGGTAGCTTTGGGCTCAGCCGGCTCGGATCGGCCGATTTGAGGCCCCTGCGGCGGGAAATCGCCGATCGACGGGTTGCGATATGATGCGGCCGGGAGGATCGCCATGTTTGCACCCGTTGTTCGCTTCCGAGTGGATTTCGCGAAAGGCGCCTACGTTGGACCGGGGAAAATCGATCTGCTCGAGGCGATTCGAGATTCCGGTTCCTTGTCGCAGGCGGCACGCGATCTTGGCATGAGCTATCGGCGCGCATGGCTGCTCGTCGACAGCCTCAAGCAATCCTTTCGAGAGCCCGTGACGGTCGCCACTACCGGAGGCAAGCGCGGAGGCGGAGTGCGGCTGACCGAATTTGGGCGGACATTGATCGACAGCTACCGCGATCTCGAACGGGATATCGCGAAGTTGGCGGCCCGGCGCCTGCACGCGATCATCCCGGCCGTCATTCGGCGCGCGACAACCGATGCCAAATCGGCGCGCCGGCCGATCGTGCACAAGCGCGACGAGGCATGATAGCGCGACGCTGCAATCACTCCGCGCGCCGGACCGGGCTGCGCTTTTCGATCAATGCGTCGATACCTTCCTGCGCGTCCCGCTTTGAAAGGTTGCTCGCCATGACTTCGGCGGCGTACCGGTGCGCATCCGCGAGCGGCAGTTCCGCCTGGCGATAGAATGCCTGCTTGCCGATCGCCGTCTGCGCATCGATGAGCTCACCCGTCAGCAGCATGCGCATCGCGGCCAATCGGCAGCCGGCCGCCGTCGCGACGCCGTGTACCTGGGCGATGACGGGCTTGGACAGATTGACGATCGCGAGCATGAGCTTCGCGCATTCGGCCAACGAGGCCTGCAACATGCCGAGCGACAATGCGTTTCGCGCCACCGGACGGTTCGGGGTCAAGGTCGTAACGCCGCCCTTGTCAGCCCGCAATACGTAGGGAGTCTCCGTCATCGTCGTGAGCAGTCGCAATGCGTTAACATTTCTCGCGGCGCAAGCGCTCGCGGCCAAAGAATCAGGGTCAAACTGCTGCACCGATGACGAAAAAGCCTCCGTCCCGCAAGCCCACGCCGCCGCGCCACGGCGTCGCGCGCATGATTTCCAAGTTGGGAGTCGCGTCGCGCACGCAAGCCGCACGTTGGGTGCGCGAACGGCGCGTGCGGGTCAACGGCCGCGTCGTCTGCGATGCGGAATTTCCGGTCCGACGAGGCCTCGACCGCATCGAGATCGATGGCGAGGAGCCGGCGGCGGCGGCGCGGCTCGTGCTGATGTTGAACAAGCCGCGCGGCCTCGTGACGACGGCGAGCGACGAGCAGGGCCGCGACACGGTTTATCGCTGTCTGCAGGATGCGGCGCTACCGTGGCTCGCGCCGATCGGACGGCTCGACAAGGCGAGCGAGGGTCTGCTGTTATTCAGCAACGACCCCGTCTGGGCCGCGGCGATCACCGACCCCGAGACCGGACCGGAGAAAACCTACCATGTGCAGGTTGCCGGTCTACCGGATGCATCCGTGCTGGCGGCACTCGCGCGCGGTGTGGTGCTCGGCGCCGAACGCTTGACCGTCGAATCGGTGCGTCGCCTGCGCACCGCGGACAAGAATACTTGGCTCGAGATCGTGCTCGCTGAGGGCCGCAATCGGCAGATACGCCGATTGCTCGAGGCCTTCGATCTGCGCGTGCTGCGCCTGATTCGCGTGGCATTGGGCGCGCTGCCGCTCGGTGATTTGCCGAAGGGCCGCTGGCGCATGCTCACCGAGCAGGAAATCGAATCCTTGTCGCCGAAACTCAGGAGCCGCTCTGCTCGATGTTCGGCGCAGTCGCAAACGGGCGGATCCCGAACTTCGGATAAACCTCGCTCGGAAAATAAAACGCGCCGTCCTTGACCACCATGCGAATGCTCTTGATCGCCTTCAAATCCTTGGTCGGATCGCCCGGGATCAGGAAGAAGTCGGCGAGCTTGCCCTTTTCGATCGAACCCATGCGTTGATCCTGACCCACATATCGCGCGCAATCGTAGCTCGCGCGTTTGAGGATTTCGGCGGCCGTCATGCCGGCGCGCTCGTAGAGTTCGAGCTCGCGATGATAGGTGAAGGAGCCGCCGGTGTCGGTGCCGAACACGATGAAAACGCCCCGGTCATGCAGCAGACGCGTCGTCGCGACGAGCTTGTCGAACGCATCGCGATACGCCTTGTCGTCGCCTTTGGCCGACGTATCGATGAGCGCCTTCATCGCATCGCGGCGCCAGCCTATCGGCATGTGGTCGAAATAATCGACGGCGCCCGGCGGAATCTGGCCGTCTCGATTCTGCGTCAGCATCTCGTGGATGCCGAGCGTCGGATCGATCGCAATGTGCCGCGTCACCATCATGTTGATCGTGTGCCGTACCTTGTCGCTCTGCAGGTCCAAGCCGCCGAGCCGCTTCAGTGCCGTGAGCCGAAACAGCGTGCGCGTGTCTTCATCGGGCTTGATGACCCATCCGAGCGCGAATTGATTGATATGCGTGATCTCGTCATAACCCGCCTCGATCATCTGGTCGGTATTCGAGAATGCCGGGATGTCGCCCGCCACGCGCATGCCGAGCAGATGCGCCTCCTTGGTCATAGACGGAACCCAGGCCGGATTCATGCTGTTGTAGATCTTGATCTGCCAATAGCCGCGCGCACCGTACCAGCGCACCGCATCGATCGCGCTCTCCTGACTATCGACGAGAATGCCGTTGGTGGCGTTGAACGAACTCTTGCCCTCGATGAATCCGCTGCGCACGACGTGCGGCCCGCTGATGACGCCGCGATCGATTTCCCCGATCAAGCGGCTCAATACCTCGTTGTCGTTGCCCATGTCCCGGACCGACGTGACGCCCGCCAGCAGATCGAGCAGAGCCTCGTCCTGCTGCAAATGGGCGTGCATATCGTAGAGTCCGGCGACGAGCGTGCCGCCGTCGCCGTCGATCGCTACTTCGCCGGGCGTCGGCGGGCTGCCGAGCGGCTCGATCGCGCCGATCTCCGTGCCGCTGACGAGCACCGAAACCGGCGCGGTCAGCGACGAGGTGCGCGGATCGAACAGCCGGACATTCTTGATGCGGACCGGACCTGCGTAGTGATGCGCCGAATCGTGTTCCATCCTGACGTAGCGCATCGTCGACCACTCGGCCGCGAGCTTGCGTAGGCGCGCCTCTTCACCCTCGTAACCCGCGCGCACCAGGATGAGGCTCGGATCGACCGACGCAAACAAGGCGCCGCTCGCGTCGAGCAAAATGGTGTCCGGCGTGAGATTGATGCCGCTTAGATCGTAGCGCGTGACCTGGATCGGCCCGGCGTCGCCCTGCACGGTGAGCGTCTCGCCGGCCTCGATGATGAGCGTCCCGCTCGGCAGCGCCGCAAGTTTCCGATCGGCGTTCCTGAGCAGCGCGCGCGCATAGATGCCGTCCGACCACGGGCTGCCGCTCTGGGCAACGTAAAGACTCGGGGTCTCGATCGCCGCGCCGCCTTTGCCCGTCGAGTCGACCCATGCGGCCTGTGGACCCTTGCGCGTGAAATGCTCCGACACCTTGCTGCCGAAAGTCGTCGTCCCCGTGATCGTCCATAGGATCGGCAATCCGTCCGCATCCAGCCGTATCGTTTCGGTCATGGTCGGACCGCGTCCATTGTCCTTGACGTCGTAGTCGATGCGGGTTTCATCGCCCCTGGTCGCCGCTGTCAGCGACCCGATGCGCTTACCGCCCGTGATGACGGTGAATCGTGCGGTGTCGGCGGCAGAGTTCGGGTCCGCGAGCAGGGGCGCCGGCGTGGCCGCGGCGACAAACAACGCGATGACGAGACTTTTGAACATGACGAATCCTTTTATCTTAAACCTTGCCCCACCACGGTCCACCCTTCACGCTCCACGCTCAGTGCGCCAGGGTGCGCGCGCGCGCGATATGCGCAAGTCTGCCGGGCTGCAATCCGCTCGAATGCGCCGGGTCGAGCCGATCGAGTAACTCACGCTCACCGAGATCCTCGATGAGTTCGAAGCCAGTGTCGCGCAACAGCTCCGCGAGCGTCGCGGGGTCGAAGCCCGATTTGAACGGCTCGCCGACCGCGGCGACGCGCCGGCGCAACTCCTCGAAGACAGCCGAGTCGGACGCAAAGGCGCGTTCGTCCAAATAGGTGAAGACCAATTCGCTACCCAACGCGGCCGAGCCCGCAACCGCGCGCAAGCTTGCCATATTCGCTGCGCGCGTGAGGTACATCGTCACGCCGAGCCAGGAAAAGAACGCGCGCAGATCCGAGCGAAACTTGGTGCGCGCCAGTGCGGACGCGAGCGACTCGGTCGTGAGGTCCGCGGCAATGAAGTGGACCGAACGGGGCAGCGATATTCCGCATCCCCGCAGCTGGTGCAGCTTCAGCTCCTGTGTCGCCGGATGATCGATCTCGTAGATCTCCAGGTCCACCGCGAATTCGGGCCGGCGCAACGCAAAACTATCGAAGCCCGCGCCGATCAGCACGTATTGACGTACGCCATCGGCGACCGCGGCCCGCAGCGCATCCTCCGCATAGCGCGAGCGCATGATGACGCCGGCATACGCCGGACTCGCGCGCAAACTGGTGTCGACGACCGAGTCCGGCGCGGCGCGCGCCTTGGCTTGCGATGCCGGGTCCATGCGGAACAGTGCTGCATCTCGAAACATCCGCAGCGCGGACTCCGGCACGATGCGGTCGCCCCAAGAATCGTCGATCAGCGGATTGCGATCCAAGCGCGTGTGAATCGCGCGCATCAGCGAGGTCGCAAGAGCCGTCTTGCTGGCTTTGAAATCGCGTTTGAGATCCATCGTTGGGCGCCCGTTTGCGGACCGATGCCGAGGCTATCGCCGCTGACCGCTCAGGGGCATGGTATCGAAAAACGCCCGTTCGGTCTCGCGCAGCGCCGCGGCGAGGCGCCGCGCCCACTCGGCCTGCCCGGCCGCGTTGGTCACGAGATCCTGGCGGATCTCGAATTCGACGTACGGCAAGCCGCGCGCCTCGGCATGACGCGGAACCGTATAGTCGGTCGCGTCGCTGACGAAATACGGCTGATTGTCCGCGACGATCAGATCCGCATCGAGGCGCAGCGCTTCGAGCAGCAGGTCGGCGACGCGCCGGTCGCGGTTATAGAGGACGGCTGCGTGCATCTCGCGCTGCACACCCTTGTAGATGTCGGTCATCGTGTGCTGAGCGATCAATATCGTCGAGCGCCCCGCCGCTTCTCGTGCATCCAACAGCGCGCGCAAATGATTGTGATAAGGATCGAAGATTTCGGCGCGGCGTGCGGCGATTTCTGCGTCGCTCAAATCGGCGTTGCCCGGGATATCGGCCCATTCACTGACTGTCGGGATCGAATCGGCGACCTTCGGGTCGCGATTGCAGTCGATGACCAAGCGTGAATAATTTTGCGCGACGAGCGGCGCATCGAGTGCCGCCGCCGTCTGCCGGGCCACCGCCAGAGCGCCGATGTCCCACGCGATATGCCGCCTGAGCTCCGATTGAGGCACGCCGAGATCGTCGAGGCGCCGCGGTATTCGCCAGCTCGCGTGGTCGACGACGAAGACGAAATTCGATTGCCCCTCGCGCCCTTGCTCGAGCACGGGTGGCGGTTCGTCCGGATCCAGCAGCCGGTAGCCGGACGCCGGCGATCGCTCCGGGTGGGGATCAGGCAATTTCGACATGGCGATGATGGAGTCCGCAGTGGGCTTAGGAGTTATTACGGCTTGCGGTCGACGACTTTCTTGGCAAGCTCAGCGAGTTGCGCGAGGTCCATGTCCTCGGCGGGAACCTCGATGATGTCGTCGAGCGGCGCCTGCTTCGCGAGCGTCGATCTCTGCGCCTGCGATTTCGCGGCCGACTGCCCCGCGGCCGCCAGCCCCGCCGCCGACTGCCCCGCGGCCGGTTGCCGCGACGCCGGCTGCGCCGCCGCGGCGCGCATCGACAGCCTCGAATCGCCGGAATTGTATGCGGCGGCATCGGGCGCGGGCCTGACCCATTCGGTCATTTGGTCCATCCAACGCTGATAGCGTTCGAACGTCCACATGCCCTCCTCGCCGCCCGATTGCAGCACATTGGTGATCTGGCTGAAGTTTCCGGCACGAATCGTTCCGCGCGCGCCGGTGCTCGGCATCAGGATCTCGCAACGCGGCACGCGCAGGCGATACGTGCTCAGGAACTCGAGGCGTTGACAGCTCAAGCCGACGAGGCAGTCGGCGAGCTGAGCGCGCACGCTAGCCTGCAGATCCGACGGAAACGACATGCAGAGCCGGCTCAGCGCTTCCGCGCAGTTGGCCGAATGCATCGTCGCGAGCACGAGATGGCCGGTTTCCGCGGCATTGAGCGTGAGCCGCATGACCTCCGGCGTGCGCATCTCGCTGATGACCAGCACATCGGGATTTTCGCGCAGCGCATCGGTGATGCCCTGCTCGAAACTCGGTGCGTGCGTCGGAATTTCCCGTTGCCGGATATAGGAGAGCCGGTTGGAGAATAGGTATTCGAGCGGACTCTCGAGTGTCACGATATGGCGCGCGCGCGTCGCATTGATCTCTTCGATGAGCGCGGCGAGCGTCGTCGACTTGCCCGATCCGGTCGGACCGGAAACGATGACGAGCCCGGTCAAGGCTTCAGTGAGTTTGCGAAAATCGGGGTGCAGGTTGCACGCGCGAATATCCTTGATCGACGGCGCCAGCAGCCGGATCGCGACCGCGATCCCGCGTACCGTTTGAAAGAAGCTCGCGCGGCACCGGATGCCGCGTATCGAGACGGCAACGTCGGCCGAGCCGCGCTCTTTGAACAGCGCCCAACCCTCGGCGCCCAACAGCTCCTGGCCCGCCTGGACGACGCGCTCCGCGGGAACGACGGCGCCCGCGCTCTGCAGCTCGCCGCGAACCCGCGCCACCAGCGGGGTATTGGACTCCAGATGCAGGTCGCTGGCTCCGAGGACGCGGGCCTTTTCGATCCATTCCTCGACAATCATGGGGCAGCTCCCGATCGGCGGCACATGCCTCGACGAACAGTTTAGCAAGCGCGCGGCGCGGCCGCGCGTTCCGCAAAAAAACCGGCCGCCGGCCGAGCGATCCGTGCCGCGCGCCGGCGCCGATCTCGTACAATTGCGGCATCGACCCCTCTAGAGACGCACTTGGACTTGAGGATTCAATGAAACAATCGCCCGTCGAACAAGAAATCGAAATCCGGAACTATCTGACCCAGCGCGAAATCGAACACGTCAAGATCGGCGTTTTCGATGGCGACGCGATTTTGCGCGGCAAATATCTGAGCCGCGAGAAATTCCTGGCGGCGCTATCGAAGAATCTCGGATTTTGCGACGTGATACTCGGTTGGGATTCGAACGACCAGCTGTTCGACAACACGAAGTTCACGGGCTGGCATACGGCCTATCCGGACGCGACCGTGCGCGTACTGCCGGCGACGCGCCGCGAAATCCCGTTCGAGCCGAAGACGGCGCTGTTTCTTGGCGAGTTCGCAGGACCCGCCGAATCGGTGTGTCCGCGCGGCACGCTGCGGCGCGTGCTCGAGCGCGCGGCCGGTATGGGGTACGAAGTCAACGCCGCCGCGGAATTCGAATTCTTCATGTTCGAGGAGACTCCGCAATCGGTGCGCGACAAGGGCTATCGGCAGATGAAGCCCATGACGCCCGGTGCGTTCGGCTATTCGGTGCTGCGCAGCTCGGTACATTCCGAGCTCTACCACGAGCTGCTCGAACTCGGTCAGACGATGCGATTTCCGATCGAGGGACTGCACACGGAGACCGGCCCCGGCGTGCTCGAAGCCGCGCTGAGCTATTGCGAGGCGCTCGAGGCGGCCGATCGCGCGGCGCTTTTCAAGACCTTCGCCAAGGTGCTCGCGCAGCGCCGCGGCCTCATGGCCACTTTCATGGCAAAATGGTCCGCGAGCGTTCCCGGCCAGAGCGGCCACCTGCATATCTCGCTGCGCACGCCGGCGGGCGGCAGCGTTTTCCACGACCCCAAGCAGCCGCACGAGATGTCGGACACGATGCGCTGGTTCCTCGGCGGACAACAGGCGCTGATGCCCGAATTTCTCGCGCTGGTCGCCTCAACGGTCAACAGCTACTCGCGGCTCGTGCCGGGATACTGGGCGCCAACCTCGGCGACCTGGGGTGTCGAGAACCGCACGACCGCGCTGCGCGTCATCCGCGGCGGTGCGTCCAGCCAACGCGTCGAGTACCGGATTGCGGCCGCCGACATCAACCCCTATTTGGCGCTCGCCGCCGCAATCGGTTCCGGCCTCTGGGGCATCGAGCAGCGCATCGAACCCGACGCGCCGATCGAGGGCAACGCTTATGATCGAGTGCACGCGCCGCAGCGGCGCCTGCCCGCAACCTTGTACGAGGCCGCCGAGCGCCTGGCCGCTTCCATGCCGGCGCGCGCGCTGTTCGGCGACGCCTTCGTCGAACACCATGCCGCGACCCGGCAGTGGGAGGAGCGCGAGTTCCGCAGGGCCGTCACCGACTGGGAATTGGCGCGCTACTTCGAGATCATTTGAGAGCAGCCCATGAACGATACCCTCAAGACGATCAGCCCCATTGACGGCCGCATCTACGTCGAGCGAGCGCTCGAGACGGGCGCCGGCATCGATCGCGCGCTCGACGCCGCCGCGCGCGCGCAACGCGCTTGGGGCGCGGAGCCGCTCGCGGCGCGTTGCGCCGTGCTTTGGGAAGCGGTCGACGCCTTCGTCTCCAAAGCGAGCGACATTGCGCTCGAGCTCACCTGGCAGATGGGGCGGCCGATTCGGCACTCGCCGGGCGAGGTACGCGGCTTCGAGGAACGCGCCCGCTATATGCTGGAGGTCGCGCCCGAGGCGCTCGCGCCGATTCGGCCCGGCGAGAAACCTGGTTTCCGACGCCAGATCAAGCGCGTACCGCTCGGCGTGGTCGCAGTCGTGGCGCCATGGAATTATCCGTACCTGACGGCGGTCAATGCCGTATTGCCGGCGCTGATCGCCGGCAATGCGGTGATCCTCAAACATTCGCACCAGACGCCGCTGTGCGCCGAGCGCTTCCTCGAGGCGTTCGCCGGCGCCGGCGTTCCGGCCGGTGTGTTCCAGTACCTGCATCTGTCGCATGCCGATACCGCGCGCCTCATGGGCGATCGGCGCGTCGCGAGTGTCGCATTCACGGGCTCGGTGTCCGGCGGCAAAGCCGTCGTGGCCGCAACCGCGGCCGGGTTCGCGACCTCCGGCCTCGAACTCGGCGGCAAGGATCCCGCCTATGTGCGCGCCGATGCCGCGCTTGCGCATGCGATCGAATCCCTGACCGACGGCGCGTTCTTCAACGCCGGCCAGTCCTGCTGCGGCATCAAACGCATCTACGTCGCCGCCTCGCGCTACGAGGAGTTCGTCGCGGGCGTCGTCGCGCTCGCGCGGCAATATCGGCTAGGCTCACCGCTCGATCCGGAAACGACGCTCGGCCCCGTCGTGCGCACGTCCGCCGCCGAATCCGTTCGTGCGCAGGTACGCGACGCCGTCGCGCGTGGCGCCAGCCAATTGATCGACGCAGCCTCGTTCCCGGCATCGGTAGCCGGGACGCCGTATCTCGCGCCGCAGGTGCTCGTCGGAGTCGACCACTCGATGCCCATCATGCGCGAGGAGACCTTCGGGCCGGCGGTCGGCATCATGAAGGTGGATTCCGACGAAGAGGCGCTGCGGCTCATGAACGACAGCGAGTTCGGACTCACGGCGGCCATCTATTCGGCCGACGCCGCGCGCGCCGAGGCACTCGGCGATGCGCTCGAGACCGGCACGGTGTTCCTGAACCGTTGCGACTACCTCGATCCGGCGCTTGCGTGGACGGGCGTCAAGAATTCGGGGCGCGGCTGCACCCTGTCGCGTGTCGGCTTCGAGACACTGACCAGGCCGAAGTCCTTTCACTTCAAGGAAACGACATGAGCTCGAATTTGCGCGGCAACTGGAATTATCCGACGACCATCTGGGCGGGCCCGGGCCGCATCGCCGAGCTTCCTGCCGCCTGTGCGCGCACCGGCATCCGCCGGCCGTTGCTGGTCACGGATGAAGGACTCACCGGCGCGCCGATGATCCTGAGCGCGCTCGCCGCGCTCGAGGGCGCGGCACTATTCAGCGCGGTGCGCGGCAATCCCGCGAGCAGCCACGTCGAAGCGGGCCTGCGCGCGTTCCGCGGCGGCGGCCACGACGGCGTCGTCGCATTCGGCGGCGGCTCGGCGCTGGACGCCGGCAAGGTCGTCGCGTTCATGTCGGGACAGACACGCACCCTCTGGGACTTCGAGGACATCGGCGACTGGTGGACGCGCGCCGACCCGCTCGGAATTGCGCCGGTCGTTGCGGTGCCGACCACTGCCGGTACGGGCTCGGAGGTCGGTCGCGCCGGCGTGATCCTCAATGAGGAGACGCACCAGAAAAAGATCATCTTTCATCCGCAGATGATGCCGCGCATCGTCATTTTGGATGCGGAACTGACCGTCGGGCTGCCGCGCGCGGTGACCGCGGCCACTGGCATCGACGCATTCGTGCACTGCTTCGAGGCGTTCTGCGCTCCGGGTTTCCATCCGCTCGCCGACGGCGTCGCACTCGAAGGCATGCGGCTGATCCATCGCTACCTGCCGCGCGCCTGTGCGAACGGCAAGGATATCGAGGCGCGCGCGCAGATGCTCGCCGCCGCGTCGATGGGCGCCACGGCTTTCCAGAAGGGCCTGGGCGGCGTACATGCGATTGCGCATCCGGTCGGCTCGTGGTTCAACACGCATCATGGCCTGACGAATGCGGTGCTCCTGCCCTACGTCATGGCACACAACCGCAACGCAATCGCGGGCAAGGTCGACGTGATCGCGCGCGTGCTCGACTTGCCGGTGCGCGGCTATGAAGGCCTGCTCGCGTGGGTGCTCGATATGCGCCGCGATCTCGGTATACCCCACGCATTGAGCGCCATCGGCGTCAGCGCCGACAAGGCTGAGATCATCGGCCGCGAAGCGGCGATCGACCCATCGGCCGGCGGCAACCCGACCCCCGTCGATGCGGCGGCGCTCGAGCGGATCTTCCGGGCCGCGGTCGCGGGCAATCTCGACGCAGTCGTGAGCGCCGCGTGAGCGCCGCGCGCATTCTGGTCATCGACGGCAACGTCGTCGAGATCCGCGCACGCCTCATCGCCGCGCTCGGCTACGACTCGGGCAACGGTTACGCACGAGTGCTGCGCCGAATCGACGCTGCGCTGCAAGTCGACATCGTGACCGCAGCGGACGCCGACCCGCATTTGCCGCCGGGAGTCGGCCTCGAACATTACGACGGCGTGACGATGACCGGATCGGCGCTCAATATCTACAACGGCGGCGCGCCGGTGACACGCCAGATCGAACTCGTTCGAGCCGTATTTGCGGCGGGCGTGCCATTCTTCGGCAGCTGCTGGGGACTGCAGGTCGCGGTGACCGCGGCCGGCGGTGAGGTGCGCGCCAACCCGCGCGGCCGCGAGTTCGGCTTCGCGCGGCGCATCTTGCAGACCGTCGCGGGCCGCGAACACGCGATGTTCGCCGGCAAGCCGACCGTGTTCGAAGCGCCGGCGGTTCATCGCGACGAGATTGCCGCGCTCCCGGCAGGCGCCCAAGTGCTCGCCGTCAATGAATTCGGTCTGCAGGCGGCGTCGTTCAAGCACGGATGCGGTACGTTCTGGGGCGTGCAATACCACCCGGAATACGACTATGCCGATATCGCCGCGACCGCCGAGCGTTACGGCGAAACGCTGGTCGTCGAAGGCATGTTCCGCGACTCCGCGGCGCTTGCCGCATTCGCGGCCGAACTGCGCGCCCTGCATACGCAGCCCCACGATGCACCGCTGCTGTGGAAGCACGGGCTCGGTCCCGCGATGCGCAGCGAAGCGCTGCGCCTGCTCGAGATCCGCAACTGGCTGGAAGGCGAAGTACGCCCCCGCGCGCAGCTACGCATCTGAGCGGCGCGTCTGACTAGGCCGTCTCGGGTTCGACGCCGGCCCGCACCGGGCACTCGCAGCGAACGACCGTTCCGCCCGACGGCGGGCTATGGATTTCGAGATGCCCGCCGAGCGCGCGGGCCCGATAGCGCATGATGGAAAGGCCCATGCCGTCTGTGCGCTTCGCGCCTGACAAGCCGCAACCGTTATCGCTGACCGTGACCACGATTTGGCTCCCGGTGAGCTCAGCCGCGATCGTTGCCTGGGTCGCGTTACCGTGCCTCGACGCATTCGCAAGCGCTTCCTGGACGATTCGATAAACCGAGTCGCCGGTGGCGGGATCGATGGTCATTCCCGCGAGGCCCCGTAGCGCCAACGTGACCCCCATGCGGCCGAGTCGCGTCGTTGACTCCGCCAAGCGGTGCAGCGCCCGCTCGAATGCGCCCGGACCGGATGCGACCGGGGACAGCCCGTGCGCGATCGAGCGCGTCATGGCCACGCATTCGCCCGCATGGCGCGCAAGATCGGCGAGCGACGCCTGGGTCTCGGCCAATGGCTGCCGGCCCACACTACGCGACAGCGCGGAGAGCATCAAAGAAAGTCCCGTCAATTGTTGGCCGAGACCATCGTGCAAATCCATGCCCAGCCGGTGCTGCTCTCGACTCGTCGCCTCGAGCAGTCCGGTTTCAAGACGGCGCTGTTCCGTGACATCGAACAACACCACGAGGAACAGGGGTGCTTTACCGCGCGCAAGCGGAACGGCGTGTGCGACGATGATGCGGTCGGCGCCGTTTTTGCCACGCATGATCGCCTCGAACGGCGCCGACGGCTCGCCCGTGCGCAGACATAATTCGGCCTGCTCGGCCCACTTGCGAGTCGCCAATCGCCGGTACTCCGGGTCGGGATAGAAGTGCGTCCACCAGTCCTCGATCTTGGCAACCTCCGCGAGCCGGTAGCCAAACGTCGCTTCGAACGCGGGATTCGCGAAGATCGTGGTTCCATGGACGTCCTCGAGAATGAAGGGCACCGGCGAGGCATCAATAACCGCATGCAGGCGTTGCTCAGCCTCCCGCAATTCGGTCTCCGCTGCCTTGCGCGCCGTGATATCCAGATGGGTACCGACGATATGCACCGAACTCCGGCCAGGCTCGCGTGCAACGACCGTGCCCTTGGTCAAAATCCAGATGTTGCGAGCGTCGCTGCGGCGCGCACGGATTTCAAATTCGAATTGCCGAGCGGCCGGGTTGCCGCTCGCTTCGTCGATGAGCCGCCGCAAGCTCGGCCGATCCTCAGCATGGACCAAGGAAAGCCACAGCTCGAGCGTCGGCTCGGGACCCTGGGGATCGAGCCCCAACATCGTCAGCCAGCGGTCGTTGACGATCAGGCGGCCGCTCGCCGCATTCCAATCCCATAGGCCGAGATCGGCGCCCTCCAACGCAAGGCGTAGCTGTTGCTCGCTGTCACGCAGAATGTTATCGGCTCGCCGACGCGCGGTAAGATCACGGATGGCCGCAACTGCATAGCGCGTCGAGCCATCGTAAAAATGGCCGAGCCCGACTTCGACGGGCAAGATTTCGCCGTCCTTACGCAATGCGACGAGTTCACGGCCGGCCATTGCGCGCGTCTGTTCGCTGACGAGGAACGCCCGGCGGTGGCGCAGATGCTGCTCGCGTTTATCCGTCGGCAGCAGCGTCTCGACCGGCCGGCCGTCGATCTCGCCCGGCGCGTAACCAAACAACGCCGAGCCTACGCGGTTGACGTAGGCGATCGAACCCAGCGCATCGACGAGAACGATCGGCTCGAGTATCGCGTCAAACACGCCGGCAAGCGCGTTGGAGAGCAACGTACGTTCCTGTGACTCTAACTGGCATTGAGCTAATCACCCTGCGCCAGCAGATGCAAGCCCCATGCGCGTGTCAAGTCGGGCACCCACACGGCATCCTGCCTATAATTGCCGACCTGATTCACGTGGGCTGAGTCTTATGAGTGATCTTTCCGATCGGCAGCGGACGATCGTGGTCATCGGTGCGGGCTACAGCGGCGCGCTGACCGCCGTCAACCTGCTGCGCACGGCCACTGCAACGGCCGTATCGGTCGTGTTGATCGAGCGCCGTTCGCGCTTCGGACGCGGCCTGGCCTATCAGACCTGGGACGATAATCTGCTGTTGAACGTTCCCGCGGGCAACATGAGCGCGCTGCCGGATGAGCCCGCACATTTCGTCGACTACTTGCACGGCATCGATCCGGCATTCAACGCAGCCTCATTCGTCTCGCGGCGCATCTACGGGGACTATCTCGAACACTGTTTGGCGAGCGCAGAGCAGCGCAGCAATTCCCGGTTGCGGCGAATGTCGGGAGAGGTGTCGAGCGTGCGTCGCGGCGCGCTCGGCGATGGATTCGTGGTGACGCTCGCGAGCGGCGCAAGCGTCCGAGCGCATCGGGTCGTGCTGGCACCGGGCCATTTCCCACCGAGCAATCCGTTGCCGGAATCGGATTTCTTCGACTCGCGGGCCTACATCGCCAATCCTTGGGACTTCGACGCACTCGACCGCACCGATGCGAGCCGGCCGGTCGCCATATTGGGAGCCGGCCATACCGCCGTCGATGTGTTGTTTCGACTCACGAGCCACAGCGATGCGCGCAAGATATATCTGATTTCGCGCCGCGGCCTGGTCACGCACGGCCACCGCTTTACGCCCAAACCACCGGCCGCCAGCTTGGGCTTTCCCGACTACCTGCGCGGCGTACCGGCAACGGTTCGCGCGCATGTGCGCGCGATACGCAAGCAAGCCGAGAGCAAACAGGCCGCCGGCGAGGATTGGCGCGACGTCATCAACGCATTGCGCCCGCACACCGCGGCGATTTGGCAGCGCTTGTCCGTGACCCAGAGACGCAAGTTCCTCACGCGCATCGTTCCGTTTTGGGACATCCATCGGCACCGGTTGGCGCCTGCGGCATTTTTGCGCTTGCAGCAAATGATGAAATCGGGCCAAGTGGAAAGCGTATCGGGCCACCTTCAGTCCTTTGAGCAACACGGCGCCGATATCGTCATCGCGATTCGCGAGCGCGGCGCTTCGGGGTCGAGAACGCTGACCGTCGGGTCGGTCGTGAATTGCACCGGCCCGAACTATGATATCGCCGCGATCGAGCTGCCGTTGATCGTGCAGCTGCGCGAGGAAGGGCTCATCAAACAAGACCCGCTGAAATTGGGTCTGGAGATCGATGCGGACTATCAGGTCATCGACCGCGGCGGTACGCCCGTCAGCGGGCTTTTTTATATCGGACCGATGCTCAAGGCCAACTTTTGGGAAGCGATCGCGATACCCGAATTGCGCGTGCACGCCGCGAGGATCGCCAAGTCGGTATTGACCGGCGCATCGGGTTGACCGGCGTATCGGAATCTTAGGGGCGCATGTGACTCAGCAACCGCCGCAAGGTAACCGCGATACCTATTCGCCGCGCGTAGTGCTGATCGCGCTCGGTGTCGTTCTATTGCTGGTATTCGGCAGCTTGTACCTGTTTTATGCGCTGCGCGAAAGTTCCAACTTGCAGGACTGCGTAATGCAGGGCCGCACGAATTGTACGGATCCCGTGACCGCGCAATGAGGCGGGGCTCGGCTCATCGCCCCCAACTCCAGCCGATGCCGAGGTTCACGATATCGCGGTCCTCATCGTCGCTAGTGACGGCACGATGCCACTCGAGTCGCGCGCTGATTCGGCTCGTAAAGCGAAAACACGCCGTCATTGCGATCAGCCCATCGACCGATCCCGCGCGCCGCCGATCGTCGGTCTCGTACGACTGTAACGCGACATAGGGTCCCGCTCCCAGCCCGATCGTGAAACGCGGATCCAACGCCGTGGTCGCGAGCCAGACCTCGCCGATGATTCCCGAATGCCGTCCGCTCAACCCATTCCCCTCGTCGAGCCAGGACGCGGAGAGCTGCACCAAGCCCGCGATGTCGCGCCGATACTCGACGCCGAAATTCGACGACTTGGCGGAGCTGCGGGCATTGACGACGGTTTGACCCGCAAATAGGTCGATTTCGTTCAAGGCGCGGCCGCCGTCCGCAGCCTCGTAGTCGGCGATCGCTTTGTCGAACCCGGCCAGCAGCGTATCGACGCGATAGCCGACGCCGAACGTCAATGTTTGAGTACCGATATCGTCGGATACACAAATCTTGGTCCAATTGACGCGCGCCAACCAATGAGTCCCCGCGTAATAGGTCAGCGACGCCGTGTAGATCTCCCCGATGCCATGAACGTTGCGATACCACGGCGACGAATTCGCGACTTGCGTATCGAACAGCAGGTACGGACCCACGCCGAGCGCGGCATCGAAGCGCTCGAGCCATCTCGGTGTGATGGCCCACACCTGCACCGCCCCGCCGTCGCGATGATGGTCGACGAAATGGCCTTCATTCACGTACGCCAAGGATGCCGCGAGGTTCGGCAGCAACCGCTGCCGATAATCGAATTGATAGGCGTAAGAATCCGGCGAATCGACTTCGCCGTGCGTAAAGCCCGCGAGCGCAGTCAGCTCCTCGGCCGGCGCTCGCGAACTGCAGATCGCAAGCGCAAACAAACCCGATACGCGCGTTGCGCGTGCGTTGAACGGCCCGCTCCCCACTCAATGGTCCCCGACGGTGAGCTTGATTGTGTTCTTGATTCTTCTTGGCGCAGTATCGGGCTTTTGCGAAGATTCGACAATTTATTTGAAGGCCGCGTGCCGCGTGCCGCAATAAGTTCAACCGCTGCGCCTGACCAGCATCCTTCTCGCGGCCTCGAGCACAGCGTCGATTGCGCGACGCCGATAATCCCAGATCGGATCGGGGCCGGGCGGAAACACCACCATGGTCGCGTTGGCTTCGAACAGCAGCACCGAGCCACCCCTAGCGAGCGCGAAATCGATACCCGCGTAATCGAGATCGAGCGTCGCCTGGATCCGTGCCAAGGCTGCGACCGCCGGCTCGCCCAGCACCGCCGGCATATTCTCGAGAAAGCGCCGCTCCTCATCGCGAAACGCGGCGTTGCGTGCCATGTCGGCCGAAAAATAATGGACTTTCCAATCGGCGGACACCGCCAGATGCAGCGGATACGCGACCCCATCGACGAACATCACGCGGTATTTTCGCGCCATTCCATCGGCCCCAAACGCATCGAGATACTCGATCGCGAGCAATTCCTCGGCGCCCAACGAAGCCGCCGCTACGGGGAGCTCCGCGCGATTCATGACGCGCAAGAAATGACGGCCGGTATGGAAGCCGGGCCGGCGCAGCAGCAGCGGAAAGCGCAAGTCGTTCCTCATCAGCAAGTTCGCGCGCGACAGTGCCTCGATCTTGGGCGCGATGACGCCGGGGATGCCCGCCAGCCGGCGCGCATTCTCGACGCGCCCCGTCGCGCGCACCCGTGCCGGCCGGTTGATGACCGGCGCGGTGCCGTGCGCGAGCAATTGCTCGGCGCGAGCCAATGCCTCGTCGCACAGATCGGCATCGCCGATCGCATTGACGACGAGTTCATGCGGCGGCAAAGGCGTCGCGGGATCGAAGAACTCGGTATAAATCGCATGTACGGTGTAGCGCCGATCATCGATCCAGAGCTGTGTCGGCAGATTGCCGGCGCGCGCCGAGACGAGAAGCAGCAGGGGCACTCCGGCCCCCGTGCCGCGATACGGCTTGGTGACGATGCTGGATCCGGAGAATCCGCGTCGCAGGTGCTCCTCGGCACCCTCCTGATTCAATTCCGTGAGCACGCCGGCCATACCCCGATGCGCTTCCGCGAGATCCGCATCGATTTCGAGCGCCGACTGGTAATGTTTCTGCGCTCCTGCCAGATCGCCCTCCTCGCGCAGCACATTGGCGAGATTGACGTGTCCGATCGGATTGATCGGATGATGCTGCACCGCCTGTAGATACGCGGTGCGCGCGGCGGAGCGAAACCCGCCGGCCAAGGCGAGCGTGCCGAGTTCATTGAGCGCCGAAAAATTCTTGGGATCGAGAGCCAAGATCTCGAGATATGCCTGTTTCGCCGCCTCGTCTTGCGCGCCGCGCACCATCGCGCGCGCGCGCGCGAGCAATTCAGCGATCTCCATGCCGTATCCCCGCAGCCGCGGAAGGCTTCTTCATCAGTTCAGCCGCCGCTTGAACAGCCAGGCCGCGCCCGAGAGCGTGACCAATCCGATGATGAGCAGCGGCAGAAAATCGGCAAACAGGTTGGCGAACCCGGCACCCTCCAAATAGACCCGTTTGGTCAGATCGAGCGCGTAGCGCAGCGGATTGATGATCATGACGGTTTGCAGAATGTCCGGCATGCTGCTGAATGGCGTCGTCAAACCAGAGAGCAACGCGAACGGCATCACCAAAATGAATGCGTAGAGCATCGCCTGCTGCATGGTCTTGGCGATCGAGGAGACAAACAGGCCGAGACCGACCGCAGCCATCAGAAACAAGGTGAGCCCGGCATAGAGAACGACAAAGGATCCGGCGAACGGGATGCGAAACCAAAATTGCGCGATCAGCAATACGGTCGTCGATTGGCCCAAGCCGATGACCATGTTCGGCACTGCCTTTCCCACCATGATTTCAAATGGTCGAAACGGCGTGACCAGCAATTGGTCGAATGTTCCCTGCTCGCGCTCGCGGGCGACCGACAAGGCCGTCAGCATCATCGTGCCCATCATCGTCAGCGTGCCGATCAGGCTCGGGATCATGGTCCAGCGCGAGTCGAGATTCGGGTTGTACCAAGAGCGCGTGACGATCTGGATGCTGGCGCCTTGCTGACCGTGGCTGGACCTCCAGTCGCCGTTGAAGCTCTCAACGACGCTGTTCAAATACCCCAGCGCCGTGCCGGCGGTATTGGAATTGCGGCCGTCGGCGATCACCTCGAGCGGCGCGGCCGAACCTGCGAGCAGGTTACGTTCGAAATTCTGATCGATTTGAATCACGAGCAGCGCGCGACCGCTGTCGATCCAGGTGTCGATGTCCTTGGCGCGGCCGAGATCGGCCTGGCGCTCAAACACGCCGGATCCGTCCAGGCGCGACAGCAAAGCCGTGGACGCGGCGCTGTGGTCCTGATCATAAACCGCGTAGGCGACGGAGTTGAGGTCGAAGCTGGCCGCATAGCCGAAGATCAGAGACTGCAACATGGGTGGCAGAAAGATGATGAAACGGCTGCGAGGATCCTTCAGTACGGCGAGAAATTCTTTGCGAATCAGCGCGAGGATACGAAGCAGCGAGGAGAGCATGCCAACACCTCAGGTGATTTGTTTGACGGTCGCGCGTCGGGTTGCCAGTATCAACGCCGCGGCCATCGCCGTCAGAACCGCGAGATTGAACCAGACCACGCTGCCGACGTTGCCTGCGAGATACAAGGTCTGCAGCAATGCGACCGCGTAGCGCGCCGGCAGAACGTGGGTGATGCCCCGAATGACCACCGGCATGCTGCGCAGATCGTACAGAAAGCCCGACAGCATCATCGCCGGCAGAAACGTCAGCAACATTGCCAACTGGCTCGCCAGGAATTGGCTCTTGACGAGCGTGGATACGAGCAACCCTATTCCCAAGGCCACCAGCAGATAGATCATCGAGGCTAGGCAGAGCAAGGAAAGTGAGCCGCGCAAGGGAACATGGAACAGAAATTTTCCTGCAAGCAAGCACAGCACGAAACCGATCATGCCCAACCCAAAATAGGGAATGAACTTGCTGACGAGGAACTCTCCCGGCTGCATCGGCGTCACGAACAGCGCCTCGAGCGTACCGCGCTCCCACTCCCTTGCAACGACCATCGCGGTGAGGAATGCTCCGATGATCGTCATGACCAGAACGATGAGGCCCGGGACCAGGAAATAATGGCTGTCATTGGCCGCGTTGAACCACAGCCGGCTCTCGACGATGACCGGGCCCGCCGCGATCGAGGTGCCGGCCTGGGCCTGCGCCGCAGTCCAGATCGCGACCGGTCCCGCGGAATAGGCTTGCATGATGCGGGCTTGGTTCGAGTCCGTGCCGTCGACGAGAATCTGGACATCGGCAGCACCGGCGTGCCAGCGCCGGCTGAAGTCGGACGGGATTTGCAGGATGCCGTCGACGTTCCGATTCAACATCAATACGGTCGCTTCTGCCATCGAGCGCGTCGCGGTCAACTTGAAGTAAGGCGACAGACGGAACGCGCCGATCAGCGCTGCGCTGTCGGTGGAAACGTCTTCGTCGACGACGGCGACCGAAACCGTGGTGATGTCGAGCGAGAGCCCGAAGCCGAACAGCAGTATCATCATGACCGGAAAGACGATGCCGATCGCGATGCTGCTCGGATCGCGAACGATTTGCCGCGTTTCCTTGCGCGTCAGCGCCCAAATCCGGCGCCATTTTGCCTGCCAATCCTTCATGCCGGCCTCACGCGGACTTGCGCGCAGGGATGGCGCGCGCCTTCTCGACGATCGCGATGAAGGCATCCTCCATCGTCGCGACCCGGCCGGCCACCACGGGCGCGAGCGCACGCAGCTCGGCGGGTGTGCCCTGGGCGAGCACCTTGCCGTCATCGAGGATCAGGGCCCGATCGCAATATTCGGCCTCCGCCATGAAATGAGTCGTCACGATGACCGTCACGCCGTTGCGGGCAAGCGCGATGATGCGTTGCCAAAACTCGCGGCGCGCGAACGGGTCGGCGCCGCTCGTGGGTTCGTCGAGGAACAGAATTTCCGGCCGGTGCAGCAAGGCGGCCGCCATGGCCAGGCGCTGCTTGAACCCTCCCGGCAGTTGCGCGCTCGGCAGTCGCACGAAGGGCGCGAGTTCGAACTGGCTCAAGGCCCAGGCAATGCGCTCGCGGCTCTTATCGCCCGCGAGGCCGTAGGCACGAGCGAAGAAGTCGAGGTTCTCGCCGACCGTCAATTGTCCATAGAGGGAAAACTTCTGTGCGACATAGCCGAGATGCTGTCGCGCGGAGGCCCGATTTTGAAGCACATCGACTCCCGCGACCCTCAAGCTGCCGGCGGAAACCGGCAGCAGTCCGCAGAGCATGCGAAATGTCGTCGTCTTGCCGGCGCCATTCGGACCGAGCAAACCGAAAATCTCACCGCGCTTGACGACGAAACTCACGCGATCCACGGCGACGAATTTTCCAAAGCGCCGCACGAGATCGTGAACCTCGACGACGGTGTCTCCCGGCACGCCGCCGATCGCGGGTTCCTGGAGCGCCGGCGCCTGCTTGTCGGCGGCCTTACCGCCGGCGGCTTGGTGCAGCAGCACCATGAATCCATCCTCGAAGCGAGGCGACGCCGCCTCGGCCGCGACGCCGGCGTAACGCTCGATCTCGGAAGCCGCGGAACTCGCCTCGGCGATGAGCCGGACCTGACCGCACTCGGGAACGGCATCGATGACATTGGGCAATGCCAATAGTCGCGCCTGTAAATCCCGCGCCTTGGTGCCATCGGGCGGCGACGTCACGAAGACGCGATGCAGCGCCAAGCCGCAGACTTCGGCCGGCGGCGCGTCGATGAGCTTCTTGCCCTCGCTGAGCACGAGCACGCTATCGCAATTCTCGGCCTCGTCCGGATCGCTGCTGCTGAGCAGAACCGTCAGACGGTCCTTGATCAGTTGGCGAATGATCTCCCATAGCTCACGGCGTGAGAGCGGATCGACCCCGACCGTCGGTTCATCGAGCAGCAGCAAATCGGGAGATCGGACCAGCGCGCATGCGAGGCCCAGTTTCTGCTTCATTCCTCCCGAAAGCTGTCCGGCGAGGCGCGTTTGAAACGAATCGAGGCCGGTCATGCTCATGAGTCGCGCATATTGGGTTCGCCGGCTCTCCGCCGAAACCCCGTGCATATCCGCATAAAGATCCAGGTTTTCACGGACCGTCAGATCCTCATAGAGGCCGAATTGCTGCGGCATATAGGAGATCCGCGATTGAATCGACTGCGGATCCTTGGCCGCGTCGATGCCGAGCACACTGACGGTCCCGCGGTCGGCCTTCATGAGCCCCGCGAGCAGGCGCATCAGCGTCGTCTTGCCCGCGCCGTCCGGCCCGATCACGGCCGCGAGTCCGCCCGGCTCGACGGAGAACGAGATGTCGTCGAGCGCCAGCACCGATTCGCCGGTCTCGCGGCGAAAGGATTTTCGAACCCGGTCCACGCGCAGCGCCGGTGTCGCAGCGGGCGTCGTCACGGCGATGCAGCGGTAGCGGACGCCGGCGCCTGCGGCGGCGCCTCCCACCCTCCTCCCATCGCCTTGTAGAGCGCGATGAGATCGAGCGCAACGGTTTGGTCGCTGACGGCCAATTGATCGTCCGCTTCGTAGAGCGCGCGCCGGGCGTCGAGGACGTCGAGAAAGTTCACGCGCCCGTGTGCGTAGAGGCCATCGGCCAACTCCAGCGAGCGGCGGTTTTCGGCAAGCGTCTCGGCGAGCGCCCGGCGGCGGTTTTGTTCCTGCGCATACGTGACGACCGCATTCTCGGCCTCCTCCAAAGAAACCAAGACGGCCTTCTGATAGCTCGCGAGCGCCGCCTCCTGCACGGCGGTTTGCGCGCGCACCTGCGCACGAACCCGGCCGAAATCGAACACGTTCCATTGCACAACCGGACCGATCGACCAGAACCGGCTGCCGGCGTCGAACCAATTGTTGGTCTTGGTGCTTTCATTCCCGATGTCGCCGGTCAGGGAGATTTTGGGGAACCAATCGGATTTTGCGACGCCGATGCGCGCCGTCTCCGCGGCGAGTTGCCGCTCGGCGCGACGCACATCCGGGCGACGGCGCAGCAGCTCGGAGGGCAGCCCGATCGGAACCACGGGCGGCGCGATCGGCAGCGCGACGGGCGGCGAGAGTTCTGCAACGAGTCCACCGGGTTGCTCCGCGAGCAGCACGGCCAACGCATACATCGCCACGCGCTGCTCGGTTTCGAGCGGTGGAATCGCGGCCTGCACTCCATCGAGCAAGGCCGCCGACCTCGTGACGTCCAGCTCGGTCGCGACGCCCCCCTGCAGGCGCGCGCGCGTCAGTTCGAGTTCCTCCTCCTGCAATTTCAGGTTGCGATGCGCGATCGCCAACCGTTGCTGAGTACCCCGTAACTCGAGATAGTTCCGGGCGACTTCCGCGAGAAGGCTGACCAGCGCATCGTTGCGGGCCTCGATCGCGCCTTGCCAATCAGCGGTGGCCGCTTCATGCGCACGGCGCTTGCCGCCAAACAAATCGATTTCCCATGAGGCGTCGAACCCGGCTTGATAAACGCTGTACTCGAACGGGAAGTTGGGCGGAAGCGGCAGCGATCCGATCAAGGGCTGGTGTTCGCTCTGCTTGGCGCGGTCGGCCGATCCGCTCGCGCTGAGCATGGGCCAAAAATCGGCCGCACTCCCGCCGCGAACCGCCCGCGCCTGGCGCAGCCGGGCTTCCGCGACGCGCAGGTCGAGATTCGATTTCGCGGCGCGCTCAATCAGGGAATCCAGTTCGACATCGTTGAACGAAGCCCACCAGGATGAGGGCGCGGACGCCTTGTCCGTGAGCCCATTGTCCAACGGCGAATCCCACGCGGCAGGGGCGCTCGGGGCCGACGGGTGATAGTCCGGGCCGACGACGCAGGCGGCGAGGCCAACGAAGCCTACCAGTGCGAGCCCTCGGTGGATTGTCGTCCGTACCATGGGTGCGACACCCGGCCTAGGGCTTGTCCGGCGCAGCCGGAATCAATTCCAGAAGCACGGTCGCCGGCATGCCGAGACGCAGCTGGTCCTGCGGGTCTTCAACAAACACACGAATTTCATAGACGAGGCTCGAGCGCAGTTCCACGGTCTCAACCGCTTTCGGCGTAAATTCCGCAACCGACGCAATGAACCCGACCCAACCGGAGAACGGCCGGTCGGGAAAGCCATCCGTGCTGATCGACGCTTTCATCCCGGGGTGAATCTTTCCGAGATCGGGCTCGGAAACATAGGCGCGGACCCACTTCGGATCGGTAAGCGCGAGATTCAATACCGGCCTTTGCGGAGAAACCATTTCGCCGGGCTCCAAGAGTCTCGTGCGCACGACGGCATCACTCGGGGCAACGAGTTCGGCGTCTGCGAGCTGCCGCAGCAGCAGCTCGAGCTGGGCCTGATCGGCGTGCAGTTGCGCTTCGCCCTGAGCGACGTCCTCCTTGCGGGGGCCGATGACGGCGAGTTCGAGCGCCTTCTCGGCAACGGCCAAGTGGGCCTGCGCCGAATCCAGCGCGGCTTTCGCAGCCTCCAGGTCCTGCTCGCTGACCGCCCGACCGGTCGTGAGCGTCGTCAGCGCCGCGAGCCGCGTCCATTGCTGCAAGGCATTGACTTGGTCCGCCCTTGCGGAGGCGACATTGGCTTCGGCCTGCGCAATCTCCTGCGGGCGGCTGCCGTGATGGAGCCTGTCGACGACCGCCTGTTGCGCCGCCAAAACTGCCGCGGCGGTTGCGGTTTGCGGTTTGAGCCGGCTCGTGTCGAGGCGCGCCAGAATCTCGCCTCGCGCGACTTTGGCTCCTTCCTGGACCAAAACTTCGGCAAGCCGTTCGCTGTCGTTGAATGCAAGATCGACTTGCCGCAAATCGACGTTCCCGTAAAGCACCAATCGGTTGCGGTTCTTGCCGGAGTTCGTGCCGAGCCAGCCGAATTCAAACGCGGCCGCGAGCGCGACCACGATCAAAATTCCCACGATGATGAAACCCTTGAACCGATCGAAAAAAGACCGGACTGGCGCAGGCTCGGTGGGCGGCGTTGCCGGTGGGACCGCTGTCGTCGCGGGGTTCGCTACGTTCTGATCACCCTCGCCCGACACCGCCCTCTCCTTGCCGCTTGCGCTCGACTGGAATGCAGACCACGCGCCTCTTGAGGCCGACAGCCCCTGATTTTCCAGATTATGCACCAACCGATTTGGCGTCGGTACGCTGCCGCACGGAGTCTATGGGCTCACTGCATGGACCAGCCATGGCTGATCGTCAGCGACTGTCCGGTCAGCGCGTTGGACTCGAACGAGGCGAAAAAAAGCGCGGCCGCGGCGACGTCTTCGACCGTCGTGAATTCGCCGTCGACGGTGTCCCTGAGCATGACATCGCGAACGACGGCCTGCGCCGATATTCCCAGAGTCTTTGCCTGCTCCGGAATCTGCTTGTCGACCAGCGGCGTACGCACGAATCCCGGGCAAATGACGTTAGCGCGCACACCGTACTTCGCGCCCTCCTTGGCGACGACTTTCGCAAGACCCATGAGGCCGTGCTTGGCGGCGACATACGGCGCCTTGAGTACCGACGCTTCCTTCGAATGCACCGAGCCCATGAAGATGATGCTGCCGCTGCGCTGCTTGTACATCTGCTTGAGGGCCGCACGCGTGCACAGGAAGGCGCCGTCCAGGTGGATCGCCAGCACGCGTCGCCAGTCGGCGAACGCGAAATCCTCGAGCGGCGCGATGACCTGCACGCCGGCGTTGCTGACGAGCACATCGATTCTTCCGAACGTCTCGACCACGCGCGCCATTCCCGCATCGACCTGCACTTCGCTGCTCACGTCCATACTTAAGCCGATGGCCTCTCCACCCTCGCGATTGATTTGCGCAGCGGCCGAATCGGCGCCCGCGCGATCGAGATCGGCGATGACGAGCTTGGCGCCGGCGCGCGCGAACGAGCGCGCGATCTCCTTGCCGATACCGCTGGCCGCGCCGGTGACGACCGCGACCTGGTCTTTGAGGCCCATCGGCTTGATCTCCATGCCCGTTAACCTCCCTGCGCAGCCGTCTTCGCGCATCGCGCGAGGAAGGCATCGATCGCCGCCAGGCACTCCGGCTCATTGAGCATGGGCGTGTGCCCGCGGTTGGCGACCGTGATGTGCTCGAGATCCGGCTTCTCGCGCGCCATGCGCGCGACCGTTGCGGCACTGAGCAAATCCGAGAGAGCGCCGCGGATTACCAGCATCGGCACGCCCTTGATCTGCGCATAGACCGGCCACAGGTTGGCCACGGCCGCGGTCGGATTCTTGAAGGCCTCGCTGATTTTCGGATCCATGTCCGGAACCGGGATACCGGCCGCATTCTCGCGGTAGCCGAGGTGCGCATAGTCGAGCCAGTCTGCATCGCTCAAGTCCGGCAGTGCGAGGCCATAAACGCTCTTGGCCTGCGCGGCCGCTTCGCTCCACGACGATACCGGCGGCAACTTGCCCGCGTAGCCGGCGATGCGCCGAATTCCGGCCGGATCGAATTCGGGGCCTGCATCATTGAGTACGACGCCGGCGATTCGATCCGGCTTCATTGCCGCCATGACCATCCCCATGAGCGCGCCGAGCGAGGTGCCCACGACCACGACGCGGCTCAAGGCGCGCGATTCCATGAGCGACCACACGTCCTGGACGTAGGTGGGCAGTTGATAATGCGACGGATCCTTATCCCAGGCCGAATGGCCGCGGCCGCGCAGGTCCGCGGTCAGCACCTCGCGCTGCGAGCAGAGGCGCGTCGCGAGCGCCGTGAAATCGCGGCTGTTGCGCGTCAGGCCCGGCAGGCACAGCACCGGCAACCCACCCGGTTGCCGCGCGGGGTAAATGCGGCAATACAGGCGCAGGCCATCGGCGCTGTTGTAGAAGTAATCGCTCGAGTCGGCGGGGTTCGGGTTCATCCGGGGTTTTCCGTGTTGGCGGCGTTGGAGGAATATTCTCGTCGAAGTTCGCGCTTGAGCACCTTGCCATTGGGGTTACGCGGCAGGCTTTCACGCAATACCACGGCACTGAGGCGCTGCTGCTTGCCGACCGCGGCATTGGTCCATTCCAGCAATTCGGCGACCGGCATGCTCTGGCCCGCCTGCAGCACGACCACGGCGAGCGGGGTCTCACCCCAGCGCGCGCTCGCGATCCCGATCACGGCCACCTCGGCGACCATCGGGTGAGCACGCACGACGCTCTCGATGTCGGTCGGATAGATGTTCTGCCCGCCCGAGATGATCATATCTTTCTTACGATCGACGATATAGAGGAAGCCTTCCGCATCGAACCTGCCGAGATCGCCGGTGCGTAGCCATTGGACGCCGGCCGAGTCGATCCAGGTCGCTTCCTCGTTCGCATCGTCGCGCGCATGATAGCCCGCCATCACCAACCGGCCGCGGCCGACGATTTCGCCGATCTCGCCCGGCGCAGCCTCCTGGTCGTCTTCGCCGATGAGGCGAATCTCGGCGCCCAGCACCGGCTTTCCGACCGAGTGGACTTTGCGCTCGAGTTCCTCGGGCTCGAGGATCGTGAACACTCCCTCGGTGAGCCCGTACAACTCGATGAGCTCGCAATCGAATTCGCGCGCAAAACCGAGCTTGACGTCCGCCGCGAGCGTCGAGCCGCAACACATCAGCGTCTCGAGACTAGTCGTGCGAAACGTCGCGCGCTCGGGGTATGCGAGCAAACGCTCGAGCTGCACCGGGACGAAGGCGCCGTGCGTGATGCGCTCGAGTTCGATGACGTCGAGCGCCGCTCGTGCGCTGAACGCGCGCAGCAAGACGAGCGTGCCGCCGACCAGGATCGTCGTGATCATCGTGACCCAGCTGATGTTCGAGAACAGCCCGAGCGTCAGCAGCGTGCGGCAGCCGCCGCGATAGCGCAGTGCGAGTGCGCAGTCGTAGGCCCAATGCATGCGGCATGCATGGGTGTGGATGATGCCCTTTGGCAAGGACGTGGTTCCGGAGCTGTAGATCAAATTGCATTCGTCGCCGGGCGCAATGGCGACCGCCGGTGGGCTCGCACTCTGCGCCGCGATGAAGTCCTCGAAGTCGCGCCAGCCCTCGGCCGGCGAATCGCAGCCGATGAAGTGCCGTGCGGCGAGCGCGCCCGAGGCGCGCAGCGCATCGACTCGCATGCAATGCTGTCCGGAGGCGAACATGGCGACACAGCCGGCGTCGGCGCACATCGTCGCGACCGCCGTATCGGTGATCGAGATATTGAGCGGCACGGCGACCGCGCCCGCGCGCACGATGCCGAACAGCGTGAGCACGGTCTCGAGGCGGCTGTCCATGAGCACTGCGACGCGCTCGCGGGGCCTCACGCCGAGCGCGGCGAGACCGTTGGCGACGCGGGCCGTGGCATCCGCAAATTCCCGCCAGGTCAGCGTGACCACTCCGTCAATGAGCGCGGCCCGCTCGGCGAGCCAGCGGCTGTTGTGCTGAATCAAATCCGGCAGCAGCGGCGCGGGGGCTTCGAACCACGACATGTTCTGCTCACAGAGCACTGCGCCGGATCGTGCGGGACCTCAAAGGATCCGTCGCCCAATCCGGCGCTGATTTAGTTTAGAAGTGGTAAGCCACTGTCGCCGTAACCGTGCGCGGCGGACCGTAGAAGCCGATCTGACTGAGGCCGCCCAAGGCGTTCGCAGCCGAGATCGGGGGATTGCCGAAATCATAGCCGGCGACGCGGTAGTACTTGTTGGTCAGGTTCTTGCCGTCAACCGAAAAGCGCCAGCTCTTGCCCAGGGTCGTGAACGCGACCCCGGCGTTGAGCAGGCCGTACGCCGGCTGATCCGTGACGCTCGCGGTCGTATTGGCGACCTTGGTGAAGCTGCGCCAGTCGTAGCCGGCCCGTGCCAGCAACGAACCCGCGGCCATGTCCCAGGTATAGGTCGCGTTTCCGGAGGCAGTCCATGTCGGCGCGTTGATCGGCCGATTCTGGTCGGCAACGTTCAACGGAGGTGAATTGGGTGCGCAACCCGGCGTGAGCGCGGTACAGCCGACCAGGAAGTCCTCATAGTAGGAATCGAGGTAGCCGAGGTTCACTCCGAAGGTCAGCGGCTTGATCGGCCGCCATACGGACTCGAGTTCGACGCCCTGATTGATCTGCTTGCCGGCATTGAGCACCGCGGTGACGTTCTGCGGGACGCCGCCGGCGACGACGAACTGCTGCACGCCGACTTGCGCGTTGGTGTACGGGTCATAGAAAACCGTCAGGTTGAGAAGCAGGGTGTCGTCGAACAGCGTGGACTTGACGCCCATTTCATAGTTATCGGCAGTCTCCGAGTTGTAGCCGTTCTCGGTTTGCGGGTAAAGCGCCGCATTGCCGCGCATGTCGAACCCGCCGCTCTTGAAACCCTTGCTGTACGAGACGTAGGTCATGACTTTCGGCGTCCAGTGGTAGTCCAGCCCCAAGCGCGGCGAGACATTCACGAACGAACGGCTGTTGGTGTAGTCGGTCAGGATGCCGGCGGCCGCGCTCGGAAACAGAAAGAAGCCGGGCGGCGGATATCCGGGAGTAAGAAAATTCTGGTTCCCCTGCAATTGGGTCGGCGCGACGCTCGCATACTGGGCCTGGTAGACCTGCGCGGTCTTGTCATCGTCGTTCCAGCGCAAGCCGGCGTCGAGGTTCAGACTATCGGTCAGCTTCCAGGCGGTGTCGGCGTAGACGGCCGTGCTCTTGGTCACCACGCAGCCTTGGACGATTGAGGTCAGGTAGAGCCCGTAGCCGTCCGGCGGCGGTGCCGCCAGGACTCCGAGCGAGGCGTTGTAGGCGCCGCAGGCCGTGCTGTCCATGAAGAACACGCCACCAGTCGCCTGGACCAGGTCGTTGCGAAAGGTCAGTTGACCCTCACCCGAAGCCTGCTGATCGTGGAATGCGCCGGGCACCTGGAACAGGTTCTCGGCGAGTTCGTCGAAGTTGATGAATTGCTGGCTGTGGCCTTCGATATAGGCGCCGACGATCTTCAAGCCGAGCTGATCGGTCAAGCTTTGGGTGTAGGTGGCCGATTCGCCGCTGCGGTGGGAATAGTCCTTATTGACCGGCATATCGGTGCGTATGTCGAACGGGTCGCTCAATTGCGGGACCAGGTAGTTGTTGAGCCGCTGGCCGCCCGAGGCGTTGGAATTATCCAGCGTGTCGTCGGCGACGATCCTGAGCTTCGAACTCTCGCCCCACTTGATCGTGAGGTTGGCACGCGCCGAGAACACGTCCTTATTCGAAACGTCCTCGCCGATCGCAGCCCAAGTAGGCTGCGGGACGCCCGTCTGGGCCACGACCTGGCCGTAACCGTCGTGCTGCAGTTCCGCGAGTGCAAGTCCGAAATAGACGTGGTCAGCGACCAGCGGCGTCGAGAAATTGAGTTTTTCGTCGTGCTCGCCGTAATTGCCGCCGGTCACCGACGCGGTCAGGCTCGCGGGTCCATCGACGTCGCGGGTCACGTACTTGATCGCGCCCGCGATCGTGTTCTTCCCGTAGAGCGTGCCCTGGGGACCGCGCAGAATTTCGAGGTCCTGGACGTCGATGACGTCGAGCAGCGCCGCCTGCGGACGCGCCAGATATACATCGTCGATGTACACGCCGACACCTGGTTCGAATCCCCACAATGGGTCGCTCTGGCCCACACCACGAATATAGACATTGATGGTGCTGCTGGTCGCACGATCGGCGGCGATCTTCATGTTCGGAACGAAACTGTTCAGATCCTGAAGGTTCGTCACGTCCTGCGTCTGGATGATGGCGGCGTTGAGTGCGGTGACCGCGATGGGCGCGCTCTGCAAATCCTCGGAGAATCGCCGTGCGGTAACCACGACCTCTTGAATGGTGCCGGTGTCTTCGGGCGCCGTGTCGGATTCCGCCGCGACGGCCACGCCGGTGCCGATCAAGGACACCCATGTCAATGCGGTGCAGATGTTGCGATTCATTGCCGATCTCCCCAAGGAATATTTATCTATCTTCGATCACCGCCGCTATCGTTTGAACGGCCGTTGAATACTATTTCAACGTGCGTTGAATATCAAGCCTCGCCCCGACAGGCGGGCGCGGTTGTTGCGCCGAGCCCACACGATTGCGCTCGGAAGTCCCGGACGCAGCGCGCCTCGGGCGCCGGTGTCCCCGTCCGGCGCGCAATACCGCCAAAGCCAAGCTAGAATCGGAGTTTTCCGAATGGCAAACCATGACCCGCCCAAAGCGCACGACCAAAGACAAGCTCATGGACGCAGCGGAAAAGCTGTTCGCCCGCAAGGGCTTTCATGGGGCATCGCTGCGCGACATAACGGCCGAGGCGGGCGTCGACCTTGCGCTCGTGAACTACCATTTTGGCAGCAAGAAGAAGTTGCTCACCGCGGTCGTCGAGCGCCGTGGCACGATTTTGAACGAGGAGCGGCTGCTGCGCCTGGCGGAGGTGCGCCGGGGCGCTGCGCCCCGAGCCCCCAGCACGGAAGCCGTGGTCGACGCGTTCTTCGATCCGATTCTGGAACGCCTCGCGCAAGACAGCCCCGGCTGGCACAACTACTTTTCACTGCTCGCGTTCGTCAACAACTCCCCCGAGTGGGGCCGTACGCTGATGGGAAAAACCTTCGACCGCACGGTGCGCGAGTTCATCCAAGCGGTAATGGCGTCGCTCCCGGGAGCCGCGCCCGAGGATATTTTCTGGGGCTATAACTTTCTGACCGGCGCGCTGACGCTCTCTCTCGCGGAGACCGGCCGTCTCGACGCGCTGTCGGATGGTCTATGCCGTTCGAATGACGTCGCCGCGCTCAAGGCCAGGCTCGGCCCCTACGTCGTCGCGGGTTTGCGCGGTCTCGCGCGCGGCTCCACGTAGGACGGTCCTCATCGATCGATCATCGCGTGCCGATCGCCGCGCGCAGCGCGGTCGGAGTCTCCAACTCGGCGCCTTCGACTCTGCGCACGATGCGCCCATGGCGATCGACGATCAGTGCGGCCGGCAGCTGGTTGACCGTGAAGGCGCGAAACAGGGCGCCGGACTCGTCGAGCGCGAGCGGTATGCCGACGGCGTATTGGGTCCGATATTCACGCAAGTCCTCGGCCGTCGCCCAAAGACCCGAGGCAATCCCGAGCCAGCGCGTGTCGTGTTCGCCCGCCAATGCCGCAACCTGTTCGCGCATGCGGCGGCAGTTGGTCGAAACTTCGGGCCGGGTCGTCGCGAGGTAGGACTCGCACCAGGGTGAGAGGAACACGAGCACGGTTTGGTGTGCGGCGCCGCGCTCACGGAAATCAAACGGCGTTCCCTCGATCGTCAACGGCGTCAGTTCCGGGAGAGCGTCACCGACGGCATAGCGGACGATGGCCGCCGGATTCTTTGATGCCGCGCCGGCATCCGACGCATCCGCCGCCGGCTCGGTGCGCGCCGCACTGAGCGCCGCATCGAGGCTTGCATCGGCGAGATGACCCACGTATTCGATACGGCCATCGCGGCCGATCACGATATGCTGGGGCGTGACGCGCAGATGAAACGCAGCGCCTAACCGTCCGTCATCGAGGACGATCGGCATCGTGATGCCGAGCTTTTCGCGGTAGGCGCGAATATCATCGACCGCATCGTTGAACCCGACGTTGACGGCGATGACCGCGAGATCCGGCCCGGCGCTCTCGTAGACATGTTCGAAGTGCGGCATCTGCTGCCGGCACGGCACGCACCAAGTGGCCCAGAACTTCAGATACACGGCCTGCTTACCATACAGTTGACCGAGATCGATCGTTCGCCCATCGATCGTCTTGACCTCGAGCCGCGGAGCCGGCGTGCCGAGCAGCGCACGACCCGCCCCCTCTGCGAGCTGCTGCCCGCTGGTGTCGGCCTGCGCGCCGGCCGAAATCAACGTCAGGCAAACAATCGACGCAAAGCTCGATGCGAGTCGCGATTTCACGGTCGCTCCTTCGGCGTGGCGGCCGTCGAAACGGGCGCGCCTTTGTCTTTGACGATGAAGACGAGAATCCGTGCGGGTTTCGTTCGACTCGCATTGGCGGATACCATGTGGATGTCCTCGGGTCCCTCGTAGAACGTCTCGCCCGGCCCGAGTGTCACGGCGGCGGCGCCTTCGACTTGCATTCTAACGAGGCCTTCGAGCACGTAGACGAACACTTGCGCGTTGTGCCGGTGCGGCAGCGACGCAGCGCCCGGGAGATAGTCGACGGTCAGCATCCGAACCTCCTTGCCGGCCGCTCCGACGAGATCCCGCATCATGAGTTCCCTGACCGCGCTTCCGTGCGGCGCGGGCGCGTCAGCGCTTGGCGCGTGCGTACGAACTGCTCCGCTGCCGGCGACAGCTCCTGCCCGTACCCCGAAGGTGCGCGACCCGCAATCGCTCGAACCAGTTGCTGCGGGACCAATCGCTGCGGGACCAATCGCTGCGGGACCAATCGCTGCGGGCTCATTTGCGCTTTGAATCTGCAAGCGCCACCACGTGAAGCATGATCACTACAAATCCCATTATGCTTACCGCGAGACCAGTGTCCAACCCGACCAACAGCACGATGGCGCCGACAATCGCGAGATTTGCGCCAAGCGATATGCGCCAGAGGCGTCTCGGGTCTTTGGATGTCGATCGCCCAAGCCGCGTCAGGGCAATGCCGGAAATGGAAAATGCGGCGATCAGCACGGCGCAGATCAGAACCATGGCAAGTCGATTGCTGACGGCGAAAATAGATGAGCCACTCATTAGACCCAGAGCGGCGAGGCCAAGCGGGATAAGAGCGGAACTGCCCAAGCATGCGCCCGCCCAGCGCGCGAGAGAGCGGTCTCTTGATGTCGTGCGCGACCGCGCGTTCACGACCCCTGACGAGCTGGTAACGCGACGCGGCGACGCGCCTACGCGAAGCGAACGCGGTTTATTCACGTCGTCCGTTCCCTCCCCGGCCCCATGAAGTCGCAACCGCGCGATCGCTCGAACGGTTAGGCGAAATTAACCATCATAGGTCCGAATCTCGCCGCCAACGCGTAGCGCTCAGTGCACGCCGAGTACGCGGAGCACGAACAGCAGCGCCGCACCGAACAGCGCCGCGCCGAGCAGCACGCAGACCGGCAAGGTCAGCACCCAGGCGAGCACGATGTTGCGCACGGTCTCTTTCTGAATGCCCGAACCGTTGGCCACCATCGTACCGGCGATGCCGGAAGAGAGGATGTGCGTCGTGCTCACGGGTAGGCCGAGCAGATCGGCAGCCTCGATGGTGCCGAAGGCGACCAATTCTGCCGCTGCTCCCTGCGCATAGGTCAGATGCGCCTTGCCGATCTTCTCGCCGACCGTCACGACGATGCGTTTCCACCCGATCATCGTACCGAGTCCGAGCGCGAGCGATACGGCGATCTTGACCCATAGGGGAATGAAATTGGTCAGCTGCTTCAGCGATTTCTGATAGTGAGCCGCCAAATTCGCATCGAGCCCCGCAGGTAACTGATGCGCTTTTTGCATCCGATTCAGGGTCTCTGCGACGAGATAGACGTCCAGGCGCAGCGCCACTCGGTCGGCTGCCGCCAGCGCTGTCAGCTCATCGACGTGCGCCAGACGGGCGGCCGCCTTGGCATTCGCGATGCCGAGCGCCGGTAGCGTCTCGGGTTCGATGCGCCCCGAGCGCAGGTATTGAGTCAGCGCTTTGTGCGCCATGTCGGCATCGGCGGTCGGCGCATGGGCACCGGGGATCTGCTCGAGCGACTGCGAGAACGCCGTGGATTCCGCCGCCAAACGATGCAAATCGGCACTCGAGGTCGCGAGGTTCAGTGCGAACGCGGTCGGCACGATGCCGACCAGAATCAATACGATCAGCCCCATGCCTTTCTGACCATCATTCGAGCCATGCGCGAAGCTGACGCCGGTACAGGTCAGCACCAGCAATCCACGAATCCAAGTCGGCGGCGGCTTCTCGCCTTCGGGCGCCTTGTACAGCGCGGGATTGCGCAGCAGTGCCTTGGCCGCCAGCAGCAGCAGCCCGGCCGCGACGAATCCGAGCAACGGCGAAAACACCAGTGCCTTCACCGTGTCCTCCACCTTGGCCCAATTGACTCCATCGCCGAACGCGCTACCCGGGCTCATCAGGGAGTTCATCAAACCGACGCCCACGATGGAACCGATCAAGGTATGTGAACTCGAGGCCGGAAGGCCCAAGTACCAAGTGCCCAGGTTCCAGAGGATCGATGACAGCAGCAGCGCGAATACCATCGCGAAACCGGCGCCTGATCCAACATTGATGACCAATTCGACGGGCAGCAGTGCGACGATCCCGAACGCCACTGCGCCGCTGGATGTCAGCACACCGATCAGATTCCACAGTCCCGACCAGACGACCGCCTGGCTTGGCTTCAACGTGTGGGTGTAGATCACCGTTGCGACGGCGTTCGCCGTGTCGTGAAAGCCGTTGACGAATTCGAAACTCAGTGCGAGCAAAATAGCTAAACACAATAGAATCGCGGTCGGCAGATCGATGCCAAGACTGGATAACACAGGGACGCTCCATCTTGTTCGCCAAGCGTTGTATTCCTTTCACACTAGGATGCTGAGATGACAATTGTGTGACGCAGCACGCGATCTGCTCGCGTCGCTGCCGCTGGTGGCTGTCGCGCTGCAGAATCGAAGAGTAAATTGTCGTGATGAACGCGGAACGCATGCAGCTCACCGGTGTGGATCGCTTACGTTACTTCGCACCGACTGCGATCTGCATATACTTGGCAGCACTTTGCGCCGTACTCATCGTCACATCGGCGTTTATCGTCAGACTGCAGAACGCCGTCGCGGTCAGCGTCGCCGGCCTGTTTGGACTCTTGCTGTCGAGCGGGCTCGGCCTGCTTTTCTGGCGCGCACAGCGGCGGGAATTGCAATTCTTGCGGGTTGCCACGACGTCCGACGCACAATCGAATTTTGAGTCGGTCCGCGCTGCGGTGGACCGCGCTGGTTGGCGCATTTTGGTCCAAGATCCCGCGCGCAGACTCGACGCTCAAACGTCCGGCGCGTTACTCGACATCGGCGAGCGCGTCGCCGTGCAATTTCGCGATAACGAGGTGTTAATCGCCAGCATCTGCGACCCGAGCATCGGCTTCTCGCTCGCTGGCCGTCGCCACTGCGCGGATCACCGTGAATTCGTGCGCCGGGTCGTGCAGCCAGGACCACTGGTAGGAAAGTTAGCCCGCCACTGAGCGGCTGGATTGACCGCGGATATCGCCCAACGGCAGCGGTGACGCGCTTATTTCAGCCAGCCGGCAATCGCCGCGGCGTCCCACTCTTGGATGATGGGCGGGTTGACGCTGAAGTTGCTGTAACGGATCCAAATGGGCCGCACGCGCCAGTACACGAGGCCCGGCCAAGTCTCGCGGGTGGGGCCGTCGGGGAAACGGTCGAAATAGTGGGCCTGCACGTCGGGCAACTCCGCTTCCGTGGGAATCCCGGCGATGCCTTCGTATTGCACGGTGCGCTCGTGCTCCCAGCCGATAACGAACGCGACGCGGGGATTCTTTACAAGGTTTTGATGCTTGCGCGACTGGGTCACGGTATCGAACAGAAGTTCCCAGCGGTCCGTGACGGCGACGCCGATAACAGCCGCCTGGGGGGTACCTTGAGGCGTGACAGTTGCCTCAATCGCCCAGGGCTGGGCACGCATGTAGGACAGCAGCTCGGCGGGCGTAAGGGGCTGATGATGTTCGCTCATGGCGGGCATTGTGCCTGATGGCTGGGCCGTCAACAGTTGTGGAAAACCGTGGGCCGATGGCGGCCGGTCCGGACAGCTTGTCTCGACTCGGCTAGCGATCCGGGCTCAGCATGAATCCATGTTCGTGATACGGCGTCGCGGCGCCGCCAGGAACATAGTATTTCGCGTCGCCCGCGCCGTACCAGCCCACGATCTGACCGGCATCATTGATGTCGCAGGGTACCGTGACGACGCTAACGCCAGGGACGACATGAGTGAAATCGATGACGGTCGCGCGGCCCTCACTCCATAGGAATCCGGGACCGTAACCTGCCGTATAGCTGAAGTGACCGACCACTTGACCCGTCATGTTGATCCCCGTGGCGAAGGTTTCCCGAGAACCGGGGACATCCAAGTTGATGAAATTCCCCTTCGTCATCATGAATCCATGCGTCACATAATTGCGGTCAAGGTAGGTTCCAACAACCTGACCCGCAGCGTTGATTGCGCTGGCCAAGGTCTGCTCGCCACGAGCGGCGAGGGGAAAGTCAACGTCGGTGAAGCGGCCGTTGGCATAGACAAAGCCGTGCCCGTACTCATATGCATATGGGTATGGGTGGCCTAAAAGGCGGAAAAGGAGACCACCGGATTCGGATCCGGGAATCGCAGACGGCGCTCTCACCGTGTAGACCCCGACGATTTGGCCGCCATCGTTGATCCCAAGGGCTCGGGTAACAACGGCGTGGGGGTCGTCGATGCGCGTGAAACGACCGCCGCTCAACAGGAATCCGTGACGCCCGATAGCCGCACCTTGATTGTCCCAATACACTCCCACGATCTCTCCCGCGGCGTTGATGCCGTAGGCCTCGGTACCGAATCCACCCGGGAAATCGATGGTCGTAAAACGGCCCTTCGTCAGCAAGAACCCGTAACTGTTGACGCCGACCGGCCTCGATACGACGTACGTGCCCACGATATCGCCGGCTTTATTGATCCCATAGGCTCGTGTGCCCGATGAACCGGGAACATCGATGGTCGTCGGCTCAATAGTTGCAGCCGGTATCTCAGGAGATTCGGCGAGTCCGCCACCCAACAACACGCAACCCGCGAATCTGACGGATAAACACGCGAATCGCCGCATCATCGAGCGCGGACGAAGATCCAAGGCAGTCTTGCCACCAAGTCGCGTCTGATAGACCGTGAACATTGATAAACCCTGTACGCGGGCCCCCGGGCAAATTGAGAAACCTGATCGCACGACGGATTACTCGTCATTGTCGCGAACTTACGCCGGAGCGTGTGAACAATCGGCCGTTGCCAAATCGAAGGCCTGTTTCGCGTATTCTGCCGGTGAATACCCAACCGGCGCGCTCCGATGTAAGCTTCCCAGCGCGGATGGCTTTCCGCAAATAAAGTGAACATCGCCGTGGCCCCAATGACCGCGCTGCTCGCGAAACTCAGCCGACCTCGGCTTTTCCGGGTGCTCAATCGCGAACGATTGTTCGCGGCACTCGATGCGGCGCAAGACCGGTCGGCGGTGTGGATCTCGGGGCCTCCCGGTGCCGGCAAGACATCGCTCGCCGCGAGTTACCTGAAGGCCAGGAAAGTGCCAGGCATCTGGTACGAAGTCGATGCCGGCGACTCCGATCCCGCATCGTTATTTCATTTTCTGGCGCAGGCTGCGCCCAGGCCGCGCGGCAAGCGCGCCGAATCCCTGCTGGCGCTGTCGCCGGAGTACCTCGCAGATCTGCCGGGATTCACGCGCCGTTTCTTCCGCACCCTCTACGGTCGCCTGCCCCCGTACGCCGTGCTGGTGTTCGACAACTGCAACGCCGTTCACGCCGACGCGCCATTCAATGAAATCCTGCGCGACGCCCTGAGCGAGGTGCGCAAGGACATGCGCCTCATCATGATCAGCCGCAGTGACCCGCCGGCGACGCTGGCGCGGGCTCAAGCGAATGGACTCATCGCCTGCCTCGGGTGGGATGAGCTTCGCCTCACGCCCGAAGAACTGCGTTCGATTGTCCTGTCGATCCAAAACGTCGACGACAAGACCCTGGCACTGCTGCAAAGCCAATCGGGAGGATGGGCGGTGGGCCTTGTCCTTTTGCTCGAACAGATAAAGACGAGTGGAGTTCTGCGGACGAGGCTGCCGAGCGAGACGCCGGAAGGTACGTTCAATTACTTCGCGGAACAGGTCTTCGATCAGCTGCCTGCAAGCACTCGCGAACTGCTGGTGCGTACCGCTTTCCTGCCGCGCGTAACGGCGGCTGCGGCAAGCGCCTTGACGGACAACACCGACGCGGGCGCCGCACTCGATGGGCTGTTCCGTCAGCGCCTGTTCACGGATCGGCACGCGGGCATCGAGGTCAGCTATCAATATCACGCATTGTTCGGCGAGTTCCTGCGAAGTCGGGCCAGATCTGAACTGCGGCCGCAAGCGCTGCAGGAATTGCGTTCCGCCTGCGCGACACTGCTCGAGAAAAGCGGTGATTGCTCGGCCGCACTCGGACTCTGCGTCGAGAATCAGGACTGGGAGGCCGCGACGCGGCTGGTCCTTCGGCAGGCTCGCGGGCTGGTCGCGGACGGTCGCTGGCTCACACTCCAGGCGTCGATCGCGCGTCTGCCGAAGCCCCACGTCGCGAAGTCACCGTGGTTGACGTTGTGGCTCGGCAGCGCGCTCGTGCTCGTCGACCCCCCCAAGGCCCGGCAGGCACTGGCGCGAGCATTCGATGCGCTTGTTGGAGCGGGCGACGTGCGCGGACAACTCTTCGCCGCAACCGGTATTGCTGAGGCTCTCAACATCGAGCAGGCCGGTTTCGCAGACCTCGATCGTTGGATACCGGTGCTCGAGCGCGGTCTTGCGGGCGGCATCACATCCATATCCGCCGCGGAGGGCTTGCGTTTACACACCGCGTTTCTGATCGCGGCGATGCTGCGACAGCCGGGTCATGCGGCACTACCGGGTTGTCTGCGCGAGATCATCGATGTCCTCAATCACGACATTCCACTGACGGCGCGGGCGGATACGGTGACGCAGTTGCTCGAGTATTTCTCGTTTACCGGTGATCTCGGCAATGCGAGGGAGCTTGTCGCACGCGTTGGCGCGCTGTTCGATCAGGAAGATCTGCCACCGTTCAGGCGCGCGGGCTGGTTGGTCTTTTTCAGCTATTACGCGGCGCTCGCCGGAGCATACGAGGAGGGCTTCAAGGCGCTCGACCGGCTGCGAGTGATCGTCCACGACTTCGGCATGAAATGGTTTCGGTTCTTCGATCTCTTCTTCCGTGCGCTGCTGCACCTGTTGGGCCCGGCTCCGCAGGATGCCGCGGAGTTAGTTCGGCAGCTCGGTGCACAAGTCGATTCGTCGCGCGCGACCGAGGCGGCCCAATACCATCTAGCGCGTGTTCTCCTCTATCAGGCCTTGGGAGAACCGTCGCTTGCGATCTATCACGGCGATATATGCCTCGAATATGTCCGGCAAACCAACTGCCCGTTCTACAACATCCTGTTCCCCACCGTCGTCGCCAGCGCTTTCGTGGAGGCCGGCCGGCAGCAGCGGGCGCTCGAACTAATTCAGCGGGCGCGGAGGGAAGCTGCGGACACCGTCTACACGCACCATGAACCTCTCATGCTGATGGTCGAGGCGTACGCCCACTCGTCGCACGGCGCGGCCGAGGAGGCCCGAGTGCTGTTGTCGCGGGCGCTGCTGCGCGGCAAAGCGGAACATTCGGCCGGGTCGTTCCGCTGGCTTGTCGTGGGATTCCGTCGAATGCTGGCGCTTGCCCTGAGCGCCGAGATCGAAGCGGATTGCGCACGCGGGTTCATCGCGGAGTTCGGCATCATCCCGGAATCACCGGAGGTAGAACACTGGCCGTGGCCGATCCGGATCCAGACGCTCGGCGGTTTCGCACTCAAACTCGACGGTGTACCGGTGCGATCGGCACGCAAGGCGCAAAAGAAACCGCTTGAACTGCTGAAAGTGCTCGTATCACGGGGCGGGCACGAGGTTAACGCGGCGGCAATCGCCGAGATGCTCTGGCCGGAGGCCGAGGGCGATGCAGCGTTGGATGCCCTCGAAGTGACGTTGCGCCGGCTGAGAAAACTGCTCGGCCGCGACGAGGCAATCAAGCTGCAAGAAGGCAGGCTCGCCCTTAACGAGGGCCTATGCTGGGTTGACACGCGGGCATTTGAATGCGCGCATCAGCGTACCGATGCCGTGCTGATCGACGGCGGAGCGAAGGTCACCGATGCCGAACTCGAGAGCCTTGCTCAGCGGCTGCTCTCGCTGTATCCGGGGCACTTTCTGGCCGGCGACGACGAAAATTCCTGGCTCCTTGCCTGCCGTCAGCGCCTCGCCAGCCTGATCTTCCGCGACCTTTCCGCCATTGGACGACTCTGGGAGGACCGGGGCGCCCCGGAAAAAGCCGAGCTGATTTACCGGCGGGGTGTGGAACTCGATGCCGTCTCCGAAATGCTGTACCGGCGGCTGATGTCCGTTCAGACGCGGCGGGGCGATCGGGCCGGAGCACTCGCGACCTACCTTCGCTGCCGACGGATGCTGCGGATGACGCTCGGCGTCGAACCGTCCACTGAAACCGAAGCGGCGCATCGCGCCGCTCTGGACCGGCCCTAGATCCTGCGAATCCGTCGGCCATCTGTCGGATCCGCGCCCGCATGCTGGCGGCAGGCGCAGTCGGACGTGCTGCGCCGACCTTCATGAACTCAAGGAGATAAGGCAATGGCAATCGATGAAAACAAACTCAACGAATTCATGGGCAAGTTCGTCGGCGATTTGGGTGCCGTGATGCACGCGGCCACGGTCGTAGTCGGCGACACGCTCGGGCTATACAAGGCACTGGCGGAAAAGCCGGCGTCCGCCGTTGAGCTGGCGAAGCGCACCGGTACCGATCCGCGGTACTTGCGCGAGTGGCTGTCCGCCCAGACAGCGAGCGGTTATGCGCAGTACGACGCGAAGAGCGAGACCTTCAGTTTGACGGAGGAGCAGGCGTTTGCACTCGCCGTCGAGAACAGCCCGGCGTTCATCCCCGGAGCCTTCCAAATAGCCGTCGCACAGTTCAAAGCGATCCCGAAGATGACCCAGGCGCTTCGCACCGGAGCCGGGCTTGGATGGCACGAGCACGATGCCTCTCTCTTCCACGGAACCGAGCGTTTTTTCCGCCCGGGCTACGCCGCCAACCTCGTCAGCCAGTGGTTACCAGCGCTCGAAGGGGTGGAGGCGAAATTGAAGAAAGGTGCGCGCGTCGCCGATGTCGGTTGCGGGCACGGCGCCTCCACGATCATCATGGGGCAGGCTTATCCTGCGTCGGAATTCATCGGTTTCGACTACCACGAACCCTCCGTCGTGCAGGCGCGCGCAAGTGCAAATAAAGCGGGTCTCGGTGACCGAGTGCGTTTCGAGGTCGCAAGCGCGAAGTCCTTCCCGGGCGGTAATTACGATCTCGTCACCATGTTCGACTGTTTGCACGACATGGGCGATCCGGTCGGCGCCTCGGCTCACATCCGGCAAACCCTCAAAGAGGACGGGACCTGGATGATCGTCGAGCCATTCGCGAACGACCGGCTGGAGGAAAACATCAACCCAGTGGGCCGGATTTTCTACTCGGCCTCGACCTTCATTTGCACCCCGGCATCGCGCTCGCAGGAAGTCGGTCTGTGCCTGGGCGCACAGGCTGGCGAAGGTCGCCTACGCTCCGTGGTCAAAGATGGCGGCTTCTCCAAGTTCCGGCGCGCCGCGGAGACTCCATTCAATCTCATATTCGAAGCGCGCGCCTGACACAGGCTGAAGGTAGTGGGGTGAGGCTTCCGGGCCGCGGCCGGCGGCCTCGCCCCACGCTTGATGTTGGTCAGTGCCGGCATCATGGCTGAAGGTGGGTGTGCCACGTGTGACTTACGTATGAGTGCCCATGCGGGTATCGAGCGGCGCGCGGTAGACTGAACGGATGTAGGCCCAAGCGCAGATGCCGGAATTTCCCGAAGCATGATGGAAATGGGCGTGAACGCGGTACGTTTGGCGTTCGACGCCGCGAGGAACGAGTATGAATCTAAACCAGGTCACATTGCCGGCAAGGGACGTTGAACGGTCGGCGGAGTTTTATCGCCGGCTCGGATTCACGCAGATTGTCAGCAGTCTGCCGCACTATGCGCGATTCGAATGCCGGGATGGGGAGGCGACGTTTTCGCTGCATCAAGTAGAGTCGCCACCGCCGTCTGAAACGATTATCTATTTTGAATGCGATGACCTCGACGCCGTGTACGAGGAACTCCGGACACAGGGCATTGTGTTCGACCAGGCGCCGGCGGACCAGCCATGGTTTTGGCGCGAAGCATATCTAAGCGACCCGGACGGGAACGTCCTTTGTCTTTACTATGCAGGTTCTAATCGCCGGTTTCCTCCGTGGAGAATAACTAGCCGTTGAGCGCGCCCTCGTCAATGATGGCCGCCGCTCACGACCGCCAGCTTGGGGTCGCACCGTGGCACATTGCCGGTCGGCCGCTAAATCAGCTTGTTCATAGCGCGCACGCCAACAATTAAACAAACCTAGGCATCGCAGAGTTGGCGTAAAGTTGGAATCGCAGAGCCTCGACTTATGCTGGATACGCGCTGCTCGCCTCGATCCGCGCCTTCCTACGGCTCAACCCGGGGGCAAGCGGGTAGCGATACCGCTCGGCTTGCACCAGTCTAAGCCTCGAAAATCGTACCGCTATTCTCATGGGAGAACGACAATGGCCGGCAAGAACACGATTTGTCTGTGGTATGACGGTACCGCCATGGATGCGGCTCGCTTTTATGCGGAGACCTTCCCCGACAGCTCCGTGGGCGCGGTCCACCGCGCGCCGGGCGACTATCCGAACGGCAAGGGCGGCGACGTCCTGACGGTCGAGTTCACTGTGATTGGTATCCCCTGCGTCGGGCTCAATGGCGGCCCGGAGTTCAAGCACAACGAGGCGTTCTCGTTTCAGATCGCGACCGACGACCAGGCCGAAACCGACCGTTTCTGGAACGCGATCGTGCGAAATGGCGGCCAGGAAAGCCGGTGCGGCTGGTGTAAGGACAAGTGGGGCGTATCTTGGCAGATCACCCCGCGCGCCCTTGTTGCCGCGCTCTCCGACCGCGATCCCGCAGCGGCCAAGCGCGCGTTCGAAGCGATGATGCCAATGAAAAAGATAGACATCGCCGCAATCGAGGCGGCGCGGCGGGGCCGCTGAGGGCACTGTAATTGTGCATACCTGACCCAAGCAGTTGTGGGTCATGACCGGCGTGTTCTCTGCATTTTTTTTGTCCGCGATCCACCGGAGGGCAGTATCAAGATGATCGCGAATAGCGTATTTCCGCTCGACGGGGGCTGCGACTGCGGCTTTGTCCGGTACCGCATGCAAACGCGGCCACTGTTCGTCCACTGTTGCCATTGTCGATGGTGTCAGCGTGAGAGCGGCGCATCATTTGCACTGAACGCAATGATTGAGTCGGATCGTGTCGTGATTTTAGGTGCGGAACCGGAAATCATCGACACTCCATCTAACAGCGGAAGAGGCCAGAAGATCGCCCGCTGCCCGAAGTGTCGCATCGCCGTTTGGAGCAATTACTGGGGTGCGGGTCCCGTCATTCGGTTCGTTCGTGTCGGCACCCTCGACGCGCCGGACCACCTGCCGCCCGACATACACATCTTTACGGCATCGAAGCAGCCTTGGCTCCAACTTCCGGCCGACGTTCCGTCAGTGTCGGAATACTATGACCGCGAGTCCCTGTGGCCGGCAGAAAGTCTGGCCCGCCGTCAGGCACTGCTGCCGCAGATCGAGGCCTACCAACAGGCCCGCGACGCCGTCTAGAGTCGCGCCCGCGAGGGCTGCTTCGATCATTCGTTCGTGGATCTCACCGGGATCTCGGATCTCACGGAGCCTCGCCGGGGCCGGCGGACGGCCCTCACCTTGCCGCTGCCTCCTCCTCCGCAGAAGAATCGATCGCCGCCATCGGACTCAAGTCCCGACACTCCTACTCCGGGCGGCATTTCGAGCGTCTCCAGGACCTTTCCCGTTTCAAGATCGACTCTCCTCAGATCGCTCTCGTCACCTTCCCAGGTGCCGTGCCAGAGCTCGCCGTCGATCCACGTGACCCCGGTGACGACTCGGTTGGACTCGATGGTGCGAAGAACCGCCCCTGTTTGAGGATCGATTTGATGGATCTTCCGCCCCCGATGTTGCCCCACCCAGAGCGTCCCTTCGGCCCACGCGAGCCCCGAGTCACCGCCGCCGCCGGGTGCCGGGATCGTCGCGAGCACCTGGCCAGTCTTCGGGTCGATTTTCTGGATGCGATCCTCTGCGATTTGAAACAGATGCTCGCCATCAAAGGCCGTACCTGCATGTGAGGCGACATCGATCGAGCGCACCGTTTTCCCGCTTTGTGGATCGAAGGCGTGCAGTTTGTCTCCGGAGGCAAACCAGACGTGCTGACCGTCAAATGTAACCCCATTGACCCGGTCAGCACCCGGAAAGGGTCCATATTCACGGAGTATTTCGGCTTCAGATCGTTTCATGGTTCCATCCTAATCGCTCGGTAGCGGACCGGGGAGTAACAAGATTGTCGGGATTCCCAACACGGGCGCCGTCATCCAACGACGCGCTCGCCCGCGACCGAACGACCGCACCTTGCCTGCGGCCGCAAGCGGATCGAGCGCCCGCTGCACGGTTCGCGCGCTGGTTCCAAGCGCGATTGCGAGGGCGGAGCTCGACCACGACTCGCCGTCGGCGAGAAACGCCAGCACCGCCGCATGCTCCTCGTCGACGAGCGGCGCCAGCACGACGACGTCGCATGCGTGGCGCGGCGCCAGCGCAAAGCCCCGCTTCGTCGCGCTCAGGTTTGCCAGCGCCCGAAGCACCATGCGAAGCCGCGCCATTTCGACGCGCAAGCGAGCACGATGCGATTCATCGGCGTGCCTCGTCCGGAAGGCGCGTGCGATGAGCGTGCTCCTCGGGACATCTCCCGGCCATGCTTCGCCGAGCGCGCGGACAAGCGTGAACAATACCGGGCGAGTCGCCAGTGAGACCACCTTGCTCTCGTCACGCACGACATAACGACACGCGTCCACGACCAGCGACTTCGACGCCAGTAGCGCTTCAACTTCGTCGAGGAGGAGGAGCCGCTCCTCACCGCGCGCAATCCGCCGCGCCGCCGGCGTGGTCAGCACGAGGGATGCGCTTTCGACTTCCGCACTCAGCGCAGGAATATTTGCGTCGTGCGCGGCACGCTCGGCGCGAGCGAGCGCAGCGCGCGCCGATTTCACGCGGAGGCGTCGCATCGCGATTCCTGCAATCACCAGTTCGTGGGCAGCCCGCGACGCGGGCGGGAAAGGCGCGGGGTCGAGCTCGGCGAGCATACGCTCCGCCTCGTCGAGGCGCCCGATCAGAAGGAGGCGCCGAACCTCGAGATTGCGCGCATGCGCGGCATTCACGCGGTCGCCGTGCGCTTCCAGCGTCGCCCGCGCCGTTTCGAGCGTCTTCGTGGGCCGGCCCAAGTCGCGCGAGACGAGTGCGATCTCCGCCTCGGCAACGACACATCTCGCGCGGGCAACGGCCTCTTTCGGCCCGAAGGCACGCGCAGCACTTCGCAAGAGTGCTTTCGCTCGAACGAGATCGCCGAGTTGCGCCATCGCGATGCCTCGCAGCGCGAGCGCCGGCGCGTCATCGCGCAGAGCGACCCGCTTCAACGCGCCGAGCAGATCACCGGCGGCAAGCGCGCGCGCTGCCGCCGTGATCAGCGAGTCCATCGGAATCCCGTCACACTTGTCACTCCCACCGTTTCGAGATCCAGGGCTAAGTTTATCTCGTGATCAGCAATAAGCACTCATCTGGAGATCACGATGAAAGCACTATTCAAGCTCTGGTTTGCCCGCCTGCCCGCATTGCTGCGCGGCCTGGGACCATATGCCGCGATCGAGCTGCTGCTGCCGGGCGGCAGCATCATCGCACTGCTCATCTGGCTATTCCGGCAGCGGGCAAACGTCGGAGCGCAGGCGTGGGATGCCCGCGCGCTCGCACGCACCGCGGCGGTGATCAGCGAGCCTATCGGAATCCCGTCACGCTTGTAACTCCCATCTTTGGATTCCTAGAGCTTAGATTATTTCCCAGCCGGCAACCGGCAAAGGAGACGACAATGAAGATCGCAGATTCAATTGTTCTGGTGACTGGAGCCAATCGCGGCCTCGGAAAGGCGCTGGTCGAGGAGGCTTTGAGCAGAGGCGCGAAACGGGTCTATGCCGGCGCGCGCCAGCCCTTGGCGCACGCCAACCGGCGCGTTACGCCGCTGATGCTGGACATCACCAATGCAGCACAGATTCGGGCCGCCGTCGAGAAAGTCGGCGCTCTCGATGTCCTCGTCAACAATGCCGGCATATCGTTCCAAGCCGACCTCAGCGATCACGCCGCGCTCGAACGGCTCCTCGCGGTCAACTTCTTTGGCACCTATCACATGACCCAGGCGTTCCTGCCGGTACTGGCTCGTTCCCCGAGCGCCATTGTCAACGTCCTATCGTTGGCGTCGCTTGCGTCCGTGCCGTTCGATCCCCTCTACTCGATCTCGAAGGCCGCCGCGTTCTCCCTCTCGCAATCGTTGCGCGCTCTTTTGGCCGGACGGGATGTCAGTGTCCATGCAGTCTTGCCCGGCCCCATGGACACGGACATGACACGGGGCCTGGATATTCCAAAGGCGTCTCCGGAGTCCGCGGCGCGCGCAATCCTTGGCGGAGTGGAGAGAGGGGACGAGGAGATTTTCCCCGATCCGATGTCGCAGTCGATCGCGGACGGCTGGCGCAGCAGCGCCAGCAAAGCGCTCGAGCGCCGGTTTGCTGCATACGTCGCGGAAACGCCTGTCAAATCACAGGCAGCGCACGCATCGATGCGCCGCTAGCGCGCGTGGCAGTCAGACCGCCGCAGTGAACCAAGTTCAACCACGACGAGCCACCTCGTCTAATTCGGAGACCACCATGACCAAGACCAAGACCAAGACACCAGAGAAGGAACGGAACCGTGAACAAGCCGCCATGCGCACCCCGCCGATCGTGTCGCCGGAGGCCTGGGAGGCTGCGCGCCGGCAGATGCTCGTGAAAGAGAAGGCCTTCACCCGCTCCCGTGACGCGCTGGCCGCCGAACGCCGGCGGATGCCGTGGATGGCCGTCGAGAAGGCGTACCAATTCGAGGGGCCCCAGGGGAAGCTTAGCCTGCTCGATTTATTCGAAGGCCGCCGTCAGCTGATCGTCTATCGCGCCTTCTTCGAGCCCGGGGTGTTCGGCTGGCCCGAGAATGCCTGCCGCGGTTGTTCTCTGGGCGCCGATCAGGTCGCCCATCTGGCCCATCTGAACGCCCGCGACACCACGCTTGCCTACGCCTCGCGCGCGCCACAGAAGGACATCGAGCGCCTGACGGCACGAATGGGTTGGAAGATGCCGTGGTACACCATCACCGACAGCTTCGACACCGATTTCGGTGTGAACGAGTGGCACGGCCACAACGCGTTCATTCGCAACGGCGACCAGGTGTTCCGCACATACTTCATCAACGAGCGCGGTGACGAAGCGATGGGGACCACCTGGAGCTACCTCGATATCACGGCGCTCGGCCGTCAGGAGACTTGGGAGGATTCGCCGGTGGGTTACCCCCAGACTCCGCCGTACAAGTGGTGGAACTGGCACGACAACTATGACGCCGAGACCTCGCCAAATCGTAACTGGGTCGAGGTGTCCAGTGCCAAAGAAGTCACCTTCCGAAAGCGCGAGACGCGGGCGAAAGCATGACCGAGGCCATTGGAGGAGCAACCGAGATGATTCCCACGACATTCCCCTCTAACCACTCCGTGCGCGCTTCCGAGCAAGCCTTCTTCGGCGTCTTAGCGCTGCTCTTCGCCGTCAGCGCAGCGCTGACAATTGCGTGGTGCGCATCCATGTCGGCAATGGGCGAGATGTTGATGCCCGGCGGCTGGACGATGTCGATGGCGTGGATGCGGATGCCCGGAGAAACGTGGCTCAGCACCGCGACGTCGTTCCTTGGCATGTGGATCGTGATGATGATGGCAATGATGCTGCCGTCATTGGTTCCAATGCTGCGGCGCTATCGCCTGGCCGTTGACAGGACGAGTGAGACGCGCCTCGGTCGGCTGACCGCGCTCGTCGGCGTCGGTTACTTCTTCGTCTGGACCGTGTTCGGAATGGCCGCTTTTCCGCTGGGCGTTGCGCTGGCGGCGGTCGCGATGCAGCTGCCTGCGCTGGCGCGCGCCGTACCGATCGCGGTCGGTGTGGTCGTTCTGATCGCCGGAGCACTCCAGTTCACCGCATGGAAGGCACATCAGCTTGCCTGCTGCCGGGCGGCACCACGGTGCGGCCTCACGTTGCCGGCGAGCGCCGGTACGGCCTGGCGTCACGGCGTGCGCCTCGGCCTCCACTGCAGCTACTGCTGTGCCGGCCCGACGGCGATCCTCCTCGTCATTGGGGTCATGGACGTGCGAGCGATGGCTATCGTGACGGTGGCCATCACCGTGGAACGGCTCGCACCGGCGGGTGAGCGCGTCGCGCGAGCCATCGGGGCCGTCGTGGTCGTCACAGGATTAATTCTGATCGCGCGAGCGGCTGGGCTCTGAGGATCAAGACGGCATTGCTTATATGACTTCCCCATCCCGGGCTGTCGCGAATGACGCCTTCGAGTCGAGGGCGCGCGATCATTGATTTGGTCGAATGCCGAGTCGATCGACAAGAAATGCATAGATGTCCGCGTTCTGCTCAATCACCTGCGAGACGGTCGCACCACCGCCATGCCCGGACGACTTCTCGATGTAGAGCAGGATGGGCTCGGGCCCCGACTGCGCAGCCTGCATCGCCGCCGCAAATTTGAAGGAATGCATCGGCATCACCCGTGTGTCGTGGTCGCCCGTGACGATCAGGGTGGCCGGATAAACCGTGCCCGGGCGCACATGGTGCAACGGCGAATAGGCGTAAAGGGCCGGGAAGTCGGCCGGATCTTCGGGTGAACCGAACTCGCCGGTCCAGCCGGCGCCCTGGCCGAAACGATCGAAGCGCAGCATGTCCATGACGCCGACACCGGCAATCGCCGCACCATATAGGTCCGGTCGCTGCGTGACACACGCGCCGATGAGGAGGCCGCCGTTGGATTCACCTCTGATTGCAAGCCGATCAGCGGCGGTATAGTGCTCCGAGATCAGCCACTCGGCGGCCGCGATGAAATCATCGAATACAACCTGCTTGTGACTGCGATTCGCCTGACGATGCCAGGCCTCTCCGTACTCGCCGCCGCCGCGGATGTTGGCGATCGCGTACACTCCGCCCAACTCGAGCCAGGCGATGCGAGCCGGGCTGAATTCAGCTAGGACCGGAATCCCGAAACCGCCGTATCCATAAAGCAGGACGGGGTTCCGACCATCGACCTTGAGCCCTTTACGGTAGGCCAGCAGCATGGGAATGCGCGTCCCGTCCTTTCCCGGGTAGAACACCTGTCGTTCCGCAAAGGCGCGCGGATCGAAATTCGTCTTTGGTGTTCGAAATACGCGACTCTGCCCTGTCTCGAGATCGTAGCGATATACAGTGCGGGGCCTAATGAGATCGGTGAATGAATAGAATGTCTCGCGATCTCCCGGTCGGCCTACGAAGCCGCCGGCGGTGCCTGTTCCGGGTAGTTCGATCTCGCGACGCGGCTCACCATCGAGCCCGTAGGTCATGACCCGGCTATGCGCGTCGCGTATTGTGCGCACGATTAGCTGATGGTCGACGAGCGTCACGCTGGTTTCAGTCAGGTCAATGGCCTCTGTTCCTTCTGCGATGATCGTCCGTGGCGGGTTGGCGCTCGGATGCACCGGGTCGATGGCAATCACCTTGCCGTTCGGGGCACCGAGCGTCGTCAAGAAATATAGGCGCCCGGCGTCCGAGCCCACATAGACGTATGCTGCCCTGAACCCTTCGACAATCGGTGTCACGGACGGCAATGGCGCGCTAAGGTCGATGAGGTAGACGTTCTCTACCCCTTTGTCGCCGACCTCACCCTCCCCGGCGGTCACGACAAGCCAGCGGCCATCGTCGGACAGGTGAGGCTCGTACTGCCAGTCCGGATGGCCGGCAAGCTCGAGCAATCTCCGGTCGGCGGCGACTGGAGTTCCAAGCGCGTGGTAGAACACGGCGTCGCCGACGTCCTGGGCGCTCAGTTCGGCGCCCGCCGGAGGCGCGGGAAACGCAGAGTAGTAGATGCTCTGATCGTCGTACGAGAACACCGGCGCATAATACTTCGTGAAGCGCATTACGTCCGGGAGGTCCCTTCCAGACGAAATATCGCGGACGTGCCAATCGGTCCAATCGGATCCCGACACGGACACTCCGTATGCCAGCAGGCGACCGTCATGGCTCGCGACATAGCCCGCTACCGCGAGGCTGCCATCGGTCGACAACGAGTTCGGATCGAGTACGACTCGAGGCTGCGCGTCGAGCGCATTGGCCACATAGAGTACGCTCTGATTCTGTAGGCCCGAGTTATGCGAGTAGAAATAGCGTCCAGGCGCGTGAAATGGAAGGCCGAAGCGCTCATGGTTGAAGAGGGCCGCGAGGCGCGATCGCAGCCGATCACGTTCGGGGAGCACGGCAAGATAGCCGTCGGTAAGCCGTGCCTCCGCTGCTACCCAGGCGCGAGTGGCGGCTGAATCAAGGTCCTCGAGTCCACGATACGGGTCCGGGACCCGTGTACCGTGATAATCATCGACAGTGGTGCCGCGCACTGGGGCCGGATAATCGGGACTCTTTGAGTAACTCTGCTGCGCCAGAGCGAGCAGTGGCACCCCAATCATGAGAAAAGTTCTCGTGAGAATTCTTGTCATGGACGAACTCCCAAAGCAGCCGATGGCCGTACCATTTCCATTTGAGGCGACTGCTAAGTGTGCCATGACCGAGCTCATTAGAACCAAATTGCGGATGCGCAAGAGCCGACGGTACTATCCGGCTTCCAATAGATCCAAGAGCTATTTGTACTCATCCGCGCCGGCAAGTCGCTCGATTCGACGCTTGAATGCCGAGTACGCGAAGCAATTTGGTATCGAAGCTCCATGCTGGCCCCCTGGGGTCCCGCGGACCTGAGGACCGAATTACGCCGCAGAGTAGATGGGCTCGTGCGCACACTTGATCATTTACCGGGTCACCACGGCCGTGCTTGCGCTTTCCATGTTCGGCCGCGCTGCGAACCGACCCTTATGGCCGATTCCAGCAGCTTGCTGAGTTGATTTGCCTGGCGACAGGCAGGCGTCCAATATGCCCGTAGGTCAGAGAATCGAGGGTTGCTGTATGAGGGCATCCGTCTTCGTAGGTACAAGCGTTGATGGCTTTATCGCTCGCTGCAACGGCGATTTTGACTTCCTTCCCGAAGGCGGCGGTGAGCCCCACGGCTATGATGAGTTCATATCGAGCGTAGACGTTCTGGTAATCGGACGAAATACTTTTGAAAAGGTGCTGACTTTCGAGAAATGGCCGTATGCTGAAAAGCGCGTCGTTGTTCTAAGTACCCGCACCATCGACGTCTCGAATGCTCGTGGTGCGACGATCGAGCATATGTCCGGCTCTCCGGCCGAAATCACGGATCGCCTTGCGGCCAGCGGAGCCAGCCATGCCTACATCGATGGCGGCATTACCGTGCAACGCTTCCTACAGGCACGGTTGATCCAGCGCCTTATCATTACGCGCGTTCCGGTGCTTATTGGCGAAGGCATTCCGCTGTTTGGTTCGCTGCCTCACGATGTGCAGCTTCGTCACATTCTTACGAAGACCTATCCAAGCGGAATGGTGAAGAGTGAATATGAGGTTTTGAACTGACGTTGGTGTTGGCGGATCAGCCGCCGCTGCAGCGGGCACGGCGACCCGTCAGTCAGCATGCGGTTACAATAGGCATGCGAGTGGTGTTGGTAAGCATAAAACAATGGCACTTGTGGTTCTTTTGAGAGGGGTCAATGTCGGGGGCCACAGGACCTTCCGACCCAGCGCGCTGGCGCAACAACTGAAGCATCTCGGTGCCATCAACATTGGCGCAGCGGGCACGTTCGTGGTCCGGCATCCGATGACCCCGGCGCAATTGCGCGCCGAAGTGGCACGCAGACTTCCGTTTGACGCCGTGACCGTTGTTTGCCAGGGCCGCGACATCAGCAAGTTAGTGTCGAACAATTATTTTGCGGACCAGCCGCTGCGCCCCGATGTTGTCCGCTTCGTCAGTGTGCTGTCCCAGCGCCCTCGTATTGCGCCGCCGACGCCTATGAGGTTCCCTTCCAGCGGCAAATGGTTACTGAAGATCGTCGCGAGACAAGACCGCTTCGTCCTCGGGATGTACCGGCGACACATGAAGGTCATTAGCTACCTCGGTGAGTTGGATCGGCTCTACGGTGTCCCAGTGACCACGCGCAACTGGAATACGATCACGGCGGTTGCCAGGGTACTTCGCAACGATGCCGCGGAGCGGGCCGTTCCCCGCCGTCCGCTTCGGGGTCAGTCGCGGACGTAGGAGCCCACGCGAGCGCAAGCATGCAGGCCCAAGGCGATTGCGACCAGGGCTGTCCCGAAAATGCAGACGGCCGCCCAGCCAGCGAATTGCCAAGCGAGGCTCGCGCCCGCTGAGCCGGCCGCCCCGCCCACAAACATTCCGCCCATGAAGATCGTGTTCAGCCGGTTACGCGCTTCGGGGCGAAGCGCATAAATGACGTGCTGGTTCGAGACCAGCGCACCTTGCTCGCCGAAGTCCAGCAAAATGACGCCGACGATCAGGCCGGCGATCATGCCCCACACTTCAAATATCACCCAGGCCGCGAGCATGATGGCGCTGCCGAGTCCGATGACGGCATCAGGACCTCTCCGATCGGCGATCTTCCCGGCGATAGGCGCAAAGAGCACGCCGACCGCGCCGATGATGCCGAACAGCCCGGCGATTTCGGCGCTGAGGTGGTATCGGGCGTCGAGTTGCAGCGCCAGGATTGTCCAGAGGGCGCTGAACGAGCCGAACAGACAGCCTTGGATGATGGTCGCCCGTCGCAATTTCGGTTCTTCCCGCCAGAGGATGGCCAGAGATTTGAGGAGGGCGCCGTAGCCTTCCTGCGTTTTGGGCCGACTTCTAGGTAAGACGGCCGCCAACAACGAACCCACCGCAACCGCCAGGAGCAAGCCGAGCCAGAACGTCGCGCGCCAGCCATAGTGGTCGCCAACAGCGCCCGCGAGGGCGCGGCCAAATAGGATGCCGCAGAGGAGGCCGCTCATCACGATACCGATGGTCGCGCCGCGACGGCTCGGCTCGGCCAACTCGGCCGCGAACGGCACGATCTGCTGCGCCACGCTTGATGTCCCTCCGACAAGCGCCGATGCAACCACGAGTGACCAAGCGTCCGGAGCGAGAGCAGCGGCGGCCAACGACAGCGTCAGTGCTGCGAATTGAATCAGGATGAGGCGCCGCCGATCGAAGCGGTCTCCTAACGGCACCAGCAACAACAGGCCAGTGGCGAAACCGAGCTGGGTTGCCGTTGGCACGAGCCCGATCACGGTGACCTGACCCGGGAAGGCGGCTTCCATGATGCCGAGCATGGGTTGGTTATAGTAAATGTTGGCAGCCGCCACGCCGCACGCAATTGCCATCGCCAGCGTCATGGCGAAGCTGATCGTCGAGGGCGGTAGAGGGCTGCCTGCCACCAGCCTCGAAAGCCCAGGTTTAGCGCTGGGCATCATTGCCGTAGAGTCCAGCCTGCCGGCCACGTTCCTGTACCAACGCGAGCACCGTGTCGATCGTCGGCGTTGCGACCTTGACGAGTCGGCCTATTTCCTGGACGGCGGTGACGAGTGCATCGATCTCTAGGGATCGGCCTCGTTCGAGATCTTGCAGCATTGAAATTTTGTGACCGATGACGGAACCGGCTGCGTTCAGTCGCCTCTCCATCATTTGTTCTGGAATCGTGAGACCGAGCGATGTAGTTATCGCTTGGGCTTCGGCCATCATGGATTTGCATAGGGCGCGGAGGCCGGGCTCGGTGGTTACGCGATCCAGGGTCGCGAGGGTAAGGGCGCTGATCGGGTTGAAACAAACGTTGCCCCACAGCTTGAGCCAGATGTTCCAGCGGATTGTGTCGCGGATCGGCGCATCGAATCCGGCAGAAACCAGCGCATCGCGCAGGGCCACGATGCGGTCCGAAGTGGATCCGTCGGGTTCGCCTATCGTGAAACGATTGAACAGGCGATGTTCGATCACCCCGGGCGCCACGACCTCGCAGGCGGGATCGACGACGCAGCCGATGGCGCGCTCCGGTCCAATCGCATTCCATTGCACGGCGCCGGGATCGACACTTTCCAAATGATGGCCGTCTAGCGGGCCGCGCTCCTTGTAGAAATACCACCAGGGAATGCCATTCATCGCCGTCAGAACGGCAGTGCGCGGACCGAGTAGCGGAGCGAACGCGCCCGCGCTGGCCTGGGCCTGCTGCGCCTTTAGCGCGCAGATCACGACGTCCTGCGGACCGAACGTGGCGGGGTCGTCGCTTGCGGGCACGGCTACCGTGCGCGTCTGTCCCTTCACGATTAGCTTGAGCCCGTGGCTTCGAATAGCCGCCAGGTGTGCACCGCGGGCAATCGCAGACACTTCATGGCCCGCCAATGCGAGTTCCCCCGCCATGTAACCGCCGATCGCCCCGGCGCCGAATACGCAGATCTTCATCGCTCGCTCCTCTGTCCTGTCATCCGATGACCGACATCATAGAGCCTCCCGTTTTTGGTGAGTATCTGGAGATTTAGCGATACATCTTCCCGTTTTTCGCAATAATGCGGGCATGGATAAGTTCGCGGCAATGCGGGTGTTCGTTAGGATTGCGGATGCGGGGAACCTGTCGGCCGCAGCCCGTCAGTTGGGTCTTTCTCTGACCTCCATCAGCCGCCAACTCATGGCGCTCGAAGAGCTCCTCGGTACCACGCTTGTCGAGAGGACGACGCGCCATCTCTCGCTGACCGAGTCCGGTCGACTCTACTATGAACGGGCGAAGCAGATTTTGGAGGAGGTCGCCGAGATGGAACGCGGCCTGACGATGCAGACGGGAGTCGCGTCGGGCCGGTTACATGTCAGCGCTCCGTCGCTGCTCGGTCGGTTGCGGTTGGCGCCATTGCTGCCCGGCTTTCTGGTCGAGCAGGCTCGGGTCTCGGTCGATCTGATGCTCGTGGATCGACCGGTACGTCTTGCCGAGGAAGGTATCGATGTTGCACTTCGCGTTGGGCCGCTGGAAGACTCAGGCCTAATTGCCCGCAAGCTCGACGACATCCAGCTTGTTGTCTGCGCCGCGCCGGATTATCTGCGCCGGCGCGGCGAGCCGGCGACGCCGGACGATCTGGTCGAGCAGGACTGCCTGGCCTTCGGCGATGTACCCGGCGTGGCGGAATGGAGCTTCCAAGACGGCGCAGTGCGAAGATCTCTGCGCATTCCAACCCGGCTTTGCGCCAATGACTTCGATACCTTGGTCAGTGCGGCTGTGGCAGGGGCCGGGCTCGTCCGAGTGCCATCCTGGCAGGTTGCGCATTGTCTCGCTGACGGCCGCCTTAGGATTGTGCTCGAGACCTATCAGCGGCCGCCCACGCCATTGAGCATCCTGACCCTGCGCACCCGCCTGCTTCTGCCGAAGGTGCGCGCCTTCGTAGATTTTCTGCAGCAGTACTGGATGCGTCCGCGACCGCCTCTCTGATCTGATCAAAGGGCCATAACCACGCGCCGGTGACCGCTCCCCGGGTCGATCCGACCTTCTCGACACCCCCGCGACGACTACGCCATAATCCCGGCGAGGCGGCAGACTCGCACAGGGATGAATCGGGCAACGACAATGAGGTCGACCAGGATGGGATTGCGGCGCGGTGCACTTCGGGGATTGTGGATCGCGGCAGCGAGCCTGTGCGCCATCGTGGCGGCCCATGCCGACGACTGGTTGCCGATTACTGCTGAAGACCTCCAGCTCACGGACGAGCCGGCCGCGCCCAAGGCTCCGGCGATCTATCTGTACCGACAAGTCGACCGCAGTGACCGCAGTCACTGGGAACGGGTTTACGTGCGCGTCAAGGTTCTCACCGACGAGGGCCGGTCGCAGGGCAACGTCGCGATCAGGTTCGACAAGGAACGTGAGATCGTTCATGACATCGAGGCGCGTACCATCCGGCCGGACGGCAGTGTCATCAAATTCGACGGCACCGTTTATGAGAAGCCGCTGCTCGAGGGCCGCGGCATGCACGTGATGACCAAGACATTCAGCCTCCCCGAGGTTCAACCGGGCTGCATCATCGAATATCGCTACGAGCGCCTGTTCAACATGAATCTCGTGTTCGGCTCGGAATGGATCGTGAGTGCCGATCTGTACACCAAGCTGGCAAAATTCTCGCTGGACCCGTATCTCGGCTACACACTTCGCACGACGACGCCGGCGGGCGTGCCGCCGGCGACCGTCGGTCCAAGCTTCCAACATGGAATTTTCACGATGGTGACGCGGGACGTGCCGGCATTCATCACTGAAGAATTCATGCCCCCGGAGGACGAATTGAAGATGCGGGTCGATTTCGTCTACATGCGGGACTCCACGATCGACAAGGATGCGGCCACGTTCTGGGCCCGGTGGGGCAAGCAGGCGAACGCCCTCGTGAAGCGATTCATGGACCAAAGCCGCGCCATGCAAGGGGCGGTCGCCCAGATCGTATCGCCGAGTGACTCGCCTGAACAGAAGCTGCGCAAACTTTATGCGCGCGTGCTGCAGATCCGCAACTTGTCGTTCGAGCGCATAAAATCCACCCAGGAGGCGGAGCGCGAAAGCGCCAAGGAAAACGAGGACGTCGCAGATGTGTGGAAGCACGGATACGGCAATGCACATCAGATTACCGAGCTGTTCGTTGCATTGGCACGCGCGGCCGGATTCGACGCAGATATCGTTGCCTTGTCGACGCGCAACCGCTTTCTATTCAACGAGGAATTGCGCAATCCGTCTCAGCTGAACGCCGTCGTCGCGCTCGTGCGACTCGGCGGCCAGGACGTCTTCCTCGCACCCGGCACGCCGTACGCGCCGTTTGGAATGCTGCCCTGGAGCGAGACCGTCGTGATGGGACTGCGCCTCAATGAATCGGGAGGCGTGTGGGTGAGGACGCCCCTCCCCCCGGCATCGGCGTCACGGTTGGAGCGCACGGCGTCTCTGCGTCTCATGCCCGATGCCAGTGTTGAAGGCACGATGACGTTCACCTTCACCGGCTTGAATGCGCTCGCGCATCGCCTCGAGGAGCGCAACGAGGACGATACCGAACGGCGGCGGCGGCTCGAGAATGAGGCCAAGGCGGACCTGGCCGACGGCGGCGAGGTAACGCTCACGAATACACCCGACTGGTCCGACGCCGATGCGCCGCTCGTCGCGAATTTCGACATCAAGATGCCTGGGTGGGCGCGTACGGTGGGTGCGCGCGCGCTGGTCCCCGTCGGCATTTTCGCCGGCGCCAATCGGCATGTTTTCGAGCATGCGACCCGCACTCATGCCGTGTACTTTCACTTTCCGCATCAGCTCGCGGACGATGTCACGATCGATCTGCCGCCGGGTTGGAAGGTGAGCTCGGTGCCGCAGGCGGGCGGCGCCGACATCAAGATTGCCGATTGCAAGTGGACGGCGGATGGCTCGTCGAGCGCGCTGCATCTAAAGCGCGATTGCTCCATCGATACCCTGCTGGTGAACGTCAAGTACTACTCCCAGCTGCAGGATTTCTACCAGGCCTTGCGGCGCAGCGCGGACGAGGAGGCGGTCCTGAGCCTTCCCGACGGCGCCAACGCGCATGCCGCGTCGACCGGCCTATAGCGTGCGGTCCTCGGGAGTCTTATCTCGGCGGCCGGCCGCAGGCGCACTCTTCGGTCTGATCGCGGTCTCTTCGCTCGCCGTCGGCCCGGCGCTCGGAGCGGACGCGCCCAAATGGATGCACGTGCTGACCGGTATCTCGCTACCCGCCTACAACGAGAAAACCGAGGCGGTGCAGCTCTACTCCGAGACCTCGATCACCGTCGAGCCGAACGGAAAAATCAAGCGCCTCGAGCGCAAGGCCTACAAGATACTGCGGCCGGACGGCGCGAAGCGAGGCCTGCTGGCTTTCTGGTCGGCCGAGGGACGCAGACGGGTCACGGATCTGCATGCGTGGTGCATTCCGGCGAGCGGCAAGGACTATGCCGTGAATCAACGGGACGCGCTCGTGGCCGGCATGTCGGGCGTGCCAAACGGCGAGCTCGCGAGCGATATACGCGCGGTTGCGCTGCAGGTTCCGGCCGCGGATCCGGGGAACATCATCGGGTACGAACTCGAGACAGACGAGACTCCCGAGGCGCCGCTCGATGTATGGACCTTTCAAGACACCATCCCGGTGCACGAAGCGCACTACACCCTGCAACTGCCGGCCGGCTGGAGCTACAAAGCGACCTGGCTGAATCACGCGGAGGAAAGTCCGCTGAGTGCCGGGGCGAACCAGTGGCGCTGGACGCTCGAGGATCTGGCGGCCGTGCGCGTGGAGCCGCGCATGCCGCCACTCTCCGGAGTCGCGGGCAGCATGTACGTGACGCTGATCGCGCCTGCGATCCAGAGGCGCAACATGGAGACCTGGAACGACATCGGCGCCTGGTACACGGTCCTCGCACGCGGCCGGCGCGATCCTTCGCCGCAATTGAAACAAAAAGTGGCGGAATTGACCGCCGCTGCGCCCAACTTGCTCGCGAAGATGCAGGCACTAGCCGCGTTCGTCCAGAATGACATCCGCTACGTTGCCATCGAGCTCGGGATTGGTGCCTACCAACCGCACGCGGCGGTCGACGTGCTCCGGCACGAATACGGCGATTGCAAGGACAAGGCGACGCTGCTCGGCGCAATGCTCGACCAGATCGGCGTCCAGTCCTTCCCGGTCATCATCAACGCCGCGCGCGGCGTTGTTACCAGGGAGACGCCGCCGACGCTTTATGGTTTCAACCACGCGATCCTCGCCGTGGCGCTTCCCGCCGATCTCGACGACCCCGTTATCGAGGCGACGTACCCGCATGCAAAGCTCGGGAAGCTTCTATTCTTCGATCCGACCAATCCGATCACCCCCTTCGGCAGCCTGATGGGGTCCCTACAGGGAAACTACGGCTTGCTGATCACCCCGGACGGCGGGGAACTGATCCAATTACCCGCCATGCCTCCCAGCGCGAACGGCATCACCCGGACTGCGACACTGACGCTCGACGAAACAGGAACGCTGCGGGGCGATGTACGCGAGATGCGGCTGGGTGACCGCGCGGCGGAACAGCGATTCGCGGTGCGTACGGCGAAAGCAGAGACCGATCGGATCCGGCCGATCGAAACGTTGCTATCGGCGTCGTTATCTTCTTACCAGATCACCAAGGCCAGCATCGTCAATTTGCCCACCTCTTCCAGGGCGTTCGAGTGGCGCTATTCGCTCGAGGCAAGTCACTATGGCAGGACGGCCGGCGATGTCCTGTTGATCCGACCGCGCGTCGTGGGCCGCAAATCGAGTGCCATGCTGGAAACCAAGGAGCCGCGCGAGCATGCGATCGAATTCGAGGAGCCGGAGCGCGACTTGGATGTGTTCGAGATCACGCTGCCACCGGGCTACCAGATCGACTCGCTTCCCCAAGCCGTCGACGTCGACGACGGCTTCGCCGCATATCACAGCAAGACCGAGCTCGTCGGCCACACCCTCCGATACACGCGCTCGTATGAGATCGACCAGTTGAGCGTTCCCGTCGACCGCGCTCGGGATCTGCGCGCGCTTTATCGCATCATCGAAGCCGATGAGCGCAATGAGGCGATCCTGAAGCGCGCGCCCTGACGGCAGGTTCCGCCTGCGATCCCACGTGTCATGGGCGTGTGAATTTTCGGTTTATGTGGGGCCGGGTGGCGACACGCGAGCCAACTATCGTGACGTCTGATGTGTTAGGCGGCATTGCGGCCGTCGCGCGGTTTACAGTTCAAGAGCTTGCACAGATTCCCTCGGCGAGTTGGTGCTGTCGACCCTGACCGGTCGCAGGCGCCGTCGCATCACCCGCCCGATAGCCGCCATTCATCGTCACCGCAGCCCTTGGGCAGCAATCGTCATTCAACCCCGTGCTGCGCCTACTCCGGCAGCGTTATACCGGAGCCGCCCATCTCCTTCGGGAAATCTTGCATCTTCGGCAACCCGTCCTTAATGCTCAGCACCTTCTCTCCATAGGACACATGCACGGCAGGCTTGAAGGCGAGGGTCGGCAGCATCGCCGCGTATACGTCAACGAGGTTCATCGGCGGATGATCCGTGAACAGGTGGCCGCCGCAGGTCTTGCACCACTTGCGGAAACTCTTCGCCGTCTTGTTATACGTGCCGATGTTGCCTGCGCCCTTCGTGACCTTCAGCGCGCCCGGCTTCCATAGCGTGAAGGCGTTCACCGGACCGGCTGACCAGTGTCGGCAGGATTCGCAATGACAGAAGCCCATCGCGACCGGTTCGCCGCTGACCGAGAATTCTACCGTACCGCAGAAGCACTTCCCCTTGTGCTCGCTCATCGGAACCTCCTTCTTGTTCGTGACCTTCAAATTATCTCGCCCGCCGATGGACCAGGCAAGACGATCTCGCCCGAATTCTCCGAAACCACTGATCGCGACGTCCAGCTTCTAGTAGTCGCTCCAAGGCTCGGAATCCGGCGGTGCTTACGGCCGCTTCCGGGGCATGCATTGCACGGTACTCGGATTTGGCGTCGCGGCTCCATGCAAGGTGGCGCCGACCATCACAGCATCGTCGCCTCACGCTGAACTGGCGACACGGTTTGTGCGGCACCACATAACTCAGGACGCCGTGGGACCGGGTGAATTCCGGCACGCGGTCCCATTTTGGAACGGGGCCCAAGTGGGAGACCGCGGTACGTCCTAGGGGACGCGAGAGCTGGAAGTTTCAATGACGAACACGAACAAGAGTGGGGACGTCGGGCGAGTACCGAAAACGGCGGATCTTCGCTAAGCTTCCGCTGACTGGTTACCATGGAGACCCGCATGAGCACGTCCGCAATTCCGGAAAAGTTTCTCGATCTGTTCACGAAGAAGGCGTTCGCGCATCTCGCGACGCTGATGCCCAATGGAGAACCGCAGGTGACGCCAGTGTGGATCGACTACGATGGCAAACAGGTGGTCTTCAACACCGCGGCGGGGCGACAGAAAGACAAGAATCTGCAGCGCGATGGTCGTGTGTCCATGTCCATCATCGATCCTGACAATCCATATCGATACCTCGAAGTCCGTGGCCGCGTGAGCGAACGTACAATGAGCGGTGCGGACTTGCACATTGATAAAATGGCCAAGAAGTATCTGGATCAGGATAAATATCCGTTTCGGCAGCCGGGCGAAGTACGAGTGATCTTCAAGGTCACGCCGGAGCACATCACCTCGATGGGCTGAAGAGCTGCCTGCCGGTAATCCCGGACCGCACGGAGCCGCAGGCCGCAGAGCCTCGGTCGGTCCGGCCAACTGCAATCGCCATCGCCGCGGCACAGGGGCTGCGCGAGACCGCCGCCGAATCGATGTCCATTCCCAACGCTTTCCGACTGGATCAACGCGTTGACCCCAATCCTAAGAGTGGAGCGGGCGATGGGAATCGAAACCACACGGAAGGCGCTTGCGGGCCTTAAAAACAAGCTGTTTGACCGGATGGCGGATCCCAAGGGTCATGGGCGTGTGAATTTTCGCGGTACGTGGGGCCACGTAGGACGTTTGAGCCGACTGTCGTGACTTCTGATGTGCTAGGCGGCATTGCCGGCCGCCGCACGGTTTACATGTCAATCAGACAGCTCTCGACAATGCTTCGGCCATCCGTGTTTGCCAGCCAGGACCGGTCGCCTTCCAACGCGCCAATGTTTCCGGTGGCAATCGGAGAGATATCGATGTACGCGCCCTGCCCGACTTCGGTCGTCCACGTGGTTTCAACATCTTGGCAGCAGACGCGGCGCCGAAGATTTCTGGCAACACGTCACGCGCCTTCCGGGCACGCGCAAAGGTTTCCTTCGTCCACGCCGGGTTCTCACGATCCGCCTTCTGCGGATTAGGCTTGCGCTTCATATCGTTTCACCTCGCGTTTATTGGCCTTGCGCAGACTGATCACATGCGCCTTATTGGCGCGCGGCGTGAAAACCATCATATGCAATCGATCTCCGATCAGACCTAACGCCTGAAATCGCCGCTCACCGTAGTCCTTTCGAAGATCCTTGACTATGAGCGCGCTGTCCCAAGCAAATTCCGCCGCCAATTCAAACGGGATGCCCCGCGCGAGTACATTCTTCTCGCTCTTGGCTGAGTCAAAGCTGATATTCACCATTTATTGTATATACGTATATACTGTAATGCAAATGCATTTCTAGCTCCCTGCATACAGCGGTTAATCAGAGCCTAGAGGTTGCACAGACTCGCCCAGCGAACTGGTGCTTTCGGCCGCTCGCGACCGGGGCGGTCTGCTTACTAGCAGAGTACCGCAGGGACAATCGCATCCTTTTTATCGTCGAGCATTTCATGCGTAATTGGCTTTCGTTGGGATTGCTCAAGCGCCGAAACGCGATCCGCTTCTTTGCTTTGAGGCGCCGTCGAGGCTAGCGTGGATTACCAGGGAGGCCATGAAATGCAGAAAGCAATAATGCTAGGGCTGCCGTTGTCGTGTGTTGCGGCTGCTAAAGGAGCCGATGACCCACGGTCACGATTTCTGGCAGCACCAAGCCTTTAGTCAGCGTGCCTATTACTTGGATCTCCGGTCCGGAAGCTCAACCAGACAAGTATCGAAGCATGCCCCCGCTACCAACAACCCCACCTGGCGACTACTCGCAGACGCAAGGCGCCCGCTTCGAGGTTCATATCGAAAAGGCGCGGAGTCTCTACGGACCGGGTTGATGACGCCTATGCCATTTGCGTCGTTCTACTGTCTGTCAAAGACCACCACGTCGTCGTACGGGGTGCCGTTGACGCTCGTTCCTTTGCTCAATAATGTCATGACCTTGTCGTCCTTGGAGACCGTGCGGGTTATCGTACCCACGGCCTTGCCCGCCTTCTTCTGCGTGCTCTTGACAGTATTGCTGTCGATCCGCGTAAATGCCAGAACGTCGTAGTCGGGGGAACCCGTGATCGGGTAGTCCTTGCCGTCATACTTGAAAGTCGACTCCCTGGATATCGGCGCGCTGTCCGCAGCGACCCCGGTGAACCTGAGCGCAGTGCCCTGTGGCGTCTCAGTGTACGTCCGCGTAAGAGACTTAGGTGCCGGGCCGGGGCTGAATTTGGACTTCGCTAAATTCACTTTCCAAGTGCCAACGATCGGATCTGCTAATTTTTGCATGGGCCCTCCGTCTGCTAACGATTTGTACTTCTCATGAGTGACATTGGCATTTACGCTGCGCCTAAGAGTTCGATCTGGCAATACGTAGAATATGCAGAAACGCCGCGCATGTGCGTCCCCACCGAAACCTGTTCGTCAGAGAGATTACTGATCGCAATGGACGCCTAAGGAACCGATCGGCTATGTTTGACGGACGTAGCCGGCCGGGACGGCCGCTTATAGTTTGCCAAATAACATTGCCAAGCGCCCTGAGGCTGCGGAATTAGGCGTGTCCGCCCCCGTGCTCTTTAACGGGAGCGCCCGATAGCGGTCGCTGGTGTCCGGCTGGTTGAGGCACATTGCGGACCTAAGAAACGAGCGTCAGCGCTCACGAGCTTGGGGTCACACAAATTATTCTTGGGAATTGCTGCGCGTGACAGTGGGTGTGAATGCTGGGAGCAACGTAGGGATACCTCAAGATATGAGGCAGGCCGCAAATCGACGCGCATTCCCAACGCTTTCCCGTAGGATCAATGTCTTGACGCCAATCTCGCGTCCCTACATGTCCTGAGGCTAGCCAGAGAGTGGAGCGGGCGATGGGAATCGAACCCACGGCTCAAGCTTGGGAAGCTTGGGTATTACCATTATACGACGCCCGCTGCGCGATCGATTCTAGTCGCGTTCCATGGGGTCGGCAAATCATCGACAAAATCGACGGGGACAGTTCTGGGAATGGTCGCAAACCAATAGCCCCGCGCGTGCGAGGCTGGGGGCTATTGCAACGTCTCACATAACCAGAATCAGGCGAAAGATAAGTTGCGCCGACGGGCCATTACGCCAACTCCGGCGACGCCGGATAACATGAGCCACACACTAGCCGGAAGCGGCACCGGCGTGAAGGTTGCCAGATTCTGGATGCTGCCGCCATTGGTGCCATCATCCTGCAGGTAGGTCAGCTGCTCGGTGATCGGACCGGACAGGTTGCCCAAATACGTGGCGACCTGTGCATTGACCGCGGCGGCGTTAGCTCCGTTCGCGGTGACGGCACTTGCGCCCGAGAAGTCGAACATGATGTCCCACATGGCGATCTGGAATGCCGCCGACTGATCGACCGTGGTGATGCTACCCAGCCAGTTAGAGGCGAGGTGCTCGAGATTCGCGACCGTGGTGGCGCCGTTCGCACCGGTGTAGAGGCTGGAGAAATAAGCGGTCGTAGTCGGATTGCCGCCGCTCAGCAAGCTAAAATTGTTGGTACTGCCGATATTGATGGTGTGGGACAGGTCGACGCACCACGCCAGTATATCCGGACCGGTCGGTGCACTCTGCGTGCCGGGCGTGAGCCGATCGCCGCCCGTCAAGACAGTGCCCGTCACCGCAGTCGTATTGCCGACCGGCATAGTGGGAATATTAGAGTTGTCGTAGCCCGTGTATCCGTCGCCGCTCGGATCAACGCTGCCGCCAGTCGTATAATAGCCGCCGGGAAAGTAATATGAACCAGCTCGCGCGGTCGACGCGCCCGCCAGCGCGGCAACACAAGCCAAGGCTACGGACAGGCTCCGCACCCCGGTGGACGTCCCTTTGAACCGGGTAATGTTCTTTAGGTCAAGCAACGAAGACATAGCCATTTAATAATCCCTTTGATGACCTAAGTCGATATACACGATTCTGAAGAAACGCCAGGGCAGCGGTAGAACCTACCGACAAGCAATCGCAGGGCAATGTCAATCGTGTGAACTTTCCATAACAACGGCGCAATCAGTCACGGGATTGCCTGCATGCTAGGGGCGCCCTCGCCGATGGGCTAATCCAGCCGCATCTTCGGTCACGTGCCGGCGCATGCACGGACCTCGCGTGCACCGGCATCCCCGCGGAAAAATCCGCAGTCCGAGAATTCCTGAGATTTCCTGACGCTTGAACTTAGCCCAGTGACGCCCGGCGGCAGCGAGTCATGACGCCGAGTCCGGCAATGCCGGAAAGCAGCAGCGGCAACGCCGGGGGAAGCGGTACCGCCGCCGGAGCAACGTCCACATTGAATGTGAGGTAGGCGTTGTAGGCATTGTTGCTGCCGTCAACGAGCAGCAGCGAATTGCTGGATCCGTTGACCGAGCCCAGCGACACGCCGCATGTACCGCCGGTCGCCGTCAATGAGCAGGTCAGCGCGGACAACAACGGGTTGTTCTCGGTCACGCCCAGCGTCGGACTGATGAAGTTCACGTTCGTGGTGCTGCCGTCTACCGAGGGCGTGTTGAGAGAAATACTTTCTGTCCCATGGGTGCCGGGCGTCACCGTGACGTTTATGCCGCTCGCCGAAAATATCGCCCCCGACTGGAGTTCCTCACCCCCGAAGTAGGTGTTGGCGGTCAGCGTAAACGTGAAATCCGCCTTGTCGGTGCCACTGTTGTAGTCCAAGCTGCCCGATACCGCACCGCCGCTGCTGTACGTGTAGCCGTCGATCGGAGTCGCGGGACAAATCGCTCCGATGGCGCACAGTCCGCCGGCATCGAGCCCGCCTCCCGTAATGTTAACCGTGCTGGCGAGCGCGGTTTGGGGAACGAGCGCGAACCCAAGAGCCAACGCGAGAGCAGTGCCGAAAGCGGCGTACGCGGCACTCCTGCCGCGGTTGGCTCCCACTGCGGTCGATGTTCCCATAAGCGGCCCCTTCCGAAATTCTTGATGACCCAATCGCGGTTCGTGATTCACGCGGCGGTCCGCCTGTGCCGGCGCAGAAACGGAACACCGAAGAGGCCGAGGCCCGAGATCAAGAGCCAGGCAGTGGCCGGCAGCGGCACGGCCATGCCATTAAACGCGATGTCCGCCGTCAAAGCGATCGTTTTACCGCCAACGCTGATGTCCCCCAGCGTGATTGCATCGAGGCCGAGAGTGCCCGAGGTGCCACCGATCCCGATCGTGCCGCTCAAGCCCGTCGTCGGCGCGCCCGGCACGTTCTGGACGGTGCCACCATTGACCGTATACGACCCGGATGCCGTCGCCGCGGCGCTCGTGATTTCATAGTCGCCACCGCCGAGGTTCGTGACCGTGCTTGTGCCCGAGTTCTGCAGACTCAGCGCGCTGAACGCGATTTGGGTTCCGTTGAAAGCCGAGGGAGAGGTGACGGTTACGATCTGCGGCGCCGCCGAAAAAACGAACGAGTCGAGAGTCAATCCGAGCGCATCGAAGCCCACACTGGATGCAGAGCCCGTCTCGAGCGTGAACACATTATTCGAAAGCGTGATCGTGACGAGGGGGTTGCTGAGGTCGGATGCCACGATGGTCACGGTGCCGCCGGGGATCTCATCGTAGAGGACCTCGGACGCCTGGGCTCCGCCCACGAGACCCGCCAGCCCCAGTGCCCCGACCGCCAGGAAAGTCGACTTCGAAGCTCTCGTCATGGTGTTTACCCCTAATCCATTAGTGCTGGCGTCACCCTGGACGCCACCAAACCAATCACTACCGCAGCACGGGTCCGGCAACTCTCCCTGATTCACTCGGCAAGACCATGTACGGCGCGTGAATCTTTGATAACACGGCCGCCAATGCCAACTGCGACTTCTGCTTGAACCCATGCTATCGGCCGGGATGCGGTTTATTGTGTCCGGCAAATGAATTTTCCATAACATGCGCGCTGCGCTACTATTTCGCTGCGGTTGGCACCTAGGAACATGATTACAATCAATGCGCTAGCGGGCATCCCCAACGGCGAAAGCCGCGGTAACGCTAGGGGCTTGCTAGCGCCCGAAAGCCTAAATCCCGCCCAAGGTCATGGGCTGGGGCGCAACGATCGGCAGCCGCGTCGGTCGAATCTCCTGTGGGAACTGCCTTGGCGTGCGAAAGTCTACCGAATCGCAATCGCTGAGACGTAAGTCCATGATTGTGAAGTTTTATCAAGATCAACGTCTCGGGGAATCGACTTGAAGATCATCATCTGGACCGGTCTCGCGCTCTCATTGCTCTGCCTCGGCGGCTGCAACAATCTCAAGTACCAAGTCGGCGGCACCGTCACAGGCTTGTCCGGATCGGGGCTGGTTTTGGAGGACAACGACGGCAATAACCTCGGCGTCACCGGCAATGGCACGTTCACCTTCGGGACCGGCGTCAAGAACGGCGATGTCTACTCGGTGACCGTCGCAACCGAGCCGTCCAATCCGACACAAACCTGCACGGTCTACAACGGCTCGGGCACGATCGACAAGGCAGCGGTCACCCATATCATCGTGACCTGCACCCAGGCCGGACAATTCGCCTGGGTCGCGAATCAAACCTCGAACGGCATCTCCGCCTATGCGATCGATTCGACGACCGGGTTTTTGACGCAAGTTGCGGGTTCCCCATTCGCGGCGAACGGCTCGACGCCAACCGGGATCGCGGTCGATCCCAACGGCCAGTATGTTTACACTGCGAATAACGGCTCCAACACGGTTGGCGTTTACTCGATTGACCCCACGACGGGAGCGCTCTCGCAAATCGGTGCGCCGGTCGCGACGCAAAGCGGACCCGTCGCCTTGACGGTCGATCCCTCCGATAGCTATTTGTACGTCGCCAACCAGGCATCGAACGATGTCTCGGCGTATTCGATCGCATCGGGCGCTCTGACCGAGATCAGCGGTTCGCCGTTTGCGGTCGGCGCAGGCCCGATTGCGTTGCGCACCGATCCCGGCAGCAATTATCTGTACGTAGCTAATTATTCGGACGGCACGGTAACCGTGCTGGCGATCGATCCTTCGACGGGGGCTTTGACGAGCATTTCCGGATCGCCGTTCGGCGCGGGGGCCGGCGCCGCTTCGATCGCGATCGATCCGACCGGCACCTACGCCTATGTCGCGAATAACGGCGCTGCGACGATTTCGGCGTTCACGATTACGTTGGATTCCGGTGCGCTGGCGCCAATTTCCGGCTCACCGTTTTCGACCGGATCGGACGCCGAGTCCATCGCCGTGGATCCCGCCGGCGCACATATCTATGCGGCGGATGCGACCGCCGCGAACGAAATCGCCGCATATACGATTTATCCGAGCAGCGGCGCATTGACCTCGACCGGCCCCAGCGTCGGTGCGGGCGCGCTGCCGATCTTCGTGACCATCGACCCGGCGGGCACTTTTGCCTATGTGGCCAACGGCAATTCCAACGACGTGTCGGTGTATTCGATCAGCACGGGTACCGGTTTATTGACCGCCATAGCCGGCTCGCCGTTTGCGGCGGCCAGCGGGCCTCGGTCGATTGCGATCCACTGATGCGACGATCCGAGGCGCTTGCTGCAGCGAACCCAGGCGCCGAGGCTGCGGATGAGCGGGGCATATGCTAACAATTGCGACTTGGCGCACTGCAATTTGACAATTCCTTGGCAGACTGAGCATCAAATGACAGCGGTTTGTTCAGCAAAGTTACGGCACTCGCGCTTTCGCGCTGCGGCATTTGCTGCCCTCGCCGGCTGTTGCGCGTTCGCGGCATCCGGAGCGGCGCAGGCGGCGCTAGGGGGCCGCTATGCATCGATCGCCGCCGATCAAGCGCAATTGCACGCTTCGATCAAAATGACCGCTCATTCCGCTTACGAGGTGCATGAGTTGACGCTCGCGTCGGGCACGACCGTGCGCGAATACGTCGCGGCCTCAGGAATCGTGTTTGCGGTCGCCTGGACCGGTCCGTCGCTGCCCAATCTGCAGCAGACGCTGGGCACCTACTTCGCGGACTATAGGAGTGCGGCGCAATCGAGGCGCGGCGGACGCAATCACCTGAGCCTCGAGCGCAGCGACCTGAGCATTGAGGCGGGCGGTCACATGCGCGCTTTCTTCGGTCGGGCGGTATTGGTGCAAGCCGTGCCTGCGGGCGTTTCCAGCAATGAATTGCGATAGGACCGGCGCATGAACTTCTTTCGCCTGCTGATGATCGGATTGGCCGCGACGATGGCATCGGCCGCTTGCAGCAGCAAAGGACCGCCTGCGGCTACCCCCGGCAACCCCAATCCGATCCCGGCGCCGACCACGAACGTGGCCGCGGTGCTCGTCAATGCGGGCCCCGCCGGCGTCAATGCCGTCAATACTTTGTACACCTCGGTAACGCTTTGTGTGCCCGGCAGCACGACGAGTTGCCAGATCATCGACAACATCGAGATCGATACGCAATCCAGCGGCTTGCGCATACTCGCCCCCGTGCTGACGATCACCCTGCCGCTGATTCTCGACAGCAACAACAACGCCAACACGTTCGCCGAATGCGCACAATTTGCCGATAGCGTCAGCTGGGGACCGCTCGCGCGCGCCGACCTGACGATCGCCGGGGAGAGCGCGCCGTCGCTAACGGTCCAACTCATCGGAGATGCGAATTTCGCGACGATTCCGCCCGCGTGCGCCGGCGCAGGCAACGAAGAAGACACGGTGGCGACCTTCGGCGCCAACGGGATATTGGGAGTGGGCACGCCGGCACAGGATTGCGGCGCGTCCTGCGCCGGGTCCACCGAATTCGGATTTTATTACACCTGTACGAGTGCGGGGAATTGCGTCGGGACGCTCATCGATATCGCCGATCAGATGCAAAACCCCGCGACCCTTTTTGCGACCGATAACAATGGATTGATCATCGAGTTACCGAACGTGTCGGCCGCGGGCGCTGAGTCGGTCACCGGAGCCATCGTGTTCGGTATCGACACGGCATCCAATAATGCATCGGGTAAGGCGACCGTGCTCGCGGTCGAGACCGGAACCAGTTACCTGTCGGCGCAGTTCGACGCGCAGAACTACGCCGCGAGTTTCTTGGACACCGGCTCTAATGGCCTATTTTTCAACGACTCTTCTTTGACGCAATGCACCGGAAGCGATCAAAGCTTTTACTGCCCGGCGAACACGGAAAACCTTTCGGCGACTTTGATCGCATACACCGCCTCGGGCACCGGCGGTACCCAAGCCACCGTGAATTTCAGCATTGCCAATGCGGATACCTTGCTGTCCGATGACCAAACGGGGACCGCGTTCGTCAACCTCGGCGGGATCTTTGATGGAACGGGCACCGCCGATACCTTTGATTTTGGCCTGCCGTTCTTTTACGGGCGCAGCGTCTACGAGGTATTCGAGGGCAAATCGAGCTCGGTCGGCACCGGCCCCTACTTCGCGTTCTAATGTTGGCGCACGGATCGCGGCGCTATCACCGCTAGTCCGGAACAGCCGTGCCGCAGGCCTCGATCTCCACCATCAAGTCTTCGCGGCAAATGTCAGCCTGTAGATAAACGATCGGCGCTAGGCGCGCCTCGCTCGCCTCGATTTGTGCCGCGACCGCCGCGAGGTCACTGGGCCTGCGAACATAGACTTTGAGCGTCAGCGTATCGAACGAGTAGCGGCGAGATCCCAATAGCCGGTTGGCTTCACTCAAGACCGCAGCAATATTCACGATCGACTCGCGCGTTTGGGCCGCCGCATCCCCGCTGTGCCGCGTTTCGTGACCGACGATGCTCGAGGTGCCCGAGACGAACAGATTGGTGCCGGCAATGCCGGGCAGCACGCTGGCACGCGAAAATATCGGGCTATGCTCGCCATATTGCGGCGGATAGCGGTAGGCGCTGATCTGGCGCGGATTCTCGATCGCGAGCGGCGGCTCGCGGGCCGCGAGAAAGAACATCGACAAGGGGCTGCCGGTCTTGGAACCTACCGCGCTGGCCGCCGGCACGCTGCCCGCGATCGCCCGTCCACAGCCTTCGAATACGGTTCTTCGCGCCGAATTGAATTGACGGTAGCGTTCTTCACCATCGGCGAGCCCGTTGATGTCGGCCAGATGATTCCAAACTCGAACCAGAAACGGGTAGCCGCTCGCGGCCAACAATTCGAAAATTTCCCGATAGCCGGCGTCGGTCGCGCGCATCAGCGCGGTCGAGCCGCCGTTTCCGCGGTCGGCGCGATCGAGCACCGCGAAATCCCTCTCGTTGACGGCCAGAGACCCGAACAGCAACGGTCCCGCGCACCGGTACTGCACGCGGCCATGCCTCGCCGTCGCGAGCATGTAGGCCGCCGGGGGCACCTCGGACAGTCGCCAGACTTCGCACAGCGTCTCGGCACCTCCCAGTGGCGGAGTCATGCTCGCGGCGAGCGGCACGCACCGCGGCTCGATGACCGGCCGCCTCTCGAAATAAACGATACCAAGCACCTGATCCCACCATGACGCGGAGCGCGCGGCGAGCTGGCCTAGCGGCACATAACCGTGCTCGAGCCGCGGCGCACTCATCCGGGAGGAAGCAGCAAAGACAGTGCCCGCGCATATGCGGAGCGCAGCACATCGGAGTTTGAAACGGTGTACTCGAGGTCGTGCACGAGCCCGTTGTGCAAGCCATAAATCCAGCCGTGCACCTGCAGATACTGGTTGCGTTCCCAAGCGTCTCGGATGATCGAGGTTTGACAGACGTGCGTGACCTGTTCGATGACGTTCAGCTCGCAGAGGCGATTCTCGCGGTCCGCCCGAGCCGTGACTCCGATCAACTGCGCCTCGTGCCGCTCGCGAACGTCCTGGACATGCCGCAGCCAGTTGTCGCTGAGCCCCAAGCGCGTGTTCGCCAGCGCCGAGCGCACTCCGCTGCAACCGTAGTGACCGCAGACGATGATATGTTCGACCTTCAGCACGTCCACCGCGAACTGCAACACCGATAGACAGTTCAGGTCGGTGTGCACGACGATGTTCGCAATGTTGCGATGAACGAACAATTCGCCCGGGGGCAATCCCACGATCTCATTGGCCGGGACGCGGCTATCGGAACAGCCGATCCACAAATAACGCGGTGATTGTTGGCGCGCCAGCCGGGAGAAAAACTCCGGGTCTTTGCGCAGGATTTTCGTCGCCCAATCCCGATTGCTGTCGATCAAATGTTGCAGCGATTTCACAGCGTGAAGTGTAACGGTTTGGCATTGCAACGGTATACTTTGGATCAAACCGATTCTGGGGCGGTACTTTCATGAGCATCACTGACGTGACGGCCGGTAAGCGCCCACCGTATGAATTCGACGTGATCATCGAGATCCCGATGAATGCGGATCCGATCAAGAACGATTGAGGATAATGCCTAGACGGCGGGAGCACCCGCCGCCCAGGGGTCCCAGGCAAACTCTCGCGTCAACCGGCCTTGAAGGCGCTTGCAACCAACGCGGCGAGCTGCGGACTGGGTATTTGCCGCGCGGCGTTGATGATCGCTTGTTCGCGGCAGACTTTCACCGCATGCGGGATGGCCAGTTGGCCGGTATACAAATCCGGACAGACCTGCTTGGAGGCTTCCACCAAGCGGTGATAGAGCGCACGTGCGCCGGCTTCGCTGGAGACGTTCAAATCGGCGAAGCGGACGGTGACCGACGGCACGTCCTCGTCGGCAGTCATTGCGCCGGCGGTCGCGGCGAAAATCGAGCCGATCAGAGAACCGGCGAGCAGAGTCAAGAGGATCTTGCGAGGTGAATTCATTGGGGGTCTCCTTCAGGCTACGGTGAGGTGTTGCGGCAGAGGCTATGAAACACCCGAGCACACCCCCCGGTCTGCGGGCGCTCATCGAACTCGTCCCGCGCAGCAACGGCTTCGTCCCGCATTTCGTCCGTGGTCGCTCGAAAGCGCCCTGTTTGCGCTACGCTTATCGGCGATGACGTGGAAAGAACAACGAATTTTCGATGACGACGGGATCGCGCGCGGCATGAAGTGGCGCCAATTCCTCGGCATCGTTTGCACCTATTGGTTCTACGTCACGGCTTCCAACGTGCTGTATACCTACGGGCTGCGCATCGGGATGTCGAAGTTCACCAACGTGCTGTTGTTCGCGCCCTGGAACGTGCGCGTTCTGCAGCACATATTGCTGCTGCCTGCCTTGCTGGCGTCGTATTGGGCTTCGCTGATCGTCAATTGGCGCGCGCTCTGGGTGTGGATCGCGTTTCAGGTGGCGCTCGGCGCCGCGTTTGCGGCGATGGCTTACCCGGCGATGATGCTGTCGGAGCTGCTGTTCAGCCACAGCATGCACGAGATGGCTCAAACGGCAGGCATGCCGAGTATGTGGAGCGACGAGGCGATGCCCTCGTTGTGGTTTGCAAGTTTCATGACGTTTCTCGTGTCCTACGGTTTCGGTCTCGCGCTGGTCCGAGGGGCGATCATCTACAAACGCTTTCGCGACGCCGAATTGCAAGTCGCGGCGCTGGAGCGCGAATCGCACGCCGCGCGCCTCGCGGCGCTGCGCATGCAGTTGTCGCCGCATACGCTGTTCAATTTGCTGCACACGATCCGCGGCAACATCGAGTGGGACCCGCGCGGCGCCCAGGCAATGGTCGTGCAGCTCGCGGATCTGCTGCGGCGACTTCTGAAAGCCGGCGAGCGCGATTACTCGCGCCTCGCCGACGAACTGCAATTCGCGGGGCTCTATCTGGGGCTGCATCAGCGGCGCTTCGCGGATCGCATCAGCGTCGTGCTGCCCGACCCGGCCACGGTCCCACCGGTCTGGGTACCGAGTTTGATCCTGCAGCCGATCGTCGAAAATGCGATCGTGCACGGGCTGGCGGGTCATCAGGGCACGATCACGATCCACCTCGGCGCCGAGATCGCCGGCGAGGCGCTGATGCTGCGTGTGACCAACACCGTTGCACCCCAATCGACCAAGGGGCAGGATGGGATCGGCCTCAGTAACGTCCGCGAGCGGCTCGCCGTCCAATTCGGCGGCGCCGGCGCGCTGAACTACGGCCGGGAGCGAGACCAATGGTCGGTCGAGATCCGCATGCCGCTGATCTATGCGATAGAGGATGCATGATCGAGGTGATCATCGTCGATGACGAGCCCGCGGGGCGGCGCACGCTGCGCGAGTACTGCGCGCAGGAGTCGGATCTGCGCGTCGTCGGCGAATACGGCGATAGCGCAAGCGCGATCGCGGCGATCCGGGCGCAACGGCCGCGGCTGTTATTCCTCGATGTGCAGATGGAACCGCTCAACGGCATCGAATTGGCGCGCGCACTGGATCCTGCCGCGCTGCCGTCGATCGTATTCGTCACGGCCCATGACGTTTACGCCGTCGAGGCGTTTGAACTCAATGCGGTCGATTACCTGCTCAAACCGTTCGACCAGGACCGCTTCCGCAAAACCCTGACGCGCGTACGGCCAAAAACCCGCGCCGCGACCGCGGGCGACCCGCAGGCGGCGCTCGTTGAATTATTGGCGCAGCTCGAGCGCAAACACTTGGCCCGCGATGACGAGCGGCCACGGATCTTGGCGGAATTCGCCGGACATTTGCACGTCCTCGACGCCGCCAAGGTCGAAATGATCGAGTCGGACCGCAACTATATTTCGATCCGCGTGGGACGCGACAGCTTCCACGCTCGCGGCACGCTGCAGCAAGCCGAACAGTCTCTGCGCTCGCAGCCGATGCTGCGCATCAGCCGCTCGTGCATCGTGAACATGAACTTCGTGCAGGAGGTGAACCGCACCTTGCGCGGCGACTTCATTCTCGTTCTCGTGGGCGGCGCCACGGTGACGAGCAGCGAGGGATTCCGCGCCAAGGTCAAAGAATACCTACGCGGCCTGAAATTCGGGGAGTCATAGCAGCTCTTCCGGCGCGAACGGCGTCAACAGCTTGAGCACGAAGCGCTGCAGGTGCGTGGCCTCCGGGTCGCGGTGCCAGATGTGTTCCGCGCCCGGTGGACCGCTGTGCCATTCGATGTGATTGCTGTGATCCTGAAATTCGAGCTTGTAGCTGCCGTCTTCGCTGATGTCGTCGAGCAGGCTCGTCACCTGGCGGGCGAGCTCACTGCTGCGGATCACGAGACCCAATTCGCTGTTGGTGCGCGCTGAGCGGGCGTCCATGTTGAGCGAACCGATGAATACGGTCTTCTCGTCGATGACGACCGCCTTTGCGTGCAGACTCGCGGCGCCCGAGCGAAACGGGTGAAATCGCGGCCTTGCGGTGCCGAGCTTCGGCCGCACCTCGCTCAATTCAACTCCCAAATGCAGCAGCTCGACGCGGTAGTGCGAATAGCCAATGTGGACCAGCGGTGAATCGGTGGCGGCGAGCGAGTTGGTCAGGATGCGGATGTGCACGCCGCGCCGCACGAGTCCGCGCAGCAGCGCGATGCCGTCTTTGCCGGGAACGAAATACGGCGAAATAATGATGACTTCCTGGCTTGCCGAGCCGATCAGCGCGGAGAGGTCGTTGGCGATGGTTACCTCTTGGTCCGGAGAACTCTCGCTCGCAATCTTCACCGGCCGGTCGGCGAGCACCGTGGCCGGCACCCACGTCAGTTGCAGCTGCCCGGCATCGATCTCGCGCGCGAGGAAATCCGGGTCGCCCGAGGATGCCTCATCGACGGCCGCGGCCTCCTCGAGCCACGGCGGTTCCGGTTCGACCGGGACCGGTGCGGCGATCGAGGCGATCGGATACGAATATTTGCTGTTCCAGAAGGCGTCGAAGGAAGCCGATAGTTGCGGCACGATGGTGCCGGCCGCGACGACATCGAGGTCGATGAAATTGCTGTCCTTGTCGCGCGTAAAATACTGGTCGCCGATGTTCCTTCCGCCGGTGATCGCGAGCGCATTGTCGGCGACGAACAGCTTGTTGTGCATGCGATGGTTGATGCGCGGCAACTCGGAGAATGAGGCGAGCACTCGCGTCCATAACGCGGACCTTCCGCCGGCGAACGGATTGAAGACGCGCACCTCGATATTGGCGTTCTGCCCCAAATGCATGTAGCGCCGATCTTGTCCGGCAGTATTGAAATCATCGACGAGGATACGGACCCTGACGCCGCGCTCCGCCGCGCGGCGAACGTGCTGCAGCAAAATCCGCGCCGATTCGTCCTGAGTGATGATGTAGTACTGGATGTCGAGCGTGCGTTCGGCGCGATCGGCGAGCGCGATGAGGCTTGCCAGTGCCTCATCGCCCGAGGCCAGCAGTCGGATACCCGAGAGCTTGGCCGGCTCGGCATCGCCGGCGACGAGGCGGCCGAGCGTCGTGCTGCCGGCATCGCGTATCGCCTCGCTGCGCTCCTTATGCACGTGGTGCGGCAGGCTGGCGCAACCGGCCGCGGCGAAGCAGAGCATCGCCGCCGCCAGCGCGGGCGCGGGCGCGACACCGGACCGGGATTTACGCATTCGCCGATGATATCAGGCACACTTTGCAGCCATGTTATCGCACCGACCCATACGCAGTTACGTGCTACGCGCCGGACGCATCACGGCCGCGCAAGACCGGGCATTGCGCGAGCTATGGCCGAGCTTCGGGCTCGAATTCGAGTTGGGCGTGGCGCCGCTCGATTTGGATGTGATTTTCGGTCGCGCCGCGCCTCGCTGCCTGGAGATCGGCTTCGGCACCGGCGAAGTCCTCGGATCGTTGGCAATCGCGAATCCGCAGGTGGACTATCTCGGCATCGAGGTGCACCGCTCGGGAGTCGGGCGCCTATTGCTGCAAGCGCAACACGCCGGGCTCAGGAACCTGCGGGTGATCTGCCACGACGCGGTCGAGGTGTTGGCGGCGGGAATACGCGACGGCGCGCTGGCCGAAGTGTTGGTGTTCTTTCCGGATCCTTGGCACAAGAAGCGCCACCACAAGCGCCGCCTCATCGATCCCGAGTTCGTCGCGACGATTGCCCGAACGCTGCAGAACGGCGGCGTCCTGCGCCTCGCCACCGATTGGCAGCCCTATGCCGAGCAAATGCTCGAGGTCTGCAATGCGAACCGGGATCTTGCCTCGCTGAGCGAGGACGGGACTTACGTGGCGCGACCGGATTTTCGCCCCGCGACGCGCTTCGAACGGCGCGGCGAGCGTCTCGGCCATGGCGTTTGGGATCTTGCCTACCGGAGGCGCGAGCGCTGATCCCGGCATTTTGTCCCCCTCAGCCCGAAGCCGCGCTCGATTTCTCGCGGGCATCCAATTCGCGCACCGGCCTGTGCAGTAGCAGCAGCAAGACGAGGCCCGGTATCGACGTCAAAAACGTCACGATGAAGAAATTCGCCCAGCCGACCGCGGCGACGACCTGCCCCGCGACCGCGCCCATGAGCACGCGCGGCACCGCCGCCAGCGCGGACAGCAATGCGTATTGGGTCGCGCTGAAGCTCGCCTCGCATTGGGCCATCAGGAACGCGACGAACGCCGCCTGCCCCATGCCGCCCGCCAAGGTATCGATGCTGGTCGTCACGATCAGCAGCCAGAGGTGCTTGCCGGCGAGCGCGAGCCACATGAACAGCAGAAGCGTCAGTGCCTGCGCGATGCCGAAAGTCAGCAGCGATCGGTAGAGGCCCCAGCGCATGTAAATCCAGCCGCCGAGCGCCGTGCCGATCATCGTCGAAATGGTCATGTTGAGTTTGCCGGCGACGCTCAACTCCTTGAGCGAGAAGCCGACGCCCTTGATCATGAACGCGCTATAGAGACTCAATGCGAACGCATCGCCGACTTTGTACAGCAGCACGAGCAGCAGAAAACCCCAGGCGCCCGGCTGTGCCAGCAAATGGCGCACCGGCTCGACGACGGCGTCCCTGAGAGTGAGCGGCGGGCGGCCCGGCGTCGTGGGCTCCGGTGCCCAGAGCGTCGCGAAAATCATCAGCGACATCAGAATGGCGACAATCCCATAGGCGATGTGCCAGCCGACGTACGAGGCAATGAACACGATGACCGTGCCGGCGAACATCGCGGCGCTGCGGTAGCCGAAGCCCGTGACCGCGGAGGCGAGCGCGCGCTCCGGCGGCGGGATCACGTCGACGCGATAAGCGTCGATGACGATGTCTTGAGATGCGGACAAGAACACGACGATGAGCGCAATGATTCCCATGGCAGCCGGCATCTTCGCCGGTTCGCTCAAACTCATGACGCCGATCGCGAACGCCAATGCCAGCTGAAACAGCACGATCCAGCCGCGGCGCCGTCCCAGCAGCGGCGGCAAATAGCGGTCGAGCAGCGGCGCCCACAAGAATTTCAGCAAATACGGCAGCCCGACCAACCCAAAGATGCCGATGGTCTTGATATCGACGCCGGCGTCCGCGAGCCAGGCCTGCAAGGTCGAGAGCGTCAGATTGAACGGTAAACCCGATGCAACGCCGAGCAGCAGGATCGCGGCCATGCGCCGCTGCTTGAGCGCCTGCAGCAGCGTTTCCTTGGGTTCCAGGTCCACGCGCTAGAACTCGAACTCGTAGTCGATGATCAGCGGCGCGTGATCCGAGAAGCGCTGGTCCTTGAAGATCTGGGCGCTCTTGACCCTGCCGCGCATCGCCGCCGTTGCGATGTGGTAATCGATGCGCCAGCCGACGTTCTTGGCATAAGCCTGGCCACGGTTCGACCACCAGGTGTATTGGTCCGCCGCGGTGTTGGTTTCGCGAAACGCATCGACGAATCGGCCGGGACCGAACAGCTCGTCGAGCCACAAACGCTCCTCGGGCAAGAAGCCGGAATTCTTCTGATTGGATTTCCAATTCTTGAGATCGATGGGCTTGTGCGCGATGTTCCAATCCCCGCAGAGAATGCACGGCGTCTTGCGCCTTTGCAGCTTGCGCAAATGCGGCATGAAGGCTTCGAGGAATCGAAATTTCGAGGCTTGGCGCTCGGGTCCGGAGGATCCGGACGGCAGATACAGCGACACGACGCTCAAACCCCCGAAGCGCGCCTCCAGATAGCGGCCTTCCCGATCGAATTCGGGCACGCCGAAGCCGCGGCTGACTTGCGTGGGCTGTTTGCGCGCATACAGCGCGGTGCCGGCATAGCCCTTCTTCTCGGCATCGAAATAGTGGCAATGGTAGCCCTCGGGCCAGAAGACGGGATCGGTGAGCTGCGCGATTTGCGCCTTGGTCTCCTGGACGCAGACCACATCGGCATTTTGGGAGGCAAGCCACTTGAACAGCCCTTTGCTCGCGGCGGAGCGGATTCCGTTCGCATTCAAGGTCACGATTCGCATGGCGCGCGATGATATCAGTACGCGTGTGCTTGCGGAGGCGCGCTTCCCTTGCGAGACTTCGACGTCTATGACCAGCGCCTATAAAAACGAGTTCATCGAGTTGTGCATACGTCTCGGCGTCTTGAAGTTCGGCAGCTTCAAGCTCAAATCGGGCCGGGAGAGTCCGTATTTCTTCAATGCGGGATTGTTCAATACCGGCGAGGCGATCGCGGCCGTCGGCCGTGCCTATGCGGCCGCCGTGGCCGAATCGGGCTTGGCCTTCGATACGCTGTTCGGCCCCGCCTATAAAGGCATCCCGCTCGCAACCGCAACCGCCGCGGCGCTGGCCGATCACTACGGCCGCAGCGTCCCCTTCGCGTTCAATCGCAAGGAAGCCAAGGACCACGGCGAAGGCGGACTGATCGTCGGCGGCCCGCTCACGGGGCGCGTCCTGATCGTCGACGACGTCATCACCGCGGGCACCGCAATACGCGAGTCGATCGAAATCATTCGGGCCGCGCACGCAACGCCTGCGGGCGTGCTGCTGGCGCTGGATCGGCAGGAGCGCGGCGCGGCAAGCGCCCGGTCGGCCGTTCAGGAGGTCGGCGCACAATTCGGCATTCCGGTTGTTGCGATCCTCACGTTGGCCGATCTGATCGGGCATATGCGGGCGCGAGGGGCAACCTTAGAACTTTCCGGCATGCTGACATATCGGGACCGGTACGGTTTGGCAGACTGAAGACTGCGCCCTGGAAAACCGACGCGCCGCCCTTCACAATGGGGCTTACCTCAGGGGGAGGCATGCTGTTGAGAAATACTGCCTGGATCGTTGCCGTCGTCGTGCTGCTCGCGGGTGCGGGTTGGGCGATTGCGGACAATATCCCTTCGAGTCGGCGCCTCTATAAATGGGTCGATGAACAGGGGGTCGCTCATTACGGCGATCAGATCCCGCCGGAATACGCGGCTCAGGAACACGAGGTGTTCAATTCGAAGGGAGTCAAGGTCGATCACCTTGATGCTCAAAAAACTCCCGAGCAAGCCGCCGCCGACGATCTGCAGAAGGCGGCAGCCCAAGACCTCAAGAATCGCGATAAAAATCTGCTGAATACCTACGTCTCGGTGCAGGAGATCGAGCGCTTGCGCGACCAGCGTCTGGCGCTGCTCACGGATCAAATGCGGGTCACGAGCCAATTCCTGGACCAGCTGACCGGCAAGATGCACAAGCTCGAGAAAACCACGATGCTCTACAAGCCGTATAACGGCGATCCGCAGGCCGCTCAAATGCCCGATCAGGTCGCCGAGGACCTGGTGCACATGGCCAACGACATCCACACGCAAGAAGAGAATTTATTGGAAAAGCAACGCGAAGACGCCATGATGCGCGCCCAGTTCGAAAGCGACATCACTCGCTTCAAGGAATTGAAGGTCAGCCATTGACGCCGAGGAAGCGCATTTTGCTGGGCGTCACGGGCGGGATTGCCGCTTACAAGAGTCCAGACCTCGTCCGGCGCCTCATCGAACGTGGCGCGGACGTGCAGGTCGTCATGACGGCGGCGGCGCAAAAATTCGTCTCGGCGATGAGCTTCCAAGCCGTGTCCGGCAGGCCGACGCGCAGCGATCTTTGGGACAGCGCGGCCGAAGCGGCGATGGGTCACATCGAATTGGCGCGCTGGGCGGAGATCGTGCTGATCGCGCCCGCGAGCGCCGACTTCATTGCGCGGCTTGCGGGCGGCCGCGCCGACGACTTGCTCGCGACACTGTGCGTTGCGACCGAAGCGCCGATAACGATCGCGCCGGCGATGAATCGCGTCATGTGGGCGAATAAGGCGACACAGGCCAATATCCGCACGCTGCTAGGCCGCGGCGTACGCATCTTGGGGCCCGGCGAAGGCGATCAGGCTTGCGGCGAAACCGGACCGGGGCGCATGTGGGAGCCGGTCAAACTCGCCGAGAGTCTGCTCGAGCCGCCGCCGAACGAGGGTATCCTCGCCGGACTCAACGTTTTGATCACTGCGGGCCCGACGCGCGAGCGGCTCGATCCTGTGCGCTATTTGACCAATCGCAGTTCGGGCAAAATGGGCTTCGCCGTGGCGGCCGCGGCGCGCGAGGCCGGCGCGCACGTGACGCTGGTCGCGGGACCCGTGAGCTTGCCGACGCCGGCCGGAGTCACACGCCTCGACGTCGAGAGCGCGCGCGACATGCACGCGGCAGTTCACCGCCATGTAGCCAAAGCCGACGTGTTCATTGCGGCGGCAGCCGTCGCCGATTTTCAGCCGGCGAGCGTGTCGCGGGAGAAGATCAAGAAGAAGGGCGTCGCCGTCAGTCTCGAGCTCGAACCCGCGCCGGACATCATCAAATCGGTCGCGGATATGGCCAAGCGGCCGTTCGTGGTCGGTTTCGCGGCCGAAACCAACGACGTCGAGGCCAACGCGCGCAGCAAACTGAAGCGCAAGAAACTCGACATGATCGCCGCCAACAAAGTCGGCGACGGCATTGCGTTCGATTGCGATGACAATGCGCTGACCGTCATTTGGCCCGGCGGCAAGGTCGAAGTGGCGCGCGGTCCCAAACTCGACGTGGCGCGCGAACTGATCGCACTCATCGCGAAGCGCCTGCCGCCGCCGACGGCCGGCGGCCCACGGCGTGCGGCGCGGAATCGTCGTGCGGCCTCCGCCGCGCCGCCGCGCAATCGCGTGCGCAGCCGCCGCGTGCGGCGCTGAGCACGGGTTCCCCACACGCCGTGAAGCGTCGCATCAAGCTGCGAATCCTGGATCCGCGTCTCGGCACGGAGTTTCCGCTGCCGGCGCACGCGACGCCGGGGTCGGCCGGCATGGATTTGCGCGCCTGCCTGCAAGGGCCGCTGGTTCTCGCCGCGGGCAAAGCGGAATTGATATCGACCGGCTTGTCGATCTACGTCGAGGATCCGGGACTCGCCGCGATGCTGCTGCCGCGCTCCGGATTAGGCCATAAGAGCGGCATCGTGCTCGGCAATCTCGTCGGACTCATCGACTCGGATTACCAGGGCCCGCTGATGGTCTCCTGCTGGAATCGCGGCGATGCGCCGTACACCATCAACCCCGGCGATCGAATCGCGCAACTCGTGATCGTGCCGGTGGTCCAGGTCGAATTCGACGTCGTCGAGGATTTCGACTCGACGCTGCGCGGCGCGCAAGGCTTCGGCAGTTCGGGGCATCGCTGAAGGGGGTCGCCCCGCGTTTCGACGGGCGCGGTTGCTCTCAATACAAGGATATCGCAAAGTAGTCGTCACGGCGCTGCTGTTCGCTCACGGTCGACTCGAGCCTCTCCGGCTTGCCTGGCAAAGCGAGGCATTCATTCCACTTATATCTACTGCCACCGCGGAAAAACTCGTCCGCGTGTTGAGCTACCTCAAGTTCAAGCTGACAACTGCCGATTGCGAGGAGCTGCTCGAGATCCGGGGAGTATTTTCGTGTGCGATCGTCACCGCGGACGCATTCATGGCCGCGCTCAATCTGCGCCGGTGATCCGACAGCATTACATGGAAATATCCGGCCGTCCCGCGAATGGACGGCCCGCGAATCTCGGTGCTCAGCCGCGAAATGCGGCTGGCCGCTCGCCCGCCGCCTCGTCATGCTGCCCGCCATGGCAATTCGGGACTGGCCGATCGACGAGCGGCCGCGCGAGAAATTACTCGCGCGCGGCGCCGAGGCGCTGTCCGACGCCGAATTGCTCGCGATCCTACTGCGCAACGGCCGGCGCGGCCGATCCGCCGTGCAGCTCGCGCGCGAGATTCTCGAGAACTTCAGTTCGCTGCGTAAATTGATCGCCGCCGATCGAGTGCGCTTTTGCGCCGAGCCCGGACTCGGTCCCGCACGCTTCGCGGAGCTGCGCGCCGCGGTGGAGATTGCACGCCGGCAACTAGCCGAGACGCTGCGCAACGGCCCGTCGCTAGCGAGTCCGCGCGCCACGCGCGATTTCCTGATCGCGCGCCTGCGCGACCTCGAACACGAGGTTTTTTGTTGCCTCTATTTGGACAATCGCCACCGGCTGATCCATTTTGAGCAGTTGTTTCGCGGCACGATCGACGGCGCGAGCGTGTTCCCGCGCGAAATCGTCAAGCAGGCGCTGCAATGGAACTCGGCGGCCGTGATCGTCGCGCACAACCACCCGTCCGGCGTCGCGGAACCCAGCCAGGCCGATGAGCTGATCACCCAGCGCATCAAACACGCGCTCGCGCTCGTCGACATTCGCTTGTTGGATCACATCATCGTCGGCGACGGCGCCAGTGTGTCGCTGGCGGAGCGCGGCGTGCTTTGAATAAGGCGAGCACGGCGGCGAGATGCTTCAACGACCGCAATCAGAAGCCCGAACAAGCGCGTTGAGCCAAGTTGACAAACGCGCATTACCGGGGTAATGCGACTTGATGACGATAGCGCAATCTAAAGTTACGGCGCCGGGCCAGATCTCAGTCCCGGTCGAAGTGCGGAAGAAACTCGGTATAGGTCCGGGCTCCGTGCTCGAGTGGCACGAGCAGGATGGCAGTGTGGTCGTACGGCGGGCGGGCCGTTTCAGTTCGTCCGACATGCACCGGGCGCTCTTTCCGAAAGGCACGCCGAACGCCAAGCCCGTCTCGGACGTGAAGGGGGCCATCCGAAAGCATATTCGACAACGGCATGCTCGCGATTGACACGAACGCCCTGAATCGACTCGTCGCACGAGACGATGACGATCAAGCCAACGCAGCAGAACAGTTTGTTGGCAAAGGGGCCTGGATATCCCACTTGGTTCTGGCCGAAACTCTTTGGGTCCTCGATTCCGTCTACGATCTTTCGCGTGCGCAGATCGCGACCGCTGTCGAAATGGTGCTCAACCATCATGATTTGACGTTGCAGGACGCCGAAGTTGTCCCTCGGCGCTGCTCAATTATCGTTCGCGGCCGGCCGTAGACTTTTCAGACTGCCTGGTACTTGAGATTGCGAGCAAGGCCGGGCATTTGCCGGTTGGCACGTTTGACCGCAATTTCGCCAAATTGGATGACGTTCAGCGATTGCGCTAGAGCGTTTGCTGCGTGGCTTAGTACGCTGTCGACCCGCTGTGGCCAATCGCGACGGATACCTGCAACCGACGGCGCAAGCATGTTCCCGCGCACGATCTTGCTACTGCGGGGTTGCGTTTATTTGCGGAAAAAACGGCGACCAAGCCGTTCAGCCATGTGGCACGCAAGCAGCGCGCGAAGTCCTTGGGTCTTGAAACGCTGGGAAGCGTTACGATTCAATATTCGCTGCGCCGGCTCGCAGAGAAGGCTATTGTGAGCAAATCCGCGCGCGGCTCGTACGTCTTCGAAAGCGACGCATTCGAGCGCTGGGTCTAGAGTGACGCGGCGCTCCCTGCGACCAAGAAACCATCGATTAGGAAGAAGCACCGTGGCGATGAGAAACAGCACGACTGGAAATTCAATCGGCCACGCGCTCCTGGCGCTGTATTCCGGGCTGCGCGTTCGAGCCCGTGCGCTTGCCGTCACTGCCGCGGTGCTGCCGCTGCTTGCGCTGCTGCAATCTTGCGCTTCGGCGCCGCCGCCACCGACCGCCGCACCTGCTATCGCATCGACTGCCGCATCGGCTGCCGCACCAACAGTCGCACCGACAGCCGCGCCCGCCGCACCGATCACCGCACCGACACCCGCACCGACACCCGCACCGACACCCGCACCGACCGCCGCTCCCGCCGCTGCGCCACGCCACGGCATGGTCGTCGCGGCCAATCCGCTGGCCGCCCAAGCGGGCCTCGAGGTATTGCGCGCCGGCGGCTCGGCCGCCGATGCGGCGGTCGCAGTACAGGCGGTGTTGGGACTCGTCGAGCCGCAAAGCTCGGGACTCGGCGGCGGCGCGTTCATCACGTACTACGATGCGAACACGCACCGCGTGCGCGCCTACAACGGGCGCGAGACGGCGCCGGCCGGCGCGACCGTCGACATGTTCCTCGGCGACGACCGTCAGCCGCTGGCGCATTTCACCGGGGTCTTGAGCGGGCGATCGACGGGCGTTCCGGGCGCAATCGCGGCCTTAGGCTTGCTGCAGCACGAGCACGGCAAGCTGCATTGGCGCGAATTGTTCGGCCAGGCCGAACGCCTCGCGACGCAAGGGTTTATCGTGAGCCCACGGCTCGCATCATTCATCGTGAGCCGCGCGCCGCAAGCAAGCGCCCGGGACGCAGTCGCGTATTTCAGCAAACCGGACGGTACGCGGCTCGTCGCCGGCGATGTCCTCAAGAATCCGGCCTTCGCCGCGACCGTACACCGTCTCGCGATCGAGGGACCGAGCGCGCTCTACCACGGCACGATCGCGCAGGACATCGTGAGGCGCGTGCACGAGGAGCCCATCCCGGGTTCACTGACGCTCGAGGATCTCGCGCGCTACCGGCCGATCGAATCCGAGGCGCTGTGCCGACCCTGGCGAACGCTGCGCGTATGCACGCCGCCGCCACCCGCCGGCGGCGTCGACCTGCTGCAAGGGCTGCTGCTGCTGGCCCACACCGACATCGATAGACGCAATGCCTCGGACCCGATCGCCTGGGTGGAGCTCGGCGAGGCCGAACGGCTGCTCTATGCGGATCGCAATCGCTACGTCGCCGATCCCGCGTTCGTGCCGGTGCCGCTCGCCGGCCTGCTCGACGCCGCTTACCTGCAAAGCCGCGCGGCTCTGATCGGCGAGCGCATCGCGAGCACGCCGCCGCAAGCGGGCGTGCCGCCCGGTGCGACGGCGGTCGGGCCCGATCACACCGCCGAACCCGGCGGCACGACACATTTCGTGATCGTCGACGCCGCCGGCAACGTCGTCTCGATGACGACGACGGTCGAGAGCCTCTTCGGCTCGGGCCGCATGGTCGATGGGTTTTTTTTGAATAACCAGCTCACCGATTTCAGTTTCTCGCCGACCGATGCCGACGGGCGTCCGGCCGCGAATGCGGTCGCGGCCGGCAAGCGGCCGCGCTCGGCGATGGCGCCGACGATCGTCGTCGACGCCCAAGGCCGATTCGTCGAAGCCGTGGGCTCGGCGGGCGGACCCGCGATCATTTCCTACGTGCTCAAGACGCTGATAGCGACCCTCGATTGGCACCTGCCGATGGAGGCGGCGATCGCACTGCCCAACCTCGTCGCGCGCGACGCCAATTTCTCCGCCGAGGTCGCCAAGTTCCCGCCGGGATTCGTCGATGCGCTCAATGCGCGCGGCCTCAACGTGCATCTCGGCCAGTACGAGGAATCCGGCCTGCAGGGCGTGCGGGTCGCTGCCGACGGCTCGCTCAACGGAGCCGCGGACCCGCGCCGCGAGGGCGTCGCGCTCGGCTATTGAGGGAGGCACATTGACCGTGTGCGGCCCACCCGGTTGGACCGGTCCCGATCGGACCGTTAGACTTCGCGCCGTGCCGCCGGAATCCGAAAAATCACCGCAGTCGCCGCCCGTGGCGGCAACCGCGCGCCGCCCACCGATCCGTCAGTTGGCGATCGTTGCGGTATTGATCGGCGCCTATGCTTTGGTCTCCCAATACAGCTACTCCTCACCGGATGCTAAAGGCTTGGGCGCCGGCCTGTCGGTGGGGCCGATTGTGCTGATCGGCATCGCGCTCGCGTGGCGCTGGACCCACCGGCTCGTCGCGGCGTTGATCACGGCGATGACCGCTGCATTGCTCTATTTCTACTGGCCGTTTCTCGAGACGCACTACGAATGGTCCGATCTGGTGCAGCAAGCCGGCGCCTACGCCATGGTGGCCCTTGGCTTTGGTCGCTCGCTGCGATTGGGCCGTGCGCCGACCTGCACCGCATTGGCGGATCAACTGCACGGCCCGCTCGACGCGAAGGAAATCGCGTATACGCGCCGCGCGACCGTCGTCTGGTTCGGCTTCTATACGCTGCTTGCCGCAGCCATCGTCATCGTGTTCTTCGCGGCATCCGCGCACGTCTGGTCGCTATTCGTGAACTTCGGCACCTTTGGCCTCATGGGGCTGCTGTTCGCGCTGGACCATGCGATTCGCCACCGCGTGCTGCCGCGCCGGCCCGGCGGCGGCATGATCGCGGCGCTGCTGCACTCCGTGACGGGCCCGCGCACGCCGCGTTGATCCGCCCGCCGGGCTCTGGTATCGTGTGCGGCTCTGTCTCGGGTCCGATGCCAATAAGTTCTTCGAGTTCAAAGGGTTACGCCATGTCGCGAGTCTGCCAAGTCACGGGTAAGCGCCCGAAATCGGGAAATACGGTTTCGCACGCAAACAATCGCAAGCGGCGCCGCTTCTTGCCGAATTTGCACACGCATCGCTTTTGGCTGGAGTCCGAGAAGCGTTTCGTGAGCCTGCGTGTCACGACGCGCGGCCTGCGTACGATCGAGAAGCGCGGCGTCGACGTGGTCGTTGCGGATCTGCGCACCCAGGGCGTCAAGGTTTAACGGGCTTAAGGCTCCACGGGGATACCCCTCTCATGCGCGACAAAATCAAACTGATCTCTTCGGCCGGCACCGGGCACTATTACACGACGACGAAGAACAAGCGTCTGCATCCCGACAAGATGGAGACGAAGAAATACGATCCGGTCGTGCGCAAGCACGTCTCTTACAAAGAATCCAAGATCAAGTAGGCGTCGGCTGCCCGAACTGCCCGAAGTCGAAACGACGCGTCAGGGCATCGCTCCCGCCCTCTTGGGTCGGCGCGTCGCCGCTGTCATCGTGCGCGATCGACGCCTGCGCTGGCCGATTCCGCGCGGCTTCGAAGCCAAAATCCAAGGTGAAATCGTGCGGCGCGTCGAGCGCCGTGCAAAATACATCCTGCTGGGCTTCGATACCGGCACGGTCATCTTGCATCTCGGCATGTCCGGCAGTCTGCGTGTGCTCGGCGGCGATGTGCCGCCGCGGTTGCACGATCATTGGGACCTACGCGTAGAGGGCGGTGCGCTGCTGCGATTTCACGATCCGCGGCGTTTCGGCAGCCTGCTCTGGACCGTCGAGGATCCGGCGCTCCATCCGCTGCTCGCCAAACTCGCACCCGAGCCCTTGAGCGCCGCGTTCGACGCCGAATACCTCTACGAGAAGACGCGCAAACGCGCGGTCGCGATCAAACAGCTGATCATGAATTCGCAGCTCGTCGTCGGCGTCGGCAACATCTATGCGAGCGAAGCGCTGTTTCGCGCGCGCCTCTCGCCGCGCCGCGCGGCGGGGCGCATCACCCGGGCACAAGCCGCGGCGCTCGTCGAGGCGATCCGCGAAGTGCTCACGGACGCGATTCAGATCGGCGGCACGACCCTGCGCGACTACGTCAATGCCGACGGCGCGCCCGGCTACTTCAGTCAGCAACTATTCGTCTACGAACGCGCCGGCGAAGCCTGCCGGCTCTGTGGGACGAAGGTCCGGCAATTCACCCAAGGCCAGCGCTCCACCTACTGGTGTCCGAACTGCCAGCGTGCCTGAGGTTCAGACTTGCCGGTGCTTCGCCAATTCGATCGCGACCAACGGATGCACGAATTCCGAGACGTCGCCGCCCAGCACCGCGATCTCGCGCACCAGCGTCGAGGAGATGAACGTGTATTGCTCCTGCGGCGTCATGAATACCGACTCGATCTCGGGCGATAAGTGTCGGCTCATGTTCGCGAGCTGAAACTCGAATTCAAAGTCCGAAACGGCACGCAGGCCGCGCACGATCACCGTTAGGCCATTCTGCCGCGCGAAATCCACGGTGAGTCCCCGGTAGCCGAGGACCTCGACGTTCGGCACATCGGCGAGCACGCGTCTAGCCATGTCGACGCGCTGATCCAGCGAGAACATCGGCGCCTTGTTCGGATTGGCCGCGATCGCGACGACCAAACGCGTGAAGATGCTGGCTGCACGGCGCACCAAGTCTTGATGGCCGTTAGTGATCGGGTCGAAGGTGCCCGGGTAGACCGCTGTTGTTTTGTTCATCGCCTAAGTTTCAAGCCTTGCCCCGCGCGAGATGATAACCCACCTCGCCCGCCGACTTCGATTTCAGCAGTTCCCAATCCGGCGGCAGCACGGGCTCGCCCGCGGCGCGCTCGCATTCCAAATAAACCAAGCCGCCCGGGGCGACCCAGTTGCCGGCCGCGAGCAACGGCAGGTAGCTCGGCAGCGCATCTTGCCCGAACGGCGGATCGACGAACACCAGATCGAAAGGCTCGGCGGGCAGCCCGAGGTAACGCTTCGCGCCCATCTCGACTATCTTCGCCCGTGCCGTGCCCCCGAGGCGCGTCAACTGCTCGCGCAGACAATGCGCCGCGGCGACCGCCTGTTCGACGAACACGACTTCGCGCGCGCCGCGAGAGAGCGCCTCGAGCCCGAGCGCGCCGGAGCCGGCAAATAAGTCGAGGCAGCGCGCATTGGCCACAGTGGCCTGCAGCCAATTGAACAATGTTTCCCGGACTCGATCCGGTGTCGGCCGCAGTGCCGGCAGGTCAGGGAACTGGATGCGCCGGCCGCGCCAACTCCCGCCGATGATGCGCACGGAATTACGGCCCGCGGGCTTCGAAGATGGCGTCTTGGCGGGCTTACAGTAGGGCGTTTTGGCCGGTTTCACCGCCGTCATCATACGCGGAAACCTCGTAAAGACAGGCTCTCTGCTAAGCTTCGCAGCCGATGACAAACGACGCCGACAAATCCGCCGCGGGCGGCCTGTTCAAACGCCTGCGCAGTACGCTGCGCGCAGGCTCCTCGTGGCTCACGCAAGGCCTCGCGGAGCTGCTGCCCGGCCGCAAGATCGACGCCGAGATTCTCGACGAACTCGAAACGCGGCTGATCACCGCGGACGTCGGAGTCGACGCGTCGGCGCGCATTCTCGAGGATCTGCGCAAGCAAGTCGCGCGCAAAGAACTCGCCGACGTCGACGCGCTGCTCAAAGCCCTGCACAACGCGATGCTCGCAATCTTGCGTCCCGTCGAACAGCAACTCGTCGTCGATACGCGGCAAAAGCCCTACGTGATTCTCGTCGTCGGCATCAACGGCGCCGGCAAGACTACGACCATCGGCAAATTGGCGCATCGGCTGATGGGGCAAGGTCATAGCGTCATGCTCGCCTCGGGCGACACGTTTCGGGCGGCGGCGCGCGAGCAGCTCGAGACCTGGGCGCAGCGAAACAAGGTCGCGATCGTCGCCCAGCAACAGGGTGCGGAGCCCGCAGCCGTGATTTTCGACGGCCTGCAAGCCGCGCGCGCGCGCAACATCGATGTATTGATCGCCGATACCGCGGGCCGTTTGCATACGCAGACGCATCTCATGGACGAGCTGCGCAAGGTCAAACGCGTGCTCGGCCGATTGGATCCGGGTGCGCCGCATGAGGTGCTACTCGTGCTCGACGGCACGATCGGTCAGAATGCCGTCGCACAAGCCGACGAATTCAACAAGAGTCTCGGCGTGACCGGACTCGTGATCACCAAACTCGACGGCACGGCCAAGGGCGGCGTGGTGCTCGCGATCGCCCAGAAATTGGGCATCCCGATTCGCTTCATCGGTGTCGGCGAACAGATCGAGGACTTCGGGGTCTTCAATGCCGAAGAGTTCGTGTCGGCCTTGTTGAAGGCGCCGCCCGAGGGCGGCAGCGCATGATTCGATTCGACGCCGTCTACAAGCGCTATGCGACGGGATGCGAGGCGCTCGCCGGGGTGTCGTTTCACGTGCAACGCGGCGAATTCGTGTTCTTGACCGGTCCCTCGGGTGCCGGCAAGAGCAGCGTCTTGAAATTGATCGCGCTCATCGAACGCCCGTCGCGCGGCCAGGTGTTCATCGGCAGTCAGAACACGGCAGGCATCAAAGCGCGCGCGATCCCGCAATTTCGGCGACAAGTCGGCGTCGTGTTCCAAGATCACAAGTTGCTGCATGACCGTCCCGTGGCCGACAACGTCGCGCTGCCCTTGATCATCGCCGGCGTGCCGCGGCGCGAAATCGACAAGCGAATGCGCGCCGCCCTGGACCAAGTCGGCTTGCTCGGCAAGGAAAAAAGCCGGCCACTCGAACTCTCGACCGGCGAACAACAGCGCGTGGGCATCGCGCGCGCGATCGTCGCGAAACCGCCGCTGTTGATCGCCGATGAACCGACCGGCAATCTCGACCCCGAACTCGCGCTCGAGATCGTGCGCCTGTTCAAGCGACTCAACGACGTCGGCGTAACCGTCCTGATCGCGACTCACGATGTGCACCTCATCGACCATTTCAAATCGCGGCGCATCGTGCTGGGGGGCGGTCACGTGGCCGCCGAGAGCGCGCCGTGAGCTGCGTGAGAGTTCGCGCCAGGGGGCGAATGGGCCGGCTTTCCACGACGGGTGCGTCGCGATGGCGCTGAACGTGCAAGCGTATTTCATGCGCCACGCGCAAACCCTCGTCGGCTCGCTCGGGCGACTCGCGCGCGAGCCGTTCGCGAGCTTCATGACCATGGCGGTCATCGCGATCGCGCTGGCGCTGCCGTTGAGCCTGGATCTCATTTTACAGAATGCGCTGGGCGCCACGAGCGCGTGGCACGATGCATTCGAGCTGTCGGTTTATTTGGAAAGATCCGCAAGTTCCGCACGCGCCGAGGCCATTGCCAAGGAATTGCAGCAGCGCAACGACGTCGCGGCGGTGCGCTTGGTGACGGCGGCACAGGCGCTCGCCGAGTTTCGCGAGTATTCCGGCTTCGGCGAGGCACTCGATGCGCTGACCGAAAATCCGCTGCCGAATACGCTCGTCGTGACACCCAGTATCGGCGCGAGCACGCCCGAGCGCATGGGCGCGCTGAAGACGGCGATCGGCGCGATTGCCAACGTCAGCAGCGTGCAGCTCGACACCGAATGGGTCAAACGCCTCGTCGCGCTGCTGGATCTGCTGCGCAGCGTCGTGCGGCTTGCCGGCGGCTTGCTCTGCATCGGCGTGCTCTTGATCGTCGGCAACACGATCCGGTTGGAGATCCTCAACCGGCGCGCCGAAATCGAAGTCATGAAATTGGTTGGCGCCACCAACCGCTTCGCGCGCAGGCCATTCTTGTGGACCGGGACTTGGTACGGGCTGGGCGGCGGCTTGCTCGCAGTCGGCCTCGTCGAACTCGGCGCGGCCACGCTCGCGGGTCCGGTCGCGCGGCTCGCCTCGCTATACGGCAGCGCGTTTCGACTCGCGGGGCTCGATTGGCAGACGGCCGGCGGCGCGGTGCTTGCGGCGGCCCTGCTCGGCTGGCTCGGTTCTTGGGTTGCTGCGACGCGGCATATCCGCGCGATCAACCCCTCTTAAAGATTGATTTCATTGAGTTATTTAGCTCATTCCGAAGCCCTAAAGTTTGGGAACTTGCGGTCGATTTAGCACTCAAACTTAGCGAGTGCTATTATCGTGCTCGGGATGTTTAGGAGGTTTTGTGTCTATGACGACTGCGTTGGTTGCCAAGCCGAATAGTCTGGTATTTGCCGGTCCGCTCGGCAGCTTGGACTCGTATATTGACCGCGTCTCGCAGATTCCGGTTCTCTCTCGGGAAGAGGAAGTTGCGCTCGCGATCCGATTCCGCTCGGATGGCGATTTGGAGGCTGCCCGGGAATTGGTGCTCTCGCACCTGCGCTTCGTCGTGCACATCGCGCGCGGCTACTTGGGCTACGGCCTGCCGATGGGCGATTTGGTTCAGGAAGGCAACGTCGGCCTCATGAAGGCCGTCAAGCGCTTCGACCCCAACGTCGGCGTGCGCTTGGTGTCGTTCGCCGTGCATTGGATCCGTGCCGAAATTCACGAGTATGTACTGCGTAACTGGCGCCTCGTGAAGGTCGCGACCACGAAGTCGCAGCGCAAACTGTTCTTCAATCTGCGCAAAATGAAGAAGAATCTGACCTGGCTGTCCGAGTCGGAGACCGAAGCCGTTGCGCGCGATCTCGGCGTCGAGATCAGCGACGTACGCGAGATGGAGCAGCGCATGTCCGCGCGCGACATGTCGTTCGATCCGGCGCCCGATGCCGACGAGGAAGAGACCTATTCGCCGGCCATGTATTTGCCGGCCAGCAATGCCGATCCCGCGCTCGAAGTCGAACGCGAAGAGTGGGAAGAGGACTCGACCGACCGCTTGAGTGCAGCGCTCTCGCGCCTCGACGAGCGCAGCCGCAATATCCTCAAGCGCCGCTGGATGACCGATGACAAAGCGACCTTGCATGAGCTCGCCGACGAGTACGGTATCTCCGCCGAGCGCGTGCGTCAGGTCGAAGTCAATGCGATCAGCAAGCTCAAGGGAATGATGGTGAGCGCCGCGGCGTAAGCCGCGATCCCGCGGGCGACGAATCGCTCAATCGCGCGTAATGCACCAGCCGATGCATGCGCGCGTCAGTCCAAGCGTCCCCAACCCATGACACATGACAATTCCCTTTACTTTGCGGATATTACGATTTCGACGGAACGGTATCGTCCGGAGCGTCTTTCGGGAGTTTATCCAACGTGGCCTTGGCCTCGTCCATGCCATTGAAATCCTTGCCCGACTGCAAGGAGCGCGTCAGGCTTTCGCGCGCGGCAGCGGCCTGGCCCGCAAGTGCTTGGGCCATGCCGAGGTGATACAGAAAGATCGGCTGATCCGGCGCCTTGGTCAGTGAATTCTGTAATGCCGTAATCGCGGCCTGCGCCTCGCCGCGCTTGTAGAGCACCCAGCCATAGGTATCGAGAAAATTTGCATTCGTGGAGGTCGCGAAACGCCGCGAAAGTTCTTTGGCGCGATCCAAGCTACGTGCATCCTTTTTATAGCTCGCCAAGAGCATTGCCAGATTATTGGCCGTGACGTCCGATTTCGGGTTTTGACGCAATGCGGCCTCATAGACCTGGACCGCGTCATCGACTTTGCCGTCACGTTCATAGAGCGTCGCGAGTTCCGACTCGAGAGGTTCTGGAATGGACGCCTTCGAGATCCCCGATTGCAAAGTCGCGATGGTCTCTTCGTTATTCTTGTCTGCGCGCGACTGAGCGATCGCGAGATTGCGGTAGGGCATCCACCAATTCGGATCGCGCTCGATCGCCATCTTGAACACCGGAATCGATTCCGCGGCGCGCCCATTCGACACCAACACCTCACCTTTCAAATTCAATGCAAACGCCGCCTTCGGATAACGCGTGCTGTAGTCGTCCAAGCGCTTGAGCGCGTCGGGCGCGCGCTTGAGATTCACCAGAACGCGGGTAACTGCCTGCAGGGGTTCTGCCGCTTCGGGCTGCAGCTCGAGCGCCGTCGAATAGAGGCGCAGCGCCTCGTCGAGTCGTTTGTCCGACTCCGCGAGCTGACCTTGGTAGTAGAACCCGAGTCCCAATTTTGGCTGCAGCGCGACCATCGCATCCGCGGCGGCCTTCGCGGTCACAAAGTCCTTGGTCGCGGCCGCCACTTTGAACTCGAGATCGAGCGCCTGCATGTTGTTCGGCTGCAGTTTGACGAGTTCTTCAACAACGGGCTTCGCTCGATCCGGCTTGCCGAGCTGTGCAAGCAACTGCGCAAAATCCAAACGCGTGGCCGCGTCGTTTGGGCTCGCCTCGACGGCGTGACGCATGGTCTCCTCGGCGAGCGCGGGCTCGCCGTTGGCAAGGTGGGCACGCGCCAAGCTGCGCATGACACCAATCGCATTGGGCTGATCTTGTAGAACCGCTCGCAAGTCGGAAATCGCCGACTTCGGATCACTGTGAGCAAGCGCCAAATTTCCTCGTAGAATCAGTGCGTCGTTGTCCCGCGGACTCCGCGCCAATACTTCTGCGATGAGTTTCTCCGCTGCGGGAATATCATTCAGCTGAACGAGCAGCGCCGCAAGGCGATCGCGCGCGGTAATTCCCGGACCCTCGAGCTTTGCGGCCGCGATGACGTCCTTGTAGACCGTCTCCGCCTTCGCAATCTCCTTGCCTTGTTCATAGAAGCTCGCCTGCAAGAGCTTGAGCTCATAGTCGTTCGGACTCGCAGCGATCAAAGTCGTGAGTTCACTTTCCGCAATTTCGCGACTACGTCGGGCGGCCAGGAAATCGACGAGCGCGGTCTTGAGCTCACGCTGTTCCGGCAATGCTTTAACGCCATCACGCAGCACTTTCTCGGCCGCATCGGCTTGATCGGTACGCGAATAGAATTGTGCTAGACGCAGGCGATGCGCTTTCTCATCCGGCTTGAGTCGAACCAGATCGAGCAACAGTGATTCCACTTCGGCCTTCTTACCGAGACTCGAATCCAATTGCGCGAGCACTAGGCGCAAGTCGATCGTATTCGGGCTCTTCTTGATCGCATCATCGAGCAGGGCTTTCGCTTTATCGGTCTGGCCTTGCGATTTATAAATGCCGGCGAGAACCGATATCGCGTTTTCATTTGCAGGCGCCAGTTGCACGGCGCGCTCGGCATCCGTCAAGGCACCGCTCACATCGTTGAGTTGAAGGCGCGCCGCAGCGCGCACGGTCAGAAGATCAACATCGTCAGGGTGTTTATCAAAACCCGGATCCACGGTTTCGATCGCTTTGTCGGCGGCGCCGCTCATGGCATAGAGGCGCCCCAAGTTCGCACGGGCGCGTACATTGTCCTTATCGGAATCGATCGCGCCTTGATAAAAATGTGCCGCTTCGCGCAGGTTGCCGAGTTTCTCTTCGACGACGCCGTTTTCGTTGCGGGCACCGCTATCCTTGGGAAAAATCTCCAGCGCATCGCGGAATTCGAGGCGGGCCTTCTCGAAATTCCCCGCCGCGAGAAACTCCTGACCCTTCTCCATGTGCCTTGCTTTGCGAGATTCCGCACTTCCGCAACCGGCCACGAGCAGCAGCGATAGCAGCGCGAGCGGTATCCAAACAAGGTGTTTTCGGGGTGCAATAGTCATCGACGGAATACCACGGTCAATCAAGAAGCGCATCACCAGTCCCGCGAGCATCGCCGCCGCGTCGATTCGCACCCAAACCGCGCGGCTTTCGGCCCGGGTGACCAGCATATCGATTCCATAGGGCAAAATCACTAACTTGGCGATCGCGAGCGCTCCGCCCCAGGATGCACCGGTGACCTGGTCTTCAGCCCCGGGGACGGTGTGGCCGCCGGATGCGCACGATCGCTGGGGTTTCGTGCTGTGCTGTGGGTGGTTCTTGGCGCGGCCGTCAGCCGCCGTGATTGCATTTTTCCAAGCGCTGGAGGCGGATGTGCGCGCGAGCGGCGACGACCAGATGTCGGTCAATAGATTGCTGGCGGCCGCCGGGGCCCGCTGGAGCCGTGGCAAGATCGGCGATTATCAAATGCCGTTCCAGGATAGAGCGTTTCAATGTTGGCGGGAACCCGTTCGAGCCACCCTCCCACAAGGGCCGCTGACCGTCGCGCTGCTGCCTCATTGCGAGTTCCAGCGGCTACCCGAGGTCTCGGACCGTGCAATCGTCAAGCATTTTCTCACACCCAAGAACTGCCAGCAGAAACTGCTGGTATTTCGCCATCTCGGGTTGATCTCTTGAGTGGCTCGGCGGCCGAAGATCAAGCCGCCGACATCACCGGCCGGTTGCGCTCTTCGCGAGCCTCTTCCGGCCGCGCCGCATCGAGCTCCGCGAGTTCCTCGCCCAAGGAGTCGCGCAATGCCTCGAGTTCCGATAGGCGCGCGCGGCTGCGATTCCATGCCGCTTCGGTTTGCTCCATTGCTTCGAGCAATTCCTCGCACTCGGCGCGTGCATTGGAAGCTGCCTTGAAGGCCGCGAACCAGCGCCGCTCCAGGCGTTCCGCCGCGCCATCACCCTCCGGATTGCCGTTGATCATGAGTCCCTCCGCTGCTGATGAAGCTTCAATCTTGACCCAACAAGGCATCTTCGAGCCGCTCGATCTTGATCATGATCCGGGCCTTGAGCACCTCGGCGCGATCGAGACGTTCACGCGCGCGGTCGAGCAGATCGGCGTTCGACTTGCGATCCGCGGCGAGCGCCTGGTATTCGGCACGGGTTGAAATGCTTGCCTCGTAAGCCTGGCGCCATTCCATTTCCAGCTGCACCATTTGTGCGTCGATGTCGAAGTCGAGACTGCTCATGGGTCCAACCACTCCAGTATTCTGTTCAATGCTGGCTCCGATCCTGCAATGCGAACATGACGGTTAGCGGACAGTTATGCGGCAGTTATTTGAAACTTGCCGCGGCGTCCGGAATGTGGCCGCCGAGCCCAAATAAAGAAAAGGCCTCGCGAGGAGGCCAACGGGTGCGTCCGGGGAGGGACGAAAGGCAGAAAAGATGGCGGCGTTACAGGCCCCGCCCGGCCACTTGTTGAACCCGGGTGCGTGCGCGCGCGAGCCACGAAGGTGATGCCGCAGCGAGATTCTGCGCTTGTTGGTCTAACAGAATGCCCGCGACGATCGGCGCCGCTTGCGCCGTGACGCTGTCCGCGAGACTGTGCTGCAGCTCATGCCACCGCGGGCTCCACAATTCGTAAATCTCGTTCATGGCTCAGCTCCATTCTCGCCATTCATCATCACGTACTCATTAAACCGCACCGAGGTTACAGGCAGTTAAAGACTACGTGACGTTTGGATCACGCAGCCTGCCCCACAGGGACTGCGACCGGTATATCCCGGATTTGTTCCCGCAATTTCGGCCAATCGATGAGGCGCAGCTGCCCGTTCATGTCCTCGACCAACGAGGTGCAGCTCTCGACCCAGTCGCCGTCGTTGCAATAGAGGATGCCGTTGATCTCGCGCACCTCGGCATGGTGGATATGTCCGCAGACCACGGTGCCGACGCCGCGCTTGCGCGCCGCCTGCGCGACCGCCTCCTCGAAGCTGCCGATATATTGCACGGCCTTCTTGGCCTTTTGTTTGAGGTACGAGGACAAGGACCAGTGCGGATAATTGAACTTGCGGCGGACCCAGTTGATATAGGGGTTGGCGGCCAGCAGGATGTCGTAGATATTGCTGCCGAGCTTCGCGAGCCAGGGGCTGCACTTCACGACGCTGTCGAATTCGTCGCCGTGCAAGACCAGCATGCGCCGGCCGTCGGCGGCTTCATGGATGTACTCGCGGTGAATCTCCAGGTTGCCGAACACCGCGCCGTCGAAATCGCGAAATACCTCGTCATGATTGCCGGGCACGAAGATGACTTTCGTACCGCGTTTGGCTTTGCCGAGGATCGTGCGCAGCACGTTGTTGTGGGACTGCGGCCAATACATGGTCTTTTTCATGCTCCAGACGTCGATGATGTCGCCGACCAGGAACAGGTAATCCATCTCGACCTGGTGCAAGAAATCCAGCAGCAGCTCGGCGCTGCAACCTTTGAATCCCAGATGGATATCCGAGATGAAGACCGCGCGGACTCTGATCGAAGGCGCTTGACCCATGTTTCACCTCCCTAAAAACTTTCCCACCGCATGGCACAATCTCAATTCTGTGTTACGCGGGGGTTACTCAGGGAAGAAGATTTGTTTACAAAAAAGGAACTTAGGCGTGGAACATCGTGTGGAACACGAGTTATGTGACGCGCAGCGCAACTAGGAGTCGACAGCGACCTCAAGCAATCGGGGCGCTTACCCGTGCCGAGCCGAGCGGCGCCGCGGCACTCGCGGTCGGCGTTGCAAACCGGTAACCGAAGCCGCGCACCGTCTGGATATACGCTTCGTAGCCTTGTTTCATGAGAATTTTGCGCAGGCGCTGCACGTTGACGTCGACTGTGCGCTCATCGACGTCCCTATCATTGCCCCAGACCTGCGCGAGCAGCTGGCCGCGGTTGAACGTGCGGCCGTGATGCAACATCAGGAACTCGAGCAAGCGATATTCGACACCGCGCAGGTTCAGCAAACGCCCGCGTGCGGTGACCCGATTCGTGGATGCATCGAGAATCAGCTCATCGCAGCTCAAGGCCGCGCGCTGCTCTTCGACGCGCCGGGTTCGCAAGATCGCGCATACGCGTGCGACGACCTCGCGCAACGAGAACGGCTTGGCAATATAGTCGTCCGCGCCGAGGTCCAAGCCCGAAACGACGTCCTGTTCGTCCGCGAGCGCCGACAAGATGATGAGACGCACGGCCTGCGGCACGCGTGCGCGGCGCACGCCCTGAATGAGCTCTAACGCGGCAAGGCCCGGCATGTTCCAATCAATGATGATGAGATGCGGCGGCCGCTCGGCGAGCGCCGCCACGCCGGCGGCGCCGTCGGTGATCGCACGCACGACGAACCCCGCTTCGGCCAACTTCTGGCGCAGAGGTTCGACGGCGGCGATATCCCGATCGACGATCAGTATCTGTTTATTGGTTTCGGTGGCGATCATATCAGCCACCGTATTAGAGGGTCGAAGCTTTACAGTACGTTGACGCTTTTGTGACCCTTCGAGAAATTCGACTCAGGCTCGACATTTTTGGCGGCGTCGTTGTCGGATGCATTCCATGCCGCGAGCAGCAGGCCGAGCGCGAGCCAGTTGAGCGTCGCCTCGCGGTGCTTGGACCAAAACTGCCGCGGCGTGAAGCAGGCTTGGGATCGATCTAGATGCGTCATAACGGACTCCTGGTGGGCATTTTCGCAACTAGTACTGTGCGCGACGATTGCCGACCCGGGTAGGCGTGGATCTGGGCAAATTTAAGGCGAATTCGGGCAAATCATGGCGCTTGAGTATGCCCGGAATGCCCGATTCCCGGGCCCGTCATCGGCTATGATCGAGCGATGAAGAAGCAGATCGCGATCGTCGAGGACGAGCCCGCCTTGCGCGACAACTACGCCGCCGCGCTCGCGCGCCACGGATACCAAATCAAGACCTACGGCAACCGCAAACTCGCGATGCAAGCCTTCAATATCCGCTTGCCAGACCTCGCGATCATCGATATTTCGCTCGAGGACGAGGCCGAGGGCGGTTTCGACCTGTGCCGCGACTTACGCGCGCTCTCGGCGGAGCTGCCCATCGTGTTCTTGACCGCGAGAGACAGCGAGCTCGACGCAGTCTCCGGATTGCGACTGGGCGCCGATGATTTCCTGACCAAGGACGTGAGCCTGCCGCATTTGGCGGCGCGCGTCGCGGCCCTGTTCCGACGCATCGATGCGCTGCGCCAGCCCGCCGATGCGGCGCAAATCCTGCGTCGTGGAGCGCTCGCGATCGATACGCAGAAATTGCAGACGAGTTGGAACGGCACCGCGGTCGTGCTGTCCTTGACCGAATTTTGGATCGTGCACGCCTTGGCGCGCAATCCCGGGCACGTCAAGAACCGGCAGCAACTCATGGATGCCGCGAACGTCGTATTGGACGACGACACGATCACCTCGCACATCAAACGCGTGCGCCGCAAGTTTCAGGCCATTGATGCCGCATTCGACGCGATTCAGACCGTTTACGGCATGGGTTATCGCTGGGTCGAGTGAGCATCCGCTCTCAATTGCTGATCGTGGGCTTGAGCACGCTCGTGCTGCCATGGGCCGGCTGCCAATATGCGCGCGAATTGGAGATCGCGTTGCGCGCGTCCCAGGAACAGGCCTTGCTCGCGAGCGCCGGCACGATCGCCAACGCATTGTCGGCGGCGCCGCAGCGCGTGTTTCGCGATGGCGCGGATTCGCCGCCGTTCGACCCGGCCGCCGGCGATATCTATGTGTTTCCGCTCGACCGTCAACCGCTGCTCGACGGCTATCGCGAGGACTGGGGTATCGCGCAGGATCCCGTGGCCCTGCCGGGGAAATCCTCGCGCAGCGCCCGCGTGCAGGCGGGCGTCACCGAACGCTACCTCTTCTTGTATCTAGAGATCGACGAAGCGCATTTCAAAGCCGAGCCCAGCGACGTGCACCCGGCGCGTGACCGCTTCGATCGCGTCGATCTGCTGCTGCAGCGGCCCGACGGCGCACTCGCTTCCTATTTCTTCGCCACCAACGCGCCCGGCCTCATCGCGGCGCAAAGCCTCGTGACCGGCGAAGATGGCACCGATCACGCGGCCGCGGAGCCACGCATCCAAGCCTATTGGCTACAGACCAAGTCGGGCTATCGCGTCGAAGCCCGGCTGCCGTTGAGCCTGATCGGCGATCGGCTCTGGATCGAGACGCGCAGCGGCGCCGACAATCCGCCGCCACAGGAATTGCGTGCAATCGAACAATTGCAGGGCGGCCGTTTGTTCTTCGCGCCGCGCGGACTCGACGATTTGCTGACGACTTTCGTGCGCGAGGGCACGCGCGCGACCGTCATTGATTCGAACGGCCTGAAATTCGGGGTTGCGGGACATTTGGACGCGACCACCGACGATTCACAGGCCGCGCTGTTCCGCGAGGCCTGGTTCAGGCGCCTCATGGCGGTCGACAGCTCGACGCTGCCGCAGCGATCAACGGCGCCCGACCGCCTCGAGGGCCCGCCGGCAAGCCAGGCGCTCGCCGGACATCCGGACGCCGTCTGGCTGCGCACGGGTCGCCGCGATCTGCCGCTGCTGTCGGCGGCGGCCCCGATCACGGTCGACGGGGCGACGCGTGGCGCCGTCGTGCTCGAACAGGCCGGCGATGAACTCGTCGGCTTGCGAGATCGCGCGCTGACGCGATTATTCAATCTCACGCTGCTCGCGACCGCGGTCGCGGTTGCCTTCGTGTTCGGATTCGCGACCTGGATTGGAATACGCATCGACCGGCTGCGCACCGCCGCAGAGTCCGCGATCGGCAATGATGGTCATATCCACCTCGGCATGCCCGAGTCCCTGCGCGGCGACGAGATCGGCGCGCTCGCACGCAGTTTCGAATTTCTGCTCGCGCGGCTCAACGAGCATACGCAATACCTGCGGACCCTAGGCGGCAAGCTCTCACACGAGCTGCGCACGCCGCTGACCATCGTGCGCTCGTCTTTGGACAATCTCGAATCCGAGGGATTGAATGATGAGCAGCGCGCCTTCGTGCGCCGTGCACGCGAGGGGAGTCTGCGTTTGAGTTCCATTTTGAGCGCGCTCGGTGCCGCCGCGCGCGTCGAGGAAAGCATCAAGCAGTCGGAGCGCGTGGGTTTCGATCTGCGCGAATTGCTGATCTCCGCGGTCGGCGCGTATCAGAGCAGCTTTCCGAGGGTTCGAATGGCGCTCGTGGCGCCGCCCGATGCCTGCTTCATGCGCGGCGCACCCGATCTGATCGCCCAGCTGCTCGATAAACTCGTCGAGAATGCCGTCGATTTTTGTCCCGAGGGGGGCCTCATCACGGTGACTCTGACGCGCGGCAGCGGGTCTTATGAACTGAGTGTCAGCAATGAGGGACCGCCGATCCCGGAAGAGATGCTCGGGCGCCTGTTTGAATCCTTGTTCGAGCAGCGCCTGAGCCAAGACGACAAGCCGCATTTCGGCTTGGGGCTCTATATCGTGCGACTGATCGCGGAATTTCACGCGGGTAGCGTCGCGGCCGCGAATCGCGCGGACGGCGGGGGCGCGATATTCACGGTGAACCTGCCGGTCATTTGACGACGCCATCGCCCGAGTTTCGAGGGATACGTCTCGCTCGAGGTCGAGCCGTCAAGTCTCGGTTGCGTTCTCCAGTTCAACGGGCTTGCCGTGCGGCGTATGTCGATAGGCTTCTGCCCAAGCTTCCTTGCGCGCCAATAATGCGGCCGGATCCGATAATCGCTTCGCCACCACGAGACGCTCCAGAGCCGCGAGCCAGCAGTGGTAGTAATGCGACCCGTCATCCGGCTCACCGCGTGCTGCGCTCGCCTTGAGTTCATCGGCGAGCGCCGCGGCCCATTCTTTCCACTCAAAATGTCCTTGCGCGGAGAGGCGCACGGCGAGTGCAAATGCTTGCGCTTGCCACGGCTCGGCGAACACCGGGCCGCCGGCGTCGCGCGGCAGACGCGGCAGCGCATCGAGAACGCCGGCGTCAAGCGGGCTCAAGGTAGTCTTCAAACAGATCGAGGTAGACGGCATCATGCGGCGCAGCCTCGTGACCCCAGAGTTCGCGCGCGGCGAAGCGTACCGAGTATACGTGCTGTGGGTTTTCGCCGGCGGAATAGGCACTGGTGTCCATAAACGCGAACACGCCGTGATCGCGTTCGATCGTGCCCGACTTGCCGCGTGCGTAACGCGGCAAGCGGGTATGCGTCACGGGATTGATGTTGCGCGCACGCACGGCCTGGCCCAGTCGGAATCGCGCGCCGATCTGCACGCTGAGCCGAGTCGCTGGGATCTTGAATTGCGCCGCGAGCGCATCCGCCGGCGAGAGCGCCAATGGCGCGTTGGCGCTTGTCGTTGCAGGCCGGCCGGTCTCGATTTCGTCTCGCGTCAGCAAATCACTGGCGACCATGCGTTCTATGATCGATATCAGCCATCGTTCGTAGTAGCTCATGCGCAGGTACTCGCCCGCTGGAATATTCTCGATCGGAGGACGCAGACCGAGCCGCAATTTCCCCGTCGACTGCACGGCGCACGATATCGCGTAGGTCCGTCCTTCCCAGGCCTCGTGAAATACGGGCTCGGTCTCCAGATACTCGATCGGGCCCATGCCGTGCATACCGCCCATGTCATGTATCCCGTTCATCGGCGGCCGACCTCGAGCTGCGGCATGACTTTCTTGACTCCTATCATCGCGTCTCGAGTCACGAGCGCGGCCAGCTGCTCCTCGCCGAGCTGCTCGGTCCCGGCCGGCCGTTCCGGAAGAACGAAGTAGCGCTGTTCGGCCGTACTGTCCCAGACACGTAACTCGACGTCCGCAGGCAGCTCGGTGCCCATCTCACGCAAGACGCTGCGCGGGTCGATGACCGCACGCGACCGATAGGGCGCGGACTTATACCAAACCGGCGGCAGACCGAGGACCGGCCAGGGATAACACGAGCACAACGTGCAAACGATCAGATTGTGCACTTGGTGCGTGTTTTCGACGACGCCGATATCCGCGCCTTGATTGCTGGAGTAGCCGAGTTCGGCGATTGCCGCAGTACCGCTCGCGAGCAGGCGCTTCTTATAGTCCGGATCGACCCACGCCCGCGCGACGACACGCGCGCCGTTGCGCGGACCCACTTTATTTTCGTAGGTGTCGACGAGCGCATCGAGCGCGGCGGGGTCAACGAG
>Ga0187871_10000027_pt1 | contig 117343 bp, 86 predicted proteins | sample June2016WEW_16_1_FD_132988 | JGI IMG/M metagenome (GOLD analysis project Ga0187871, IMG submission 132988) | Peatland microbial communities from SPRUCE experiment site at the Marcell Experimental Forest, Minnesota, USA - June2016WEW_16_10 | ecosystem: Environmental > Terrestrial > Soil >...
AAAAAGGCAGAGGTCGAATTGACAGAGGTCGTGGGTTCGTTAAGGGTGCAATAAGGGTTTCCATGGGTTCCTCAGGGCGCTTTTGGTGTCGTCCATTGCCCCTATTTTCAATAAGTTACGGGTTTCAGGTTTACTGTCACGGCAGAGGTCGCGGGTTCGAGCCCCGTCGTCCCCGCCATAAACCAATAGGAATTAGTGGTTTATGGATGTGACATCAGTAGTAGGATAAAGTTCAACCCGCAATCCGACCCGCGATGGGAATAAGATTGCGGGATTTTCGCTTTAATGCCAAAAAACAACCCTGAACAGCTTGCTTTGCTCTCCTCTTGCCCGAGCCTCAAAAGCGTTTTGGCCTTCAAGGCACCGTGGGGCGTTCATCGGCGCGGCTGAAGCCGTGCCCTTTCAAAACAACGCCTGAAAGAGTAAACAACGTGTTGAAACCTTACAGCTAAAGCCCACAATTGTCTTGTTGCGCATGCGGCACGCGACCCAGTGGGTGCCAGGTCGCGCCCTTTCAAAACTGCAATTTGATCTGAGCTTCCTTAGGCAACGCGCTCGATCACAACCGACTCAAGCACTACGGGCTTGTGGGGTTTGTCGAGCGAGTTGCGAGAGACGAGGGAGATTTTTTTTACAATATCCATGCCTTCGACCACTTCGCCGAAGATGGTGTGCTTGCCGGTGAGCCAGTCAGTGGGAGCGACGGTGATGAAGAACTGACTGCCGTTGGTATTGGGGCCGGAGTTGGCCATGGCCAGCTTGCCGGGCTTGTCGAACTTGTGCGGTGAGCCCTTGGCTTCATCTGCGAAGCGATAGCCGGGGCCTCCCATACCATTGCCGGCCGGATCGCCGCCCTGGATCATGAAGTCGGGAATGACGCGGTGGAAGATGGTGCCGTCGTAGAGCTTTTCGCTGGATTTTGCGCGGCTGGTGGGGTGGGTCCACTCTTTGGCGCCCTCGGCCAGTTCGATAAAGTTCTTTACGGTGATGGGCGCTTCGGCCTCAAAGAGGCGGACGGTGATCTTGCCTTCGGTGGTGGATAAGACGGCGTAGGTTCCTGCTGCGAGTGCCATGGATGCTCCTGTGTTCGATTGGGGTTTGTGGATTCCCAGGTCTCAAAAGCGAGACCTGGGGCACCCGGGGACATTCTGATTTGTTAAGTCGGAATTATTGTTTGGGCTGGCCGTTGCGGACGATGGTGACCTTCTTGAGCACCACCGGAGTGTTCGGCTTGTCGCTGCTGTTGCGGGGAACGCGGGCGATGGCCTTAACCACCTCGACGCTGGCGTCGTCGCACTGGCCGAAGAGCGTGTAGTGCTGGTTGAGAAACGGAGTGGGTACCTCGGTGATAAAGAATTGGCTGCCGTTCGTGTTGGGGCCGGAGTTGGCCATGGCCAGTTTGCCCGGCCTGTCAAAGTTTAGATTGGCATCGAACTCATCCGCGAATTTGTAGCCGGGATCTCCCATGCCGGTTCCGGTAGGGTCGCCGCCCTGGATCATGAAGTTGGGAATCACGCGATGGAATGTGGTGCCGTTGAAGAAAGTCTTGTGATGCTGCACGGTCCTGGTGGCCGGGTCAGTCCAGTCTTTTGTGCCTTCAGCCAGGGCGATGAAGTTGGCCACAGCCTTGGGCGCTTGCCGCTGATAGAACTGGCAGGTGATGGGGCCCATGGAGGTATCCATAATGACGGTGGGGCCATTGGGAAGATTCGTAGCAGTGGCGCCGGGCGAGTCGGGCAGGTTGGAGGTTTGGGCAAAGGCAAACGCGGCAACGGCCACGGCCAGGGCAGAATAGAGAAGAATAGGTTGGAGTTTCATAACGTGTTTGAGGGTAAATCAAAGGACGGGTAGGGTGCCAGAGCCCCGGGGTCCCCAGCGACAGGTCCTGGTCGCTGGGGTGGAGAGCGTCATCTGAAGGTAGTATCTTATCGGAATGAGGATTGCTCGGATTCAGCTCTCTTTAAGGCACTTGGCCCCGGCCTTGTGCGCGATTTTCTGCGTCGGAATTTTTGCCGCGCAAGCTCGGGCGCAGGCAGAGAAGGAACCGGCGGCCGCTGACAAATCCGCGACTGCTGACAAGACCGCGGGAACTGATAAGGCGGCCGCTGACAAGTCCGCGCTGCCCCCGCTGCCTGCTCCAGCGTACGTGCAGCAATCAATGGAGATTAACGGCAAGACGCTGCACTATACCGTCACGGTGGGCGCGTTGCCGGTGCGCGATAAGGACGGCAAGACAGCCGGCGAGGTGGTTCTGACCGCCTATACCGTCGAGGGTGAGAATCGGCCGGTGACCTTTGCCATGAATGGCGGACCGGGCGCTGCTTCAGTCTATTTGAACTTTGGCGCTATCGGACCCAAGCACTTGCAGGCCGGCAACGAAGGCGACAGTCCGTCGGACCCTGCGGTGCTGACCGACAATCCTGGGACCTGGCTGGATTTTACTGACCTGGTTTTTATTGATCCCGTGGGTACGGGCTTTAGCCGGGCCGAAGTGCCGGAGGCCGACGCCAAGAAGCTCTTCTACTCCACTACCCCTGATATTGAGTATCTTTCGCGCATTATCTACGACTGGCTGGTTAAGAACGACCGGCTGGGATCGAAGAAGTACCTGGTGGGCGAGAGTTATGGGGGATTTCGCGGGCCGCGGGTGACGCACTACCTGCAGTCGCAACTGGGTGTGGCCATGAATGGGGTGGTGCTGGTGTCGCCCTATCTGAATCCGTCGAACCGGGAAGACAGTGATCTATCGCCGCTGCCGTGGATGCTGACGTTGCCCTCGATTACCGCGGCGCACCTGGAGCGCGAAAACAAGCTCACGCAGCAAGCGATGGCTGATGTGATTGCGTATACGCGCGGGGAATACGCGACCACGCTGCTCAAAGGGCGATCCGATCCGGATGCCTCGCAGAAGATGATTCAGCGTGTGACTGAGCTTAGCGGGCTGGACCCGGCCTTTGTGAAGTACTCAGGCGGGCGGTTGGAGACGGGTGCGTATCTGCGCGAGGTCTTCCGCGAGCAGGGCAAGCTGGGCTCGGTGTACGACTCCAACGTGACCTCTTTCGATCCATTTCCGTTTTCGCCTGAGCAGAGGGCGAACGATCCGATTCTGGCCGCCATGATTGCTCCCATGACCACGGCGATGGTGGATTTTGTCACGCGCACGGTGGGTTGGAAGGTGGATGCGCGCTATAACGCGCTCTCAGGAGAAGTGAATCGGCTTTGGGATCGCGGCGAAGATTTGCGCAAGGGCTCGGTGCCGGATTTGCGTGAGGCCGTGGCCGCCGACCCCAAACTGAGGGTGATGATCGTGCATGGATGGAACGATCTCTCCTGCCCGTTTATGGGCTCGATCCTGATTGTGGATCAGATGCCGGTGATGGGCGATCCTACGCGGGTCTCAGTGCATGAGTATCCAGGCGGGCATATGTTCTATACGCGCGCGGAGAGCCGAGCGGAACTGCGCAAGGATGCGATGGAGATGTACGGCAAGCACTGAAGCTTGACGCTAAATCAGGCGCAGGAAGCGGTCGGATCGCAGGCGTGCGCCGGGGAAGACCTGTTCAAGATTGTTGGCGCCGATGGTTTTGGCGACTGCTTCTCCCAGCACCTGGCGAAAGTCTGTGGTGACGGCCAGGTCGCGGCCTTCGTTCAGTTGCTCGTTGGCGAGGCCGGGCCAGTGGCCGTAGACTTTGCCGCCTTTCACCTGTCCACCGAGAACAAACATTGCGTTGGCGTGGCCGTGGTCGGTGCCGCCGGTGCCGTTCTGGCGGGCGGTGCGGCCGAATTCTGACATGGTGACCAGGGTGACGGATTCAGCGCCATCGCCCAGGTCGCGCCAGAAGGCGGCGATGCTCGATGAAAAGTCGCGCAGGCGGTCTGCAAGCTGGCCGTTCACTCCGCCCTGGTTCTGATGCGTATCCCATCCGCCAACGTCGGTGAATGCAGCTTCAACTCCGAGGTTGGCCTTGAGCAGTTGAGCAATCTGCTTCATGTTGTTGCCGAATTCTGAAGTGGGATAGTCGACGCCGGGGCCGGGCTTGTATTGCGCCGGATTGGCGGCGCGGAGCATCTTGACGGCTTCAAAGGTCTCGTCGCCGGTGGAGTGGAGAATGCTGTCGCCGCTCTCACCGTACATTGCCTCGAAGGCGTTGGCGGCGGGTGAGGGAGCGGGGCCGCGTCCGCCGACGGTGAAGTTGTTGACGTTGGTGAGCGCGATGGCGGGAATCTTGCCGGCCAACGTGCGTGGAACCGCGGAGCCGAGAGCCAGGGCGCGAAAGGCAGTATGTTCCTGGTTGTGACGCAGGTCTTCCGATTGCAACGCGCGGTTGAGCCAGCCGTCTTCAGTGCTCTTGATGCCTGGCGTGCCGGACTCCATGTAATCCTGCGCGTCGAAGTGGGAACGAGACATATCCGGTGAGCCGGCCGCATGGACCACGGCAAGTTGCCCCTGGTCATAGAGCGGCTTGAAGGTTGCCAGCGAAGGATGCAGGCCGAAGAAGCCATCGAGGTCGAGTACCTTGTCAGCGGGTATCGCGATGCCGGGACGCATGGCGTAGTAGTTCGGCTCGCGGTAGGGAACTACGACGTTGAGGCCGTCTGCCGCGCCGCGCTGGAAGATGACCACCAGCCGCCGGCCGGGATTGATTGCAGATTCGGCCATGACGGAGCGAACGAGGAAGCTGGGGATGGTCGCGGTGCCGGCAATTGCCAGTGCGCCGTTGCGGAGGAAGAATCTGCGGTTGGTATGCATGTTTACCTCAATGACCTGTCGCGGTTCGTTATCGGCGCTGAAACTCCGGAGAGCCGAGCAGTAGACCGGCTAGCAGTTGGTCTTGTTTTTCAAGTGCAGCGACTGCTTGCGCCGGTGTCACTCGCCGGGTGGTTACCGCTACCGGTTTGGTCGGCATCAAATTCCCCGATCCCTGCTGGTCCAATTGTTGTAAGACGGCCGACCGGGTTGTCTCGCTCACACCGCCCGCTACGAGGAGGGATTCAAGGCGCTGTTCTTCGGCTGCCGGATCGGGAGTGGGGCTCGCAGCGGATTGGTGAGCAGCGTTTTCCTCATCGAGCTGTGCGGTCGTGTAATCCGCGGGCGGCGGCCAGTTGACGGTAATGCCGGGAAGCTTGTTGGCGGCCAGGGAGAGCGCAAAGTTCATGCGGTTGACCAGCGCGCCGGTGCTGACCCAGGTGGAGGATTGCCAGCTATAGCCCGTGGGAGGAACCGATTCATAGAGCGGCATGCCCATGGCGCGCAGGGCATTGGCGAGCGGCTGCATGTTGTCAAAATTCGCGTTGCTGGCGCGCGCGGCGGAGACTACGTACTCGATTGGAGTTTTCACCTTGGCCCGGTAAGCGTCTGCCGACCAGAATTCGGGGGAGTGGAAGAGGGTCTTGAGGACTGCGGATACATCGCCGCCGCTCTTCAGGTAGGACTTGGCCATGCGATCTACCATGCTCTTCGGCGGATCGTCGCCGACGAAACGAACGGCTAGCTTGTGGGAGATGAATTGGGCAGTCGCCGGCCGAGTTGCGAGCATATGCAGAAGCTCGCGGCCCTCCGCTTCGCCGTTTTGCTTGAACTTTTTGCCCAGGACTTTTTTCATTCCAGGCTCATGGCGGGTTTCGTCGAATTTAAATCCGCCACCGCGCTGGGGGCGATCGACGGTCCAGCCGGTGAGGATGCGGGCCACCTGGGTCACGTCCGCCTGGGTATAGCCGCCGCTGACGCCGAGGGTGTGCAACTCCATCAGTTCGCGGGCATAGTTTTCGTTGAGGCCTTCGGGTGCTTTCTTCGCTGCGGTGGGGTTGCGGACAGCGGAGATTTGCTCCCGCGCCCTAGTGCGCTCGGCAGAGGGAGAATCCGGACCCATGCTGCTCGAGTTGTCCAGATAGAGGAGCATCGCCGGGCTGTGCGCCGTTGCCTCCAGCAGATCCTCGAACTTGCCCAGAGCGTGGGGGCGGATTACGTCCCGCTCATAACCCACGAGGTAGTAAGGAGTTGCCTCATTTTTATGAAGGAATACATTAAAGTGGTTGAGCCAGAAGTCGGTCATTACTTCCTGGAGCTGGGCATTGGAATAGATATCGCGCGTGAGGCGCTGGGCGTCCAACTCATCGATGATCACTCGCTGAGGGTTTTCGAGCGCTGCTACAAACTCTCTTTGCGTGGGGCTTAGGTCTGAGGTCAGAGCGGTGCGCTGCTTCGGCTTGAGTGCATTGCGGAAACCGTCGAACTCGGGCTGCGTCATAGCTGCCAGACGGTTCATGCGCTGTTGGGCGGTTAGGGCGAGAATGCCGGGGACTCGAGATGGGTCAAAGGGCGGTTGATCGGGTTTGCTCATGGAGGAGTTCATGCTCATCTGGTCTTGAGGGGGTTGCGTTGGTTCCGTAGCCACTCCGGCGCCATCCTTCATGGCTGAGCCGTTCATAGCCTGTGAGTCCATTGCGCCGCTGGCGGCGATAGAAGTCTGTTCCTGCTTCTTCTGCTCTCGCTGCTGTCTCCGCAATTCCACGCGAGCAAGCTCGTCGTCATAGATTGGGCGCAGCCCCTGACCTTCTGGGATCGATGCTTTGCCGTCGGCTATCTGGCGAATGACGGCGTTGCTGGGTAGACGATAGAGCAGGTCCTGCGGGTTACCTTGCATGGCGGGGAACTGGGCGAGGCGGGCATCAAGATTAGTCTGGTCGAGGGTTTCGGGGTGCAACTGCCGGTTGAACCACTTTTCCAGGCCCATCGCTCGCACAGCTTCGAGATCACCCGGCCGCGGTCCGAAGGTAAAGCGGTTGAGGGCGTGCAAGATGCGGGCGTCGCCCTGGATTTGGGCGGATTGGTTGGACGGCCTGGCAGAACCCTGACTTGTGGATTGATCGGCTGGTGATGGAGCCGTTTCCCCCAGCATGGGCGAGGAAGAGATCGAAAGGCTGGCGCAGACAAGTATGGCCAGGATTCCTCTGAAGCGTTTCATGAATAGCGCTCCTACGGAAGGTGGCCGGGGTGCGAGTACGGCGCGGGCTTCCCAATGGTTGGAACCCAGCATAGGTTACAAAGTTGTGTGGGCGAATTCCATCAGTCGAGGATCATTGCGGCAGTGCTTCTGGGACGCGCTCAGCAGCCTTTTTTACAGCGGGCCATGATGGCGGCGTGAAGGCGTTCGCGGAGGCCGTTGGGGAGGTCGTAGATTTCGTGAGACCGGTAGATTTCGATGGTCTTCTTGGTGGTGTTGAGGATGACCTCGCAGTGGCTGCAGCCGCGCAGGTGCTGTTCGAAGTCGGCGCGCACCTCGGGCGTGAGCGAGTCGTCGATCAGATCGTCGAGCAGGGCGAGAAACTCAGAGCATTTCACTTCTCACTTCCTCTTTTCCGGTGGAAGTAACGGCTCAGGCGTTCGCGCAGTTGCAGCCTGGCGCGCAACAGGCGCGACTTTACGGCGGGAATGCTGAGATTCAGCGTTTCCGCAGTTTCTTCGGTGGAAAGACCCTCTACGTCCCGCAGGACAAAAACGATACGAAAGCCTTGCGGCAGCCCCTGAATTGTCTTTCTCAGGATTTCGGCAAGTTCTGCCTGGTTGTAGTTCTGCTCCGGGTCGGGCGCCCAATCGGCCAGGTCGCGTGGGACGCTGCCCTCGTCGGTCTCGATCTCCTCGTCGATCGAGACCATCTTGCCTGTGCGCCGCTTGCGCAGCCGCATCAGGCTTTCGTTGACTGCAATTCGCACCAACCATGTGTAGAATTTCGAATTCCCCTGGAACTGATCGAGCTTCTCGTACGCCTTGAGAAACGCGTCCTGCATCACGTCTTCGGCATCTTCACGGTTTTGTGTAATGTGCTGCGCAATTCTGAAGATCTGCCGGTCATACTTTCGGACCAGCGTGTCGTACGCCGAAACGTCCCCGCCGCGTACCCTGGCGACCAGGGCGACGTCGGGATGCGGTTCGAGTTCTCCTGCAATTGGTTGGATGATGGCCATGGGGGTTGGATGCGAGAAATCGTTTGAGACAGGCCAATGGCATTCGCCACAGGTCCTAGAAGATGAGTGTAAAGGACGCAGGCGCCCGGGACCAAACCGGGCCAGTCTCGTTCGCAGGCATGGAGAATGGGACAATTGGGAAAAACCATTCGTAACAACGCTGGTTCCCTGTGGCCACGGCGGCGCCAAATCAGCATAAAGTAGAGATATGCGGGTCGGAAATTCCCCGGTTTTCAAACTGAATCTGTCGCGGCAACTCCTGGCCGTCTCGTTGTCTCTGCTGATCGTTGCAGCTTCGGCAACGGGGCAGACTGGGGACATTGGAGCAGCCAGGAACTCTGGCGCGTCTTCGTCCCGGTCGAAGACCACAAAGGCTTCCGCCAAGGCCAGCAAGAAGGGCAAGAAGATCGGAAGCCGAAAGAAACGAACGGCGCGGACAGCCCGCATCAAGCTGGCCTTTGTGGCTTCAACCGAGCTGAGGCCGATGGCCCAGCAGCTGGCCACGCTGCGCACACCTGCGGCCTATGCGGGAGTAACCAATTATGCGCACGCGCACAGCGGTGAGGCTGCCGCGGCGGCTTACTTGGCCCTGGGGCACGCCAATCTTCTCGATAAGCGCTACTCCGATGCTGCGGTCAATTTCCGACTCGCTCGCCAGGCGGGAGACGTGCTGGCCGACTACGCAGATTTTCTAGGCGCACATGCCAATCATGAGGCCGGCAATGACTCCGCTGCCGAGGACATGTTGCATGGCTATTCCGACCGCTATCCCGACAGCATCTTCAATGGTCAGGCGCCGGAACTGGAGGCCAGTGTGCTGCTGGCCATGAACGAGACGGCGAGCGCGCAACGAGTGTTGGCTCAAGCTGCAGGAACTGCGGCTGCGAATCGCGCCGGCTTCCAGCTTGCGCAGGGGCAGGTTGCGCTCGCGCAGGGAGAGACGCGGACGGCAGAGCAGATCTTCAAGCAGCTGTTGCTGGGCCATCCGCTGAGTTCTGAGGCGGAGACTGCGCGCGCCAAACTGACTGCGATGGGCGCCGAGACCAGCCTGACGACGGCAGAGTTACGCAGCCTGGGCGATGCCTACTACAACGGAGGGCGCTACGCAGAGGCTGCGGAACAATATCGCGCGCTCGCCCGTGAGTCCGGTCTCGATGCCCAAAGCGGCAACGGTTTTGCCGTGGCCGCGGCGGCCTGCGACCTGAAACTGAAACGTCTGACCAGGGCTGAGGCTGAAGCTCTGCCCGACACGCAGGACGAAAATGGCGCACGGCGGCTCGACCTGCTGATGGAACTGGCACGCAACCGCACCGATCTGGACGAGCAGAAGCAGATCGTCGCAGAGATGGAGTCACGATTCCCTCAGAGCCAGTGGCTGGCCGAGGCGCTCTACTCCAGCGGCAATATGTATCTGCTGCGCCGCGAGTATGCCACGGCAGTCGAGTACTACAGCTACCTGGCCACTCACTTCCCGACCAGTAAAAATGCCGCCGCGGCACACTGGCGTGCCGGCTGGCTCAGTTACCGGCAGGGTCTTTATGCGGATGCGGAGCGGCTGTTCGTCGAGCAGATACGGCTTTATCCCAGCGCCACCGAGACGGTCGCCGCAATTTACTGGCGGGGGCGCCTCTACGAGTTGCAGGACCACAACCCCGCCCAGGCGGCGGTTAGCTATCGCACCATCGTACGCGCATACCAGCACTTCTTTTATGCCCAACTGGCGCGTCAACGGCTGGCGGCACTGTCCACCCCAGCAAGCACAGACCGCTTGCCGGGGACCCCGGCGCTGGGTGTATCTGCTTCAAATGAGTCGCCATCTGCGGAGCCGCAACTGGACCTCATTCAAGCTCCTCCGGTACCGCAGCTCGAAGACAGCTTTCCCGCCGACAGTCCCCACCTGGCCAAGGCCCGATTGCTGGCCAATGCAGGCTTGAACGACTACATCTCCCAGGAGATTGCCGCCGATCCAGACGCCTCTTCGTGGAGCGCGCTGGCCGAGGCGCAGATCTATTCGACCTATGGAGAACACTACCGCGCCATGCGTGCACTCAAGCGCGCGTTGCCCACGGCAGCTTCGGCCTCCATCAAATCCATTCCGCTAATCTACTGGCAGATTCTGTTTCCCGAGCCGTGGTGGGAGACGATCAAGGCTGAGTCGGCTAAAAACAATCTCGACCCGTACCTGGTTGCCTCGCTGATCCGACAGGAGTCGGAGTTCAATCCTTCGGCCATCTCCAAGGCTAATGCCTACGGCCTGATGCAACTGCTGCCTTCAACGGGCAAAGCGATGGCGCGTGAAGAGGGAATCAGCCACTTCGAAACCTATCAACTGCTCGACCCGGAGACCAATATCCGCCTGGGCACCCGTGACCTGCGCAAGACCATGGATAAGTTCGGCGGAGTTGTGGAGTATGCACTGGCAGCTTATAACGCCGGCGACGATCGCGTTTTCGACTGGCAGGCCGCCGGACCTTATCACGGCATCGATGAATTTGTGGAATCCATTCCATTTACCGAGACCCGTGAATACGTTCAGGGGATACTTCGCAACGAGGAGACCTACAAAGCGATCGATGCCTCGGCCGGTCCTCAGGGCAGGGCGTCAACGGGAACCTCCCAATGAGGAGGTGGTTTCTCTCTGTGGGTCGGGGAATCCCTTTCGATACTCCCCTCATCAGATTCATAGTTGACACCGGGGCGCGCACCCCGGAACATGGAGGACAATAAGTTTGACCGGAGGAATCCAAGCCTCCGCGTATGCCATTCACAGCCTGCAGTTGTTCGTTCGAGGGAGCCGGCCAGTATAAAAAGGGCGCGGCTCGGTTACATCAACCCATTGGAGGGCACGATGTCAGCCGACTTGCAGTTTCTTGAAGAATGGATTCCCGAAAAGATGGACCCAGGAACGGTTTTTGTGCTGGAAAACCAGGAAAAACTGGGCCAGGCGCAAAACCCGTTTGTGGCCGTAATGTCCTGCCCCCGCTGCGGGACTTTGGGACTCATTACGCGCCGGCAACTGTGCGGCGGAGAGACGATGATCTGCGGCGGCGATGTTTGTTCAGCCGAGTACCGGTTGGACGGCGAGGATATTTGCTTCCGCAAGGTTCAATAAAAGCACTTCAACAAGAGTCTTTACCGGCCTGGTAGGGAACGCCAATTGCGTGAGCAAATATTGGCGGTGGCTGTCGCTATCTTTCCGCCGGTCAAGCGGGGACGGAATTGCGGGTAACCAGGTCGCTGCTTCAGTTACCATAATGAGGAGGCAGTGCTTCCAAGCCCGGATGGCGAAATTGGCAGACGCAGCGGACTTAAAATCCGCAGACCGCAAGGTCGTGGGGGTTCAAGTCCCCCTCTGGGCACCATTGAAAAGAAGTGAACTGCGGACGAATTTGCAGATTGCCGACTTGTTCATTGAAGCGGAGTCTATTCGGCGATGATGCCTGGCTCGTCGGCGATTAAATCGTAGGTCGAGTAGACGACGATGCTCATGGGCGGAACGCGGTCAGTGAACGATTCGCTCACATCTAAGGCCCGGTCCGAGCGAAGATCCACTTTGCTACGGTCCTCAGTCTCTTTGGTCAATGAATACCTGTGCAAGCGCAGCGCTGCGGGAAGATCCTTGAACTCGAAACGGACGTCGGCGGCGCGATGGCTTTCATTCACCAATAAAAGAGTGTAGTTTCCTTTCGGAGTGCGGAGAGCGGCGGCTACCAACTTCCGATCGCATGCGAGATACGGCCCCTCCACCTGCGTGGCAAGCACGTCAGAGTACTTGGGCAGATAGCGCGTGAACATTGCGTATTGATAGTAGGCATTGGGCTGGGGTGAGAAGGATTCGAGCAATCTGTCGTGGTCAACGTCCCATGTGCGGAGCAGTTGCCATTGTCCATCGAGATCGCCGCGATTGGTAAAGCTCCAGCGATTGAAGCCGTCTACACCGGCGTTGATGGCGCGAACGACGAGAGAGGCATTTTGGAGCCCGGACTGATAGCAGGCCGGGGCTGCATCGATGTGGCCCCATCCGTAGGCCATGGTTCCGAACTCGGAGAGGAAGAGGGGCTTGTTTCTTGCGTGCGCCCACTCAGCCCATTGGCTCAGGATCTTCTCTGATGCAGTGAGCTTGGTGCCCCCGCCCATCGAATCAAATACCGCGCTGTAGGAGTGCAGATCGTACGCTCCGATGTAAGCGTCGAAATCAACTTGGGAAGGGTTGAGTTCCGGCAGATCGGTCCAATCAGGTCCGGAGATGGGTACGGCCAGTCCGCGACGGTCGAACTCCTCCCGCGCCGCCTTCAACCCAGGTGTGATGGGAAGCGCCTTCATTTTAGAATCCTGCCACCAGGAGAAATCGTCGTGACCTGGCTCGTTCGAAATCGAAACCCACCGGATACATTTGTACCCCTTGACTTGAGTCAGGTGATTGAGGAGTTCCCCGAGTCCGAAGGCCCATTCCGGTATCGAGTACGGTGCGCTGCGCAGACGACTGATGGGATCATCGGCATTGCCGGGGTAAGCGTTCCACGCGACGTCGCTCCACATCTGCTGCAAAAAGACGTCCACGTTCCGTCGCTCTGCCCAGTCGAGAATGCGATACAAAACCTTCATCTCGTCATTGTCCCAGTCGAAGACGCGCCGGTCGGACTCATAGATGCGCTGCTCGATTTCGACACGGCACCAATCCAATCCGAGCCACTCCGCATGTTTGAATATTTCCTGCCAGTGCTTGTCGTCTCCGGCATCAGGATTGCCCCCCCAGGCACTGCCGGAATATGAGCCGCCACCTGGTCTCATCCCGGGCAGCGTAGCAGAAATTGCATGAAAGGACGCTCCCATCCCGCCACGCATTGTGTGGATTGGTCTCCCGGCCGCCACTCGAATTGTCACAGGGAGCGGCTGTTCATCGCTCGATGAACTTGCTGAATTGGGTCCTCCAATTGCACTTTGGCCGGAAGACGACAATCCTCCCAGGGCAGCTTGTGAAACGGTTGTAGCGCCAACGACTGCGGCGCTACCGATGAATGATCTTCTTGTGGGCTTCATTTTTGGCATTATCACTCTTTTCTGCTCGGGTGGAAGATCATTCGCATTTTAGCAGCCTTTTCTACGAAGCCCGCTTTCTTCTTATTCACATCCAGCCCACTGCAACGGGAGCTTTCCTTTTGCCTGCCGCGCTACACTAGCAATTCAGCTGTCACAGAGCAGGAGGCTGGCAATCTGACCACCTCCAAGTGCGAAAGGGGAGTACATGCGTCGGAGAGAATTCCTCGGTAAAGCGATTGGAACGGCGGTGATTCAATCCGGCGTGCTTTCGGCCGCCCCGGCGGCCTTGGCCGCGTCGATTGTTGAAGCGCAAGACGTAGCGGATAGACAAAAGTTAGTCCGTCCGATGGCCATTGGGTTGAAGATTGGGCCTTCCTATGACAATCCGGAAAGTGCAATCGCCCGCGTTAAAGAGCTGGGAATGACCAATTGCTTTCCTAGCTTCGACGATTGGATAGGCAGGTTCGGCGAATCAGGCGCTCAGAAACTGAATGCTCTTTTTGAGAAGTATGGGGTGACGGCAACCTGCGTCGAGGTTGTCGGACCGGGACTCCTGGTTTGGGATTTTGCTGAAGGCCCGTCAACCATCGGCCTGGTGCCTCGCGCCACACGAACAGCCAGAATGGACGCACTGAAACAAACCTCGGATTTCGCAAGATTGCTGGGCGTGCCGAGCGTCCAGACGCATTGTGGCTTTATTCCTGAGGATCCAGCGAACCCGCTTTATGAGGAAACGGTTCTCGCAATCCGCGAGGTCGCTATGCATTGCGGGGCCAACGGCCAGGACTTTTTGATGGAGACAGGGCAGGAGACGCCCACGACGATCAAGCGGACGATTTTGGACGTCAAGCAGCCAAACCTCGGCGTGGGATTGGATACGGCGAACCTGATTCTCTATGGGAAAGCTAACCCGGTGGACGCGGTTGAAATCATCGGGCAGTACGTCAAGAGTGTCCATGCAAAGGATGGAATGTGGCCCACCGACCCGATGCGGCTGGGACAGGAAGTATTGATCGGCACGGGTCGCGTCGATTTTCTCAAGGTGTTCACCAGGCTTTATCAGCTTGGATATAAAGGAGCGATCACGATTGAACGCGAGACCTCAGGCCCCCAGCAGATTGAGGATGTAAAAAACGAGAAGGTATATCTTGAGCGAATTCTCAGCCAGGTAATGGCCGGCAACAAGTAATCGACGGAGGTTTTGCTGTGAATAGAAGGCTATTTGTAGAAGGCTCGGCCGCGGTTTCAGGACTGATGCTGTTGAGGCAACAAACTGCATTTGGTTACGAAGCTAACTCGGCTGTGCAGCTAGCGTTATTGGGTTGCGGTGGACGTGGAACCGCAGTTGCGACATCCTTTGCGAACAACACCAGCGCGCGCTTTGTTGCGCTCGCAGATCTGTTTCCCGACAAATTGGAGGCGGGTAAGGCGCATTTCGATCAGATCGCGGATAAGCTGGGCTACGCGCGCATGGATCCCAAGATGATGTTTCGCGGCTATAAGGCCTTCGAGGAAATCGCCGCGTCTCAGGGCGTTGACGCCGTGCAGATTTCAACTCCGCCGTGGTTTCACGTTCAGCATCTCGACGCCGCCGTCAAGGCGGGCAAGCACGCGTACTGCGAAAAGCCGGTAGGAGTCGATGTGGCCCAGGCGCAACAGGTTCTGGAGATTGGGAAGCGGGCACAGGGGCGTGTAAGCCTCGATGTCGGTTTTCAGATTCGCAGCGCGCCGCCATACGTTGAGATCGTTCAGCGTATCCACGAGGGCGCGCTGGGCAAGATTGCCAGCATCGCGGCAAATTACAACGCTCCGGGGGTTAATTATCCTCCGCTGCCGGGTGTATCCGCCGACGAACTTCGAATTCGCCGTTGGCTCTGGGATCTCGCGCTATCGGGCGATATCATCGTGGAGCAGAATATTCACGTGATCGATATCTGCAACTGGATTCTTCAGTCGCATCCCATCAAGGCAATAGCTACCGGCGGAAGAAACGTAATCACCCATCCCGGCGATATGTGGGACAATTACCAGGTTCTATTTATTTATCCTGAAAACGTTCACTTGAGCTTCTCATCAACACAGTTCGGGCCCCACGACTGGTTCAACGTTGGGGTGAGCGTCTTTGGCTCGGACGGACTTGCAGAGGCTCTGTACTCCGGCCCATTGCGAATCGTGAGCCAGAAACCATGGACCTGGGTCGATAAAGGCACCGGGGGCGAGACAACTCAAGCTTCCTTTGCAGCCAATGGAGCGTTCAGTGACAATCTGGCCCAGGCCGACCGGGAGAAAGATCGCGGCTTCATTGATAGCATTACCTCGGGGAACTACCACAACCAGGCCGCCGCCGGCGTTGAAGCCGCTTTGAGCGCGGTGCTAGGTCGAATGGCTGGTCGCCTGGGTCGCGAAGTTACCTGGGAAGAAATGCTGGAGCACGGCGAAAAATACGAGCTAAACATTGATATGAGTCAGTTTTCATGATTTGACGCAACCCAGGAGTGGCGAAAAGCATATTTCGCTTCATGCCAAGTAGGGTTTGATTCGTTCTTTCTTCTCCCTTTTCAATCCTGTAAGTTGCAGAAAGCACGATGGCAAGGTTGGAATAGGATTCCGTGAATTCCGAGGCTCCTTGCCCGATATAACACGATAGAGACGGTCAGCATTCAGCAAGAAGACGACCTAAATCTGAGTTGCGCGTGTTCATCCCAACCGGGATAACAACGATTTGTTTTGCGCGAAATCCCCAAAAGGTGAGGTGCTTAAGAGTGTTCGGTTTGGGGGCCGAGCATCCTGCTTCCCTTCTGGAGCATCTTTAAGGTTGCTGCTGCTCAATTGGCGATCCCCTCGGCTTGGCGTTCGGTGTGCGGCCAACTTCGGCTTTCCTTCGACCGATCCCGTGGCAGCGGTGCTCTCTATTGAGGACCCGCATGCCATTGAAACCCTCTAATGGTCGCAGACGCGTTGTCATCGAGGACGTCAATCCTCAGATTGATGCGGGCCGTCATCCTGTCTGCCGGGTTGCGGGTGATGAAGTTGTCGTTACGGCAGCAGTCTTTGCCGACGGCAAGGATGACCTGGCTGCGCGGTTACTTTATCGTCATTCGAACGACCGCCGGTGGTCGTTTCTGCCGATGCGCGCAATGGGCAATGATGTCTGGAATGGCACGTTCGTTGTTGACAAGCTCGGTGACTGGCGCTTCACTCTTCTCGGTTGGGTGGATCACTTCGCCACATGGGCCGGCGAATTGGCGAAACGGATCGCCGCACAAAAGGAGCCTGAAATTACGGGCACGGCACCGGGTAAAGTGTCAGGTAGGGATGCGAAGCTGAACGTTAGATTTGATTTCAGCGCGCAGGATGTTGCGCTTGCGCTTCGCTCGGGAGCGGCGCTCATCCACGAAGGCGCGCGGCGGGCGCGATCGAATGACGCGAAGCGGTTGCACGAAATAGCACAGAGCTTCGAAAACCTTGCGGTCGAGAATCGATCGAACTATGACAACCCATGCGATGAAGAACTTCTTCAATTGATGAGGAATTATCCCGATCTGACAAACGCTACGCGATACGAGACCGAGTTGCCGGTTTGGGTGAATCGGGAACGCGCAGGATTTTCATCGTGGTACGAGCTCTTTCCTCGGTCTGCGTCGCCGATTCCGGGCCAGCACGGGACATTCCGCGATGTCGAAATGCAACTGCCCGAGATCTCGGCGATGGGGTTTGACATTGTTTATCTGCCGCCGATTCATCCCATAGGACGCTCGTTCCGCAAAGGACCAAACAACGCGACCTATGCTCCGCCAAATGCGCCTGGGAGTCCGTGGGCGATCGGCGACAGGGCGGCCATCGCGAGCTCGGCGCTGGGTGCGCAGGCTGCTGGAGATTTGGGCGGCCACAAATCGATTCACCCGCAACTCGGCACGTTCGCAGATTTTGAAAACATGGTTGCCGCGGCCAAGTCGCAGGGTGTTGAAATTGCTCTGGACATTGCATTTCAGTGTTCGCCCGATCATCCATGGGTCACAGAACATCCAGATTGGTTTGTTATCCGGCCTGACGGATCGATTCAATATGCGGAGAATCCTCCCAAGAAATACCAGGATATTTATCCGCTGAATCTTGAATCGCCTGACTGGCGCGCCCTCTGGGACGAGCTGTATTCAGTGTTCGAATTCTGGATTCACCGGGGCGTGCGCGTGTTTCGCGTCGACAATCCGCACACAAAAGCGCTGCCTTTCTGGGAGTGGTGCCTCGGTGCCTTGCGAGCGAGTTATCCTGACACTATTTTCCTTGCCGAAGCATTTACGCGGCCGCACGTAATGTACGCCCTGGCCAAGCGGGGCTTCACGCAATCGTACACGTACTTTACGTGGCGTAACTCGAAGATCGAGTTGCAAAGCTATCTCGAAGAGCTGACTCGTCCGCCGGTGAGCGAATTCTTTCAGCCGAATTTCTGGCCGAATACGCCTGACATACTGCACAAAACTCTTCAGGAAGGCGGGCGTCCGGCGTTCATGTATCGTTTGATTCTTGCCGCGACCCTGAGTTCGAGCTACGGCATCTATGGTCCGGCGTACGAACTTGCAGAAAATGCTCCGGCCGCGCCGCCTACCGGCAAAATTGAGTCAGAGGAGTATCTCAGCAGCGAGAAATACGAGATCCGGCAGCGCGACCGCAACGCGCCGGATTCACTCGTGCCACTCATTACGCAGCTCAATCGTATTCGTCATGCGAATCGCGCGCTTCAATCGAACGCATCGCTGCATTTTCACTCGATCGACAACCCGCAGTTGATTTGCTATTCGAAAGCGACGCCTGGATTCGATAACACGATTCTGGTTGTGGTGAATCTCGATTCATTCAACGAACAGACCGGCTGGACGAATCTTGATCTGGACGCGATCGGCTGTTCCGCAGATGAGAGCTTTCTTGTCGACGACCTGCTGAACGGGGTGCAGTACACGTGGCGTGACCGCAATTATGTGGCGCTGCGGCCGGGGGTTCAACCGGCACACATTTTTCGCGTGAACCGAATCCAATGATGCAGCAAGGGCCGAGGTTTTTGGGAGAGTGAAAGCGTGAAGAAGATCGCAAGCACAACAGATCCCCTCTGGTATAAAGACGCGATCATCTATGAACTGCACGTTCGCGCGTTTGCGGATTCGAATAACGACGGTATCGGTGATTTTCCGGGCCTGATGTCGCATCTTGATTATTTGAAGGATCTTGGAATCACCTGCATCTGGCTCTTGCCATTTTTCCCGTCGCCAATGCGCGACGATGGGTACGACATCTCCAATTACATCGACGTCAACCCGTCGTATGGAACACTGAGCGATTTCAAGGCGTTTCTTGACGCTGCTCATCACCGCGGCCTGCAGGTGATGATCGAATTGGTCGTGAATCACACCAGCGATCAACATCCATGGTTCAAGGCAGCGCGCCAGTCTCCTGCGGGTTCGGCGGAACGAGATATGTACGTCTGGTCGGACAATGAAGAACGGTATGAGGATGCGCGCATCATCTTCACTGACACAGAAAAATCAAACTGGACCTGGGACGAAGCGGCGAAGGCCTACTATTGGCATCGTTTTTTTTCGCACCAGCCGGACCTCAACTACGACAGCCCGCTGGTGATGGAAGAAGTGCTGAAGGCAATGCGATTTTGGCTTGATATGGGGGTCGATGGGCTTCGCATGGATGCGATTCCATATCTTTGCGAGCGGGATGGAACTTCATGCGAAAACCTGCCCGAGACTCATGCAGTAGTAAAAACTCTGCGCGCAGCGATTGATGCGGAGTATGCAAATCGTCTAATTCTTGCGGAAGCCAATCAGTGGCCTGCGGACGTGCGTCCGTATTTTGGCGACGGCGACGAGTGTCACATGGCGTTTCATTTTCCGCTCATGCCGCGCATCTACATGGCACTTCGCCAGGAAGACCGGCTCCCGATCACCGACATCATGGCACAGACGCCGCCAATTGCCGAAAACTGCCAGTGGGGGCTCTTTCTGCGGAATCACGACGAACTGACGCTCGAGATGGTCACCGATGATGAGCGCGACTATATGTATTTCGCCTATTCGGCCGACCCGCGGATGCGCATCAATGTTGGCATACGGCGCAGGCTGGCTCCGCTGGTCGACAATAATCGCCGCCGTATTGAACTATTGAAGTCACTTTTGTTCAGTTTCCCCGGCACGCCAATTTTGTATTACGGCGATGAGATCGGGATGGGCGACAACATCTATCTCGGCGATCGCAATGGCGTTCGGACGCCGATGCAATGGACGTCGGATCGGAATGCGGGCTTTTCCAAATGCGATCCGGCGCGGCTCTATTTGCCGGTAGTCATGGACCCCATTTATGGCTACCAGGTTGTGAATGTGGAAGCACAGCTCGACGATCAATCGAGCCTTCTGCACTGGACGCGTAACATGATTGCGCTGCGAAAGCTCTTTCAGGTATTTGGCCGCGGAACACTCGCGTTTCTAAATCCATCGAATCGCAAGATTCTTGCTTACCTTCGCGAACTGGACCATGGGGACGGATTCTGTGAAACGGTGCTCTGCGTCGCCAACCTCAGCCGATTTGCCCAGCCGGTTTCGCTCGATCTCGCAAGCTATGCAGGCTACGAACCGGTCGAGATGCTAGGCTACGTTCGGTTTCCCGCCGTCACGCCCGAACCATACTCGCTCACACTGGCTCCGTATTCCTTTATCTGGCTTGAACTGCAGGCTGCCAGTGAGGTCGAGGAGATGCCGCCCGATGTTGAAGTGGTCACACAAGAGTCTGTGCAAGAGGAAGCCGAGACTGTTCAACCGGTCTTTGCGAATGGATGGACGCAATTCATCGCTGGCGGCGGCGCCGCAATTTGTGAGCAGGCGCTCCTTGACTGGTTGCCGCGCAAGCGATGGTTTGGCGCCAAGACGCACAAAATCGAGTCCGTGCGTGTCCGCAACTGGGTGGAACTTGCGCCCGATGCGAAGCCTGAAGGTCTTTCAACGAACAACGTATCAGAGCCGGTGGCCGTTCCAAGTGCACTGTTCTTCTTTGAGGTGACGTATTTCGATGGTTCGCCGGATGTCTATCAGATCCCGCTCGCAGTGACGACGGGCGCTCTTCTTGAGGAAATCGTCGAAGGTCAGCCAGATAGCATCGTTGCCAAACTGACTACGAGTGCTGGGCCCGCAATTCTGCATGACGCGACTGTCAGCGAGGATTTTCAGCATGAACTCCTGAGCTTGATTGCGAGCGACGCGACCCTGCCTGTTTTTGAAAGCACAGAGTCAACGAAAGCGGCGGAGAGCGGCTTCAATCAGCCGTCGTCGATCGGCGATGAAGCGCAAGCGGTCTCGGTCGGCGCTGCGGTCACGCCAGCTCCACTCAGCGCTCAGCCCGGCGACACAGCAATGCCGCCACGAACTGACATCCCGTCAAACCAGTCAGCTGGAGCGTCAAGATTCGAGCCGCGCGAGTCTCCTTCTGCAGGGGACTCGTTTTATGAGGGCGGCCGGCTTCATGCGCGTCCTTCCGGCGCATTTCCATCCGTCCTGGCCGCTCAGCGGTTACCTTCTCACGTCGGCTCTGCCGAGCAATCAAACACGTCCATTCTCTTCGGCAAGCGACTATTTCTCAAGATTTATCGCCGACTGCAACCGGGGGAAAATCCTGATGTTGAAGTTGGCCGTTTTTTGACGGAGGTTGCTCACTTCAACAGAATTCCGCCTTTTCTCGGCGAAATCTCCATCAGTTCAGACAGTGCGGCAAAAACGACGGTCGCTCTGCTCCAGGGGATGGTTGCCAACCAGGGCAATGGATGGCAGTGGTACCTTGACGAACTTGCCGGCTGGCTTTCCGCCGCTGGGGAGCACGTGGCCCCTCCACGATCAACTGCTCCCAGCTGGCTGAGCGAGCGCGAGCCGATCTTGGAACCTCTGGAACCGATTCGATCGACGCTCGAGGCGGCAGCACTCTTGGGTAGGCGCACTGCCGAACTCCACCTCGCACTTTCGAGCAGTTCGACGCTCGCAGCGTTCGTTCCCGAGCCACTTACAAGTGACGAGCTTGCCCACGACGCAGAACGCATCGAGCTACAAATAAAGTCCACCGTCGAAGCGCTTAAATTCAAGCTCCCCGAGCTGGATGATGCGACCTCTGATCGTGCGGGCTTGCTTATATCCCGTCGGCCCGAACTCATTCAGCTGGCACGTACGATTCAGACAGTTGCAGCTGCCGGGCAGCGGATCCGAATTCACGGCGACTATCATTTAGGGCAGACATTGCGAATCGCTGGCACCAGCGGCGGCTCTATTGCCGAGAAGAATCAAAAGGGAGATTTCGTTATCATCGACTTCGAAGGTGAGCCTGCACGGTCAATTGAAGAACGACGAAGAAAACAGTCACCGTTGAAAGACGTTGTCGGCATGATGCGATCCTTTGCTTACGCCGCATTTGCCGCGGTTGATCTTTGTATTGCAGGCGAGGGAGGCGGGAAACACCTGATCGATCGCGCCACGCTCATGGGGTGGGCGCAGCTTTGGCAAGATTCGGCGACCTCTTATTTCCTTTCTTCATACCGCGAGGGCATCGCGGCGAATCCGGATCTGTTGCCGCCGCCAAGAGAAGCCCAAATTCTGCTCGACGCCTACCTGCTTGAAAAGGCTTTGTATGAGTTGCTGTACGAGTTGAATAACCGACCCTCCTGGGTCTGCATTCCGCTCGATGGCGTTCTGGCTTTATAGGGTTTTGCAACAAAGTAATTTTACTAGTGAGGGAACTTAATTCCTTGCGGCTTCCTCCGGAGAATAATGGCAACGGCGAATCCAATTCCCGATAACACGCTGGCTACAGACAACACGGTGGCCGAGCTTCTCGTGCTGGTGACGGCCATGGCTCCCGAGCATTTCAATGGAGTTCTGGCGAACCTCGCATCCGCATTCTCTCCCGAAAACTTTATTGTGGCGACGCAGAATGAATTGCCTGCCGATGTTCCCTCGAGCCTTCGAATCGTCGCAACGCCGCAGTCAAATGCGGCATGGTCGATTAAACCGGTCGACTTTGTGAATGCAGCGCAGTTCGGTCGCAAGCATGGAGCGCAGGTAATTCTGATTCTCGGGCCAGAAGCCGATTCGCTTAGCCCGCTCGCGCTGCGCGGCCTGAACGATGCTGTTTCAAAAGCGTCCATTGACCTGGCTGTTCCACATTATTCTCTGCCATCGAATGCCGGCCTGATCAACTCAGCCATTCTTTACCCTCTGACACGAGCGATCTTTGCTTCGCGTGTCCGCTTTCCGTTGTCAATTGATCTTGGCATGTCGCTGAGAATGGCAGAGCAACTTAGCTTGGCTGCTGAACGAGTTTCTGCTGTCAACCAAGGTGAAGTTCTTGTGTGGCCGGTGAACGAAGCTATTGCGGCCGGCTTCGCGGCGGATGAAGTTGATGTGGGATCGCGTGCAATGCCCCAACCCTCTGATCCCGACATCAATTCAATTCTTTCCTTGATAACTGGATCGCTTTTTGCGGATCTCGAAGCGAAAGCGGCTCTTTGGCAGCGGCCTCGCAGGGCGCCGCCGATACGCCGGCCGATTGTTGAGGCTGAACTGAGCGACGGAACCGCGAATGTTGCGCGCATGGTTGCGGCATTTCAACTAGCCAACGCGAACCTGCAGGAGATCTGGTCGCTTGTCTTGCCGCCCAATTCCTTGCTTGGACTTAAACGTTGCTCGACGCTTGATCCCGCCGCCTTCCGCATGCCGGACGGCCTTTGGGCACACATTGTTTATGACTTTCTCATCGCTTACCGCCTGCGCACGATCAACCGCGGGCACCTCTTAGGAGCACTGATCCCACTTTATCTGGCCTGGGTCGCAGGTCATATCAACGTGACGGCATCCGGAATTCCAGCAGAGCGACACATTGAAGCTGTTGCCGCCTCGTTCGAAGCGGACAAGCCATACCTGGTCGCGCGGTGGCGTTGGCCAGACCGGTTCAATTCGTAATCATTCTTCACGCCAAGGGCTGGGCGTCAATCTGGTGCGCCAATAAGGAGGGAATCCGATGCAAAACCTGGTCGATAACACGATTCAACAGGCAACTCGAAACATCACCGCATCACCGCTGTACAGCGAAGACGTGTCGATCTGGCATCACATGTCTGATGCTTTGCACCAGTCGCTTTACCGCGTGCTCACTCTGCTTATTGCCGTGCTACCCGGGATTCTTGCGTTCTTTCTTTCGCTCCTGGTCTTCGCTTTGGCTGGCATGCTGATTTCCTGGATATTGCGCCGGTGTCTTACATGGGCAAAATTCGACCTTCGCGTCGCCCGCAAGAGCGGTACAGATTGGGCGCCGGCCAGCTCACCGAGCGAGATCGCGGCCCGCGCCTCATTCTGGATCTGCGTGTTGCTTGGTCTCGTCATTGGTGTTTCGGCCTTCGATACGTCGTACGCAACCGGCGTAGCTCTGCCCATTTCGTTGTTGCCCTATCTGACTCATGCCGTTGGTGCCGCCCTTCTGCTGATTGCGGGTATTGTGATCGCCAGATTTCTTGCCCGCTCGGTCCTGATCAGCGCCGTGAACGCACAGTTGCAATACGCGAGAATTCTGTCCCTGGGCGTGAAGTGGCTTGTTCTTGTTCTGACAGGGGCCATGGTCCTCGACCATTTGCAGGTAGGCGGGAATATCGTCGAACTCGCGTTTGGAATCTTGTTCGGCGGTATTGTTCTTACACTTGCTCTCGCGGTTGGCCTCGGCTTGCGCGATCTCGTCAGCCGCTCTCTGGAGAGTCACGTCGAGCACACCGGTGAGCGGACGCACATGCCGGACGAAGCTACAACTGCGAGCCAATCAATCAGGCATTTTTAGAAGGGAATTCGCTCACGACAGCAATGGAATCAGGCGGCATGCTCAGCTTGCCCCGACTAACTTGGATTGCGCTCCGTGATGCGAGGACGACGCGGCTTTCCTGGAGAACGTCGAAGATCTGTTCCAGCTCGCCGAGATTGCAGATTACCGTTATGGTTCCGCGTCTCATTCGCAGCCACTTTTTTTGTTCATCGAATGTTACATGCACATTGCCGATGCTTCCATCATTGAGACATGGCGTGGACCGGCGCATGTGAATCAATGCCTGATACCACGACAGCATTTGGGCATGGTGGCCGACCTCGAGTTCCTCCCATTTCAGTTTTGAAGCTTCAAAGGTCCCCGGACTTTCAGGATCGGGAATGGAAGCGGGATCCCATCCGAACGCGACAAACTCTTTCTTTCTCCCCTCGGATACTGCCTGCGCTAATTCCGGATCATCGTGGTCGGCGAAGTAGAGAAACGGAGTTGATGCTGCCCACTCTTCTCCCTGAAAAAGCATTGGAATAAATGGGCTGAGCAGGTACAGCGCGGCCGCGATTTTCACGCGCTCCAGGCCTGCAATATGACCGATCCGGTCACCCACTGCGCGATTGCCTATCTGGTCGTGCGTTTGAATGTAACCGAGAAAGCGGTGCTGCGGGAGCGCGTAGGTTGGGCGGCCATGGATGCGTTGTCGATAACGGGAGTAGATGCCGTCATACACGAAAGTCCGCTCAAGCGATTTTGCCAGCTGCTCAAATGTGCCGAAGTCCGCGTAATAGCCTTGCCTCTCGTTCGCGTTCAGTACGGTGGAAAGCGCATGATGAAAGTCATCGTTCCACTGTGCATCGATACCGAATCCTCCCGCTTCATGCGGCGTCACTACGCGAGGATCGTTTAGATCGCTTTCGGCGATGAGAACAAGCCGGCGCGCGAGGATTGCCTCCAATGCATCTACTTCAACGGCCAGCTGCTCCAGAAAGTGAATGGCGGAGCGATCGACGAACGCATGTACCGCATCGATGCGCAGTCCATCGACGTGGAAGTCGCGAAGCCACATCATCGCGTTGTCGCAAAAAAACCGACGAACCTCAGTGGACCCTGCATCCTCAAGATTCACTGCGCCGCCCCAGGGCGTCCGATGCGACGGGACAGTATACGGTCCGAATTTACCGGTGTAGTTTCCGCTCGGCCCAAAGTGGTTGTACACCACATCGAGCAGCACGGCGAGCCTCGCCTGATGCGCCGCATTCACAAATCGCTTAAGACCGTCCGGACCTCCGTATGGTTTATGAACGGAGAAGAGCGCTACACCGTCATAGCCCCAGCCGTGTTGCCCTTCAAAAGCATTCACAGGCATCAGTTCGACGTGCGTCACGCCAAGCTCGGCCAGGTATGCGAGCTTGCCAGCCGCAGCATCGAACGTGCCCTCCGGCGTGAAAGTTCCGATATGCAATTCATAGATGATCGCGCTTGGCAGCGGAGGCGCCTGAAAACGCGCATCGCTCCATTCAAAAGCTGATTGATCGTAGATACGCGATAGCCCGTGCACACCGTTAGGTTGCCACTCAGAGCGCGGATCGGGATAGGGCTTCGGATCGTCATCGAGAAGGTAGCCGTAGTCCGTTCCAGGTCCTGCCTCTTCAACCTGCTGCTCCCACCAGCCGCGGTCATCAGGGCCTTGCGTCGCGTATGCGACGCCGCCGGACTTGACCGAGACGTTCCGCGCAAGCGGCGCCCAAACTCTAAACCGATACATCGCCTGCACCTCTGTCACGTACAAGGAGCGCTACCGGAAACTTTCCAAACAATTGTTGTGCGCGCACACGTCCACCGCTTCTTGCTTCTCCGGTGAAGAGGTTGGTCCAGTCTCCCGGCGGCAGATCGACAGTCATGGAACCAAACCCGCTGCCGAGCTTGACATTCCAGCGAGGAGCTATCACAGCGACTGAATCGCCTCGAGAAAATGCGATCAAATGCGCCCACTTAGGCCCTTCTACTGGAAGCGGAATATATGCGGCATTCTTGCCGAGCCACTCAGGGTTTTCCCGCCGCAGATGCAGCGCTTTATAGAGAATCCATAGCTTTGGCATTCCGCTGTCCATGCGCTTCATAATCTCGTCGACGCTGATGCCGGCATCGAGTTCCGCGAGCATTGCCCTTCTTGTTTCATAATCAACTGGCCCGCGATTGTCTGGATCGACGAGTCGCAAATCCCATAATTCGCTGCCTTGGTATGTGTCTGGAACTCCGGGCGCCGTGCATTTAAGAAGTGTTTGCGTCAGGCTGTTGACTCGCCCAGGAAGCAGGACCTTCCCGACAAATGATTCGAGCTCGGAAACGAAATCAGTTGATGCCAGGATCCGTTCGATAAAGAGTTTCAGTGCATCCTCAAACTCTTGATTCGGTTGTGTCCAGCTCGTTTGCTCCTTAGCTTCCCGGACGGCCTTTTCCATGTAGCCTTGAATGCGTTCGACCGTAATTGGCCACGCGCCGATCAGCGTCTGGTAGAGAAAGTATTCAGTATTGCGATCAGGGAATGTTTTGGTTTTAAATTGCTGGTTCCGTCGCGACCAGCGGTGCAGGGCCGAACGCCAGTTTCCGGGCATTTCGGTCAGCACTGCCAATCGCGCACGCACATCTTCTGATCTCTTGGTGTCGTGTGTTGTAAGAGTGTTCATCGTTTGCGGATGATCGGCGTGCGCTCGCGCGCAATATGAGTGGAATTCATCGAGAGTGATTCCGCTACGCTCTGGCGCGCCACCCACCTCGTTGAGTCCGATCATTCGGTTGTAGCAATAGAATGCTGCGTCCTCAAGACCCTTCGCCATTACGGCAGATGTGAACTGCTGAAAGCGAAGCAGAAACTCTGTTTCAAGCTTGCCGCGCGCGCGCATTGTAAGCACATCGCAAATGAAATCGTAAAGATCAGGGTAAATATCAGATCTTTGTGTTTTCGCGAAGGCTACCGCACTGGAGATTTGTTTTATATCCTCCTCCGTAACCTCGTCACGCACCGGCGCAACATAGGTTCTGTAGACGGAAAAACTCGCAGCAACCTCGCGGATGGCTCGCCTTATCTCGGCACGTGTGTAATCGCGGCGATCACGATTATTCTCGCAGATCTCGACGAACATTTGCGCCAGCCGGTTCACATCGCTGCCTAAAGCCTCATGTTCTACGTTCAGCTTCTTGGTATGCACCATCGATTCGAATTGAACTGGTTGCCGAATGAAGTTTGTATAAACTTCCGTCAACTCATTCAGCCCTTCGCCATAAACAAGAAGGCCATTACATGCATTCAGGAAGTCGTATCCTGTGGTGCCGTCGATAGGCCAGCCCGAACGTAATGATTCTTCGGGCCGCAGGATCTTCTCCGCGACAATCCAGGCCTGGGGCGAGCCGGCGCGCAGCCGCTCAAAATACAGTTGGGGATCTCGCAAACCGTCTGGATGATCGACCCGCACTCCATCGAGAACGCCTTTCCTCAACCACTCCATAATCCAAAAGTGGGTTGCTGCGAAAACCTGCGGCCGTTCGATTCGCACACCGATGAGAGTATTGACGTCGAAGAAGCGGCGATAACCAAGCTCCTGATCGGCTGTACGCCAATACGCCAATCTATAGTTTTGCAAATTGAGCAGGGAATCGAGCGCATCGATGTTTGCATTCAGATCATCGATCGCGCGCGTAATCGCCGCTACTACTCCCGGTTGCTCTTTTGTGACACGTTCTAAAAGCTCGTAGAGAATGGTCTTGTCGCGATGGCGCGCGGTTAGCACTTCCTCCTCTGATGAATCCGGTGAAGGGAGCCGCGCCAGGCTATCGGCAATAAAGCCCAGCGTCGGCGCGTTCACATGCTTGGCAGCCACGCTCAACGGAATTGCCAGCGAACGGGGCGCCAAGGGAAAAGAGTTGTCGAAGTAGCGCAACTGAAACGATTGACCGTCATAGTTGATTTTGATCTGATTGGCGCTCAGGACCCGTCCATACTGATCGCCCAGAACAGGGATCAGCACCTTGTTCTGGAGCTTCACTTCTGCAGAATTCCAATCTATATCGAACCACGCAGCGAATCGGCTTGATGGCCCGTTTTCCAACACGTCCCACCAGTACGTGTTTTCCTGGCCTGCGGCCATGTGGTTGGGAACAATGTCGAGGACCTGGCCCAGATCGAGGGTTTCGAGCGCACTGCTGAATCGCAAGAGGCCATCCTCGCCACCCAACTCGGGGTTCACTGCCCGAGGGTCTATGACATCGTATCCATGCATACTACCTGCTGCCGCACGCAAATAAGGCGAGCAGTAGACGTGCGATATTCCCAGATCCTTGAGGTATCGGGCGATTCTCGCGGCATCATCGAAGTTGAACGTGCGATGGAGTTGCAGTCGATAGGACGACGAAGGGGATCGTGGCATAGTCGGATTCCAGAAAAACACTGACGCGATGACGTCGCCGCTGCTTTGGGAATCGCGTTCATCCTCCACCCGCGAACGATTGCCTCCTCGGTGAAGCCGGTTGGGTACACGCGCGAGTAAGAATTAGAGGGGACCGCAATCCTACATTCGTGGCCCTATTCTGCGTTGTTCGATTGTGGCCTACTCTCCGCTGTTGGATGTCTGTCAAGCGATGTAGGATTCTCTGGGAAGGCCTCTTTTAATGTTTGGGGAGGAATGACGGATTTTTCTCCATGCTGCGGCTAATTAAGGGATTTTTTGGGAAAAACAGGGATCTTTACAGACAGTACAGATCCTGACAAATAGCAGCAAGGCAGTTGATTCTATTGTAGATATCTGATCTTAGTGGAGTTGGATAAATCAGTGGCGGAGAGAATGGGAGTCTCAGCTTATACATAAAAATCCTAATGAAATCGTCCATCTGTCCTCCGTGCTATGGTTGTGCCCATTGTTTTTGGCAGTGGGGCGCCATGGCAGACATCAAAGTGGGTCTGGTACGCAGAGTGAAGACCGACGCCGGGTGGAAGTACTTTCCGGCGGCCTACGCAGCGAATGGCCGCGTTAAACCAGATATGGCGATCATTGCCGGCAGGGAAGTCAAGCATAGGATCGGCCAATCTGTATGACCGTTCTATCTCCTGGCTCAAATCCCGTTTAGAGCCTCTTGTCGCGCGCCTGAGGGGCTCTCTGGAGAACCGACCATGATCACAAGGCTGTGACGTTAACGCCGGGGGGAGAACTTGACCACGCCCGTCCGGTCTTCCGAACGGTCGAATATCGTGAAATAGCCGTTCATCAGTGGGAGTCCCAGGATGGATCGCCCTTTCAGCCGTTCTCCGTCTCCTCGAAGTGGTGCAGTGGCATATCCGCGTTCAGGCGAATTCACCTGCCAATAGTTCTGGGGCGACACCTCAATCCTGACATCGCCATCAACTCCTTCAAGAATGAAATCCAACTGAGGCCACAACTTCCGGTTGAGGCTGCCCATGGGAAGATAACCCGCGCGCATTGCATGAGCAAACTGCTTGTTGTCTCCGCTTGATAACCGGGCGATTACAGCATCGAAAAGTTCTTGACTCAAAGTGATGCTGCTTGTCCCGCTATCTATGATCGAGTTCGTCAGGTTGCCGCTTCCCTTGGTAGGCGGGGGCACGGTAATCGGGTCACTTGAGCCGACGACAATCGCCTTCAAGTTGGTGTTGTACCAAACATCGTCCAAAACCCGCACAATTTGAAATGGCTTCGAACTATCGTACAGATCCGTGCTCTCTTCCCCGCCGCCGAGAATCAGGTATCCATGGTTAAGAGGATCAGCAGAGGGGTTTGTCTTCGCATGGCTTATCTTTGAGCGCCTCGTGTAGAAGGCGAATTTGTTTGCAAAGATACCGCTTTTCTCCAATTGCGTGAAATAGGGATCCACAAACGTGACGCTGCCATTTTGTATCTGGTTGTAATGGTATTTAGGCGGCCATGTTTTTCCGGGCAATGTGAAAGCGCTGTTAAGGCGAGTGTAGGCCAGACCCATGATCCCGTTTGCTTTGCCAAACATTTCCTTCGACTCAACGTAGGCGACCGCAAAGTTCACCTCCTTCACGGTTGTGCCACCGATGCAGACGTCGGAGCTCACTACGGCGCCAACCCAGCTTCCGCGGCCGTATATGACTTCCTGCGCGATGTTGGTCAATTGAGCGCTGGTATCCTGGCTCGGATTGTAGAACTGGCCATCGAATGCCAGGGTGCTGCTGCCGGTATCGAGATTCACGTTTGCAATCTTTCCCTGCGATCCCACAATGACTTCTCCGGTGTAATCGCCGTCCATATAGATGTTGGTGATAGGGATTCTTGCCGGTTTTTTCAATACTGATCCGATATTTGTCGCCATGAGGAAAACTCTCTTTTCTGCATTCTGGTTGCGGAATGGCGGTAAGATTGTTCTCGCGCGCCGGCAGTGCGAAGGGCACGAGGAATCTGGAGGTACTCATATTACTCGAAAAGCACTTCGATGTGCATCCAATAATGTGCTGTTCAAGCGTCTAGACTTTCCTGGGAACCAGTTACTGCGATCGCTGCATGTTGTGTTATATTTTGGCTCCTGTACTTCAAGGTTGACTCCTTCCAGGAGTTCACTGCTGGGAGGGACGAGAAGAATAAAAATGGACGAGCGATTCCTGATCTCGAAGAAGAAGACCGGTCTGGGATCAGACATGGCGACCATGCTTGGCGCCTGGTACTATGCCCACCGGACCTCGAGGACCCTCGTTGTCGACTGGCGAAGCTCTCTTTACCTTGCCGACCGGAAAGCGAATGCCTTTCCCTACCTGTTCCGGAAACCTGAGGAAATCGACGGCGTTAAACTCATTTGCGACGACTCATTGCGCAGGTTAAAATTTCCCAAGCCTGTCGTCTTCCTTCATCGAATGGAAGGCTGCGAATATGATGCATTGCTGACCGCAGGCACGGATCTGCCGGCACCTACGCTTCTGTGCAGAAGGCCGATGCATATCTTTCCTGAGCTCGAAGCGCAAAAGAGATTCTACTCAAGATTGCAATTACACGACGATGTACAACAGGAGATTGACGAGTTCAGGCACAAAGAATTTGCCGACGCAACCGTACTCGGGGTCCATTTTCGTCACGGCAACGGAGAGTATCTGGGGTTCCGGCCGGACGCGGGTCTCCACGAATCATGCATCCAAATCGCCGCGGCATGCAGACAAATGTACAAAGTGATGAAACCCACCCTCAGAGGCCGGTTTCGCATCTTCCTTGCCACGGACTCTCAAGAGGCAGAGCAGCAATTGAAGCTGCTGTTATCGAGCCTGTTTACCCGGCCCAAGGCGTTTCACGAGGCGGGCGGCGGGCGATTGCATCGGAGAGATCTGGGGCTGGAGAACGCGCGGAATGCCTTGGTGGAGATGTATTTGCTCGCCCACTGCAACTCACTGATCTATAACAATAGCTGGTTTTCTTACTATGCTCGACTGACCGGGCAATTCGACATTCCACCGGTCAATCTTCATCCGGATACCAGGTACGCCACGCTATGAATTTCCTGCTCGCAAACGATACGCGCGGATCTGTGCGGGGAGAGCATTGGGGCTCCTGGCTGACTACAACGAATCTGGAACAGCTCCTCTCACGCGTTGGCCTTACCATCGCCGATCGTCTGCCGCTCGGACGGCTCAAGCCGGTCGAAGCGGTGTGGAAGCGCATCGAAAAAGCCGGCATGCTGGTCATCAATGGAGAGGGCAGCGTTCATTCCGGAACGCCTACAGCCGTTGCTCTACTTAATTCCCTCAAGATGGCGCGGGAGCGAAACGTTCGTGTCTGGATTGTGAACCACGGCTGCTGGAATTGCGATGAGCTGATCGAGATGTACAAATACGCCGACTTCATTGCGGTGCGTGACGTCGCCAGCTTCGGCTACCTTGCACAGCACGGTATTTCAGCTCGTCTCGCGGCGGATTGCAGTTTTCTATCGGCCCCAGCACAGGCGGCGCGAAGGAACCAGCTCCTGGTTTGCTCCGGGCTCAAGCCGCCCGAGGACTCCGTGGTTAGACGTTGGGCGCGCGAGTTGAAATGTTCGCGTATCGTGCTGTCTAATGATTTTTATCCGCGCTTTTCCGGAAAGAAGACTGCTAAATCCGGGTCGGCGGAAGAGTCGTTCCGCATGATCGCCTCATCGCGATTCGTGATCTCCAGCAGCTTTCACGGCTGCATCTTCGCCGCCATCCATGCCATTCCGTTTCTGCCTGTTCAAGTTTCGGGCCAACCTGCAAAGACAATGGTCGCTGCAGTCGAAGCGATGGGGCGTCATGCACAAGGAGTTTGCTTTGAAGGTCCAGGATACGTGAACGCAAAGTGTGACGAGATTCAGCACGAGATGCGGGAACGTGCGAGGTGGTTGCGGAAGCGGGCTTCGTTCAACGTTCCTGCGAACAGCTGATTGGACTCGCCGGAGCTCTCGCCAAACGAGACGGTATCCAGCGTGCCTGATGCCGGTCTGCGCTTCCTTAAAAATTACGAATCAGGCGATAGCTTTTGCTTGCCATCGAGTGAGACTTCGGTGACAATGGTCGAGCAAGACTTCGGCGACAATGGTGCGGCACAATCCCCGTGCGGTAACGAGGTACCCAGATGTCTGGCGAACCGTGGAAAATTCCTCTTTCACATGTGCTCTATCAGCGCAGGTGGCAGGCCTGCCAGGAGCCGTTTCCCCACATGGTGGCATATGAGGTCTTCACACCTGATTTCTACTCATGGCTCGACAGCGCTTATGGCAATCTGCTGGCATTGGGGCTGTCAGAAACGCCGGCGAAGGGCCAGTTTTCACGCAATATTTCCAATTATGACGTGTACTCGATAGGCTTGTCCCCAGATACACCCGCGCCGTTCAACGTGTTTATCTCCAGGCCCTGGCATGATATGCTCGCCAATCTGGTGGGCATCGGTACCACAGGCGACGTCAATGGCGGCTTCCATCATCACTCGGCGGGAAGCAAGAGCGGCCAGGTGCATAACGACCTGAATCCGGGCTGGTTTATTGATTCTTCCGATCCGACCCAGGTGAATGTTGCACAGAACGATTTATGCGTATACACGAGCGGAAAGACCGGTGTCGAGGGCCTGCAAGTGCACCAGGCGATCCGGGCTATCGCCGTGTTGTTCTATCTGCACAATCCACCCTGGACCGGCGCCGAAGGCGGCGAGACAGGCCTCTACTCTCATCAAGCACAGCCGGTCCTCAATCCGGACAAAACAATTCCCCCGATCAACAACTCACTGCTTCTCTTCGAGTGCCGTCCAAACTCCTATCACAGTTTTCTGACTAACCGGACCTCACCGCGAAACTCCATCATCATGTGGCTGCACCGGCCGGTGGAAGATGTGTTGGGCCGATGGGGCGAAAAGTCGATCAAGCAATGGAAAAACGGACCTAAGAATTCAAAATCATGACCAACCAATCTGGCAAGAAAGTCTGTCTGTTAACCGGCGGCAGCGGCACGCTCGGCATAACCTTTTGCCAAATGTATGCTGCCCATTACGACATCGCTCTGGTCTACAACGAACACCAGCCCAAAGTGCCGTCGCAGATCATCAAACTCGTTGATCCGTTGTCGCCCGCTGCCGCCCTGCCTGAAAACCGGCAGGCAGTTTTTGCCATCAAGGCCGACCTCCTACAGGAGGAAGACCGGCAGCGCGTCGTTGAAGTAACGCTGGCGAAATTCGGAAGGATCGATCTTCTCGTGAATGCGGCGGGTTGTGCATACTGGGCATCCATGTTCGACGGCGATCGCCTCTACGAGAGTTTTCTTGATCAGTTTGAACTGAACGCCTTTGTTCCGCTGAGGCTGAGCTCCTTGGTGGTGGAAAAATTCTGGAAGAACCGCCTCGACGAAAACCGGTACTACAACCGCTCCATCGTCAACGTGTCGAGTACCGCGGGAGTTTATATTTACCGCGACCAGGGGCAAAGCGTATACAGCGCATCGAAGGCCGCGCTCAACTACCTGACCATGCACATGGCGGAGGAGTTTAGCATCGCCGGAATCCGCGCCAACGCAATCGCACCCACCAGCTTTCCCAGGCTCATTAGTACCGAGTCCGTGGCAGATGGCATTTATCGACTCGCGGAGGGCAGTCCGAACGGCAAGATCATGGTTCTCGACGTGACCGGTGAAAGCTGGCTCTAAAGGGGCACGCGGCTCAATGCTTTCTATATGGGCGGTTAGAACCAAATTCACTCTGCAAAATAATGCATGCTCGTTTGGCCGCAAGCTGCAAATAGGGAAGGTTTACCAAAGAATAATCACAAGATTTTTTCTTGCGCGGAATACAATCCTTTGCTATATTTCAAGTCTCTGGGCTCGGTTTCGCTAGACATGTTCGATGTAATTCCCCACATTGAGAGGTCTAAGTATGCCGCAATCCCCCCCGCCGTATCCTCCATTGACTCCTAACCCACCTAATCCCCCCTATCCTCCCGTAGGCGGCGGTGGTGGTGGAAGCCCATATCCTCCGTATCCCCCTTACCCACCGTATCCTCCATACCCCCCATATCCTCCGTATCCCGCGGAACCGGAACCGGCGCCGTGTCCATGTCCTGCGCCTTGCCCGACGCCGTATCCGGCACCGTGTGGGCCGGGGATGGGTTACTATCCCGGACCGGGACCATACCCATGTCCGTGGGGACCCGGGACAGGCCCGGGCACACCAGGCACAGGTCCGGGTACGCCAGGCACTGGGCCGGGCACAGGTCCAGGCACACCAGGCACTGGGCCGGGCACGGGTCCAGGCACACCAGGCACTGGGCCGGGCACGGGTCCAGGCACACCAGGCACTGGGCCGGGCACAGGTCCGGGTACACCAGGCACTGGGCCGGGCACGGGTCCGGGAACGACCCCGACACCCACGTCGAAGCCGACGCCTACACCGACGTCCAAGCCGACACCTACACCGACGTCCAAACCCACGCCTACACCGACGTCCAAGCCGACACCCACGCCGACGTCGAAACCGACGCCTACGCCGACGTCGAAACCGACGCCTACGCCGACGTCGAAACCGACGCCTACACCGACGTCCAAGCCGACACCCACGCCGACGTCGAAACCGACGCCTACACCAACGTCGAAACCGACGCCTACGCCAACGTCGAAGCCGACGCCTACGCCAACGTCGAAGCCGAGTAGCGGATCTGGCAGCGGCTCCGGTAGCGGTTCCGGCGGCAGCGGCTCCGGTGGCAGCGGCGGCTCCGGCGGCTCCGGTGGCAGCGGCGGCTCCGGTGGCAGCGGTGGCAGCGGTGGCTCCGGTGGCAGTGGCGGCTCCGGCAGTGGTCCTGGATCAGGATCAGGACCCGGGTCAGGATCGGGACCCGGATCGGGATCAGGACCTGGATCTGGATCGGGGCCTGGATCGGGGCCTGGATCAGGACCCGGATCAGGACCCGGATCAGGGGCTGCTGCTCTTCCCAAACGCTTCTCGGCGAGGCGGTCGAATACGCGAAGTGCTGCAAAAACGCAGAGCAGACTGTCGAATTCGCGAAGCGCTGCAAAAACACCGAGCAAGGCAGCACACAAGAAGAAGTCACACAGATGATGTCGATACCCCCGGCCCAATCCTCGGGCCGGGGGCATCCTTCGGGCTGGCCGTTTCATGATGTTGCTCTTGGAGTTGCCCCTCCAAAGCCGCGTGCTAAGGCAACCCCCAAACCAATCTCCATCAGATCTAACCGGAAAGGAAAAAGAACGCTGTATGGCGGCTCAACAAAGACTCCCGGAGCGTTGGCGAAGCTGGGTTGCGGAGAACATCCTGCTGGAAGCCGACCCGGAGCAGATTGAAAACGACGCTGTCGCCGCGGGCATGAATCGCTCCCTGGTTCGTGAGGAACTCAAAAGGGCGCAAGGGAGCCCTTACATCGAAGGCGGCCGCTGGGTGATGCAGCGCGTGAACAAGCTGGAGTCACTTATGCGCATCCGCGTGGAAGCTTTCCGCCAGAACAAGACCAACGCATGTGTTCCGTCTCGGCACCGATTGCCAGCATCGACGTTTCGCGAGAAATATTACGCGCTGAATAAGCCACTAAAGATTTTGGGTATGGTGGACGACTGGCCCGCAATGCAGAAGTGGAGCCCTGAGTATTTCCGGGATAACTACGGCGAAGAGATTGTCGAGATAACCTCTGGACGAGATGCGGACCCGAGATACGAAATCAATCTCGATGATCACCGCACCCAAATGAGGTTTGCTGATTTTATTGACCGCGTTGAAGCCGGGGAGGGCAACGACTCCTACCTGGTGGCGAATAACCGATTCTTTGAGCAGCCAGGCATGAAGGGTTTGCTGGCCGATATCGGACCACTTCCTGGATTCTTGACGCGAAAAAAAAGAGCTCCACACACCTACATGTGGTTCGGGCCTGCCGGAACGGTCACGCCGCTTCACCACGACACCATGAACATTCTCTTCTGCCAGGTATACGGCAGAAAGCTGGTTTCGCTCATTTCACCCGATGAGAGCCCGTGGCTCTATAACGAGTTAGGGGTTTTCAGCGAAGTAGACTTTGAGAATCCCGATTTCGAAGTCCATCCGCTCTATCAGCATGTGGACCGCATCGAAGTCGAGATGAATCCCGGAGAGATACTGTTTTTGCCAGTTGGCTGGTGGCATCACGTCCGCTCCCTGGAGACAAGCATCTCAGTATCGTTTACCAATTTTGTTTTTCCCAACGACTATGAGTGGCGTCAACCGGAAATCCGTCGCGATGCATGATCTTTTCCACGATGCCTCAACTTAGCGAATTCACGGGAGCACACTACGGGGAAGCGATGGTGGTGTGCGGCCTCGGCAGGTCCATTCGTTCCTTTCGCAATCCAGAGAGGTTTCGCACCATCGGTGTCAACGACATCGGCCGTGCTTTCACTCCGACCTATCTGTTTGTGATGGATACGCCCAAGAGCTTCGGCCCGGAGCGTTTCCAATTCATCAGGGAATCGCATGCCTCCTATATTTTTACCGACCAGGATCTTGGCTTGGATAAACCCAACATCGTCAAATTATCTATCCGCCAGAGCCTCACCGCGCGTTTCGATGACCCGGAAACTCTATACATGATTGGCCGGCCCCCAACTTCGCCATTCCTCGCAATTTGTCTGGCCGCCCAAATGGGGGCAAAAGCCATAGGTCTGATCGGCGTTGATTTTGTTGATGGCCATTTCTTCTCTGCCGATGGCGAACACAAACTTTCCAAGGGCCTCGCGGGAATCAATGCGAGATTCTACCGGCTTGGCAGCACGCTACTGGAGCGGGGAGTGAAGGTATTCAACCTGAGTGCTGAAAGCAGGCTGAATGCGTTTCCGCGCCTCAGCCCGGATGCGTTCTTCGCTCTACAACAGAGCGCGATAAGCCGCTCGTGGTCGCGGCCAGCCAAGAGAGTGTGCCTGTTTTCCAACTCGCGCCCAACGAAGAACCTGCGCACGATCGCGCGGCTGATTAACAGCAAGACAACCGTCTCCTGCCGCCTGATTGCTCCTGAATCCCCGGATATTCAGCCGGCTTCGTCGCCGGAGATCGAAGAGGACGTGCTCTCCAGTGCGACAGTAAAACTCGAATGTGACAAAGTTCGCTTTCCTGATCTCACCTCGGTCAACGGCAGCTTCCCGCAAGTATGGGATCGCGAGTTGCGGCCTTTGCTTTTCAAGCAGACGAAGAGAGCACCAAAGCTTTTCCGCAGCCGTGCGCTCAGTGTCTGCGTGATTGTTTCTCAGGGCGAAGCGACTGGCGATGAAGCCGCGGAAACGGTGCGCAATCTTTCCGCGGGCATTCTTGCCGGCGATGAACTGGTGGTGCTCAGCAGCGGCGCGGGTTCAAATGGGTCGCCTTCCTGTCAGCGGGAATTCAAGCGGATCAAGTATGCTGAGCCACGTTCTGGCGAAAGCTGCATCGCCGCACGTGATCGAATCGCCCGGAATTCAAGCCAGGATATTCTCATCTTCACGGACTCCAACATTCAGGCCCCGCAACGGTGGCTTGAATTGCTTTTGCCATCCTTTGACGATCCGGAAGTAGCAGCCGCTGGACCTGCGATCGTTGATCTTTATGACCGGGAATTCAAGGGCTACGGCATCAAATGGGCGGATGCCGGACTGAGCACCGACTGGCTGCCCCGCCGCGGCGACATGCCGTATCCCGTACCATTTCTGCCGCGTGTCTTCCTCGCCGTAAGACGAACGGCTTTTGAGTGCGTAGGGGGATTGGATGCCGGCATGCAAGGCGTCATGGGCGATGACCTCGAGCTCTGCTTCCGATTCTGGACTCACGGATTTCAATGCGTCGTTGTGCCTGAATTCGAGGTCCTGTGGATGAACGCGTTTGCTGCCGGCGCGATTCGCGCCAGTGATTATTGGTGCGACCAGCTCTACAACATGCTTCGCCTCGCCTCAGTTCACTTCGGTGTTAAGCGGAGAGATGATTTCGCCAGAGAACTGGCTTCCGACCCCCTCTTCCCGTCGGCCTCAGCCCGCGTGGCAATGTCTGATGCAATAGCGCGGCGCAGGGCGCTGTGGGCAATGCGGAAGTACTCAGACGAGTGGTTTTTCGCACACTTTCGAAATTTGACATAAAGGCCGGTCGGTGCGAATGGGTGGTCTCTTTTTCAAGCTCTATCACGCGGGCATGAGCAACTGCCGGATGTCGCTGGACATCGGAGTCGGACTGGCGCATCTGACGGGACGGACGCTCGTGCCTTACGGTGTGAGAGCTCCATGGAGCAGCCATCCGCTCCTCGGCACTCAGAAGGACACGACACATTGCGCAACGGTGCTCGACCTCTTTCAGCTGCCGGTGGGTGTTGATTATGGGCACCAACGGGTGACGGAGATTGATGAGGAGCACGCAAACCGCCCATGGACCGGTGGTGTTTATGACTCCGCTCTCATAATTGATGAGGAATTGTGCCCTGACAGTGAAGATTTTGTGGCTTTCCGTAACCGTAGGCATTTTGTATGGTATTTATCCCACGCGCCGTCGGACGATGAAAACATGCTCGTAGACAATGAGACGCTGGGATTTTACTCGCACTTCTTTTACGGTGCCCCAGAGAAGCTGGCGGAATTGCGGGAGCTGCTTCGGCGCATACGCCCAGAGACTCCTTACCGCGAACTGGCCATGCGAATCGCAAAGTCCCTGGCCCCCTTCAATGCAGTACACATCCGACGGGGTGATTTTCTCTATTCAGGTATCAGTCTGCGTGCCAATCGCGTCACCGGCGGCGAAGTGACCAAGAACCTCGCGAGTCGCTTTTCTCGCAACGACCGGCTGGTGGTTTGTACAGACGTCTCTTCTGCGGACTGGTTCGCGCCACTTCTCAAATACTTCCGCCACGTAGTTTTCCTTGATCAGCTTCTTCTGCATGATCCCTGGGCGGCCGAGTTCCGCGCGCTGCCTTTTCATGACGACACGGTGCTGGCGCTGATCACGCAACTGGTGGCTGAAGAAGCGCAGTGTTTTGTCGGAACTCCCTTCAGCAGCTTCACATCTCTCATTCAACGCGCACGCGGTTTCAGGAAAAAACAATCAAAGTTTCTTTACTGCTATAGCGACTGGGATCCGCAGCACGTGCCCTTCAAGCGCTGTGAATTCCCTGAGGTGCAGGACGGCCCGTACTCCTGGAACCGGACTCTTTATCCCGTCATGCCGGGGGTGTACTCGTGGTTTCGGGAATGGCCCGAATGTTTTCAAAGTGCGGCAGTGGGCAATGGCGGAACCGTTGCACCGGCGGGAACCGTAACTTTAGAGGCTCGCGAGGCAGAAGTACATGGGGTGGAAGCGCGATATGAGCAAACGTACTTGCTCGATAACATCGGTTACTGGACAAATCCGGACGATTACGTATCGTGGGAGTTCACTATTGAGAGCGAGCAGCGTTATATGGTCGCAATTCGCTACGCTTGCCCGCGGAATTGCGCCGGAGGCACTTTCCTCGTCGAATTGAGCGGCGGCGAATCTGTTTGCGGTACCACTGTAAGCACGGGAGACTGGACCATCTTCTCAAGCTGGCAGTGGCTTGGAAAAATAAACCTCAATGAGGGGCAGCACCAGCTCAATGTCCGTATTCTCAGCATGCCCGGGGAAGCGGCAATGAACCTAATAGGAATACGACTGACTCCGGTGAGCGAGTAGACACTTTTGCCGTTGCTCCTTTGCCCGGCTTAGCTCTTGCGTTAAGCGAATCACTCACCAGAAAAGCGGCGGAGGCTCGGTCTCCATTTCAATTCGTGCAATCGCCCGGTACCGTGCACTGCCCCAGGGAAGCGGACTCCTGGCAGCTATTGCTTTGCTGGCAGACACAATTCTCGGCAATCGTGGAATCGAAACATCTGTAGAGCGTTTGGCCATCTTTGTCCGTTACACAGGGCATCTGTGGAGTTTCGACTACCGGTGGAGCTCCGGCGCATATACCCATGCCGGCGGCAACCATAGCGGGGGTGCAAGGAACGCCTGCGCCATAACCGCAGCTCGCTTCGCACACAAGGTTGTTGGCGCCTTCCAACTGGGAATGCAATCCCGTTTGGCACGCAGTTCCAGTGGAGCATAGCGGTTGCTGTTCTCCGCCGCAAGGCTGGCATATGGAACTGGATCCCTGTTGCACAGGCGTTAGATTGGGTTGGCATGCTGTTCCGCTGGTACATGCCACCTGGCCCTGATTGCCGCATGAGCAGAGCGGGCCCGCGACCACAGAACCTTCCAGGCATCCCGATGGACAAGGGTACTGGCCGATCTTGCCACAGGTTCCGGCAAATGCGCAATTCGGTCCCCAGGCGACCGAAGTGCTAGCCGCTGCGGGGTCTAAAGACGGATTGTCAACGGCAAGTACAGAGATCGTTTGGGATCCATTGGGAGAGCATCCCGAGACGTAGCTGTAATCCCAGTCGACCTTGAATGAACCGCCCGTGCAACTCGGGTCGGCAATGTGAGCCACTGGTGGCCCTGAAGGCATTCCTAAAACAGATACGCTGGCACATTTCGGCGTTGTGCTGAATCCGGTGCCGACCACCACGAGGCGTGCGGGGGCAGTAGCCGTGTTGGCCGTGATTTTCGGCTTGAGCATCGGGTTGCATCCCGTCAAAAGCCCTGTCGCTGAGAGAGCAATCACAAGAGTTATTCTCATAACCATCCTTTGCGAAGTGCTGGTTGCGTTGTTTCGGCAGAAGGCACTTACCCGGGAAAACGGCTCAGGGGAGCGAAGCCTCCAGGGAGCCAGCCTCCATTTCAGTTGGTGCACACACCTGGTACCGAACACGACCCCAGGGAAGCAGACTCTTTGCAGGAATTACCTTGCTGGCAAATACAATTCGGGGCAATCGTGGAATCGAAACATCTGTAAAGCGATTGGCCATTCTTTTCAGTGATGCAGGGCATTTGGGGACTTTCGACGACTGGGGGAGCTCCGGCGCATACACCCATGCCGGCAGCAACCATGGCAGGGGTGCAAGGGACCCCTGCACCATAACCGCAGCTTACTTCGCATACAAGATTGTTGGCGCCTTCCAACTGGGAATGCAATCCTGTCTGGCACGCATCTCCCGCGGCGCACAACGGTTGTTGCTCCCCGCCGCAAGGCTGGCATTTGGTACTTGATCCCTGCTGAATCGGAGTCAGATTAGGTTGACATTGATTGCCGCTGGCACAAACGGGCTGACCCTGCTGCCCACACGGAACACAAGTACCCTGTTGAGAAGTCAAATTCGATTGACACTTGTCTCCGCTATCGCAAACGGGTTGACCCTGCTGACCGCACGGGACACAGGTACCCTGCTGAGAAGTCAAATTGGATTGACATTTGTTTCCGCTGTCGCAAACAGGTTGGCCACCACCACCGCATGGCTGGCAGACTGAACTCGATCCCTGTCTAACCGGGGTTAAACCAGACTGGCATTTCGTTCCTGAGGTACATTCGAGCTGACCCTGAGCTCCACATGAGCATTGTCCGGTTGTATTTGAAACAGAACCTTGCAGACAACCGGCAGGACACGGGTATTGCCCGAGGTCCCCACAGGTTCCAGCGAATGCGCAGTTTGGTCCCCAAAGAATGGACGTGCTGGCAGCGGCGGGGTCCAATGTCGGATTGTCGATCGCGATTACGGTCACCGGCTGTGGAGTAGTAGCGTTGCAGCCGCTCACATATTCGTATTTCCAAGTAAATCCTCTAAACCCACCGGACGTACAGGCCGTAGGCGCTCCCATCTTGGCACCGGGAGGGCCTGAAGGCATTCCCCACACAGACAAGGTGGCACAAGACGCGGTCGGGCTAAATCCGGAACCAGTCACCAGCAGACGGTCTGGAGCGGTGGCCGAGTCAACTCTGATCTTTGGTTTCAAAGTCGCACTGCAACCTGCCAAAAAACCTATCGATATGAACGCAAGCAGCGGAGATGACCTCATAGAACTCCTTTGCCAGTGCTGTATTCCACGTTCAAAAAAGGGGTCGTGCACTTTGGGGAAAAGCTAGAACCGGCCGCTCGGGTCGATGGGCCGAAGTCTATCACCAACTCTCTCCATGTTCCGGCAAGCAGGCGTCACAAGCACATTTGTCCAGGCCGGCTTATCGCCCGACTATTCCAGGACTTTCATATTTCAGATGTGGCCTGGCCGACAGTGAGAAACAATGACAAATCTGCCTGATTCTCGCATTGACTGCACCGGAACCAGGGGAGTTCAAGCTGCGCTTTCAGTTCCGATGCATCCCCTCTGGGTTCCCAGAGGCTCCCGGTAGTTTAATCCAATTCAGGACATATTTTCAACATCAAAAAGAATTTCTGCCTAGACGGACAAAGCGCTCGTGGTGGCTCATGAGAACTCAAAAAAGTCGTAAAAAACGCTGCAATAAACTCCATATTGGTGTAATGTCTTGTTCATTCAGAGTCGGCGCTGCGTTCCCCACCCTCAACTGCGGACGATTTATTCAAGTCAACGGTCAAACGTCTACGGGGCGGTCGCGACACTTGAAAAGGAAACCGGCGTCTGGCCGGATAAGTCCTTCTCGCAGCAAAACTCCCTCGAGGTGATTGCCAGTGATCGACAACATGCCGGCCACACTCGGAATTCACCCCGAACGACGGACGCTTTACGTCTATGGATTCCCGTCGCTCTACGGCGGAGCCGGCACTGAACTCAATGATCAGATTGCTATCTGGCGGAGTATGGGAATGAGGGTCCACATCATTCCCACCAATTCGGGCTACAAGCACGAGCCGCTCTACCCCGAAATGCTGGCTAGCGGGGTGGTCGTACACGAGCACAACGGGTTTTCTTCCATCGACCGCGATGCGCCTGTCTTCGGCTTCTGTAACTCAGAGTTTCTTGAGAACATCGACGCAATCCGCGAGTATTCTACAAACACCGTCTTCGCCAACTGCATGACCTGGCTATTCGAAATGGAGAAAAAGCGAATGGCGGAAGGGAAGATTCGCACCTTCCTCTATCAGAACGATGATGTGCGCGTCGCCCAAAGTGCTGTGCTCAAAGCCCTGAACCCAACGGCCGAGGTAAACTTCCTCACTTTCGTGCCCTACTTCGATGCGTTGCGCTTTCCGTTCGTCGAGCAACGAACCAGCGAGTTTTTCGGTTGTGGGCGCATCTCCCGGCAGGACGCGGATAAGTTCGCGCGCAACACGCTCCACATTTACGAGTACTTCGTCGCCCCTAAATTCAAGCGCGGGCTCTTTCTCGGCTTCGACCAGAGGTCCGAGCAAAAGATCGGCAAGCCCTACGCGTGGATCAGGACCGCCGCGGACCAGAATGAATGCAGCCAACAGGACTTCTATCGCCACTGTGAGATCGTTCTCCAGCCCTCGGACACGACTGAGAACTGGCCCAGGGTCGGTCTGGAGGCTATGGCGAGCGGCTCGATTTTAATTGTTGACAATCGCGGTGGCTGGCGTAGACAAATAGAGCATGGCGTAACAGGATGGCTGTGCGACCATGAGAGAGACTTCATTTACTACGCGAGCAAGATGGCCTATGAGCCGCACCTGCGCGCGGAGATGGCCTGCCGCGCCAGAGATCGCGTAGAGCCACTCGCAGGTGCCGCTGCCTCGCAGCAAAGCTGGACCGAAGTCTTCAAGGTAATTTTGTACCCAGGCTACGCTGCTCGGTTCGGCCGACCGCATCCGTCTCCCCACGGGAACTCGCAGTAACCAGGTTATGAGGCGCTTTTGCATCCCACGCCACGTGGAAACAAGCCCAAACGATGGAGGTAAGAGACGATGAGTTGCTCCCTAGGCAGCCCGACCGTGCAGTCGATCCAGTATGTCTCTGGAAGTCAGACAGAGATCCAATCGTTGACCCTCACGGGGACCGTTACAGGCAGTTGCCAAGCCCTCGACATCACCCTTTATCAAGGGACGCAGGTTGTCTGGTCATCGACAGGGCCAGGCGGGCAGGTGGCCACTGTAGCCAGTGGAATGTGGACGCTGACGCTGAGCTTTTCGTCGACCGCGGGCGGTTCCATCCCTTGCGGCAAAGAGTACAGCGTCATCGTTAGCTGCGTTGAGGGCGGAACATGCTCAATCGTCGGCAAGTTCATACTCCATTGCCCCTCGTCGAGTTCGTCGAGCAGTTCTTCCCCGGGGTGCTCCGTGACGATCCTCGCCATTACCGGTTCCGATTCGAACAATCCACCCACCGATGTAATTGTTCTGGGAACCGCCAACGGTTGCAGCAGCGTGGATATCGCATTCAATGCACACGTGGTCGCCACAGGCGTGCCGGTTTCAAGCGGGAATTGGAACGCGCTGATTCAAAACGTTCCTGGCCCCGGCCTTAAGTGCGGCGAGGGGGCCCGGATCGTGGCAACTTGTTCCAGCCCGAGCGGGCAATGCAGCCCAGGGGTTTGGACCAAACCCATGACCTGCCCAAGCACTTCGGGCAGCTCAAGTTCGTCCAGCTCGAGCAGTTCGAGCTCCTCCTCGGCTAGCTTGGGGTGCGCGCAATTGCTGATATTTGCCATTTCAGCGATCGTGATCGGTGGTCTTATTACGGTAGTTGGCGTTTGCACGGGAGCTGTTTGGGTTGACTGGGTGGGCGGCATATTGGCAGGGATCGGAGTAGCTTCGTTCGTGATTTGGGCCATATTTTGTGCCGCATTCACATCCTGCAGTGTAATGCGCACTGTGCAGTGCCTGCTCTATTGGATCGTCACGGTACTGGGCCCGGCCATAACCGCAGCCGGATTTTCAGATGGAGTGGCTTGCGGCATTGCTGGGCTCGCCACGTGGGTTGGGTGGTTGTATATCAATAATCAACTGATACAGATCATGGTCTACGCCAATTGCGAGCCTTCGAAATGCCTGTGACGACAATTCGTCAAGCCGTCCTGGGCGGCCTGGCTTTCGGGCTCGGCGTCATGTGGCTGTGGGCCGGTGCGCAGAAATTACGCTCGCCGAAAGCTTTCGAGGATGCATGCAAGGCGAAGAACGTGCCAACGTGGGTGTCCATCCTGACCGCGCGCGCGTTGCCGTTGGTTGAAATTGCGTTGGGCGCCGGTCTGGTGGTTCGCTTCTGGGTGCGCCAAGCGGCCTTCATAAGTTTCGCGCTGCTGGTGTCCTTCTCGATCGTGCTCGGATTCGAGTATTTCCGAAGATCTCTTGCCGGTCTGAGCGCCGCAGGCGATTGCGGATGTTTCGGGAAAAAAGGGCGGGGAGTGCTTGCTCCAATGACGTACGCGAGTCCAAAGCGCGTTATGCCGGCGGCTGACTGTGTTGCCGCCCGCAACGTTGTGCGCGCGCTTGTCTTGGCGGTGATCGCCTGGACAGTCGCCTTCGAGTCCTCGAACCGCTGCGCTTGCAGGCGGTGACCTCCACGGAACGACCTTAGGGAGGGCGTTGGGGTTTGGCTAGAGCCGGTCACAGCGAGGCTTTAATGACATCTTTCAAAGAGGATTCTCCGCGTCCCCCTACACCGCGCTCCAGCTTTCGGCTGGTTCTGGCCATGCTCGGAATGGTCGCTCTTCCCGCTGCACTGACCCTTCGCATGGTGCGAACTACGCCGCCCCTGAACGCACTGACGGCCAATTCGTCTCCTTATGGATATACCGTCAGTCTGCTTCTGTTCGTCGTGCCGATCGTAGTCATTGGTCTGTGGTTTTTGCCGTCGGAAGGCGTGAAAGTTTCCAAAGACTCCTTCGCTCGCACCGTTGCAATTCTTTTTCCCGTGGGCGCTGGCCTGGATTTTTTCTTCGCGAGGTCATTCTTCACATACCCCAATCCCGGCGCTACGTTGGGAATCACCGCTCCTGCGCTGGGTGGTGGGGTCCCATTTGAGGAGTATGTTTTCTACTTCACGGGGTTCGTGGCGGTGTTGCTCTTGTACATCTGGCTTGATGAGTATTGGCTGGCAGCGTATGGCGTCCGAGCGGATGCGCCAGAAAGAGCGCAGTTCCAACGCTTGCTGCGCTTCCACCCTGCTTCGCTGGTGTGGGCTGTGGTCCTGATTGCGGCGGCCATCGCTTACCGGAAAACCTTCGTGCAGGATGTGGGGTTTCCGAGGTATTTCACGTTCCTTGTGCTCGGTGCACTCGGCCCATCAGCGGTGCTGCTTCCTGCAGCCATGCCAGTGATCAATTGGCGTGCACTTAGTTTGGCGGTATTCATCATTCTGCTTATCAGCCTGCTTTGGGAGGTTACGCTGGCTGTGCCTTATGGGTGGTGGGGTTTCAAGGACAGCGCTATGATCGGCCTGCGCATCACAGCATGGAACCGCCTGCCGATTGAAGAAGTGTGCGTCTGGATTGCCGTCACTTACGCAACGGTGATTGTTTACGAGGTTGTGAGAAGGTGGCAGTCGTCGGGAAAGAGGATTGGGCACGCTCTACTGGGTTGAACCCTTCACACCGGCATGAATTATCGAGATACCCAAGCCAAGCACAAGTGCCGCATGCAATCGATAAATCGGCCTGGACAAGGCCTTTTCGCCCTGTGACAAAAGGGCTCGAAAACCCACCCACTAACCTCGACAAAGCAATCGGCCGGATCTGCACGATCCGGCCGTGTCAAAAGGTGTGGGTTTAGAGACGGCTGACACCGAAGAAAATCAGAGAAAGATGCAGCCCATCAGCTGTGAGGCCTAAAAAGCCTGAAGAGGGCGACAAGTGAGACTCTAATTGAATTCGACTCTCTAAACACCTGGCGAAAAAGACGGACATGGAAATACCTAAAAACCGTGTCTGCCGGGCGGCCCTGAACTTAAACACGAGAATGCAAGCGTGATGGCTGGCGGCAAAATAAAGCTCGGAAGTGCTTGCACCCAACTGCTAAATGATGGCAATCTGGCCATCACCGAGCTCGACATAACCTCGGAGGAATGGTTGATTGTTGATTATCGATAAAGAGAAGTAAACTGCGCGTAAGGAATTAGGATTGAAAGGGGCGGCCTGCGTTTTCTTGCGATATTCCGCTGCAGACTGCGCATCTCCCGCCTGATTCAAGGCATAAGCCAACGTGTAGTAGTAGATTGGCGGCGTGCCCCACGGGTCTTGGTTCTGCGGCGGTTCTACCATTTTCAGAATTGCTGCCGCTTCCTTCCAACGAGTCAAAGTACTGTAGAAAATCGAAACCTCGATGGTACTCCCGCTTTGCGCCCCCATCAGTTCGATAAGCTTGTTCTTGGCTGTCTCATCTCCCGTGAGAAAATACTTCTCCGCCTGAACCAAGCGATCCGCTGGATCGATGTCTTCCACCTTTGCCAGTTGCTGCAAGGCCGCATGTTTGTCCCCCTGATCTCGTGGACAACTTTTTGTGGTTCTGTCGCTGGAACGTCTGGGCCGGCATCCGGAAGCTGCCGATTTGGCGAAACGGTTCCAGGCAGTTGCCGAATCGCGGCAAGGATCGAACGAACCTCTTTCTAATGCCAGGGCACATTATTTACGTGGCTTGATCGCGGGTTATAACGGTAATCCCGCGAAGGATCGCGAACTGGTATCCCAAGCGGTGAAGATCGAACTGGACTACATTGCGCCGCGATTTGAATTGCGCAGCGATACGATTGATCCCGCTGGCCACTAAGGCATTTTCTCTTCACTTGTAGCGTTTCAACAGCATTGCAGGTGGCTTTCGTGATAAATGAGCGGAGTTTGCTGCCCAGACGTTGCGTACGGCCGGACCGCATCCAACGACGACCACACGAGACTCTTCGGCAAGCTTAGGGGAGGCCTTGGGGCACTCAACATTTTGCGTAGCTGAATGACCGCGGAAAATCTTTCAAAATGAGCAATTGCCTTTTTAGAGGGGGCAAGATCGGGGCGATCTTGTTTCGGGAGGCTTAAATACTCAGTCAGCCGGCGCGCGGGTGGTACTCTTCCGAATCACCAGATGCGGCTCTACAATTTCGTGCATCTTCCTGTGCTTCCCCCCGGGCTCGGCGGTTAGGAGATTGCACATCATTTCGGCGCCGATCGTGCCTTGTTTTTCCATGTACTGATTAACCGTCGTGAGGGGAGGATTAAAAAATGCCGCTCCCGGAATATCGTCGAATCCGATTACCGAACAATCCTCCGGCACGCGGAGCCCTGCATTGCTGAGCGCGCCGATTGCTGCGAATGCTGTCAAATCATCGAAGACGATCAACGCGCTGAATCGCTTCCCGTTGCGCAACAGAACTTCCGTGAGTTGGTATCCCTCCTCGTAGGTGGAGTTCCGGCCCTGGATCTCAACCAGTAGCGATCGATCGATGGGAATACCCTTGGCGGCGGCGCATTTCTGAATTCCATCCCAGCGTGGCGAACTGTCGCTCATCGTTTTCGGGCCTTTGATGACGGCGATATTGCGATGGCCTAAATCGTAAAGGTGTTCGACAGCCGCCCATGTTCCCGCCCGGTTATCCACCACCACCGATGCGTAGCGACTGTTTGCGGATTTGCTACCGATAATGACTGCGGGAATGTTGAACCCCTGGATCACCGTCGAAAGCTCGGTCCCAAGGCGCCTCGGATTGGCAATTGCGATCAGGCCCTCCACGCGGCGCTCCATCAGCATCTGCGCGCATTGCCGAAGGCGTTGCGGGGTATTTTGCAGGTCAGCCAGCACCGACATATATCCGACGTTGCCGAGAGAGTTTTCTATGCCGCGAAAGATTGAGGTGCAGTACGGATCAGTCACATCGAACATCAGCAGGCCCACGCTGCGCGTTCGTTTGCTGCGCAGGGCGCGTGCCTGAAAGTTGGGGAAATAGCCCAGTTTCCTCGCAGCCTCTTCAACCAGGCGCTGCGTGGCAGGCGGAATCCGGTGCTCTGCCTTGTTGAGAACCATGGAAACGGTGGCAACGGAAAATCCGGTTTTCTTGGCGACGTCGCGAATCGTTACCACGTTTTCTTGCCCCCAACACCGGTCCTGCGCCTTACAATGCTGCACCGATTCTTTTGCCCGCGCAGGTAGCCTGTTGATCTCAAAATGGATATATTTATTCCCCACATCATATACGCCGGCCAAGAAAGTAAGAGCGAATGAAGAGGACGAAATTCAAGGGCAAATATGCTTCGGAAGTCAGGGCAATTTGTACCTTAATGGTCATGGATGCCGGGGAAATTGCTTGACAAACGATCAACATCCGGAGTATATCACAGGGATGGTGAAACGATTAACCCCATGAACCAGGCTATTTGTGAACCCGAAGAGAGCAGCCCAAAAAATTTTCCCAAAGACCCTTAGGAGGCGCAAATGATCAGCAGCAAGTTTCAGGCATTTCGCAAGAGACTCGGCACCGGTTTAAATTTCCTGTGCTCATCGCTGGCAACGGTAACACTCCTGCTCGGAATGGTTCTAGCGCTTGTCCCGATAACCTTCGCACAGGGAACGGGCGCTATCTCCGGGTATGTCCGCGACTCCGCGGGCGCGTCCGTAAAAGGTGCATCCGTTACCGCGGAGATGAGCGAACAGCATGTTAAACGCACCGGAGAGACAGGCTCGGATGGTTATTTCAACTTCATCAATATGCCCCCCGGGCATTACACCGTCACCGTTGCGGCTCCGGGATTTGAAACGGAATCGATTACCAACGTTGAATTGACGGTCTCACAAAACCTGCGTCTCGACGCGCAACTGAAGGTCGGTCAGGTGCAAACTCAGGTGAGTGTCGTAAGCGCGGGGACGATCGTCGATACGACGTCGAGCGCATTGTCCACCTTGATTGATGATGATCGCGTGGTCGACTTGCCTTTGAATGGCCGCAACGTGATGGGCCTGGCCGAACTTGTGCCCGGCGTGACCAACGTCTCAGCACCGGAAATGTTGTCAGATTCGCGTCAAGGCCCTGAAATGAGCGTGAATGGCAGCTTGCCCAACGCAACGGTCTATACCTTCGATGGCGCATATTTTGAGAATCCATCCCGCAATACAGGTATGAACCTTCCGCCCCCGGATGCAGTTGGCCAGTTCCGCATGCTTACCACCAATTTCCCCGCAGAATACGGTCATAGTTCAGGCGCGCAAGTTGAGGTTGTTTCCAGGGCGGGCACCAACCATTTTCACGGCGCGGCGTGGGAGTTCTGGCGCAACAGCGACATGAATGCAAAAGACTACTTCGCCCCGAGTGCGACATTTGAAAATCAAAACCAGTTCGGCGGGGCAATCGGCGGCCCCATTATCAAGGACAAGCTGTTCTTTTTCGGTTCCTATCAGGGATTAACGAATCACTACGCTGTGGTGCCTAGCGAGGCATTCGTTCCCGGCGCGGATGAGAGAAGCGGAAACTTTACGGCAGACTCCGTTACGCTTGTAGACCCTATTAATCCTCTCACAAGCACTCCTTACACCGACCCAACTACCAGTCAGCCGTGCGTAGTGGCCAACGTCATCTCCCCCGGCTGCATCAGTCCGGTTGCCGTCAATTTTCTGAAATTTATTCCTTCACCACCGGTGCCGACCGACACATTTGGACCTCTGGTTACTCCGGCTCCAAGCCCGTTTTCGGTGAACACCTATAACATCCGCATGGACTGGAATCAGAGTGCGAAAAATCTGATCTTCGGCCACTATTTCCAGGAAAACACAAAGAATACATCGCCTTTGGCCGGTTATGACGGAGCCAACATTCCTGGATATGTAGGCACCGCGGTCCAGATCGGGGTATACGACGGCGTCGTTAACGACATCTACACATTCACGCCAAAAATTATCAATCGAGCGACCTTTAACGTTTTGAATAGCACCACCTACGAGAACAACACGGCAACATACAGCAACGCTTCCTTGGGCATCACCGGTGTGCCGCAATATGTCTCCACGGGTTCCATCAATGTGTATGTTGGTGGCTATTTCGATCTGGGGTCCGGAGTCCCGATCACTTTTAATGGGGTCAATTACCAAATATCCGATGATCTGTCGTGGATCAAGGGAAAGCATAGCCTCAAATTCGGCTACGAGTTGCTGAAGCTTCACTTTCTTCAACAGTATATTGGTTATACCACTGCTAACTTCGATGGGTCGCGCACCGGTGATGCGATGGCCGACTTCATGTTGGGCGCCCTTGGCAGCTCGGCGGGGTTCAATGGCAACTTCGGAATTATTACCAACGACGACTATACGGCCTACAACTCGTTCTACGCTCAGGACGATTTCAGAGTCGTGCCGCGCCTGATTATCAACTACGGGTTGCGCTATGAGCCGTTTCTACAGTGGAAGGATGGGCATGGAGAACTGAATACCATCATTCCAAACATGCAATCGACGGTAGACCCAACCGCGCCTCCGGGTGTCCTGTTCATTGGCGATAAAGGCATTTCCAAAGGCATCGCACCCGCGAATAAGAGCAACTTTGCGCCACGGGTGGGCTTTGCTTGGGATGTATTCGGGAATGGGAAAACAAGCGTTCGTGGTGGTTTCGGAGTATTCTACAACTCCGTCAATGCCAACGAACTTGCGATATCAAACGCGCCCTACGAAGGGTCGTTCTCGAATGACGACGGCAACATATCCAATCCGTTTGGAACCACGGGAACTACTGCTCCACCCACTACTGTTACCGGCAAATTCGGGTGCGCACCAACTGGAACATTTCCGTATATCAGCTGTTCACTTTTCCCGCTGCCGCTCGATGGAGAGCTCGCCATAAGCACAAAATTTCGCTTGCCTTATTACGAGGAATACGACCTTTCAATTCAGAGGCAAATAACACCTACAATTATGGTCGAATTGGCGTATGTAGGAAATCACGGATACAAAATTCATGGGCGCGTCCCTTTCAATCCAGCCCAATATGAAACGGACCCAATTACGGGCCTACCGCCTTCTCCGAGCAACGACGACGATCGCGTGATCTATGAGCCGGGCATCATTGACCCGACCAATACGATCATGAAAAACTTTGCACATAGCGACTACAATTCTTTGCAAATTCAGGTGACCAAACGCTTGAGTCACGGCTTAACTGTCCTTGGCAACTATACCCGGGCAAAGTCGCTGGACATGAATTCCACCAATAACAATAACGCCAACATTCCTGATCCGTACGATTTGGGACGAGGCTTCGGCCCCTCAGATTTCGACCGGAGAGACTCCTTGTCGGCATCGTGGATGTACACTCCTCCCATCCATTTATCCAATAAGCTGGCGAATAATCTTGTCGGCGGCTGGACAATTTCAGCCATCCACACTCTGGAGACTGGACTTCCGATCAGCTTTTTCGCCGGCCAGGACGTGGCTCTCGACGGAACGGGGGAATCGCAATTCGCGGAGCTAACCGGGGAACCCATCGCAGTAAGCCATCCCAACAGAGCAGCCGAGGTAGCCGAGTTCTTTAATCCACACGCTTTCGGCCTCGCGGCGCCAGGACAATATGGCAATGCAAGCAGAGGAATACTCTATGGCCCTGCCTTTGCGGAAACAGACGCATCGTTATTGAAGAACTTCACGCTGCACAATCCTTTTAAGCTTCAGTTTAGGGCGGATGCGTTTAATGTTTTCAACCAGGTGAATCTTGCCACCCCGAATTCTATCCTGGGCGGCGGATTCGGTCAGATTGGATCAACACAGCCAGGACCAGTTGGAAATGAGGGTGGAGACGGGCGTCAGCTTCAGCTCGCGTTGAAGCTGCTCTGGTAGGAATCTCAACGGCATAGAGACCACTTTCGGTCATTCGCCCTGCGGTGAGGGGCGGCCGAATCGCTCGCGGAATCATACTCCATGGCTCATCTCCCTTTCCTGGGATCGATGAGCCATGGTGTCCTTTTTGCACTTGCCGAACCGTTCAATCTACCGTGCTCCTGCGTTGCTCAGGCGAACTGGTTCAGGTTGAATCCCAGTTGGTATGTTTCGCCGTGTGCCAGCAGGTCCTCCCATGTCACTTCGCGTTGCCGGTATGCGGCCATGCGGCCCAGCATGCAACTGAGCGCGCTCTCGGCGCCGGAAGCAATCTCGTTGCGCCTGGGACCGGATGTAATGCTATCGATAAAGGCGCGTTCCTTGTCGCGATCGGCAAAGGTCAAATTATCTTGATCCGGTTCCTGATCGGCGCCGGACGGATCCTGCCACTCCCAGGCCTGCGCGCCCTTAATCAAAATCGGGCCGGTGTAACCAACAAATGCATAACCGTCAGAGCCGTAGAAGCGCAGACTGGGATCGGGTGCGTCGTAGTTGCCAAACTGGGTGGAGGAGAAGGCAAGGTGAACGCCGCCGGGATAGGTGAAGTCCACCTGGAAATTGTCCCAGCAGTCGCCGGCGTGGGTCAGAATGGAACGTGCGCCGGTCGCGGTCGCCTTCAGCGGATGAGCGCCAAGAATCCAATTGCAGAGATCGATGATGTGGACATTTTGTTCCACCAGGATATCGCCGGAGAGCGCGCGATCCCAGCACCAATTACGAAGGCGATATTCGACAGCCGAAGCGCCCATGGGCACTTTTTCAGGAAGAGCCGACGTGCAGAAGCAGCCAACCACGCTAGCGATCTTGCCCAGCGCTCCAGCCTGGATTTTTTTTGCAATGGCGGCGATCGGCGGCCCGCTGCGGCATTGAAATCCGATGTCGACGCTTTGATCCGGCTTGACGCGCTTGGCAATCTCCATCGACTGATCTGCCTGGTGGACGTCGATTGCCACCGGCTTCTCGCAGTAGACGTGCTTTCCAGACGCGACCGCCGCTTCCAAATGCTGCACATGGAAAAAAGGCGGCGTAGAAATTTGAATCAGGTCAATCTCTGGTGATGCAACGATTTGCCTGAAGGCCTCCGGGCCATGAAAAAGAAGCTTGCTGTCGATGGGCTGGTGGCCCAAGCCTGAATTGAGCTTGTCAAAGTGGCTCCGCGCGGCCGCCAGCTGATCGGGGAAGAGATCAGCGAGCGCCACAACCTGGGCAGAAGTGTTTTGTGAGAATGATTCAGCCACATAAGTGCCCCTGCCTCCGCAACCAAGCAAGCCGATCCGCACGGCGGAGTTAGCCCGATAGCCGAATGTAGTTTCGGGCTTGAGCAGAAGCAAAGCCGACGCAGCTACGGTACCGGTCTGAAAAAATTGTCTGCGATTCATTCGTCCTCCTCTCTTGAGAATAGTCGAAAGTCGATCGATAGCATGCTCGGAATAAGCACAAAATTGCACCCGCCCTGATATGAAACCTGCGATTTTTCAATTCAAAGCCCTTTGGGCGCTAAATCAGCCGCTCTAAGGGCGCCAGTACAACTCTGCAAGGTGTGTCAAAACACCTCCCGCAGACATTTTTCTGTTCCTATAAGATATCTGTGTCCTTTTTGAATGGCCTCGGAGATATCGAATCCAAATACCCTTTGGAGCAGACCGTGAATAAAGCCTTACCCGCAACAAAATTCTTGAGCCGCAAACCTGGCCTGGCAGTGCGCTGTCTAATCGCGCTAATTGTCATTGGCCTGATAGCTTCATTCGCGTGCGCTCAGAACTCGTCCGTCAGGATCCGTGAAAACCTGAATGCAGGTTGGCAATTTGAGCGGCAGGTTCACGGCAGTGGAGCTTTGGGATCGTTTGATCGCGACAACACGGACGGCGCAACAATTGAGCCCAGATTTGCCGGAGCGCCAATGCCGGAGTATGACGACTCCACATGGGATACCATCGATCTGCCGCACACCTGGAATGCATATGACGTTAGTGACGAAGAGCCTGGCTACTGGCGGGGTATCGGCTGGTATAGAAGACACTTTCGCGTCGACAACAAATTCGCCGGCAAGAGGATCGTTCTTGAATTCGAGGGAGTCAACCAAACAGCCAACGTCTGGCTGAACGGAACATTTGAAGGCACACATAAGGGTGGCTACACCGGCTTTTCCTTCGAGATCTCCCCTCGCTTCGGCGAGGACAACGTCCTTACGGTGGAAGTGAACAATTTGTTCGACAGCACCGTGCCGCCAACCGTAAAGACCGACTACAGTTTTTACGGCGGCATTTATAGGTCTGTCACGCTACTTATCACCGATCCTACATATGTATCTGAGATGTACTGGACAACTCCAGCGGTAAGTCAGACCGAGGCCGATGTGGAGCTTCACAGCCAGGTTACAAACCAGAGATCCCGTGTTATAAGCCTGAATCTGAATCAGCAGATTTTAGACCCGGATAACAAGTTGGCCGCATCAGTAGACACGCCTATCTCTCTCGGCCCCGGCGAGACAAAGGTTATCACCCAAAGGTGTAGCTCACTCAAGGAACCGAAGCTCTGGTCGCCGGCAACGCCAAATCTCTACCGGATACGCACCTTGCTCACTGAAGGGCAGCGAAAGGTCGATGATCTGGATACTCCGCTGGGCATCCGGTGGTACAAGTTCGACCCGCAGCGCGGCCTTATTCTCAACGGCAAGCGCATACAGGTTCAAGGAACTAACTGGCATCAATCCTATCCCGGCATGGGCAATGCAATGCCAAAGTCGCGACAGACCAAGGATATTGAAGCCATGCACGATATGGGAGTTAACTTCTGGCGAACGTCTCACTATCCGCACGATGTTTCCACAATGGATGCGTCCGATCGACTGGGTTTGATGGTGTGGGAGGAACTACCGATCAACAAAGAGATTGGAGACGTGGACGCCTACACACAGAATGTCTTGAATATGGCCCGGGAGATGATTCAGCGAGACCGCAACCATCCTTCGGTGTTTGTATGGGGGATTGCGGGAGAAATCAATGCGCCCCTCTCCGTCGTCAAGAAAGTGATAAAAACGGTGGCTGATGACTATCGCACAATGGATCCCACACGGCCCGTCGGCATGCATGCTCCGCGGGGTGAAGAGATTGAGGAGCTCGTCGATATTGTCGGAGGAGGCACGGATGCAGAGCATCTGCAACATCCCAACCGGCCCTATCTCGACGCAGAGTACAGCGCCGCGCTGATCGGTCGCGGTATCTACGGATCAGGTCCGCAAAGCGAAGAACGGGGACTCGAACGCCACGAAAAATACCTGGGCGAATTGAATCGACAACCATGGAAGGCGGGCGGCTGCATCTGGGACCAGGTCGACAATGATGGAGAAACCTATGACCCCGTTATCCCCCACATTGTTTCCTTTGGGATGGAAGATATTTGGCGGATTCCTAAAGAGGTGTACTACTTCTATCAGAGCCAATGGACCGAGAAGCCGATGATGCATATCGTGGGCCACTGGACCTGGCCCGGCCAGGAAGGAAAGATGCGTGAGGTAAGAGTTTATAGCAATGTTGAAAACGTTGAGTTACTTTTGAATGGGAAGCCGCTAGGCGCTGGAATGAGGAGAGATGACACGGGCTTGCGTCATGCCCCCTTTACCTGGCAGGTCCGGTATGAGCCGGGTGCCTTGCGTGCGATTGCAACCATTGAGTCTCAAAAGATTGAGGACAGCAGGCAAACGGCAGGGCCTGCTTACAAGATTGTTCTAACTGCAGATACTGACCATCTTATCTCGGGAGATTTAGACAGCCTTGCTTACCTGACTGCCTCGGTGACGGATGAGAACGGCGTGATCGTTCCAGGTGATCACTCGGCAATTACCTTCACCTCCTACGGCCCGGGTCAACTTTTGAAACAGTCATGGCTAGGTCACGGTACCGGATACACCTGGAATGCCGTCGACGGCAGGACGCGCGCGGCGTTCCGTGCCACTTCGCGCTCGGGCCAGGCTGTGATTTCGGCGTACTCGCCTGGTCTAATGACCGGCCAAATGACTATAAACGTGACCGCGCCGGGAAAACCTGACGAAATGGACTACCAGGAGAAGTTTGTCAAAGACGAACTGAAGTGATGCGAGACTGCAATTCACGCTCATTTTTAAGGTGAGCCTGTTCCTTGACGTGCCGTGCTGCGATCTTAATTATGTCGAGTAATCCGTGCGCGGAAGAACATTTGATGAGTAACTGGAGCGATGGCGATTAATTGAGGTGACTTTATTCGCGGAGTGATCGTTGCGACCTCCGTTTCGCGATTCGCGAGTAATATGGCAATCGCTCACCCCACCCGGGAAGTGCCAACACGAAGAGGATCGCTTTCCGATTAAGATTGCCCTTGTGCGGCCCCATCGCCAGCAGTCAACAAGGCGGGAATGAACAGACTTCTCTTTCAGTCAGGCTCCCATCGCTCATCGAATGTGCTTTCTCCTCTGACCTCAATCCTAGAGCGATTCAATCGCTTCTTCTGTTCGGGGACTGGAATTTGTAAACAGCTGCCGTGAATCGGTAAGACTGAATAACTACCGTGGCCAGGTCTTTGGACCTGGGACTTCAGGATCGTCCATTCTTAGTTTGACCGGCCGGATTATTCTTCGAACGCGATCTTTCTCTGTTTTTCTTCGGTGTCAGCCCTCTCCAAACCCACACCCTTGGACACGGCCGGATCGTTCAGATCCGGCCGATTGTTTTGTTGAGGTTAGTGGGTGAGTTTTTGAGCCTCTCTTGTCACAGGGCGAATAGGCCTTGTTCATGCTGCCTGCGCCTGATTCTTCCGCAGTACACGCTGAACGGTTGCTGTCGAAATGCGGTGGCCCTTGGCGAACCGCCTCAGGCTCTTTCCCTGGCAGCGGTCACGGTGGATCGCGACATCGTACAGTTCCAGTGGATTGCGACCGATGTGCCGGCCTTCGAGGCGGGCGCGCCGCATGCCGGCGCGGACGCGCTCGATAATAAGGTTGCGTTCGAGTTCGGCGATGGCTCCGATGATGACCACGATGGCCCGGCCTAGCGGACCGCCGGTATCGATCTGCTCACGGAAGCTGACGCACTCGATGTTGAGCCGGCTCAACTCATCCAGCACGTCGAGAACGCCTAGTGTCATAAATTCAGCGAGCATAACAAACTTCCTTAACAGCCCTTTAGCTTCTCAGAAGTGGAGTTGCGGTTGTATGGTCGCCAATTCGTCAGTTATGTTTCAGTAAACAGTGGCGAGGAATTATGGAGATTTTCCATGGTCAGCAGGTAGGGGGCATCGATATGGAGTCGAGTATGCCAGGGGGTCACCGTGCCCGGTTTTGTGCCCACCTTCTGCATCGCAAAAGTAATTTTCTACAACCATCACTTCGCGATCTTCACCGCAATCCCGCCGTCATTGAGACTTTGCTGGGCTGCTTTCATAAAAGCATAAATCTCCAATGTCTCTTGGTTGGGGACAGGTGGAACTCCCGTTTGGAAGAACTTCACAATTTGCCTTACCAATGGAGGATAGGCGTTGGACACATCGTTGTAGACGGTTGGCAGCCCATTGTGATGGAAAACGACTGCGCCGACTGTGCTGTGAGGTCGTATGGCGCGGACCGTTCCGATACGGCCATCCTTCCAGACTCCGGTCACCACATCGGCATCGGGGGTAGAGGTGCGCGTTACCTGCTCCACACCGGGCCCCATGATGGTGAAGAGCATCTCGATGGCATGAATCGCGTACCACGAAAGATCGAGCTGCTGGTGCTCTTCAAGTGGCCCCGGTCCCCAAACAGAGGCTCCGGAGATATCTGGAGTGCGCATTGCCGGGACCGCTCCAAAGCGCAAGGACGAGGCGCTAAACCATGGAACTTTTTGAGTTTCCGCAATTTGGGCGATCTCCTGTACGTCGGCGAACGTGGAGGCGAGCGGTTTATCGACGAATACAGGTTTCCCGCAGGCCGCGGCTTGCCGGAACTGGTCGAGGTGAACTCGGCCATCCACGCTCTCAAGCAGAATTCCATCAACCAGCGGACAAAGGTCGCGAATCTGGCTGACGAGCTGGACGTGCCATTGGTCTTTGAGTTCTGCGCTAAACCCTTCGACCCGATCCCGGCTAATGGGCATGTCCAGGCTGCCGCCTTTGAAGGCTGCGACTACGCGAGCACCGGGCACATGATCCGGGTTGGAAGCGTCGTTCAGGAGTTTGGTGAATTCCACTACATGGGAGGTATCGGTGCCGATAATGCCCAGCCGCAGGTCGGTTGCGAATGCGCGAGAAGTGAAAAGAATCCCGGCCAGAATGCAGCAGGCGAAGAAGGAGATCTTATACGGTGTCTTTCTGGTCTGTATCATTTGAAACGTCCACCTGAAGGAATTTTCACCGGCTACGAAACCGGTCATTTAATTTGCTAGCTCTCTGACCGCGCGATTTTTATGTGGGTCCGAGAATTTCCTAGTTTCAGAATCGAGCCCTACGGCACCCGCACCCGTGTGTCGCTCTACAAATACCTTTTCACACGGCCATAGACCTAGAACCCGGAATTTTCATTTTGCTTTCCCAGCGGCGACAGTATACCGCCAGTTGCCGCTGCTGCGCTTGATTCGCGCCACGGCGAACGGCCGGTTATTTCCTTGGCGCTCGGGATGGGAAGAGTGGCTCGGTACGATCGTGCGCGAGTTAATTGTGCTGTTGGCGGCGGCGCGGAAAGCTTAGAGCTGCGAGGATTCCGGTACCGAGGAGGAAGACGCTGCCCGGTTCGGGGGCTGGCCTGGGGGTGAGGTCGATCGCTTCGATAATTGCTCCATTCCCGTCCGGCCCTTCATCAACGTCATAAACAAAGTCCCCGGAAGAGTTCAGAAGGGCATTTGCTAACTCACCGGGGGCAAAAAAATCCGCAATAGGATCCGGCCCGGTGAAGATCTCGTTGCCGTAGTCGGCTGAGATGATACTCGTCGAATAAAGCTCGTGCCCATTGTTGCAGACGGAGACGGTGAAAACGGCGCTGAAGGATGCATCAGGGGTGCAATCGGAGCCGTTGTCATAGGTGAAATTCGGCGCTGTACGCGATTGGCTGACCATGACCCCGTTATCAAAGGTTTCATAGCAATGGCCAGGTATGCCGCCACAGTCGGTGGGGTCAACCCAAACAACCAGGGTGCCAGAAGCTGTTATTCCGACAGGGTACTGGAACACTTCAGGAAAGCCGCTTTCACCGACGAGAAGGAAAATCCGGTAAGTGTCGGCGTGAGACGATTTTGGAGCAGTAAATGACACAACTGCGAAGGCGAGGATCGCAGCGCCAAAAAAGGGAGAGGAGATTTTCATGGGGTGTCCATTCGCGGCTGGAGATCAGCACCGTGCGCTGGGGACTTCGATGGCTGGGATATTACGCCGCTCAGGGGTGGGAGTACAAGTAAAAAAAGGCCCGCGAGGGGTCGCAAACGCGGGCGGAAGTCTCTACCGAGGCAAAAGATGCCTTTCCGCCATTTATTCGAGGCAACAGAATGTGATTCGCCCCCATCAGTGCGCCATCGCCACCGACAGGCTCTTTATACAATCTCAACTCCCCAACGAATCGCTTACCGCGATTGCAATCTCCTGCTCGGACCCGAGCGACAGGACTCAGTTCGAGGTGTCGTCAATTGTGCGAAGATACATGTGTTGGAGGGAATCATGAAGATCTCGCGTCGACAGTTCGTCGAGAAATCCGCATTGGGCTGCGCGGCAGCTTTGCTCCCTGGCCCGTCTTTCGCTGAAACCAAAAAGATGCCGGTGCGCGCGTTTGGCAAGACCGGCGAAAAGGTCCCCATCCTCGCTTTCGGCGGGGGCAGCCGCTACCTGATGTATCAGGACGAAGGCGAGGCAATTGCAGTGCTGAACCACGCTATCGATCTCGGTATAACCTATATCGATACAGCCCACGAGTATGGCCAGCATGGCGAGAGCGAAATGCGGATTGGCGAGGTGATGAAGACGCGACGCAAGGAGGTACTGCTGGCAACGAAAATCCACAGCCGCAAAGCCGACGACGCCAAGCGGATGATTGAGATCAGCCTTCAACGGTTGCAGACTGACCACGTGGATGTGCTTCATATTCATGGTCTGGAAGGCGCTGACGACCTTGCTGCGGTTGAAGCCCCGGATGGTTTGTTGAAAGCGCTCTACTGGGCGCGCGACCAGAAGATGACGCGCTTCGTGGGTGTAACCAGCCATACCGATCCGCACACATTGGTCGTGGCGCTTGAGCGGCACGACTTCGATTGCACTCAGATGGCCTTGAATGCGGGTTCGGTGCTGTTCGGGTTGCACGGAGCGATCCCGATGCCGCGGGGCAGCTTCGAAACGGTGGCGTTGCCTGTGGCCAACCGCAAGAGGCTTGGCGTAATTGCCATGAAGGTCCTCGGGCAGGACTGGCTACAGGGTAAAGCTCCGCTTGAGAAGCTGATCTATTACTCCATGTCGCTCCCGGTAAGCGCGGCGGTCATTGGAATGCCAAAACGCGAGCATCTGGAACGGAACGCCGAACTTGCAATGAACTTTTCGCCACTGCCTAAAGTCGAGATGCGCCGGGTATCGGACTCGATTGCCGGAGAGCAAAAGGCGGCAATGGAGGAATTCTTCCGCAGCCATATCGACGCGTGAGAAATCGCGGCGATGCGCGACACGCGATGAGAATCGTCGCGACTACGGGCGAGTAACCGTGTGAAGCCAATCTGTGTTCAAGACCGTCTTCGGAGCTCTCGCAAGGTCTTGTCATTCTCCTCACATTTTTTGCGATGTTCTCCATCATGAATCAGGCCACGTCCTGTGTCGCATCCATTGCACCTGCTGGTGTCCCAGCCGTCTGTTTATCGCTGTTCGTGTGGCCCTCTGTATACCTGTAAGGGGATGTGGCTGCTGCGATCCTACCTTATCGGCGGTCGATTGAGCTGGCAGGGTTCGCAGGCTGAAATCAGAGTCGATCGATCTTCACAACGCGGAGAAAGACCGATGCTGCGGTGTAGCATTCGGGTCGCCCTTGCGATACTTGGACCACCACTTCAAGGTCGCTTCTGCGGTGGCAAATTCCGTGCTATGGTGATTTGCTCGTGCTATTGTTTTTTGCCAGAATCAGGGCCATAAAGAGGTATTCAGGTGACAGACGTGAAAGAAGTAATTTGATGTAACATATTTATTATTAGTTCTTTACGGCTACAATTAACGAGATGTGGATATTTGTGGCGGCGGACTGAGTCCCGTGCGAACCGCTCTCTGAACCAAATTCCCTGCAAAAAAGGGGAAAAATACAGGGAAGTTTCGCAGATTTACACTTAGATTTTAGCTTGTCTGTCCTCGATTATGCTGAGTATGCAGTTTATGCCCGGGGGCTTGGTGCTTTCATGCCAAACCTAACAGGGAAATATCACGCCTGTATCAGGGAATTTCATTTCCGTGATACAGGGATTCGAATCCTATTTAGGACCGATCATTGGCCGTTTCGCGTGGCAATCGTGGCATGACTCGAAGGCAGCCAAATCGCTGGAATCAAATGCTCTCCCTTCATGATCTGTATCAAGTCAACTCGCACTGAATTTGCCTGGTACTCAAGGGGTAATCGCCGATCCCCTCCCACACGAGCCGCCGGTTACTGCACGTTGGTCACCTTGCCATCTTTGAAGGTGACCTTCATGTCGTTGTAGTAATAAATGACCTTGGGTCCCAGATTCGCCACCCTCGCGGGTGCGCCAAGAGCCGATTGCACCTGGTCGGTGGTCTGGCCCACCTCTATGGATGCGGGCGCAGCCGGAGCAGCGGCAGCAGCGCCTGCCGGCGCGCCGCTGTCCGTCACCGCTTGGTTGGCCTGCTGGTCCTGCTGCTGAATATCAGCAGCCAGGTTCGCTTCGGGCGGAGGCGCAACCGCGGCATACTGCGCGGGAACCGGTTGGGCTTGGGCTGACGGCGGAGCCGCCGGCAACCCGTCCTTGCCCTGCTTGTCCTGCAGGTCCTTGAGGCCCTGGTCGATGGTCTCACGCATATGGTTCTGCATCTCCTGCAAGTCGGTCAACTGCACCTGAACAGTGAGGGATATTTGGCACTCTGGGATTCCCTTGCTGGACAGAACCACGAGATTCGCCGTGGTTGCGTCGTTAGGAGGCGCAGTCCTCAATTGCAACGTGTCGCCATCGCTGACGACGCATTCCTGCCCTGCTGTATCCGTCACGTCCAAATTGCCGCCAGCCACGAATACATGCGGACGGCCGTCGCTCAACAGGCGCGCAATCCCGCTGGAGCCGGGGTCCACATCCTGCTGCTGAGCGTTTTGTTGCGCCTCGGAGTTTTCCAGCGCCAACTGGCTTTTCACTTCATCGGCGACCAACTGCTTCACCTCGGGGGTAAGTACCGGCTCCCCGCCAGCCGCGGCGGGAGCAGTACCGTCGGCCTCACCTGCCTCCTGATTGGCTGCGTAAGCGGCCTGCAAATCCTGCGAGATGATATAGTCGGTCAACCAAAACGCGGCCGAGGGGTACACCGGATACGGCTGGAAATAGTAACCGAAGTGTCCAAACCAGGGATTGCCTGCCCATCCCCATCCGAAGGCGATTGGCGCCGCCCACGGATTGTATGCCCATCCGTAAAAGCCAGGAGCAAAGTAGAAGCCAGGAGCATAAACGCTCAGAGACAGCCCACGGTACCCATAGCCGCGGTAGAAACGGTCATATTCCCGGCCATGGTAGTAGTAAGACCGCCGGCCAAAATCGTGGCCGTGGTAATGATAGCCTCGTTCCACATATCCGCGGCGGCCCCGCTCGGCAACAACGCGGCTGCCGTCATGACGCTGGGTCGAGACTCTCCGTCCGCCGCCCAGGTTGTTATGAACATCCATTCCCCGCTTGGGGTCATGCACATCGCTCACCTTGCCGTTGGCGCGGGTGGTCACCGAGCTTCCACTCTTGGTGACGTGCGTATTGCTTCCCTTGGGCGCGGTGCCTCCGGTCGCCGTGTGGCCGAAGTTGGTGGTGTGCGTGCCGGTCGTCGTAGTGGCATGCGAACCAGTTGTGGTGGTGGTATGCGAACCAGTTGTGGTAGTGGTATGCGAACCAGTCGTAGTCGTGTTGTGGCTACCGCCCGTAGTTGGCCCATGGAAAGAAGACCCTCCGGTGGTTGGTCCGTGAATTCCCTTTGTGCTACCGCCTCCACCCTTGGGTGGCGACACGTGCGAAGTAGCGTTGGTGTGAGTAGCAGGCTTCGGTGCCGGTGCGGATTTTTGAGTGGCGCCCGCGCTGGCTAAGCCGCACAAACCCAGGAGCAGGGCAAGAACCGCGGCTGCGGAGACATTTTTCATGGCTCTACGATCATTAAACTTCGTCATCGGATCCTCTTTCCTTATCCAGGTCCGCGCTCCCCGCCGGAAGCGTGAACGCGCTGTTGAACGTTGCTGACTTTACCGCTGGTAAAGGTTACCTTCATATCCTTGTCGAAGTAAATTGTCTTCGCTCCCAGCTTGGCGACTCTCGTCGGCTGCCCGAAGGAAGCGGTTACCTGGTCCACGGTTTGGCCAAGAGCGATGGTCGGGGGAGGGGTATCGACCGGAGGAGGCGGAGGCGCAATCTCAGGCATGGGCGCAGGAGCAGGAGCTGCCGCCGCCGGTTGACCGCCTTGGTCTCCTTGCCCGCCCTGGTCAGCATTGTCCGCGGGCTGCACCCCGATCACTGCGGAGACCGTCTTCACGAGATCGTCCACAGGCGGAACGGCGCCCTTCTGAAACGGAAACCTGATCTCCCCGTAATATCGGACCTGGTTCCCATTGATTTGAGAAGCCAGTTTCTGTTGAGTCGCTCCCGGATCGCCCGCCCGGGCCGCCATCCCATTGCTGAATGTCGCCGCCAAAGCAGCAACTCCGAATGCGCAGAACCTCTGCACTTGAGTCATATGCCATTCCCATTTCCTGGGTTGCGGGGAATCCTTGTCAGACCCCAAAAACTTAAATCAAGGCTCTGGGGTTGTCAAGCAAATCACGCGAAGGAGCAAGAGTCGCATCAATTCTTGAAGGGTACGGACTTCGGTCCGGACATAAGTGCAATGAAATGGACCCGGCATTTGAGCCAGGTCCGGGATTTCTGCAGGTTGGTTCCCCTCGGGTTCTTATTAGAAGGTCAACTACGCGACGATCCCGCAATGATACCGGCGCGGCCCGTCCGATCCGCAAACCGGATCAGGAAAAATGGGGGATAGCGGCGTGGGGGATATCGTTGACCAGCAGATCCTCGTAGACCAGGGTTACGTACTCACACCTTTTTCCGCTGGAACTTGGCGCCTGCCGGATGTTTACGATGGCGCCGTTGATTAGTTCAATGGTGCGAAACGGGAGGTACTTTCCTCCAGAGTGCGTCTTACTGAATTGAAGTTTCACAGTCTTGAAGACTTCGCCTGTAACAAAGCCTTGCAGCAGCAAGGGCGATGCCGAATCGCTCTCTCTTACAATCGTGATCGGCGTGTGCTTGCGTTTGCCTGTGGAAAGTCCGGACTGAGAGTCGATCGGCACCTCAACGCCATAGCTGAAGCCGTGACATTCCACGCCTTGCGAGAAATCTAAGTCGCCCTCTTTCTTTGTGTTGGAACCTCTTATCTTGCCTTGTTTGGTCCCCGTCATGGTCAACAAGAATTTCCCAACTGACATCGCGATCCTCCTTTCGAATTCCCCACCTCTCTCGATGATCGGGGCGACTCATGAGGCGGACTGTACCATGACAATTACACGTGGGGCAAGCAATATCTGGATGCTCAGCGGGACCGATTATGGTAGCCCCAAAAATGAAATCCAGATCCAGAAGGGCAGCGCAAAGCGTCCATGATCGCAAGCTCGCCTAGCGTGGTTCGATTGGTATTGCCGGCAAGAGAGTTCGAAAAGATCAAGCAGGCAGAGCGAGGAGAAGGATGCAGGTGATGTTGTCCTGGCCGCCGCGTTGCTTGGCCATGTGGATGAGATTGGAGCAAGCAGTCTCAAACGTCGAGGCCGCGAGAATTGAGGCGACATCATCCTGGACGAAGTAGCGGGTGAGGCCGTCCGTGGCCAAAAGCACGCCGATGCCGGGCTTGAGATCGACCGAGAAGAAGTCGGGTTGAACCTCGGCGGCCGCGCCGATTGCGCGGGTAATGACGGACTCCATGCCCCGCAGGTCTGCGTTCTGTGCGTTCTCGATGGTCAGTATGCCGTTGCGGATGAGCTCGTTGATATAGGAATGATCGACGGTGAGTTGCACGCACTGGTCGTCCTGCAGGATATAGGCGCGGCTGTCGCCGACGTTACCAAGGATTAGCCTGTCGCCATCGAGTGCGGCAACAACAGCGGTGGATCCCATGCCTCTGTTTTCGGGGATTTGTCCATTCTCCCAAACATCCAGATTGGCGGTGTTGATGGCGTGCAGAAGCCTGGTGCTTACTGGGAGCTCTGAAGCGGCAGATGCGGCAAAGCTGTTGAGAATTGCCGCCACCGCACGGGCACTGGCGACTTCACCACTGGCCATTCCCCCCATGCCGTCGCAGGCGACATAGATGCCAAGCGCTTCGTCGTAACCGAAGGCGTCTTCGTTGTTGGTTCTTACGCAGCCCACATCGCTGAGTGCCGAGACGGCGATTCGAAGGCGCGAGGCCGCTGGATCAGCCAACTGACCGGAGGGTATGCCGGAGCGAGAAAGTTCATTTGTGAATTCTTCGCTCATGGTATCCGCTCGAATCGGGCAAATGTTAGCGAGCTACATTCGAAACACAGTGGAATGTTTTCATGAATTCCGGATTGAGCAAACTCGCTCCGGGGCCCGAGGCGTCGAACAGGACGACCTCGGGGGTCTGATTGTTGAAACTGAAGAAGAATTTCAGACGGTTCGGGGAGACTTGCGGAGCGGCGAAGCCAAAGTGGAAGACCGACCATGGGCCGGTCATGGGCGGCGCAGTGTTCTTTTTGGTTGCCAGGGTGATGCTGCTTGACGGTTGAGATACCCAATGGAATGTGGCTGTTTGACCGCCCTCCTTGATTTGCTTTCCATCGATGTTGAGGACCGCATCGGAAACGCCGGCCGACTTGACCTCATTGAGGGTGAAGTCGAGCGAAGGCTGGTTTCCGCCGGCGGAAAAGAGGGTGGAAGAGATTTTCTGGGCGCTGGATAGAAAAGCCAGGAAAGAGGGGTTGATGCGGACAGTGGAGCCAGGGGCAGGGACGTACTGAGTGCCCTGCTGGACTACGAGCGCGCGCAGGGATGAGCTGAACTGGGCAAATGATCCGGATCCGGGCGCGAAGACCTGGGCGACCTCGTCGGTAGAAGCCTCCGTGGGAGACTGGGGGTTGAAGGGAAACTTGGAAAGCACGGGCGCAATCTGGGCGCAGAAAGCCTTTGCCCCGCCGCCGGCGGCGTTGGCAGGCGCCTGGGCAGCCAGGTTCTTGGCGGACTGGATGGGGGCTTCGAGGAGAGCGAAGCTGGTCTTATCCATGTTGCCGGAGGGGTCTGGGAGAAAGCTATTGCGGAGGTTTTCCGCGGATTGTTCGGCGGTAACGGCTGCCTGGATCACGGGGGCGGCGGCGGCGGGGTCGTTGGCGTTGGTGGTGTTGAGAGTCAGATTTTTAACGGCTGCTTCGATGGACTGCAGAGACTGGATGTAGGCCTGATTGGAAGGGGCAAGGAAGCGGTTGTCGGGATTGGAAGGCGGAACGACGGACTGGGGCGCCTGAAAGGCGGACGAGATTTCTGATGCGGCAACGCCGGTGTGGAGAGAAATGAGGGAGAAGAGCTCAAGCAGGGCGGAGGTATTGGAATCCAGCGCGCTGAGCTTGTTGCCTGCGTCGGCAAAGTTCCGGAAGGGAATGAATTGCGCTTTGGTGAGGTAAGTTCGCCAGGTTTGGATGTAGTCGGCGATGTAGGACTTTCTCAACTGGTCAGAGAGAGCAGCGCGGTCAATAGGGGGCCCGGACGAGGGGCCGAGAACCCATTCTTCACCACGGAAGTAAGGGTCAGGGTGCAGGATTGCATCCTGCATGAAGGCGAAGCCATCCTTGCTGAAGGCGCCTTGCACGGAATAGTTGTCGAAGATGAATTGCGCGGAGCCGGGGAATTTGCCATTGAAATTGAAGGCCGGGAATTTGTGGTTGGCGGCAGCGAGCATGCTTTGGTAGACGTGCTGGAATCCCTGGAAGCCATTGAGGTAGAAGCGGGCATGGGCGACTACGATGTTGTTACTGTCGCCGCCGGCATTGGCCATGCAGGAGGATGCTTCGGGAAGAAGGTTGGCATAGAACTCAAACTGAGTCTGGGCGAGATGGGAGAGGCCGGGATCGGGTGTTGCGTTGCCGGCCCATTCCGCGAGAAGGGCAGCGGGAAGAAAATCGATCGTGTCCTGCGCGGAATCGGGGTCGGGGTTGGAGACTGTGATCAGGTAAGCCTTCAGTGGCCTGTAGGTTGCGCTGTAGTCGGCATCAGGGGCAGGAGTTATAGGCACGGCACGGAGCTTGGTGAGAATACCTTCCTGCGTTGGAGCCAGCAGAAGACTGCGGAATCTGTTCGAGTAGGCCCGGCAGGCAACGGGGTAGAGAGCATCGCCGTGGTATAGGCCCATGCGAGCCATGAGGGGCGGGCCGTCTTTGCGATAGCGCCCGAGTTCATCCAGGATAGTTCTGAGCTTGTCGAGGGTTTCCAGGTCGCCCTGCGAAGCGAACCCACCTGAAGCGACTGGGAAAATGGGTGTGGCCGCGGCTGCGGCTACGCGGTGTTCGAGAGCGCGATTCTTAAAGAACGAGATAGTCGTGAGTAACAAGAGGAGCAGAATGACCGCGCTGACGGTTACCAGCAGCGCGCGCTTGAGAAAGCTGGTCCTGGTGCTTGCGCGGCTTGTCTCAAGTGCCGACTTGTCGGCGAGTAGGATCTTCGAGAACAAGTGCGGAAGGAAGACCCACTGCGGCACCTTGCGTGTGCCGCCTCGCCTGGTTTGCGGGGCCGGCTGCTGCTGTTGGGCGGCGGCGAGGGAAAAGATGCGGGTTGCTCCGGCGTTGATGGGAGCGGCGGCTTGCGATTGGGCCGGTCCGATTTCGAGAACGTCCTCGACCTGGTGGGCGCGCATGCCGGCGAAGAAGAATCCGCGCATGAACGGGTTGACGCCTATTTGGCTGGGACGCGCAACCTCGGCGAGGAAGGAAACGATGCCCGCGCGCAGCTTGCGCAGGTCGCGGGGAAATTCATAGGCTCTGGCCAGCTCCTGGAGTTCGCCGCCGCGGGAGAGAATGTCAAGACGGAACTCGGCGAGGGCGTAGAGAAGCTGGTCAAATCGAGCGCCGATCAGGGCCGTGGCCTGCTCCGTATAGAGGCCGGAGCCGGAAGAAAGGGAAGAGAGCAGAGACCCGATAGGGAGCTTGACTTCCTCTTCCGAGAGCCGGCTGACATAGTCGGCAAAGGGCGCGATGTTGTCCAGTTTAGTGAAGAGCACGTAGATGGGGAGCGAGATGCCCAGTGTTTGAGAGAGCTGGCGAAGACGCTCGTTCAGGGTTTGAGCCAGCGCGCGAATCTGCTCTGAGGTATTGGGGGCCAGGATGCGATCGATACTGACGCACACGACCACGGACCGCGCGGGGAGGCGGCTGTCCTTGGAGAAGACCGAGCCGAGGCGGGCGGGGATGGTGGCTTTGATGAGTCTCACCCAGAGAGGGGGTTGACGCAGGAGCGCCCCTCCGGCTTCAACCAGGACGCAATTGCCGGCCAGCCAGAAATTGGCGAGTTGGGTGGGAACGATGAGTCCGTCCCGATAGACGTTTCCCGCGAGCAACTCTGGATCGAGGCCGGACTGGAGCACGGTTTGGGTCTTGGCGGAGTTTTCATCTCCAATAACGTAGATGAGCGGCATGGCCGCCAGGGATTTGGCGCCAGCGCGACCGGCCTGGCGAACTCTGGCATCCGCATCGCGGAGCAGAGTGTTCAGATTGACCGCGTCGGGTGTGTCGGGCCCGGCTGTTTGCGCGGCGGCGCTGCTCATCTTATGCAGATACCAAAGAACGAAGACAGTGGCCAAAGCGCCCAACAGACCGAGGATGGCGCAAAAGAGCACCAACTTTGTGCCATCAAAGTGCAGCGCAAATGCCCCCACAATGACCAAGGCCAGATAGAGAACAAAGATCAGTATCCCAATCAGGACGCGTTTCATAGGGAACTCTCCGGAAGGCTGGTTGCCCGGTGAAAGGCCAAAGCAGTGGGAGATTGCCCGCTGTTCCGCGCGCTCGTGGGCATCGACTGGCCGAGGATCAGCACGTATCCGATATAGGCCAAAAGGGTGAAGACAGCGAGGAGGATGGCAGTGAGCGCCAGGCGGCGGACCCAGGGGTCGCGCTTGGCGGCCGGTGGCGCGGCCGGTGTTTCCGCTGGACGGAAGAGCGCATAAGCACCGCGGATACGGGCGATCTTTTCGCGGATGCGGTGGAGAATGGAATGAATCTCCGAGGCGTCTCCGTATGCGAAGCGGCCCCGATAGCCCAGCAGAAGGCAAAGGGCGTGCAGTTCGAGCACATCGGCAACCTCGGCGGATTCGGGGCGATTGAGCAGTTCGGTGACGTTGCGAAAGAACAATTCACCCGCGACGTGTCCTCCGAACATCTCTTCCTGTAGCGGACGCCGGGCCCAGTCAGCGAAGGTAGGGTCCTTGGAATTCAAGACGCTTTCATCGAGGAATCCGATCATGGCGTAGATGGCCATCTTGGAGGCTTCATCGCTGTAACCCATGGCAGAAGCATCCTTTACCGCCGCAGAGATCATCTTGCGCAGGGTGGCGCGGAAGGAGTCGGCGTTTTCAACGCGCTGCACGAAAAAGCGGGTACGCAGGATGACGGTGAAAACTTCCTGGAAGGCCATGGCCAGATTGCTGGTCTTCATCATCTCTTGAGGAGCAGAAGCTGGAGGAGAAGTCATTCGGAAGTCTCCATGATGATGGTGAGGTCGAAGGTTGCGTCGCCGAGCTCGCCTGGCAGATAGACTCCCACCTGTTTGGTCTGGAGAATATGCTGCCAGCAGGCGCCGCTGAGAGAGATGGAGAAGTAGTGCATGTCCGCCTGGGCGTGGAGCGCGGCGGGCGGGACCGGAAGGTGCATGAGCTCCAGGCCGGGAAGGGCGCGCTGGACAAGCTTGGCGACACCCTCGGCGGAGCAGACTTTGACCAGCACCGGCGTCTGGCGCAGGAGGAGCGAATCGGTGATCGAGGAGCGGATGCCCAGGATCCATCGCGAACGCCGCAGGCAGCGCTCGTCCTTTACCTCAGCCGCGTAGATGTAACTGTCCGCCTTGCGGAACTGGAGAGTGACGGTGTTGGACGGGGCCACAATCTCCAGGTAACGCCGGATCAGAGCATCCAACTCTCTGAAAGTAGACGTCAGGTCGAGATGCCGGTAGGGCGGAATCTCATCCCTGGTGGCCTCGAGGGAAAACGTACCGAGGGCGCCGGCCAGGCGGGCAATATCCCGGTAAACCTCTTCCGGGTGACTGCGGCGGTCCTGGAGATGATAGTGCAATGCGGGAAGCGTCGAACAGAGTGCGTGAAGGAACCAGTAGTTGGCGACGTCGAGAGCGGATGTGCCCAGTTCAAAGCGATCGGTGCTGAGCCTCATGCTACGGGTGGAAGTGATTTTTTCATCGATGGCCTGGGCCAGCCGGTGGAGGAGCAGGACCAGGCCTTCGCACGCGCTGATGCGCAGGCAGGGCGGAATAAAGTCCGGGTCGCTGGCAAATCCTCCCTTGCCGTCGCGGAAAATGCGGGCTATGGGAAAGGAGACTGTGTCGCTGGAGAGCTGAGCCTGGCTCAGGAGAACGAGATTCTTGCGGGCAAAGGAGACGCTGTTTTCTCCCTGGCCAACGGAATCGTCCCGGAGCGTTCGTTGAACGGCGCCGTACCTCGCGCTGGCGCCTCCTCCCAGATCGCAGTCGAGGCCTTGATCCAAACGGGGCGGGATGGCGAGGTGGAGGATGATTTCACTGTCAGTGGAAGCGAACAGATCGCTCAGTTGCGCTGGCTCGGGAACCGAGTCGCAGTCGGGGAGATCGAAGATGAGGCCGTCGGGCAGGATGCCGGATGCGAAGCTGAGTATGGCGAGGCCGTTTCGGAGGGCCTCCGTATCGAGGGAAAAATGGAGAAATCCCCATGGATCCCGGCGCAGATTGGAACTGAGGAACCAGAGTGTGTCTTCGAAATACCGGCTCTGCGTCTGGAAGTGGTGGGGACCGAGATGCATTCCTTCCGACCAGACGACCCGTGACAGGAACTTCATAGTATGGAGACCACCATGTGAGAGAGTTTGGGATCAGATTGGTTTGCAGATCGGTGCAATGCGAATCTCCAGTGACTGCGGCTTGAGCTTCATCAAAGGTACATGCTGCCTACCCGGGCGATTCAGGAGCATTCAGCGATGAGTCTATTCGTCCGGTATGGTAGGGCGCAATCGCATTCTAACCAAATTCTTTTTGAATAAATAGGCAAATCGAGAGCAACGAATGATTTATGCTACCTGCATCGCACCGGAGGTCTGATTGTATGGACAAACCGACGACTTCAGCTGGACCCAACGCGCCTAATTCTTCAGCGCCGGAGGATTCCGGTTCTGAGCGGGACTTCGGGGCAACGGGCGTTTTTGGGGTGGTGAAGGCACCCGAGCCGGTGGAGGAGCTAGCATTGGGCTCCGGAGCGGGACCTGACGCCAAGGGCAATCGGGCGCCAGAGGCGGCAAAACCACAGCCAGTTCCCCAGCCAGTGCCGGCGCCGAAGGCCTTTGCAGAGCCGGTTGTACACAGGGTGGAGTTCGGTGGTGGCGCCGCAGAGAGCTCGCCGGATCTGCTCGACCGGCTGCGGATGGCGTCCGCGGGAAGAGCACCCATTGCGGAGAAACCGCCTCTCCCTGGGCAAGACGGAAAGGGCAGCGCAGGATTCACGCAGCTGTTGCGCACCCTGGGAAGCGATGCGTCCGTACCGACTGCCGAGCAAGCGCCGGAGATGCCGCGTCCGGCACAGGATTCCGGATTCACGTCTTTGCTCCGAACGCTGAATTCGCAGGAAGCGGAAGCGACTCCGTCTGAAGATCCCACGAAGACGGCGCAGCCTGCTTTCCAATCCATTCCAGAAGAGCCGCGGAAAGCACCCGCAGTTCCGGCGCCAGGTGGATTTACAGAATTGCTGCGAGCAGCGCCAGCGGAAGGCCCCGAGATTGGCGGCCCTCAGGCCCAGGCTCCGGGCCAGGGTGATGCGCCGGCTGCCGGAGCGGCCCCACTTGAGAACAAGCCGGGAGAATTCACACAGTTGTTCGGTACCTTCGACGGTGCAGAGACAAGTCCGCCTTCTCCGGCGTCGATCGACCGGGGAGCAGGGGAATTGTCCCGGGGGAGCGAAGTTTCTTTCACGCGGATGCTATCGCTTGAACAGCAATCTACTCCCGCCGAGCCAGCATATCGCGAAGAGCGAAAGCCTTCAGCGAGAAGCCTCGATTTTGAATTGACTCCGCAAACGGCGAGACCGGCGGAGGCGAGCCGCGATCCATTTTCTCCATCACCGCTGCCGGATGCGCAAACTTTCCAAAGCAGGCCGCCAGCGGGCGGACCCGGCATTACGCGCCTTATTCGAATGCTGGATGAGCCTTCAAATGCGCCAGCTCCGCGCGTGGAAGTTGCGCCCGTGAGCCCACCGGGGGGGACAGAACCGGGGGTCTGGACGCGGACCTTCGCCTCGTTGGCCACTCCCAGTGAGCCTCCCGCGCCGGCGGCAAAGGCGCCGGATTTGACTCCGACCCAGGCGCCTGTTGCGCCCGCAGTGACTCCTCCTCCGACAGCTTCCGTGGCGTCCGGGCCAAGTGAGTTTACCCGGATTCTCGATGCATCGCGGATGCGCGAGTTGGCCATGAAGGGCGAGCAGGTTCCGGCTGCGGAGAATGCCGTAGCTGCGCGCCCACCGCAAGGGAGTGCACCGACTTCTCCGCCTGTACCGTTCCCGAGCTATCCGATCTCCGCGCCTCCAGCCGTGTACCCTCCAGCAGTGCCGCAGGTACCCGCTTATCCGATGATTTATAAGTCACCCGCCGGATCGATCCCGGCGGCAGGTGGAAGCGTGCCGCAGCCGCCTGGAATGTATGTTCCGGCGCCACCGATTCCCATTGCTCCACAAGCCCCGCCGGTGAAGGCGGCCGAACCAGGGATGGGAAAAACGCAGCAGTATCTGCTCGTGATGGGTGTTGTGATTATCGTTTTGCTGGTGGCGATCCTGGTGACGGTCGTCTTCCTGATGAAGCATTAAGGAGATCGGGCCCCGGAAAGTCCTCCAGTTCATGCGGCGTTGCAGGCGTGCGGCGCCTTTGACGCACAAGGAGCATCACGCCGTCTGCGCCAGCAGGATGATGAGCTCCATCTGCGGGTTGAGGAGTTCAGCCGGCGCGTAGACGGCGAAGTTGCGTGCACGCTGGACCGATTCCCAGACAGGCCCGCCCTGCTCGATGGCGAAGTATTGGTGGCGCAGTTTGACTGGGATGGAGCGGGGTGGTGTTGCAACGTGCTGCAGGCGCAATCCGGGCAGCGCGTTTCGAATGAGGGTTTCGAGCTGGGTTGCGGAGCAGGCCTTGAGGAGTTTTGGGGTGCGGTCGATCAGCTCCGCGTCGCGAATATCGGCCGAGATGGCGAGGTAGAAGCGGGAACCCTCGAAGTAAGCATCCTTGTCGATCGAGGTTGCGTAGACGGTATCCCGAACCATTTTGAGCGGGAGCGCGACGAAGTTGCTGGGGATCACCGTCTCCAGCATGACGCGGATCAGCCGGTCGAGGCCTCCAAAGCATGAGCCAAGCTGCTCGTGATTGTAAGAGGGCAGATCCTTTGGGGCGATCTTGCTGGAAAAAGCGGTTAAGGCCCCCGCCAGATCGGAGAGTTCATTGAAGAGCAGTTCGGGCTGAATATTGGTCGATTCGAGGAAGTGGCGGAGCACGGGGAGATGGCTGTTGACGGTATAGAGAAGCCAGAAATTGGCGACGTCTGAGGCGGTAAAGTCGGCCAACGACTGATTCTTCTGGCGGCGGCTGCCGGAAAGCTGACTGCTCCGCGCCACCAGCAGTTCGACCATATTGCTGAGGATGCGCTTCAAGGTGGGGTGCGCGTGTATATCGATGAGGGGTGGAATGTAGGTTGGGTCGACCTGGTAGATGCCGGTCTCGGACCGGAGAATGCGAATGAAACCAAGAATGACCGATCCCTCACGGTTTTCGCCTTCTGCGAGAATCTGAAGGTTTTTACGCGCTACCTGGACGGGCTTTTCACCGCTCCCGGTATTCTCGTCGCGGACCATCAGCAGTTGAGCCAAAAAGCGCGTGCTGACTCGCCCGCGATCTACTGAGACGTTCATGCCCCCATGCAGGTACTCCGGCACGGCAAGGTAGAAGGTGCAGCTCTGGCGTCCATCCTGGAAGCATTCGTCAAGAATCCGGGCTGGCGGTGGATATTCCGAGGCCGGAATGTCGAGGGGAAGCGCATCGGGAAAGATACCGGAAGCGAGGGTTATGGCCAGCCTGCCCTCCGACAAGGCTTTGGTATCGATCTGAATCTCACGGAAGCCCCAGGAGCGGGCATTCAGGGAGTCCAGGTAAAATCGAGCGCTGTCTTCAACGAAGCGCTCCTGCGCCTGCAAGTGCTGGGGCGAGAGAAACGTACCTTTGGACCAGATAACGGGTTGAAGTTGTCGCATTTTCTTCAGCCACCTCGGCTGAGTATGTCATATTACCGGTTGAATCGAAACGGTGTCGAAGAAAAATGAGATCTCGGACGGGATCCGATAATTAAGGATTGTTGGCAAAGTAAGTGCGGTTCCGGGTTTGCGGGCCAGGAAACGGCAAATAATAGAGAAAATCCCAATTTGATAACATCATCCTCGCACAAGTCCGTTATGTCTTGGAAAAGTATTTTTGCGTCGCCATGGCCGGATCTGGGTAGCGGAACTATCCGCCTGTCAAAAATACCTATGGACAGCACCCACTGTTTTGTGCTTATTTTGGGACTAACGGTTTCCCGAATTTCCCCGCACTTCAGGAGCGTTATGGCTAGAGAGAGTACACAGCAGAAACTGAGTCGCGTCCGGGCTCCCCGGGTGCAGATTACCTACGATGTAGAAGTTGGAAACGCCATCGAGTTGAAGGAACTACCTTTCGTGATGGGTGTTTTGGGCGATCTTACCGGACAGCCCGAGGCGCCGCTCGCGGCTCTGAAAGATCGCAAGTTCGTTGAGATCAACCCGGACAACTTCGACAACGTGCTCAAGGGGATGGCGCCCCATCTGAAGTTCTCAGTGGAGAACAAGCTGAGTTCCGATCCCAAAGCTGGGCAGGTCGGCGTCGATCTGCACTTTGAAAGTTACGAAGACTTTTCGCCCGCCAAAGTGGCCGAGCAGGTGGGTCCCATCAAGGAATTGCTGGATCTGCGGACCCGGCTCTCCAACCTGCGGGGCAGCCTGCAGGGCAACGATCAACTCGATCAGGCGCTCTTCGACGCGGTTTCAAAGACCGATGAGTTGAACAAGCTGCGCGCCGAGCTTGGCGGCAAGCCAGAGGGGGATAAACAATGAGCAGCAAGGCGAATCCGTTGGCGGCAAAATCCGCCGAGCCCCAGACGACTGAGGTATCGCTGCTGGATCAGATCGTCTCCCAGGGGCGATTTGGCACGGACACCATTGCCCAGGAGCGCGGCAAGGACATGGTGCGGGAGTTCATCAACCAGGTTCTTGATGGGAAGATGACCCTCAGCCGCGATGCTGAGGCGACGATCTCAGCGCGCATCGCCGAGATTGACCGGCTGGTGTCGCTGCAACTGAACGAGGTTCTGCATAATCCCGCCTTCCAGAAGCTGGAGGCCACTTGGCGCGGAATCTGGCACCTGGTGAACAAGAGCGAAACCAGCGACATGCTCAAGATCAAGTTGCTGAATGTTCCCAAGCGGGATCTTCTCAGGGATTTGCAGCGCGCGCTGGATTTCGATCAGAGCGCCTTCTTCAAGAAGGTCTATGAAGAGGAGTTCGGAGTATTCGGCGGCGCTCCCTTCGGGGCGCTGGTGGGCGACTACGAATTCGGCCGGGGCGGAGAAGACATCGAGTTGCTGGAGAAGGTGGCGCAGGTTGCCGCGGCAGCTCATGCGCCCTTCCTTTCCGCAGCCGCGCCGGAGATGATCAACCTGACCGAATTCTCCCAGATGACGGGAATTCGCGATGTCTCAAAGGTCTTCGACAGCACGGAATATGCGCGCTGGAAGGGCTTCCGGGCTACCGATGACTCCCGTTACGTTGCTCTTACCCTGCCTCATGTCCTGATGCGCGAACCGTACGGCAAAGATACGAAGCAGATCGACGAGTTCGCCTTCGAGGAGGGAGTCGACGGCCGGGATCACTCGAAGTATCTGTGGGGCAATGCGGCCTATTCTCTGGCTGCGCGGCTGACCGATTCCTTTGCCAGATACGGCTGGTGCGCCGCGATACGGGGCGTGGAGGGCGGTGGCCTGGTGGAGTCGATGGCCACGCACAACTTCCGCACCGATGAAGGCGACCTGGCGCTGAAATGCCCCACGGAAGTCAGCATTACCGATCGCCGCGAGAAGGAGCTTGCCGACCAGGGCTTTGTGCCGCTGGTTCATTGCAAGGGGACGGACTACGCCGCATTTTTCAGCGTGCAGACGGCTAACAAGCCCAAGGTCTATGACAAGGCCGAGGCCAACGCTAACGCGCGGCTTTCGGCCCAGTTGCCGTATATGCTGGCCATGTCTCGTTTCGCGCATTATCTGAAAGCGATGATGCGGGACAAGCTAGGCAGCACCATGAGCCGCTCCCAGGCTGATCTTTACCTGAACCAGTGGATCGCGAATTATGTGATCGCTGACGATAATGCGTCTCCCTCCGCCAAGGCTGAACACCCCTTGCGCGAGGCGCGAATTGAGGTCATGGAAATCCCGGGGAAGCCTGGGGCGCTGCGCGCCGTGGCCTTCCTGCGTCCCCACTTCCAATTGGATGAACTCACAGTGTCTCTGAGGCTTGTAGCAGATTTGCCCCAACCCGCGGGCAAGTAGCACGACTGCTCCCTGCCTCTTGAACCGGAAATCCCCAACCGGCCTTCGAGCAAGGCCTAACTCGAAAGGATTGCGACATGGCAGTTGATTACTATCTGAAAATCGATGGCATTCAGGGTGAGGCGACGGACCAGGACTTCAAGGATCAGATCAACCTTCTTTCCTTCTCCTGGGGTGGAAGCCAGGTCAGTTCTGCAGGTACGCGAACGGCCGGCTCCGGAGCGGGAAAGGTCGAGCTCTCGGACTTCAGCGTCACGAAGCACTTTGACAAGTCAAGCCCGCAGTTGTTCAAAGCGCTGGTCTCAGGAACGCACAGCGGAACCGCTGTTTTGAGCGCGGTGAAGGCGGGCGCAAGCGGCAAGGCGTTCCTCAAACTCACTTTCGAGGAACTGTTTGTAACCTCGCAACATGTTTCCGCGTCGGATGAACTTCCGGCTGAGAGCGTCTCCTTCAGTTACAAGCAAATCAAGATCGAATACAGCACGCAGAATGAGAAGGGGACACTTACGCCTACGGCGTCGCATACGTACAACGTTGGGACCAATAAGGTTTCCTGAGGAACCATGACACCACTTGCGCTTTACCGCGACGGTAAGCTGCGGGAGGCCATCAAAGCGCTTGGCGACGAGTTAAGATCGAATCCTCTCGACGCCAGGCGCCGCACGTTCCTGTTCGAGCTTCTGGTATTTGCCGGCGAGTATGACCGGGCAGAGAAGCAGCTGGATTTTCTGGCGGGGGCGAATGCCGGGGCTGCCGCAGGGACTCTGCTTTATAGAAGTGCGCTGCACGCAGAGCGCGCCCGCCAGTCCATGTTCGCCAACCGCGAGACGCCTCCTCTCCGGCAAGATGCGGTTCACAGCGGAGTTTGGAATGGAACCCCGTTCGGCAAGATCAGCGATGCGGACCCGCGGATCGGCGCCAACCTCGAGGTGTTCCTGGCCGGCAGTTACACCTGGATTCCCATTCATTATCTCCGCAGGCTCGAAATTGAGTCTCCCGTCAATCTGCGTGACCTTATGTGGGCGCGGGCGCGCGTGGAGACAAGCGCAGACTTTCGGCTGCAGGAGCTGGGCGAAGTGCTGCTTCCTGTTCTTTCTCCCCTCTCTTCCCGTCATGCAGATGAATCCGTTCACTTAGGCCGCGAATCGGCCTGGGGGCCGGACGATGTCTATGGCGAAATCCCGTACGGAGCGAAAATGATGCTCGTCGATGGGGTCGAAGTTCCGTTGCTGGAGATTCGCAGCGTTGTCTGGTCTGCCCAGGAGAAGGAGTCTCAAGATGCCTCTGCGTGAGGATTTGCTTGCGCCGATTGCAGGAGAGAACCCAGCGGGCGCTGACCTTTACTATGACAAGGTCTTCGGTGAGATCAAGGAAGCGCGTAGAGAAGACGACGAGAGTCTGCCGGAAGGGGACATGGTCCTGGCCCAGAAAAAGAAAGCAGACCATCGCGCGGTCATCAAGCTGGCGGGCGATGCGCTGGCCAAGAGGAGCAAGGACCTCCGGTTAGCAGGCTGGCTTGTGGAATCGCAGTTGAGGGTTGAAGGGTTTCCGGTACTGGCGCCCAGTATCGAGTTGCTTCGCGCACTCCAGGAGACCTTCTGGCCTACGCTCTATCCGCTGATCGAGGAAGGCGAAGACCTCGAACTGCGGATGCTTGCGGTGGAAGCAGCCGGGGGGCTGATCACCGCTGCCGTGCGCAAAGCACCGCTCACCCGAAGCGGCCTGAGCCTGGTAGATTATCTCGAGTCTCGTGCCGTCGGCTCTGAGAAGGACGCAACCACGGATGCAAAGCAGGAAGCGCGCAAGGACGCCATCGAACACGGCAAGCTGACCGCCGAGGATTTTGACCAGGCGTTTGCGGCAAGTCCAAAGAGCCTGTACGTGGAAGCGGAAGCAGCGCTGGCAGAATCGCTCCAGGCTACAGAGCGTCTCGATCAATTCCAACGGGAGACTTACGGAGACAGCGCCCCCAATCTGTTGAAGCTGCGGGATGGGCTGGCGGAAGTTCATCAGATAGCGGAATTGCTGCTCAACGAGCGGCGCAAGACCGAGCCGGATCCAGTGCCAGTGGCGGATGTGCCGGCGCCGGAAGAAGGTGGTCGGGCGGGACAGGAAGCAGATGGGGAACCGTCTGAAAAGCCAGTTCGGCGCGGGTCTTTCACCTCTGGCCAGTTGGGCCGGATAGCTGATGCTTACGCGCTGGTTGTCGAGAGCGCGGAGTTTCTTTTTGAAAAGGATCCCAAGTCTCCCATACCGTATCTTGTATGTGCCGGCTTGCGGCTGGGCGAGACTCGCATGCAGGGATCGTCGCCGGCGCCGGGCTTTGCTGTGGGGCCGGGTGCGGAGATAAGGCAATCTCTGCGGGCGCTGGCTACGAAGGGTGCGTGGAATGAGTTGCTGCGTGTTTCCCTCCCGATTCTGGCCAGCGAATGTGCCAGGGCGTGGCTCGATCTACATCGCTACATATGGCAAGCCGGGCAGGAGACCGGGGCGGAGGCAATCTCGGACGCTGTAGTTGGAACCGTGAAGAGTCTTCTTGCCGTTCGACCCGAGTTGCGACAATGGACTCTGGAAGACGACACCGGAGCGGCGAACCCTGAGACGCAGCAGTGGCTGGATGCAACCGTTCTGCAATAGCGCATTTGCAGCGATTGCGGGAGGATGAGTTGGCCAGAACCAAGTCAGAAATTCTGATCACACAGTCGTTGATCGATCGCCTGGTCGATCATGGGCAGTGGCCGGAAACGCGCGCTGCATCTATCAGTATGTATCGCGAGTCGATCAAGCGGGATCTTGAGTGGCTGTTGAATACCAGGCAGCCGGTGATACAGGAGTTGGAGTCCTTTCCCGCCACCGCCGCTTCGGTATTGAATTATGGGTTGCCGGACATTCATAGTTTCGATGGCTCCACAGGGAAAGAGCAAAATGCCCTCACTGTTGCCCTGGAGAAGTGTATTCGAACGTTTGAGCCCAGGATCAGTCAGCCTCGTGTTTATCTAACCCGCTCGGATCAGTTAAGCCGGAGTCTGAAATTTCATATCGAGGGCCAGGTCTTCTACGAGAACATGAATGAAGAGATCAAATTTGACACCGTGCTGGAGTTGATCAGCGGCGAGTATGAGGTGAAATAAAGGCATGCGCGAGGAACTGCTGGAATACTATGAACGCGAACTGACCTATCTGCGCCAGATGGGTGGCGAGTTTGCGCGCAAATATCCCAAGGTCGCGGGCAGGCTTTTGCTCGATCCGGATCGCTGCGACGATCCGCACGTGAATCGTCTCCTTGAAGGCTTCGCGTTTCTTGCCGCCCGTGTGCATCGCAGGATCGACGACGATTTTCCCGAGATCAGTGAATCCCTCACCAGAATCATCCATCCGGGCTATCTCCGTCCCATACCTTCGATGACCATCGTTGAGTGTCAGCCAGACCCGGCCCAGGGGAAGAAGACGGCAGGAATGCGCATTCCGCGAGGGACGCCGCTGGTGACAAAAACTCAGGTCGAGGGGCTGCCTTGCCGCTTTCTTACTGCGCATGACGTGGAACTTTGGCCGTTTTCGGTCGCGGCAGCGGAGTGGCGTCAACCGGAGCGGATGCAGCGGCCGCCCCGTGCGTCTGTGGGAGTACAGGCAGCAGCGGCGGCTCGTTTGCGGCTTCGTTGCCAGAGGGATGTGGTTTTCTCCGGGCTTCCGCTTTCCCGTCTGCGCTTTCATCTGACCGGAGATGCGAGCGTCGTGTATTCGCTGTATGAGCTTCTTTCTGAAAAATGCATTGAGATTCAGCTTCGCGATCCGAAGGATGAGAAAAGGCTGATCAGCCTGGAGCCATCGCGGCTTCGCACGGTGGGGTTCGATACTGAGGAAAGCCTCCTACCCTTTGTACGGCGCTCGATGGATGGGCACCGGCTTCTCCAGGAGTACTTTGCCCTCCCTGAGAAGTTCCTGTTTTTCGACCTCGAGGGCCTGGAGCCACTGGCACGGGCCGGCTTTGGAGAAGAGGCCGAGATCGTTTTCCTGTTTTCGAGCTTTGAACGCGCCGAACGGCAACAGGTTCTAGAGCTTGGAGTCAACGAGCAGACATTCCGGCTCGGATGCACTCCGGCAATCAATCTTTTCCCGCAGAGCGCCGAGCCCATCCTCCTGAGTCAGACGCGGCATGATTACACTGTCGTTCCGGATAACCGCCATTCCGCGGTGATGGAGATATTCAGCATCGAAGAGGTGATCGCAACCAATCCGAGATTGCGGCAATCGGTCGTGCTGGAGCCCATGCATGCGTACCGGCATCAAACGCGCAACCGCGAGGATCTTGCATTCTGGGTAGCAACCCGGCACGTGAACGAATTTGGCGAGCGGGAACCATCGACGATGACCATCTCCGTGGTTGACCTGACGGGCAATTTCACAGAACCCGAGGCGGACGTGCTGATGGTGCGGACCCTTTGCACAAATTTCGATTTGCCTTCCCGCTTCCAGTTTGGATCTGAAGGCGGCGACTTTGAAGCAGTTGGGTACGCGGCGGCCAAGACTGTAACTGCGTTGCGACGCCCCACGGCGAGCGTCAGTCCAACCGGAGGGAAAGAACATTTCTGGCGGCTGATCTCCCTGCTCTCTTTGAACTATCTGTCTCTCAACGAAGAGGGCCGGACGGCTATGCAAGAGATCCTGCGGCTGCATAACATGTCCGACTCCGCGGCCAGCGAGAACCAGGTGGGGTCGATATTGAAGATGAAGTCTTCGCCCGGTTTTGCGTTGGTCGACTCAGCCTATGGACTTATCCCCGCACGGGGAACACAAGTGGAAATGGAGTTTGACGAACAGCAGTTTGCCGGCAGCGGATTGTATCTGTTTACGGCTGTTCTCGATAGGTTTCTTGCCAGTTACGCTTCAATGAATAGTTTTTCGCAACTTACGGCACGGAGCACTCTACGAAAGGAGGCGATGGGGAAATGGCCGCCGAGAGCTGGGACTCAAGCGCTGCTGTAAGCGCGCAGGAAAGTGGAAAAGATGATAGGCCCGAATTTCGGAATCTTCGCAGCATGTTGGACGAAGAACCGTTTCGAGTGCACTTCTTTCAGGCTGTGCGCATGCTTCAGAGAATGGAGCAGGATCGCAAACCGGTCGGGTATTTCATAATGCCTCAGGGAGAGACGATCCGGTTTTCGTCGCGCACTTCGCTGGCGTTTCCACCCAGCGAGATTTACGAATTGCGGCGCGCGGAGAACGGCCAGATGAGCATGACCGTGGAGTTCATGGGTCTCTGCGCCGCAATCTCTGTCATGCCGGCGACCTATACGGAGTTCCTCATTGCGCGAGCTCGGGAGAAGGACCACGCAATGGAGGATTTTTTGAACATCTTCAACCATCGCATGATCTCATTCTTCTACCGGGGCTGGGAAAAGTATCGCTTTTTCATCGAATATGAGAAATCGGGGGAGGATCGTCTTTCCGGCCGCCTTCTCGATCTGCTGGGCCTTGGCACTGAGGGGCTGCGCGGGCGAGGCGGAGTTCCGGATGACGCATATCTGAACTACGTCGGCCTCCTCGCGCGTCATGTGCGCTCAGCAGCTTCGCTCCAGCAGATTCTCGAGGACTACTTCGGCGTTCAGGTTCACATCCAGCAGTTTGCCGGCGCGTGGCGCAAGCTCGATCCTGAGAATCAGACCTGTTTCACTGGGTTCGGTGGGGCAAGCGAACGTCTGGGTGTGGGGGTCGTGGCCGGGGACGAAGTTTGGGATCATCATGGCCGCATCCGCATTTCATTGGGCCCGATGCGCTTCGAGAAGTACCTGAAGTTCCTGCCGGGACAGGACGCTTATCACGAGCTTGTTGCATGGTTGAAGTTTTACTCAAATGGGAGTTACGAGACCGAGGTGCAACTGGTCCTGGCGCGGGAAGATGCTCCGCCGTGCGAGTTGGGGTCGGGCGGGGAAAAGCGTCCACAACTGGGGCTGGTGAGCTGGTTGAAAACCAAGCCGCTCGATCGCGATCCCGCCGATGCGACTTATCTGGTGCAGTGAGAGAATCTTGAGTCCGAGGTTATGAAAGTCTATGAGCACAAATCTGAAAGCACTCATCGACAAGTTGAACGATACCACGCGGCGGGCACTTGAATCTGCGGCCGGCCTGTGCGTGGCGCGGACGCATTATGACATCGAGATCGAACACTATCTCCTGAAGGCGCTCGATGGCAGCGACAACGACATTGCCGCGATCCTCAAGCACTTTGGAGTTGACCGCTCACGATTGACCGCGGAGCTTGAGCGCAGCCTGGATTCTCTGAAGAGCGGCAATGCGCGCTCACCGGCTTTCAGCCCTGCCGTGGTCAAGATGCTCTCCGAAGCGTGGACGGTTGCCAGCATCGACTTCAACGCAGCGAATATCCGCACAGGGTTCACCCTGCTTGCGCTGTTGGGCCACGATGAGCTTGCCCGGATCGTGAAGGATATCAGTAAGGAGTTACAGGCCATTGATGTGGACGGCCTGCGGGGCGCCTTCTATGACATTGTGGCCAAATCCAAGGAGACGCAGACAAGCCTGACCGCCGCGGCTGACGGAAAAGAGGAACGCACCGGTGGAGGGGACGGCGCTGCTCCAGCTTCGAAGGGCAAGACGCCGCATCTGGATCAATACACGGTGAACCTGACTGCGAATGCCGCGGCTGGGAAGATTGACCCAGTGCTGGGGCGCGACCAGGAGATTCGTCAAATGATCGACATTCTCATGCGGCGGCGTCAGAACAATCCGATTCTGACCGGAGAAGCCGGCGTGGGTAAAACGGCAGTGGTGGAGGGTTTTGCCAATCGCCTTGTCAGCGGCGATGTGCCGCCGGCATTGATGGGCGTTCATCTGCACAGTCTCGACCTGGCGCTGTTGCAGGCGGGCGCGGGAGTTAAAGGAGAATTCGAAAACCGGCTGAAGGGACTGATCAACGAGGTGAAGTCTTCAACCGAAAAAATCATTCTATTCATTGATGAAGCGCACACGATGATTGGCGCGGGCGGACAGGCGGGACAGGGCGATGCGGCCAATCTGCTGAAACCCGCGCTTGCCCGCGGTGAACTGCGGACCATCGCCGCAACCACCTGGTCGGAGTACAAGAAGTATTTCGAGAAGGATCCGGCACTGGCCAGAAGGTTTCAGGTGGTCAAGGTTGAAGAGCCTACTGAAGAGGTTGCCTGCACCATGCTGCGGGGCATTGCGGCGTCGCTCGAGAAACACCACAACCTGAGAATCCTCGATGAAGCAATTACAGCGACAGTTAAGTTGTCGCATCGCTATATCGCCGGCCGGCAACTGCCCGACAAGGCTGTGAGTGTCCTTGATACGGCGTGTGCGCGGCTCTCTTTGGGGCAGAACTCGACTCCTCCCCGGTTGGAAGATACTCTGCGGCAGATCGACGCGCTCGAAGTGCAAAAGCGGATACTCGAGCGGGAGACGAAGATAGGCGCCGACCACGCGGAAAGATTAACCGAGATAGAGGCTCAGGTCGCCGCCGCGAAACATGAGCGAGATATTCTCAAGGAGCAGTGGGAAAAAGAAAAGACCCTGACAGAAAAAATTCGCGGTCTGCAGGGGAGCTTGGAGTCGCCTGAGAAGAAGAAATCTAAGGCATCGGCGAAAGAGAGCGATGTACGGGCGGAACTCGCCCAGCTTGAAGCTGAGCTTGCCACATTGCAGGGCGAGCAGGGCATGATGCGCGTCTCTGTGGATGCGCAGATTGTCGGCGAAGTCATTTCGGCCTGGACGGGAATCCCTCTTGGCAAGATGGTCCGCAACGAGATCGAGACGGTGCTCACGCTCGATGAACATTTGAAGAAGCGCGTGATCGGTCAGGATCATGCGCTTTCCGCCATCGCCCAGAGAATACTCACCTCGCGAGCCAACCTGGACGATCCGGTGAAGCCGGTCGGGGTTTTTCTCCTGATTGGGCCAAGCGGAGTTGGAAAAACGGAGACAGCCATCGCGCTTTCCGACGTTCTGTACGGTGGCGAACGCAATATGATCACCATCAACATGTCGGAATTTCAGGAAGCCCATACAGTTTCAACCTTGAAGGGATCACCCCCGGGCTATGTCGGCTACGGCGAGGGCGGCGTGCTGACCGAAGCAGTCAGGCGCAGGCCATATTCGGTTGTGCTGCTGGACGAAGTTGAGAAGGCGCACCCCGATGTGCTGGAACTGTTCTTCCAGGTGTTTGACAAAGGCAGGATGGAAGATGGAGAGGGCCGCGAGATCGACTTTCGGAACACGATTATTCTGCTGACCAGCAACGCAGCCACGGATACGTTCATGAAGCTTTGCGCCGACCCGGAGACAATGCCCGACAGTCAGGGCATGTTACAAGCCCTCAAGCCAGAGTTAAACAAGATATTCAAACCAGCGTTTCTTGGCAGGCTGTTGATCGTGCCGTATTACCCGGTGCGGGACGAAGCCCTCAAGCAGATCATTCGACTTAAGCTTGGTAAGATTCAACGGCGCCTGATGGAGACGCACAAGATCGCTCTTGAGTACGACGACATTCTTTTGAACGAAGTGGCCGGGCGCTGCACCGAAGTCGAGAGCGGAGCCAGGAACGTCGATAACATCCTGTCGAACACAATGCTGCCCGATCTATCGCGCCAAATTCTGTCGCGGATTGCCGAAGGGGCAGCCGCGGACAAGGTAAGCATCTCAGTTAAGGACGGCGCGCTGACTTACGCCTGGGGTGTTGCGCACTAGCGTAGGCTGCGTTCTGTCCGGGTTGTACCAAATTGTCTTCTGGGGGATTTAGGTAAGGAACAGGCGGGGTTGACATGGCAACTTTCAAACAGGCAGACCGGTTGATGCAGTTTTCAAGCCCTCTCGGCAAGGACGTGCTGCTGATTGAGTCGCTCGAAGGCGCGGAAGGAATTTCGCGCCTTTTTGAGTATCATGTCGAATTGCTCGCAACCTTGGATACCAAGATCGATCCCAAGTCGATCATCGGCTCCAAGGTGACGGTTGCGATCAGCCTGAACGATGCGCAGGGATCAAAGTGGATCAATGGCATTGTTGCGTCGTTTGAGCAGTGCGCGGGCGATAAGGAGTTCGATGTTTACCGGGCGCGGATTGTGCCATCCATGTGGCAGCTCACCTTAAGCTCCAACTGCCGCGTTTTCCAGGACAAGACAGTTCTGGATATTGCCAAAGCGGTAATCGGCGAGTATGGATTGTCCTTGTCGGATCAGACCCACACAACCTACAAGCAGCTTGAATACTGCACGCAGTACTCCGAGTCGGATTTCCAGTTTGTCTCACGGATATTGGAAGAGAGCGGTATCTTTTATTATTTCGAGCATACTGACCAGGACAACAAAATCATATTGGGAGACGGACGAAATGCCTATCGGGACTGCCCGTTGTCGGCTTCAATTCCCTATGCCCTGAGTGGGGAAGGAGCCGAGGGAGCATACGGGGCAAGAGTTATCGAATTCAGCGCCATGGCAACCATGGTTTCAGGCAAGCACTCGACGGCGGATTATAACTACCGCGACTTTGTCCGGGCCGATGTGCCGGACAAGAATAGCGCCAGTCCATTCGGGAAAAATGCGTTTAGCGAGTATCTTTATCCCGCGGGAGGAGAAGGCTACGCGAACGACGCGACGCAAGTGAGCAAGGATCTTGAGTCGTTGTACCTGGAGACGCGGGCGCTGGCCGCCGATTCCATGTCGGAGGTTTTTCGCGGGGGCTCGAATGCGCGCTCTTTTTGTGCGGGTTATACCTTTAGCCTCACCAAAAACCCCCGCGATGCGTGGAACCGGAAGTACCTGCTAACCGCGGTGACCCTCCAGGCGGGCCAGGTTCCACCCTATCGAACGAGCGACACGCGTCAAGCATCGGAATACAGCAATCGATTCGCGGCGGTTTCCTCGGATATCGTCTTCAAACCCGCGCCGACGTTCACGAAGCCCAGGATCTACGGTCCGCAGACTGCCCTGGTTGTCGGGCCCTCGGGCGAGGAGATTTATCTTGACGCGCTGGGGCGCGCAAAGGTCCAGTTCTTCTGGGATAAGCAGAATCCGCGGAAATCGACAGTGGACACCACCTGGGTGCGCGTTGCGCAGAGCTGGGCTGGAAATGGATGGGGAGCATATTACTGGCCGCGCGTGAACGACGAAGTGGTGATTCAGTTTCTGAATGGGGATCCGGATAACCCGGTGATCACAGGTTCGGTTTATAACGGCGTGAATACGCCCAAATACGCCCTGCCTGACAATAGCACTCGTTCCGGACTGGTTACGCGTAGCAGCAAGGGCGGTTCTGCGCAGAATGCGAACGAGTTGCGCTTTGAAGACAAGATGGGAAGCGAGCAGGTCTACCTTCATGCCGAGAAGGACCTCGATGTTTCGATCGAGCACGACCGGCGCATCTCTGTGGGGAACAATGACTCGTTGATTGTTACGGGTGTGCAGAGCGAGCAGATCGGTTCTGACTACAACAGGCAAATCAAGTCGAATTCGGTGGAGCAGATCGGCGGGAATTCCGACCTTGCCATTAGCGGCAATCAAACGGAACAGGTGGGAGGGAATCACTTTCTCAATGTAAGTTCCAACCAGAGCATACAAGTAGGTTCGGCTTATTCCATCGTTGCCAACAATACGGTCTATATCAATGGGGGTATGAGTGTGGTGATTGAGGCGGGAATGGAACTTAGCCTGATAGCCTCCGGGAACTTTATCACGATCGGACCTACGGGAGTTGCGATCTCAGGAACAATGGTGCTGATCAATAGCGGCGGGGCTCCCGGTTCCGGCAGCCCTGGGGCGGTCAACAGCGCTGCAACGCCAGCTACTCCAGACACTGCAGACGATGGCACCAAGGGCGGGAAGATGAACAGTTAGGCGTTCACGCCCTTGCGAGTCAGCAAATCGAGTCGAGATCGATTCAAGGAATGATTGAGGACGCTTGATGCAAACATTGGCACAACCCGGCGCAGTCGCCCAGTTTCCCTCGATTGGAAGATGGAGTGTTACCGCGATGCCGGGTGGATGGATCTATGTTGCGGATTTTGGGATACGACAGATGATCATGGCCGCGGGAACGATAGCCGCAAGTGTTGGGGTGGGTCAAGACACGCTCAATGTTGAGAGCGGCCTCCCGGAGTATATCGAGAATCAAAAGAAACTGATTGGGAGCCGCCTGAAAGCAGCGAAATTCGCAGGACCGCAAGCGATCGCTTTTACGGGCGCGGATGAAGCTCACCTGCTCTTTGTTCGCCACAATGTGGCGTCAGCCGGGAGCATGTTGCATGCCCAGACTTATGTGCGATTGGGCCTTTGGCTGGGCATTGTTACCCTGACGGCGTTGGAAGGACAACTGGGGGCAGTACGAGCGGACTACGAGGCATTTGTGAAGGGCTTGCATATTAGAGCAGAACGGGCAAACGAGCCGGCAGTGAGGAATTAGCAAGTTGACACTGATTGTGGAGAAATGCCGATGCCGCCAGCAGCCAGAGTGACCGACATGCACGTCTGTCCAATGGTGACTGGCGTTGTGCCTCATGTGGGCGGTCCGATCCTGCCCCCTGGCGCACCTACGGTGCTCATCGACTTCCTTCCGGCCGCGACTGTAACTACCATGGCGACCTGCGTGGGCCCTCCGGATATGATCGTCCTGGGATCGATGGGGGTGATGATCAATTTTCTTCCTGCCGCCCGCATGGGAGACATGACGGTGCATGGCGGAGTGATTGTGATGGGCTCTCCGACATGCATCATTGGTGAGGTTGGAACGCCATCGCCCGGCGCTGGCGGCTTGGGCGGGGTCGTGGCTGGATTGATGGCGAGTGGTGTAACTCTGCCTTGAAAGGCATCTGTTCATGCAGCCGCAGTTTAGTTTATTGACCTGTAGAGTCCCATATCTTCAATAAAGCGGGAGAAATGTACTCTCTCACCGGATTGTAATTGGCATTTCGGGCCTGTTGGAATGCCGACAGTGCGTCCGCGGACGGCCCCTTCCACAGTGTTCGCGGGGTTTGCAGCATGGACCGTTCGATCAGGGTTGCTCCCAGGTAGAAGTCGGCCGCGCCTGGGTTCCGGGCGGTCTGCGGTGACTCCAGATAGTTCATGAGCGCTCTCCGCGCATCGTCGAACTGCGAATGGTAAAAATACTGGATTGCTGATGTCAGCTCATTCTTTGCAGCCGCCGGATCGTTCTGGATCGCCTGCTCAATTCTGACAGTATTGCTTTGCGCGTCCTGGTTGCCCGGCTGAAGTTTCAGTACCATTGCGTAATCGCTGAGCGCATCTTGCTGATTGTTCTGTTTCTCCGCGTTCCGCGCATCGTCGAGCAGTTTGTTCACTTTTTTGGGAATATCCGCATTTGAATTGACTGTGGGCCTGGGCGTGGAAACCGGCGGAGGCGGAGTGTTTTTTGCCTGCATCGCTCTCTGCAAGTCGGCAATCATTCCCGCCGGATTATTAGGCCCATTGGGGTTCAGTTCTTTGGCCATCGTCAATTGTCTGATTGCTTCTTGCTGATTGCTCTGCTCCACCTTCTGGGCCTGATCGATGTACCCTTTGTAAAGGTTTACGTTGTTGACGTAGGTATTCGCAGTCGCTTTAATGTCGGAATTTGTGATGCCTTGCGCCAGTGTGTTGACAGCCTGGAAGTCGCCTTTGGCCCAGGCGGCCTGTATCTGTTTGAGGAGTTTCTCGTTCTTGATTCGGTCCAGCAGGAACCTGGCTTGGCCGGATAACTTCGGGTCGTAATCTGTAACAAGCCTTGCCTGGGATTCCGCCTTGTCCAGATCATGACTCTTGTATGCCGAAAGGGCGATAACCAGCGCCGCTGTGTCGTCCTCGATGAGACCGTTGCGGTAGCTATAGCAGGTGTCTGCGTACTTTTTCTCTTTGGGGTCCAACTGCGCCGCCGCGCAAAAATCCTGAACCTGCCTCGCGCGGTCGCTGCCTTCGCCTTTCGCTTTTTCAGCCAGGTCTTTTGCCTGTTTCTTTGGATTGTCCTCGGCATGCAGCGCCTGCGCCGGCACTGCGCCAAGGATGAGGCAGAAAATGAAAATAGTTAGCCACCGGATCATTTTGCCCCCCCGATGATTTTTTCGATCGCAGTAGTGTCGATAGGCTTCAATTCGATATTGCATACCTGAGGGGACTGACCCACATCGCATTGTTGACTCTGTGTGCTTCCGTCGGGTCCCTTGAAGCTCACGTCATATCTGCCGGCCGGAATCTCATCGAGGCGCAACGGAGTCCAATGATCTCCGGCAGGAAGGGGTATGACCTTGCCTTTGTCGGAGGTCACGCTCACCACCTCAGCAAAGGGTGTGGCGTTGAGTTCGAGGACGCCCATTGGCGCGGCAGGCGCGGGACGCAGGAACCAGTATGCTGCGCCAGCCGCTCCGAGCACGATCACGGCAATGCATCCAATCAAAAGCGGAACCCGTGAGCCGCGCCGGGCTTTCACCGGCTCAAAGCCTGGCATTTCATGCCGAATTGCAACTTGCGTACTGGGCGCTTCCTGCATTGGAATGGCCGCCCCGGCCTGTTTGACCTTAGCTTCATTCTCCCTGGCGGCGTCCAGCCTGGCCTGCAATTCACGCACGCGTGAATGCTGCTGAACATCCTGCGGTTGGCTAGTGAGAAGCTGCGATGCTTGTTCAATGTTTTTTTCGCCCAGTGCCTGTGCGCGGCTCACGACTGCATCGATGCGGCGGGTCAGGTCGGTCAGGCTGCCGATCGCCTGCCGCAGCAACTGCTCGACAGATGCATCTCCAGTTTCCAAGGCCACGGGTTGCAGAAGAGCGATCGCATCTTCGAGCTTACCGGCCGCGATCAGTGCCTGCGCTTCCCGCGTGGAATTCGCCGCTGCCTGACGAAGTTCAACCTTTCGTTTCTGTTCTCGCGCATAATTAAGCAGGGATGCGATATCCTGGTTTTCGCCGCACTCAATCGCCGCGGATTCAAGAACCTGGATAGCCTCGCCAAACTGTCTCGCGTCGATGGACGCTTGTGCCTGCTTCAGGTACTGAGCTTTCCGCTCCCCGGTGCTCGCTTTCCTGAGCTGCTCGACGGCCTTTTCCTCCAGGGCAATCAACCGAGGCTCGCCTGGCATCTGTTCGAGTGCCTGGCGAACGGCGGCGAGAGCCTCCTGAGGGTTGGTTGGGAAAAGATCGTAAACCTGCAGCGATGTCGTCTCCACCAACTTCTTCGCGGCCTGTTCCCGTTGCCTCGTTTCCGCATCGACTTTCAACTGCAGCAGCACCGCCTCTCCGGGGAGACGTTCCTGTGCACGTTGAATCAGCACCAGTGCCCGCTCCAGCTCATCCGATGAAATGCACTCCAAAATCTCGACGGCGATTTGGTCGATGATCTTGCGCCGTCGCTGTTCTTCCTGGCGATCGACGGCGTCCTGGTATAGCTGCTGAGTTTCGGCGTCTGTCGGGTCAATCTCCAGCGCCGCGCGCAAATTCTTGATAGCTTCTGTATACTGCTGGGCAGCAAGTTGCCCTCGCGCGGCATCGCTGAACTCCCGGCGTGTGCGCGCCTTGGATGCCCGCTCCGCCTCCTGAAGGATCCTCGCGCGCTCGTTGCGCAGGTCCGTATTGCGCTCATCGAGTTGAAGCGCCTTGTCGATCAGTTCACTCGCAGCACCGAAGTTGCTGCGGGTGCGAGCTTCCCGTGCCTGCCCCAGAAGAGAGGCAACCTTATCGCCCTTCTCCTTCAATCCGCGAACGTGTTCGATTTTTTGGGTAAGCTCAGAATTTCCCCGATCCACTCCTTCCGCCTGCTTATAGAGCTCGAGCGCATCGGCATAACGCTGCGAAAGGACCGCCTCTTCAGCTTCCTCCAACAGTTGCCGAAGCTGCCCCGTCTTCTGTTGTCGTGAAAGCTTCTCCTGCACTTCGCGGAGCAGCTTCTTTACTTCTGCATTCTGTGGATTAATACGTTGCAGGTCGAGCAATACCGGTCTGACGCTCGTCCACTTCTCCTGATCCATCAGGTGCTTTACGCTACCCAGCACTTCACCCACATGTTCGCGCTTGAGTTCGTAGTTGATCGCCTCAATATCCGCGGCCATTTCCTCGGCTGTCTCATATCGATCGACCGGATCTTTTGCGAGCGCATGATCAAGCAAATGGTCAAGGGCTGGCGGATAACCGGTCAGCACACTCGACAGCGGGTCATGCGGTTCGTGGATCACCTTGTAAAGAGTTGCTGGATCGTCGCTGGGAAATGGCAACCGCCCCGTGAGCAGCAGGTAGAGAATGATGCCCACGGCCCAAATATCAGCCCTGCCATCCGCGGTCCTGCCCAGTAGTCTCTCCGGAGGGATGTAGTGAAAGGTGCCGATCACCATGCCCGTCTGTGTGTGACCGGATTGACTTTCCAGCCGGGCAACCCCGAAGTCAACTATCTTGACGTTTCCATCCGGCTGCACCATGACGTTTGCCGGCTTGATGTCCCGATGGATGACTCCCTTCTGGTGTGCATAGCCCAAACCGATGCACACCTGGCGAACAATTTCCAACTTTTCGATAAGAGAAAACTGGTGTCCGGCGCGGAGCAGATTCTCAAGCGAATCCCCGGGGACAAACTCCATGACGATGTAGGGAAGGCCATCCTGCTCGCCGAAGTCATAGACTGTGACGATATTCGGATGATTCAGGACGCCGGAACGAGCCTCCTGCAGAAAGCGCTGACGAAGCTCTTCAGTCGCTTCGGTGAGCGTCTTGATCGCCACCTCGCGACCGACAGATTTATCCAGTCCCCTGTAAACGACGCCCATGCCGCCAACGCCTAGGATTCCCAGAACCTGGTATTTGCCGATTTGAGTAACTGGCGTACCGGTATCCATTGCCTAACACCCGACTCGAATAGAACTCGAAGCCAGCAACAGCGCAGATTCTCGACAAATCCGGGCCGGCGCGACGAATTTCAACACACCCTAAGAAGGCTTGCTGCTTGTCAAATGCACGATGTGAATCTGCGTCGCTGTTGGATCCTTATCTGGAGTAGCAATCGTGAGGCCCCGGCTACGAGCTAATATACCTCATGATGCTCCCCCAAGGCTTGTCATTTTATGCTTGTTTCCATCCCCGGGATTCGGACAGGTCGTGAAGCCCGCGCCTGGGAGAAAGATCTTGTATCGCATTCATATCATGCAAGCTTCCTTATCCCCCCTTCCATCCGGCTCTCGCCGATGTTTAGATTGGCTTGGTCCCCAAAATCAGAATCGCAGACCATCGCAGAGGAATCACTAACGGTTGTCTTTCAAGCCCTCAGGTCCGGAATTCGTTACAATTCTGAGTCTATGGATGAAAAACCGCAGGAGAGCGTCTCTGTCGAGTTCGCGGTGGGCGTCGGCGACGGCAAATTCACAGCCACCGCGGTCGTGCCTGCCGGTCAAACCAACCTCACCCAGATCCTGCCTGTTTTGCAGTCGCTCGATGACTCGCTCATAGGCGGCATCACCGCGCAGTTGAACCAAGCCGGCCTCGCCGTCTCCTGCAAAGCCGGCTGTGGCGCCTGCTGCCGCCAGATGGTGCCGCTCAGCATCTTCGAGGCCGAAGCGCTCAGCAACTGGGTTCGTACCCTCCCCGAATCGCGCCAGGAGGAACTCGCCGAACGCTTCCATCAAGCACTCCTGAAGCTGGCTGCCTCCGGCCTCATCGACCGCATGGTCAACGAGGATTGGCTGTCCGAAACCGAGTCCGCCCGCCAGTTGGCCCTCGACTACTTCTACCAGCGCGTGCCATGTCCCTTTCTCGAGGATGAGTCCTGTTCCATCCACCCCATCCGTCCGCTCATCTGCCGCGAATACCTGGTAACCTCTCCACCTCAACACTGTGCAGATCCAGCCACCTTGCAGGCCGCCCCCGTTCACTTGCCGCTCAACTTTTCCCGCATCCTGAATGCCATCGGTGCTGAAGTCGAACGGGATTCACGCGGCTGGATCCCGCTGGTTTTTCTCTTCGCTTGGATGAAAAGCGGCGCCCGCCCCGGCGAAGCAGTCGCCGGCGCCGGCCCGCAGGTGTTGTATGAGTTTGTAAAGCGGATAGGCGAGGCCCGAAGGTGCATGCCTGTGCGTCGCCAAAATTCCATCCGGGCGTAATGAGGACCGGATTCGTGAATTTGACGGTCGTTTTGGCTGTAGTTATCGGCTGAGAACGGGGCGGCCGGTGATTGCAGAACACAGTCAAAATGGGGCTAAGTCCATAATGTGGGGTCGGCGGGTACACGTCTCCCTTTGGTTATCCTCCATTTTTATGGGAATGGATTGAAGAACAGATTAGGCAGCCAGATCGTAGCGATGATGCAAGCCACCGAGTCTCGGCATAGATATGTCCCGTCTATACGCATCTGAATCCGTCGCCGCTTCACGGCTCGATGGGGTTTGCTTCTCCAAACCGAGATGAGTTCGGTCCTCGTGGTAATAGTGGACGTATTCGTTCATTAATCGCTTCAGATGGCGTTCAAAGCAATCACGTGGTCGAGCATATCCCGGCGGCAGTTGCCGACCCAGCGTTCAGCAACACCATTCTGCCACGGACTGCGGAACCCAGTTCGCTTCGGTTGGACGTCAAAGCTCTTCACTGTGCCGATCACTTCACCATTAAACTGTGCGCTACGATCAAAGATTGAGTAACCGGGCGCTGAATCCGAGGGGAATGCCTCGTGCAACCGCTGAACGACCATAGGGAGCTGGTGTGTGACGGTCAAAGCCGGAAATCGATCTTCATCGTTCTGCATTCGAACAATTCGAAAAGGGACTGCCGAACTCCCGAACAGAGAATCCTCCGAGTTTTTCCGCAAGGTCGAAAGGCGGAGAATGTTCTCCGGTCCCTTTCAGAGCTAAATACTGAATACGCGCGAATTTACCCGGAGAGGAACGGATAGTTCGATTTCTCTACCTAAGTTGTTGATTGTAAAAATTCTATGGCGGAGAGAGTGGGATTCGAACCCACGTTAGAGTTTCCCCTAAACACGCTTTCCAAGCGTGCGCCTTCAGCCACTCGGCCATCTCTCCAGAGGGCGGTCTATCTCTTCAATTTAACATACGCCTAGTGCCGGGTCGTTTTAGGAGCGGCGATAGTTTCGAAGGGAGAATCAGGCCCGTTTCACGGCGAGGATGCGTTTGCTAGGCTTGGCTGCCTGATTTATAGTTTCGTTTGCTCGCCGGGAAGAGTTTTTGCATGCGTCTACGGTGAGATATGTTTCTCAGAAAGAGGAAGTTCATGGCCGGGATCTCTCGTCGCAAACTGCTCTACTCTGGAGCGGCGCTTTCTGCATCATCACTGGTGGCCCAATCTGCCTGGGGTCGCGTGGCAGCGCTCATGGGCGGCGCTCCCGGCGCCGGTTCGGCTGGGGCGCTGGCTGCGGTTTCGCCGCGGGAACAGCTGCTCTTCGACTTTGGGTGGAAGTTTCAATTTGGACACGGCAGCGATCCGACTCGCGATCTGGGCTTCGGGTACGGCCAGGGAGATTTTGCCAAGACAGGCAACTTCGCCTTCTCGAAAGCTGAATTTGACGACTCCAAGTGGCGCAAGGTGAACCTGCCGCACGATTGGGCTGTCGAGCTGCCTTTTGTTCGCGACGAGGAGCAGAAGTCGCATGGGTATAAGCCTCTCGGCCGCCGTTATCCAGAGACCAGCGTGGGGTGGTATCGGCGCGAATTTGAGATTCCGGCCAGCGATCAGGGCCGGCGGATTGCGGTTGAGTTCGACGGCGCCTTTCGCGACGTGCTGATCTTTGTGAATGGGTGCTTTATCGGCCGCAACGATAACGGCTACGCTCCCTTCCGCTTCGACCTGACGGATTTTTTGAATTACGGAGAGAAGAACTATATTGTTGCGCGCGTGGATTCGAGCTTTGGCGATGGATGGTTTTACGAGGGCGCGGGCATCTACCGGCATGTGTGGCTGACCAAGACAGATGCGCTGCACCTGGGCAAGTGGGAGAGCACGGTGCGGACTTCTGTGAATGGCGGCTCCGCCGTTTTGACTCTTGGTACAGTGGTGGCGAACGAGGGAAAGCAGGCGGAGAGCGCACGGGTTAGCTGGCAGATCCTCGATGCCTCTGGTAAAACTGTGGCCACGGCTGAAGCTTCGCCGCAATCGATCGCTGTGGACGGAAGTGCAAGCTTTACGGCCAACGCACAGCTAGCCGATCCGGCGTTGTGGTCGGTGGATGCGCCGAACCTCTACTCGGCGATTGTGACTGTGGAAGCGGGCGGCAAAGCGCGTGACGCCGAGCGCGTCAGATTTGGAGTGCGCACCGCGGTCTTCGACGCCGACAAGGGATTCTTTCTAAACGGCAAATCTATCAAGCTTCAGGGCACATGCAACCATCAGGATCATGCCGGAGTCGGCGCGGCGGTGCCGGATCGCTTACAGTGGTTCCGGCTGGGAGTGCTGCGCGAGATGGGATGCAATGCGGTACGCACCTCGCACAATATGCCGACGCCGGAGTGGGTGGAAGGCTGCGATCGTATGGGCATGATGATGATGTGCGAGACGCGGCAGATGAGTTCGAATCCCGAGGGTCTGGCGCAACTGGAGACGATGGTCAAGCGCTATCGCAACTCGCCTTCCATCGTTATCTGGTCAATCGGCAACGAGGAGAACCAGTTGCAAGAGCAAATGGCCGAAGAGGGCACGAAGATCGCAACGACCATGGTGCGGCGTTGCCATGAACTGGACCCCACGCGCGTGGTTTCAGCCGCCGTAAATGGAAACAATAAGAAGGGCGTCTCCGAGGCATTCGACATCATCGGCTTCAATTACTATCTGCAGTACCCCGACGAGTATCACAAGAACAATCCCAAGAAGGCAATTTATGGGTCGGAGACGGCCAGCGCCATCTCCACGCGCGGCGAATACTCGACCAGCAAGCTGCGCAATACGATTCGGGCATACGATACCAGCGAGCCGGGCTGGGGCGAGACGGCTGAGCAGTGGTGGACGTTCTACGGCACTCGGGAATGGGAGGCGGGCGGATTTGCGTGGACGGGCTTCGATTATCGCGGAGAGCCCACGCCTTATGGCTGGCCCTCGATCAACTCGCAGTTCGGTATTGTGGATATGTGCGGGTTTCCGAAGGACACGTTTTACTACTACAAATCTTGGTGGGGCGCCGAGCCGGTGCTGCACCTTTTTCCGCACTGGAACTTCGAGGGCAGGGAAGGCGACGAGATTCCGATTTGGGTTCACTCGAACCTGGACGAGGTGGAGCTGTTTGTGAACGGCAAGAGCCTGGGCAGCCAGAAGGTTCCGCGGCTGGGACATGTGGAGTGGAAGGCGAAATACGAGCCGGGTGTGATTGAAGCACGTGGGTCAAAAAGCGGCCAGGTGGTGCTGACTGAGAAGCGCGAGACGACTGGGCCGGCGGTTTCAATACGGCTGACGGCGGATCGGACGGAGATTTACGCTGACGGAGAGGACGTTGCTGCTCTGAAAGTTGAGGCGCTGGATAAGGAAGGGCGCGCGGTTCCTACGTCCGGCACTTATATCGGATTCAAAATCTCCGGTAATGGAACGCTGATCGGCGTGGGGAACGGTGATCCCAACTGCCAGGAGAGCGATAAGGAGCCGCATCGGTCGCTGTTCAATGGGCTCGCACAGGTGATTGTGCAATCGACCAAGCGGGAGGGCGAGATTCATATTGAGGCGGTGAAAGAAGGTTGGGATGGTCCTGAGCTGACGCCGGCGAAGTTGGTGATTAAGACGAAGAAAGTGGAACTGCGGCCTGCGGTGGAATAAGAGCAGGGAATAGGGAATAGAAATGGGGAGACCTTGCGGTCTCCCCATTTTTGTTTTTGCGCCATAAGCGCGTACGCCTGACGGCAAGTCCTAGTACATGCCGTCCATGCCGCCGCCGTGGCCGCCGCCTGCTGGGGCAGCCTTTGGCTCGGGAAGCTCGACTACCAATGCTTCGGTGGTGAGCAGGAGAGCCGCGATCGAGGCTGCGTTTTGGAGAGCGGTACGGGTTACCTTGGTGGGGTCGATGACGCCAGCTTTGACCAGGTCTTCGAACTTGCTGGTCAGAGCGTTGTAGCCGTAGTGCGGGTTGTACTTATCGCTTTCCTTGTTCTTGCCCTCGATGACCTTGGCAACTATGACAGCGCCCTCTGCGCCAGCGTTGGCCACGATCTGGCGGAGAGGCTCTTCAAGCGAGCGGCGAACAATTTGCGCGCCGATCTTCTCATCGCCTTCCAGGGTTTTGATCAGGTCGTCGACCGCGGGGATGACGCGGACCAGGGCCACACCGCCTCCGGGGACGATGCCTTCCTCGACCGCAGCGCGTGTGGCGTGCAGAGCATCCTCAACGCGAGCCTTCTTCTCCTTCAGCTCGGTTTCGGTTGCCGCGCCCACCTTGATGATGGCGACGCCGCCGACCAGCTTTGCGAGCCGCTCCTGGAGCTTCTCCTTGTCGTAGTCGGAGGTGGTCTTTTCAATTTGAGACCTGATCTCCTTGACGCGGCCTTCGATGTCGCTGGACTTGCCACCGCCGTCGACGATGGTGGTGTTGTCCTTGTCGATGGTGATGCGCTTTGCCTTGCCCAGATCCTCAAGCTTCACGCCTTCCAGCTTGATGCCGAGGTCTTCAGTGATGGCCTTGCCGCCGGTGAGGATGGCAATGTCGCCCAGGATGGCCTTGCGGCGATCGCCGAAGCCGGGAGCCTTGACGGCAGCCACGTTGAGCGTGCCGCGCAGCTTGTTGACGACCAGGGTCGCCAGCGCTTCGCCTTCAACGTCTTCCGCGATGATCAGAAGGGGCTTGCCGCCGCGGGCAACCTGCTCGAGCAGGGGAAGCAGATCCTTCATGGCGCTGATCTTCTTTTCGTAGATCAGGACGTAGGGCTCTTCGAGAATGACTTCAAGCCGCTCGGCGTCGGTGACGAAGTAGGGGCTGAGATAGCCGCGGTCAAACTGCATGCCGTCGACAGTCTCGAGACCGGTGTGCATGGTCTTCGACTCTTCGATGGTGATGACGCCATCCTTGCCGACAACCTTGACCGCTTCGGCAATGATGTCGCCGATCTCCTGGTCGCCGTTGGCGGAGATTGCGCCCACCTGGGCTACGGAACCTTCGTTGACAGGCTTGGAGAGCTTGCCGAGGGCGCCGGTATCGATCCACTTTCCATCCTTGTCGCGTGAGCCGATGATGACCGTAACGGCCTTCTCGATGCCGCGGCGGAGGGCCATGGGATTGGCGCCTGCCGCAACCGTCTTGACGCCTTCGCGGAAGATGGACTGGGCCAGAACTGTTGCTGTGGTGGTGCCGTCGCCGGCAACGTCGGAGGTCTTGGAGGCAACTTCACGGACAAGTTGCGCGCCCACGTTTTCCATGGGGTCTTTGAGGTCAATCTCTTTGGCCACCGTCACGCCGTCTTTGGTGATGGTGGGTGAACCGAACTTCTTTTCGATTACAACGTTGCGGCCCTTAGGCCCGAGCGTCGCTTTGACGGCGTCCGCGAGCGTGTTGACGCCGCGCAGAATCGCCTGACGGGATTCTTCACCGTGCAGAATTTGCTTTGCCATTTTTGTTACTCTCCTAATTCAGTTTTCAGTTTCAGGGATCAGAGATCAAGGATCAGAGATCAGGGGATGATTACTTCTTCACGATGCCGAGGACTTCTTCTTCGCGCATGATGAGGTACTCTTCGCCGTCGATTTTGATTTCGGTGCCGGAGTATTTGCCAAAGAGAATCTTGTCACCAGCTTTGACGTCGAGAGGGAAGACCTTGCCTTCGTCGTTGGACTTGCCCTTGCCAACGGCAATGACTTCGCCCTCCTGGGGCTTTTCCTTGGCGCTATCGGGGATGATAATGCCCCCACGGACGGTTTCGCCCTCTTCCACACGGCGGACGAGGATGCGGTCATGGAGCGGGGTAAATTTGACTGCTACGGATGTTGCTGCCATTGCTTTGCTTCTCCTTCACGCGCGGCGAGGTTGAGCCCCGGCCGCGGGTTTTGAGTGGTTCTCAACTTTAAAGCTTGCCGGAATTACGGATTGCGCTCCCTGAATTTGGGGATAGAGCTGATTTAAGCAGTTCCATTTAGAGTGTGCTAGCACTCTCGCCTTCCAATTGCTAACGATAAGGAAGGCGAGCCCATGTTGTCAAGAGGTTGGCCGTGAAGATATGAGTGAGTCTCGCTAAGATTAAATCATTCGGCGAACCATCCATCTCTCGTTCAATTGGAACGCTTTTGACCAAAGAATGGCTGAAATTGATCATTTTCGAGCTATTTTTGCTATCAGAATCCTGGCGGTATCGTTTTGTAATCATGCACTTAGGCACGAAATAAGGCGAACAAGCGGAGAATCGACCCCCCAGGGGGTGGGGGTCACCGTCGCGTGGATGGCTCCAGTCACGTCTCCCTAGAGATTCAGACCCGGAGGCGCCGATGAGCTTTGTTGCCATAACGGAGACTGGCAGGGGGCGCGGAAGATGATGAGATTCAATGATGCTTAATTCTCCTAAAAATATTGTGCGCGAATTGGGGATAATAATCTGCAAAGTGGAGTCTCATTCTTGTTGTTCGGATGGGGCCATCTCGCTGGAACGGGGAATAGAAGAATGGCGCGGCCCCACTCGCTGACGCTCAGGTCTACGGGTTAGAATGAATTTCATGGTTCGTCGTTTACTATTTTTTTTCGTCGTTGTAGTCGTATCCGGCCTGATGGCTCTTTCGCTTGCTGCCGGCGCCCAGGAGAAGGCCAATCGAGGCCGCAAGTACAAGGCGCCCCTGCCGACCGCACACATCGAGGTAACTGTGTTGCGCGATGTGAATGGCAAGCCCATTGAAAACGCCGCGGTCGTCTTCCATCCCATGGAAGGCGATAAGGACGTGGGCAACATGGAGCTGAAGACGAATGACGAAGGCAAGACCCTGATCGACGTGCTTCCCGTCGGCTCGACGGTGCGATTGCAGGTGATTGTGCGCGGCTTTCAGACCTATGGGGAGGATTACCCGGTCGATAAGCCCAATATGGCAATCGAGATCAGGATGAAGCGACCAGGCGAGCAGTACTCGATCTATAAGCCTCACGCGGCAGATGAGGTGATGGGCGGAAAGACGGCGGGGCAGCCCAAGGATGGAGCGCCGACACCGGTACCGGACAAGACGGGCGGGACTCCCGCGCAGCCGAATGCGCAGACTGGCAGCCAGGCTCAGCCGAAGTAGGGCCGGTATTCATTTCTGGAACCAGTCGCGCCCTTTTGAATAAGCGGGACAATGAGCAACCTACCACTCAGCGGCAAATCGGCACTGGTTACCGGGGGCGCGCGGCGCATTGGCAGTGGGATCGCGCTGGCGCTGGCCGGGGCTGGGGCGGATGTGGCTGTTACCTATCTGAAATCCCAAGACGATGCTGCGCGGACGGCTGTGGAGATTGAAGCTCTCGGCTGCCGGGCGATTGCGATTGAGTGCGATGTGCGCTCTGAGGCCTCGGTGCGGGAGGCGATTGCGGCTGCTATCGGGAAATTTGGGCGGCTGGATGTGCTGGTGAATAATGCCGCCGTCTTTGAAACTGCTCCGCTGGAAAGTATCACCCTTGAACAATGGGATGCGGTCTTCGAGACTAATGCGCGGGGGCCGTTTCTGGTGGCGCGAGAGACGCTCGCTTTCCTTCGCGCTGCTGAGGGAAGGATTGTGAATATCGGCTCGCTGGGGGGGATTCATGCATGGGCGGGGCACGGGCACTATTGCGCTTCAAAGGCCGCGCTACACATGCTTACGCAGGCTATGGCCAAGGCATTTGCGCCAGAGGTGAGCGTGAACTGCGTTGCGCCGGGATGGGTGGAGTTGGGTGAGCGGCCTCGTGAAGAGGCGGCGCGATTTGCGGCGAAGACGCCGATGCGGCGGAATGGGACGGTGGAGGATGTGGCCCAGGCGGTGCTGTTCTTCGCTACGGGACCGCGGTTTGTTACGGGGCAGATATTGGTTGTGGATGGCGGGTTGGGGATTTCCTAGAAGTTGCGCACTTGCGTTCCTCAGAGGCCGTTGGTTTCTGCTTATTTAATTATCCTTGCATCGTCCCGATGGGACTCAGAGACGAATCTATCAAATCTCTTTTCCCCACGCTGAAGCGCGGGGCTAACGAACTCTGCGCCTCCGGCGCGTTTGTGCGGATATTTTTATGCGGTTCCCCATAACGCCTCGATTATTTTTGCATTTTTTGGCGCGAATAAATTCATGCCCCGACACAAAACGGGTTTGGGACGAGTTTGCTCCGATTTACTTAGCGAGAGAATAGACGTTGCCAGAGACTCTTTGTGATCGTCTTTGGAACGCCGTTGCCGGTCGAGGCGGGGGGGGCTTTGGCGGGTTTGGAAGGGTTGCGGCTGGGATCGAACTTGAGCGGTACGTCTTCCCACAGGCCGAGAGGTTCGGGTTGAGCGGGCCAACGTGCGCCCTCAAGGGCGGCGCGGGGATTGGAGATGCAGAGCCGACGGGCGGTCTCTTCGCCGGATCGGTTGACTATGTAGTCATAGGCCATCTTCATCTTGGGCGGACGCCACTGGGGGTTGTGGGCGTCGGTGGCGATGAAGTGGATCCAGTTGCGGTCAAGAAGCTCGTTGGAGAAGGCTTCAGCGAGCTTGCCAAAACGGCCGTGGAGAGAGGCGGCGGTAACCTGGACGAGGCACCCTTTTTTGAGCCAGTCGGCCAGCATATTGGGGCGCTGGTAGAGGACCGTGTTGCGCTCCGGGTGAGTGACGATGAGGGTATATCCGGCCAACTGCAAGCGGAACATGGCGTCAGGCAACTGTGGAGGGATGACCACTTCGGGGAACTCGATGAGCAAGTAGCCTTTGCCTTCAATGGAATAACGCAGAGGGTTGGCCAGGGCATCGAGGATATTGTCGGCGTGGAGGTGGAAGTCACAGCCGAGGCCCAGGCGGACAACGTCCTTGAGGAGCGAGCGCAGCTCGGCCAGGCGTTGGTGGACAATCTCAGCCTGATAAGGAAAGGCGTAGCTGGCGTGGGGTGTGCAGACGATATCCGTGATTCCCTCGGCTGCGGCCTCGCGGGCCATGGCCAGGGAGGTTTCGAGGTCGGGCGGGCCGTCGTCTACGCCGTAAATCAGATGGTGATGAATGTCGATCATTGCTTCCTATGCCCCACCTGATGAAACATATATCTTAATGAGTCGCCTGTGCCTCAACCATGGAGGCGAAGATCTTCCAGCCGTCGGCCGAGCCGAGGAGTTTTTCGCTGGAGCGGTCGGGATGGGGCATCATGCCGAGAACGTTTCTCCCGGCGTTCAGGATGCCCGCGATGTTGCTCAAGGAGCCGTTGGGATTGGCCTCCGGGGTAATTTCTCCTTTGGGAGTGGCGTAGCGGAAGGCGATTCGGTCTTCGGCTTCAAGCTGATGCAGGTCCTCGGGGGTGCAGTAGTAGTTGCCTTCCATGTGACCGATGGGCAATTGAAGCACTTCGCCCTTGGTGAGCCCGGCGGTAAAGGGGCTATTCGTGGTTTCAGCGCGGAGATAGACCTGCTTGCAGATGTATTTGAGACCGGCGTTGCGCATGAGCGCACCGGGGAGCAGGCCGGACTCAGTGAGGATCTGGAAGCCGTTGCAGATGCCCAGGACCAAGCCGCCTCCGGCTGCAAAGCGCTGGACCGACTGCATGACGGGCGAGAAGCGGGCGATGGCGCCGGTGCGCAGGTAATCGCCATAGGCAAAGCCGCCGGGAACCAGGACTGCATCAACGCCTTGAAGATCCTCGGAGTCGTGCCAGAGGAAGGTGACGGGCTGATGAGCGACTTCGGCAATCACGTTGTAAGTGTCGTGGTCGCAGTTGGAGCCGGGAAAGACCAAAACCCCGAATTTCATGGTTCTAGGGTAACAGCTTGACGCCGCGGGATACAGGGAATCCGGGGTGCGGATAGCTCCATTTTTCGCGCCGTTAGCAGTGATATACTCACATGGTCAGGCGCGTGTGCGCCTCTATTGTCTATCGAACGTTGAGGTTCTTATGTCCGGCCATTCAAAGTGGGCCACGATCAAGCACAAGAAGGGCGCGCTGGACGCCAAGCGCGGCAAGATATTCACTCGTCTCCTGAAGGAGATCGCGGTAGCCGCCAAGGGAGGCGGCAACCCGGACACCAATGCACGCCTGCGAACGGCAGTTGCCGCGGCGAAGGCGGAGAATATGCCGCAGGAGAACATCAAGCGGGCCATCCAGCGCGGCACGGGCGAACTGGAAGGCGTGAATTACGAAGAGATCAGCTTTGAGGGCTACGGGCCCGGCGGGGTTGCGATCATCGTGGATGTGATGACGGACAACCGCAATCGGGCGGTGAGCGAGATCCGGCATGCATTCAGCAAGAACGGCGGAAACCTGGGCGAGTCCGGCTCGGTGCGGTTCATGTTTCACAAAAAGGGCGTGATCGCGGTGGAGAAGTCCGCCGCGACGGAAGATCAGTTGATGGACATCGTGCTCGAACACGGCGGAGATGATCTGAACGACGAGGGCGATACCTGGGAAATCATTACCGATCCGTCCGCTTATGACGGTGTTCTTGCGGCGTTGAAGGCGGCGGGGATCGCCACGGTGATGAGCGAAGTGACCTTGGTTGCGTCGACTTATACCAAACTTGAAGGCACGCCGGCGAACCAGATGATTCGCTTGCTGGAAGTTCTGGAAGAATGCGACGACACGCAAAATGTTTACTCGAACTTCGACATGGATGCCGAGGCGATGGAACAGGCGGCGGGCTGAGTTATCTTTAGGCGAGCAAGGAAGAGGCCGCCCGGTTGTGGCGGCCTTTTTATGGGAATAATCCTTCATTGTGATTGAGGAAAGGGCAGAAGATTGAGACGATCAGCAAGGTTTTTCACGCTTTTTCTGATAGCTGGGAGTCTGATGGTGGGAGCGTGGTTGGCTTCAGCCGAAACATTAGAAACCGCAGCCGCGAGCGGTGATAACGCCGCCGGCTCTGCAACTCCGGCGCACCAGCAACGTACCTGGGAGTATGGGCCATTTATCAACTATGGAAATGGCTTGGGAAACCGCGATACGTACAAGTTTCTTTCCGCGGGCTTGCAATTGGGGAAGCAGCTTTTTCCGGTTACGCACTCTGGGTCCTTCGAACTTGGCGTTAACATTATGCCGCTGTGGCAGGCCTATACACCGGCGCCGCACGAGCAGTCGGTTATCATCGGAGGCGTGAATTATGGCGACGCTCCTTATGGAGGCGGAACATATCGAGGCGTCAGCATTACACCGGTGATCTTTCGCTGGAATTTCCCGACCTGGCGGGAGCGCATTCAACCGTGGCTTCAGGGCGCGGGCGGACTTATCTATACCACACACAAGTTTCCGCCGGATGAATTGGTGATGCACGGAGAACCGGGCGGGACTAGCGTATGGAACTTTTCGCCGCAGGGAGGCGGAGGGTTTCACATCTTTACGCGGTCGCGGCGTTCGATCGATATAGGCATGAACGGGGAACATATCTCCTCGGCTTCACTGGGGGACAAAAACCCTGGTGTAAACGCCAGCCTTCAGGTGCAAGTGGGTTATACGTTTTGGAGATGAATCAGCACAGGGCTGTGGCCGCCGGGGGGTAGAAATTGTTAAAAGAACATCCCCTCAGGGGCTAAAGCCCGCACGAATTCTGCTTAACATTCGGCACGACTAAAGTCGTGCCCTGACACTTTGAACTAATGCGAAGATTTACGGCTCGGCTAAGGCCGTTTCCGTTCGGAGCTTCGATGGTTGAGTTTCCTGGTATCCCACCCTTGCGACAAGAACAAAGACGTCGCAAGGATGGGGCACCCAGAGTATTTCATTTGTCGGCTTACCTTCGGCTAAAGCCGTGCACTTTCGAAGTTGGGGGGACCGTTGATGAGCGGAGCGGTAGTTGAGTGCGTTCCCAACTTCTCAGAGGGTACGGATGCCCGGCGGGTCGAGGCGATAGTTGCCGCAATGCGCGTGGAGGGGGTGTGGCTGCTTGACTGGTCAATGGACGCCGATCTTAACCGCTCGGTGGTGACAATTGCCGGAGATCCGGCGGCGGTGGTGGAAGCGGCGGTGCGCGGGGCCGGCAAGGCAGCTGAGCTGATTGACCTGACCCGGCAGCAGGGGGCTCATCCTCGCATTGGCGCGGCGGATGTGATTCCTTTTGTGCCCATCTCCGGCATCAAACTGGAGCAATGCGCGCTGCTGGCCCGGCAGGCGGGATTGGAGATCTGGCGGCGCTATGGCATTCCTATATATTTCTACGAGGCGGCGGCGGCAAGGCCAGACAGGGCAAATCTCGAAGACGTGCGGCGGGGGCAGTTTGAGGGGCTGCGGGATGCGGTAAGCAAGGAAGCAGCTCGCCGGCCTGACCTGGGGGGTCCCGGGCTGCATCCCACGGCTGGAGCCTGCGCCGTGGGAGCGCGCAAATTTTTGGTGACCTACAACATTTATTTCGCTACGGCCGACGTTTCAGTGGTCAGGGCGATTGCCAGGGAGATTCGAGCGGCATCAGGCGGGCTGAAGGGGGTAAAGGCGATGGGGGTTCTGGCCCATGGGCGAGCACAGCTCTCCATGAACATCACAGATTTTACGGCGACCCCGCTCTCCCAGGTCTATCGGGCGGTATCAAGCCTTGCGCTCAAGCACAAGGCCGAGTTGGTGGAGGGAGAGGTGATGGGGTTGATTCCTGAGGCGGCCTGCGAGCGGGAGAGCGAGTGGATGCGTCAATTAATAGAGTTCGACCCTCAAACCAAGATACTGGAGCGTCGACTCGGGGCTCCGCTTGCATGGCCGGGAGACGTTTAGCGGGTTGTGCAGGAGCAAGACCGGCGTTTAAGAAGACGCACGACAGGTACAATAACAACAATGGATTGAGAGCGTTTATAGGATTCACGTATGGGGACGAAAGGACGAATTTGGAGCCGATTTCCACATGCTGGATGTGAAGATACGCAGGAATCCCGGAGGATGAAAGTGTTGAAGGCTTTTCAGAAAGTTTCGATTGCAACCACGCTGCTGGCGGCAGCTACTTTGGCACCTGGAGCGCAGCTGTCAGGCGATGCCCGCGGAGCCGTTCCGCATGAAGTGCAGCAGTTGGTCGTGATTGACTATCGCGAGATGGAGAACTCGGCCACGGCGATGAATCTGCGCGAGCGGGTGATGCCCCCGGAACTGAAGCAGTTCGACGAGGCTTTGACCAAGTCGGGACTGAACGACAACCACGATGTGGACCAACTGGCCTTTGCCATGTTCCGCGCCCCGGTTACCGGCCAAAAATCACGCAACCCGAATGCGAGCAACGAGCGAATGGTGACGCTGGGTATCGCCCAGGGCCAGTTCGCCTTGCAGGACATTCTGGCCAACTTTAAGAAGCGGGGAATCAAGCCCCTGATGGTGCGTACCAACAGGATCTATCCGCTGCCCAAGACCGGCATGGTTTTGTGCTTTGTGGATCCGTCCACGATGGTTTTTGGCGACAAAGATGCAGTCACAAAAGCTTTGGATGCACGGGACGGCGTCTCTCCCAGCCTGCTGACCAACGACTCCATGATGGACGCAATGAAGACCGTGGACAGCGAGCCGCTGTGGAGCATTCTGGACCAGAAGGGCACCCAGAACATGATGAAGCAGGTGCTGGGCGAAGCCGGTTCAGTCACCGATTTCGATACAGTGCAGAAGCGACTGCAAGCTTCGTGGTACTCGATGAACTTTTCGCACGGCGTGAAGTTTGATCTGACCATCTCCACTGGCGATACGTTTACCGCAGCCACGATCACTTCGCTGCTGTCGGCGGCGCTGACATTACGCAAGATGAGCAGTGGGGATGCGGAGAAGCAGGCGTTGAACGGTACTCAAATCGCCTCGAATGCCGGAAATATGAGCATCCACTTTGCCACCTCCGACAAGACGTTTAACGATTTGCTGCACTCGCCGCTTTTCCAGGGGCTGGTGCGCTAAGGTAGCGGACTGAGGAGAATCTCCGGATGGCGTGGCCGTCCGGAGATTCTGTCTAGAGGCCTAAGACCGCTGATCAGGGAGATCGGTTAGCCGCAGCCTGACTTCGCGGCTGTTTTGGGCCGGCGCTGCGGACTGACCAGTGTAGTTGCCCCATTCCAGACCGGGATAAGACCACTCGTTATAGAGGCTGAACGAAACCCGTCCATCGGGAAGCACCGATGCGCGCACGGCTACGTCGGCGTTGGCTTCGGCGCGGGCGCAAACCGGGCTTCCGGCCAGGGTGCAGGCTGCGTACCAGATATTTTCCTTTAGCGATCGGAAGTCGTTCGTGGCATGCGAAGTTTCGTCGGTTTTGCCCCAAAGAAAAGCATCCCCAGTATCCTCTGACCACGACCACTCCGGGCGGACCCGATAAGCGAGCGCCGGATGGGCGGCCTTCTTGAGCGCGATTCCTTTGGGGCGGCCGATGTGATCATCGGGGTAGACGGACCATAGGGAATCGCGATGCCAGGAGAGTTTGTCGATTGCATCTGGCAGGATATAGGCGACTCCGGAGGTGCTTGTTTCTGAAGGATTGGCGTGGATGCGGTAGCGCGTGGTGAGCAGGCCGCTGCCATCGATCTCGATTTCGAAATCTACCGGAATGCCGTCAATGCCTTCGTTCTTCTTGCACTCACCCGAGGTGAAGATCGTAACCGTATCGCCGACAGCGACGGCTTCGAAATGACGCAGCAGCCAGGGGGAAGTTAATGGGCCGGTGCCGAGGTCGAGATAGGGTCCGCCGGTGAGAATCACCTTCCCGTTGAATTGGGCTTCGCGGATCAGACCGGTGGTTTGGCTGATGGTGATGGATAAGTTTGGTCCGGTGATGAGCAGGTGGTTCCCGGAGCGGGTCAAGACTGCCGGGGCTGGCTTCGGTAGGGCGAGCGACGGGGAAGTGGGATCGATTCTCAGATGGAATTGATCGACCGATCTACCCTTTGCAGAAAAATCGAGCTGCAGCGCGTCGTTGGGCATCCAGGTGCGCGGCGGGATTTCCAAGTAGCCGGAACGATGCGGGGCGAGATCGACGGACGAAAGACGGCCTGAATCGGTGCCGGCTGCCCAGCGAATCTCAATCTCATTCAGGTTTGTATGATCGAATGTATTGGTGATGGGGATGGAGAGAATGCTGCCGCGCGCGGGGGCCGGCAGGGGGCGGTCGTCAATGCGAATGGGAGAGTAGGCCTTGGCGGTGAGCCAGTACTCCGGCTTGGGACGGCGCCAGCCGTCGATGATACCCCAGGGGCCGTACCCTTCCGCTCGATCGGGCAAGAGGAAAACTTCATCGATGCCGGCCCAGATCGATCCGCCGAGGCAGCCTTCCGCAGAGAGGAACTTCTCGCCGAAACGACGGATGCTTCTTCCCCAGAAGTTGCGAACGCCTGGGTCGCGGCGCAGCGTATCCAGGTTATAGCAGGAGATGTGGGCGAATTCGTCGTTCAACAGGGGATAAGTGCTGCTGCTTAGATCGGCGTTTACATCGGCGTAGTGGCGGCTATAGATATCGTAGGCCGAGGTTTCCATGGGGACGTTGTCGGGGTAACTAAAGATGACGGGGCGGCTGGGGTCGTGCTCGGTGGCGAAGCGGCGCTCGGCCGCGAAGTTTGTTCCCCATTGGCTCTCGTTGCCCAGTGACCAGAAGAGAACCGAGGCGTGATCGCGATCGCGTTCGATCATCTCCTGAAACTGGCTGAGGAAGCGGGAGGTAAAGTCGGGATTGGAGGACGGGCCGTTCTCTTCATTCGACCAGCAGACGGCTGATTCCTCTTCCAAATAGATGCCGTGGCGGTCGCATGCCTCGAGAAATTGCTCGGAGGGCGGGTAGTGGGAGGTGCGGATGAAGTTGATGTTGGCGGCGCGAAAGAGTGCTGCGTCCATTTCGTCAAACTCAGTGGGCACGGCACGGCCGTGGATGGGGTGAATGCTGTGGCGGCAGACGCCGCGAAGCTTGACGGGACGGCCATTGACGAGAAGCCGGTTGCCATCGCGCCGTATGGTGCGGAAACCGATTTTTCGGTCAAAAGATTCGACTGTCTGGCCGCCAATGACGAGAGAGACCTGAAGCGTATAGAGGTTGGGGTGCTCCGCGTCCCATGATTCTGCCGACTGCACGATGATCTTTTGTGCGGTCTTCGAATCTCCGGGGGCGAATGGGATCGTGTTCACTTTGAGAGGAATAACGACGCCGGAATTATCGGTGAGCGCTAGTTGGAGCTGGGCGGGGCGAGCATCGAGCGACGATAACCCAGCCGCCAAATTGAGGATCCCGGATTTACTCTCGACGTCGAATGAGGCCGCTGCATCCAGAGATCTGAGGCAAACCGGTGGAACGGCAAAGAGGCGCACGCCGCGAAGAATTCCGGCGATGGAATGCTTGGCGTAGTAACTGGCTTGAGAAATATCGTCGCTGCGATCGGTGACGCCGAGGACCAGGTCAGCTTCTTCACCGGGCTTTACGTGATCGGTGATCTCGCAATCCCAGGAGGTGAAGCCGCCAAAGTGATCGCGGAGATAAACGCCGTTGACCCACAATCTTGCATGACCGTAGACACTGTCAAAGCGTAGGAAGATTCGCTGGTTGCGGTAATCGGTGGGAATGCGAATCTTTCTTCCGCACGGATATTCCACGTCGTGAGCAATGGAAAAGCCGAGTGTGGCAAACTCATTGGGCATTTCTACTGGGGACCATGCAGAGGTATCGAGGTTCTGCTTCCAGAACTCGGGCTGAGGGGTTGGGGCAAACTTCCACTCACCTGCAAGCGAGAGAACCGGGGTGCGGACGTCGGTGACAGAGGCAGGTATCGGGAGCAGGCGTGGAGTCGCGCCAGCGGCGGTGCGGGATGCCGCGGAGTCTTCATTATTCAGGGCGCTGGCCCTGCCCAGAAGACCGGAGTGCGCGGCTAGAAATAAAGCACTCAGCGATTCTACGAACCTTCGCCTGTTCACGAGGGGATCTCCTATTTGATTTCAGCATTGATTAAAGCACGCAGGATGGACTTGATGGTACCGATCATCGGAGTTCAAACATAAGTTGCAAAAAAGCAAACGCGGGTCCTTCGACTACGGTCGCTAAGCGACCTCCGCTCAGGATGACAGTCTTGGGGGGATGCCGAGGCCGCTCAGGCTGTTTTGGCGATGGAAAAGTTGGAAAGCGCGACGGTGGGGGATGCGGCTCCGGTCGAGGTAAGATTGTTGCCACTGCAAATCTGATTGCGGCCGTTGCGCTTGGCAGCGTAAAGGGCCTCGTCGGCGAACTCAATCAGGTGGATCGCGTGCTGACCCAAACTGGGCACAATGGAGGCGCAACCCACGGAGATGGTCAGGATCCCGAGGGGATTGGTGATGTGTTCGAGTCTGCGGCTGCGCAGGGCCTCGCAGATCTTGTTGGCAACCTCGATGGCTCCTTCGCCGCCGGTATTGGGGAGGACAACGGCAAACTCCTCTCCGCCGAAGCGGGCCGCCAGGTCTCCGGGCCGCGCCACCACAGCCTGGATCACCTCCGCTACCTGCCGGAGACAACTGTCGCCGCGCGGGTGCCCGTAAGTATCGTTATACGATTTGAATAAGTCGACGTCGATCATCAAGAGTGATATCGTCTTGCCGTCGCGCATGCCGCGACGCCATTCGTTGGCGAGATAATGGTCGAATTGCCTGCGGTTGGCCAGACCGGTGAGCGCGTCGGTGATTGCGAGGGTCTCGACGGCCCGGTATGCTTCCTGGAGGAGCTTTTCAGTATTTTTGCGCTCGGCGATGTCACGCACGAAGTTCAGAATCCCGGAACGAATGCCGGTTCGCGGATCGCGGACTGCGCATAGGTTGACTTCAACCCAGATATACTCTCCACTCTGCTTCCGGATACGGCACTCGACCGTGGCGTTATCGGAGCCGGAATGTAGTTCGTTCAAAGCCTCAGTAACTTTCGGCCGATCTTCCAGGTAGACCTGCTCAAGACCAATTTCTGTAGAAAGTGCCTCAGGCCTCCATCCCTCGATGTTCTTAGCGAAGGCAGATCCTTGTTTGCGGTGATCGCTCCAGTCGTCCAGTATGATCGCATCGCGGGACTTTTCACTCACCAGGTTTTGTAGCGCGACGATGTCCTGCAACCGGCGCTCGGTCGTCTTTTGCTGCTCCAGAACTGTAGAAACGCTGTAGAGCACAACCATGCCGGTGGCAACAAAACATTCCAGCAGCACAATGGGATTGGACGAACCGAGCACCGCAAGTACTGAAAACGGCCCCAGACCTCTTAACGTCAACAAATCGAATGTTGCGGCAACAAACAGCAACGACAGTGTCGACCATCCCAGCCCCAGACGCAGAAGCATGAGAACCAGCAGCGGGTAGATCATGAAAATCGCCGGAAAAGCCACATGTGCGCAGGCAGCGATGGTGACACCCGCGAGGAGCATCGGGTAGATCCAGATGTGTTGCCAATCGACGGTATTTCGGAAGCGCATTCGGAAGAGAGCCACCATTGCGGGGGTGGTGACTGCAATTCCCATACCATCTGATGTAAGCCAGCTCAGGAGTGTATATCCAAAAGGCGCGCGCAGCCAGAAGAAAGCATAAAGCGAGAAGATCGATCCCGCTGCCAGAGGCGCAGCCAGAACCGCGTAGCCCAGAAACCGAAGCAGATAACTGAACTGCGTAAATCGCGGAAGCTCTGTTGACCGATGCCGCAACAGCAGAGCGCCGATCAGCACCTCGCAGATGTCAAGCCCATTACCGACCAGATCCAGATGTTGGAGGTGTCCTGCACTCAGCGCGCTACCGGTTAACATTGCCACGAAGCTGACAGCGATTATTGCCGGCCAATTCCAGCGTGGCGCCAGCAACAGATAGGCAAGCAGCACCCCGTTTGCTACCCAAATCTGACTGTTGCCGACTCCGTTGTTGCTCCAGTTGAAAAGATTCCCCAGAACATTGGCCAGAAATACTGCGGTAAAACAACCCGCCAGGCGCAAGGCGAACGAGTATCTTCGCCACCAACGCCCACGTGGACGGATGATCGTGGATGCAGAGTTCGCATTCAACTCCACCCTCCTGCTCCCCTCATCCTATAGTTATGATTCCGATTTGGAATGAGCAATTGAGGACATCTTTTTATGGATGTTTATAACCCTGGAAAGATCAAAGGGTACGGATCAGAGTTGCGGAGTCAGCTGGGGGTGAAACTCGGCTTTGCCATTGGGGAGCAACACGATCTGGAGTTGGCCCTGTTGCGGCTCGGCGAGCGTAGGGCCTTCGATCTGCTCAGGATGGCCGTCGCCGGCCGTGTATTGCACCTTGAGTTGACCGCTGCCGCGCAACTGGATGCGGTAGTGGAAGCTGGCACCCGGGGCCAGACTGTTGGCTCCAAAACTGGCGCTGGGATAATCGACTTCGAGCAGTTGAATTGCTGCTCCGGTGCGGTTTTCGACCGTGGTTTCAACTTGATAGGAGTGGCAGCCGGCGGCCACCGCAAGCGCCGGCAGCAGAATTGCGGCCAGAATTCCTTCCTGAATCCTGCTTGTCGAGATCATTCCCGGCCTTCTTCTGGGCTCTGAGCGCTTTCCGGTGGGGACTGGGAAGCAACCACCTTCTTCTCCAGTCGATCGAGGCGCTTGAGCAGCTCCGGCAGGCGCTGGAAGATAGTGACTGCGCGCAGCCAGACGCGATTATCGAAGCCGGGCGAACCGGAGATGGTCTTTCCCGGCGGCACGTCGTGCGAGACGGCGGATTGTGCGGTGAGGATTACGCCGTCGCCGACGGTGCAGTGGCCGGCTATGCCGGTTTGGCCGGCGAGAATGACGTTGTTGCCGATGATGGAGGAGCCGGCAAGACCGGTTTGGGCGCAGATGAGCGAGTTTTCGCCTATTTTGGAGCCATGGCCTACCTGGACCAGATTGTCGACTTTGGTTCCGTCGCCGATCTCTGTTGCGCCTACGGTTGCACGGTCGATGGTTGCGTTGGCCTGAACGTCGACGCGGCTGCCCATCAGCACCGGTCCCGACTGCGGAATTTTCTCCCAGTGGCCGGCTTCGTTCTTGGCAAAGCCGAAACCATCGGCGCCGATGATGGCGCCGTTCTCGAGCGTTACGTGGTCGCCGAGAATGCAGTTTTCGCGAACTACGGCGTGAGCGTGGGCAAAGAAGTGGCTGCCAGTCTGGACTCCGGGGTAAAGGACGACGTGGGGCAAGAGAGTTGAGTGCGGGCCCAGTTTGACCTGAGAGCCGACGACGACGTAGGCGCCAATGTGCGCGCCTTCGCCGATTTCGGCGGTGGGGTCGATGAGTGCCGTGGGGTGAATGCCGGGGGAGTATGCGGGCGGCTGGTAGAAGAAGGCCAGCGCGCGGGAGAAGGCAAAATAAGGGTTTTTGATGCGAAGGGTGGCCGCGTCGATCTGCTGAAAATCCGGGTCGACGATCACGGCGGCGGCCTTTGTGGTGCGGGCCAGGCCGGCATAGCGGGGATTGGCCACGAAGGTGATATCCGTGGGGCCAGCTTCCTCAAGACCTTTTACGCCAGTGATTTCCAACTCCGCATCGCCGCGGAGTTCCGCGCCTAATTGAGCTGCCAATTCGCCTAGCTTCATCGCAAGAATTGTAACGGATGAGGCTTCAGGAATGAATTTCGAAGCAATAATGTAGGGGGTCTGGAATGGTGCGTATAATGCCGTGCATGGTGGAATTATTGATCGCATTGAAGCGAAGTTTGACTCTGATTCTATTTCTCCCGTTAGGCGCATACATAATGGCCAACGCACAGGATCCCTGTCAATTCGGCGGTGACGATGCTGCTGAAGGACTTGTAAAGACCTTGACGCAGGAGAAATCATGCAGCGCTGCAGTTGCAAAATTGCACGCTTGCGCATGGGGCTCAAGTGCCGATACCCAATTTGCTTCTCTTGTTGTAGAGAAATGTGAGAAGACATTCTTTGACAAGCTATCCCCAACGGGCAGGGAACGCTACGAGGAGGAGATGCAATTGTGCGCGTATGAGTTTGCACGCCAACAAGGAACGATGTATATGTCTGCCGCTGCGTTATGCCAGGCTGATGTTGCTGCGGATTTCTCTGCCAATCCTGACAAGGCCAGTCGACCGCTCTCTCGCGCCAGCTTTGACTGCGGCAAGGCTCAGACTCCGCTGGAGAAGGCGATCTGCTCCGATATTCGTCTCGGCAAAGCAGACATCGTCTTATCGAGAGTCTATGCGAATGCGCTAAAGGGTGACGATCAGACAGGCAAGCCCGCGTTGGTACTAAGCGAAAAGGAATGGCTTAAAGGACTTCCCGCAACTTGTGGAGTAACGGACAAACCATTGTCGCAAAAGTCACTAAATTGCCTTCGGATTGCATTTGAACTTCGCTTTACAGCGCTCGACTCCGGAGGAGATGAGGATAATGACGACCACGTTGCCGCCGATGTATCCGACGCAGGCCCGCGTGCCAGCTTCGATTGCGAGTCGCCGTCAACAGCATTGGAAATTGTGATTTGTGCCGATGCTGAACTTGGGCAAACAGACATTCGTCTGGCGGAAGCCTATCACAAGGCTGGGACGGCTATGGGTGCAGCGCAGCACAAGGATCTGATTGAAAGTGAACGCAAGTGGCTTCACTTCGTCAACGAGAGTTGCCCATTGGGCGCCATCGGCGGCATCCCGCCGGTAATGACGCGCGCCTGTGTTCGCCAGGCATTCGAGACGCGCATTGGGCAATTGCTGCAATGCCCTAAGAAAGGATCGTCAGAGCAGGTCTCCTGTCTGAATGATTTCCAGCTTTTTGAAAAGTAGCAGGATAGATTATTCGTCAGGTTCCGCTTCACGCGAGAACAGCTCCGGCTGCTCCGTGCCCGGCCCTGCTGCTGCTGCGCGCTTGCGGCTGGATGCGCCGATGAGGCTTACCACTTCCAGCGTTTGAATCGCCTGCCGGGGGACGTAAATTCGCTGCGTGTTGGAGCGGGTGTCGGGAGGGGTGAGGAGGAGGCCGGCGCCATCGACCAGGGAACGGTCGTTGGCTGCCAAACCCTCCAGCTCTTCGCCGTCGGTGAGGGTCATGCGGAGCCAGAGGCCGGCGGTGCGGGGGCGGATGGCGAAGCGCTTGTGAAGGAGTCGCTCAGGATTGCTTGAGTCGCCAGTGGGCAGATCGCGCACATAACAGACCCATTTGACCTGCTCCCAAGCGATGCGGAGGACCTTGCCGTTGAGGTCGAGTAGCTCCAGTTCCGGCGCATCCTGGCCAAAGCCCGGACCTGCGTATCCGGCGCACCAATCCCGTGAAAACTTGCGTACAATCACCGGTTTGCGGACAGAGGCCATCGTTCTGGATTGTCGCACGACGGGGGGCTGCTGCGCTGAATAGGGCAGAGGTCAGTTTATTGAGCAGCCTCCGGGGGCTGAAGCCCAAGCTCATTTTTCGCCCATTTTTGGCGCGACTGA